>Ga0208266_100468_pt1 | contig 13624 bp, 10 predicted proteins | sample LakWasMet67_HOW9_2_FD_183897 | JGI IMG/M metagenome (GOLD analysis project Ga0208266, IMG submission 183897) | Freshwater sediment methanotrophic microbial communities from Lake Washington under simulated oxygen tension - Sediment Metagenome... | ecosystem: Environmental > Aquatic > Freshwater >...
GCAGCGTGAGGAGCCGGTCGCCCCCAGCCCTCGAACTCACAGTCTCGGACACCTTGCAGTCGTTCGGGCGCACACCGGCTGTCGCCACCACCGGCCGCTTGCAGGGGTTCTGCTGACATAGCAATTGGCGGTGGCATCGGCTGAGGCCATCGCCCTGCGGCCGGCGCCAAACATCGCCCCGTCCGATCGAACGGCTGCTCCTCTTGGGCTCGACAGGTCGCTGCCGCCCTTGCCAGTCAATCGTCCAAGCGATCGGCTCGCCAGATAGGCGACCTCTTGGGCGAGTCGATCAGTGCAATCGGGTCGGATCGGGCGCAGCCCTCAATTGCTCATCGGCAGGCAGCTTGGCATCTCGCGTTCGCGCAGGCCAGCCTGTACCCCGCTAGTCGCCAGCCGATGGCTTGTGTATGCCACTGAACTGCACCTCGTGCAGGCGCCAGTAGGCTCCGCGGCGCGCGATCAGCTGCGCGTGCGAGCCCTGCTCGACGACATTGCCGCCATCCATGTAGACGATCAGATCGGCGCTACGAATCGTCGAAAGCCGGTGCGCGATGACGAAGCTGGTCCGACCCTGGCGCAGCCGTGCCATCGCTTGCTGCACCAGCAGTTCCGTTCGGGTGTCCACCGAGCTGGTGGCTTCGTCGAGGATCAGCACCGCCGGGTGCATCAGGAAGGCGCGCGCGATGGTCAGCAACTGACGCTGCCCCGTGCTGAGCGCTGCCCCGCCGTTATCCAGCACCGTGTCGTAACCCAGAGGCAGGGTGCGCACAAATCCGTCTACCAGGCAGGCCACGGCGGCCTCGCGCCATTCGGCCTCGCTGGCTTCCGGCCGGCCGTAGACTAGGTTCTCGCGGATCGTGCCAGTGAACAGCCAGCTGTCCTGCAGCACCATGCCGAAGTGACGCCGCAGGTCGTCGCGGCGCAAAGCGCGGATGTCGGTGCCGTCGAGCCGTATGGCGCCAGCGTCGATCTCGTAGAAGCGCATCAGCAAGTTGACCAGCGTGGTCTTGCCTGCGCCGGTGGGCCCGACGATGGCCACGGTCTGGCCGGGGCGGGCTTCCAGATTCACGTCCTCCATCAACGGCTGCGCGGGCCGATAGCGGAAGCGCACATGCTCGAACACCACATGGCCGCGAGGCGCTGGCAGCGTGGCCGGCGTGTCGATGTCGGGCACGAACTCGTCGGCGTCGAGCAGCTCGAACACGCGCTCGGCCGAGGCCAGGCCGGACTGCAACATCGTGACCATCGCCGACACCTGCGACATGGGTTGGCCAGTTTGGCGGATGTACTGGATGAAGGCCTGCAGCTGACCAATGCTGAGGTGCCCGCCCAGCACGCGCCAGGCACCCCCTGCGACCACGGCGATGAAAGCCAGCTGGCTGACGAACATCGTCAACGGCTGCGCGCTGCCGCCCAGCAGTTGAGCTTGCCAGGCGCTGTCGGCCAGCGCTCCGTTGACCTGCGCGAACTCGGCCAGCGTGCGCTGCCGGTGGCCGAAGGCCTTGACCAGCACGTGGCCGGTGAAGGTCTGCTCGACCTGGGCGTTGAGCTCGCCCATCAGGCGCCATTGGGCCTCGAAGTGCGGCTTCGATCTGGCTGCCACCACGCGCCCCAGCGCGGCCGACAAGGCGAGTGCGACCACGGCCACCGCGAGCAGCGTCGGCGAGAGCATCCACATCATCGAGAAGATCGCCAGCAGGGTCAGCGACGACATCAGCAGCTGGCTCATCAACTGTTGCAGGCTCTGCGTGACGTTGTCGATGTCGTTGGTGACGCGGCTGAGCACCTCGCCGAGGGGCCGCACGTCGAACCAGGCCAGCGGCAGTCGCGCCAGCTTTTCCTCGGCATCGCGACGCAGGCGCCGGCTCAGAGCCTGCACCAGGGCCGTGATGAGCCAGGCCTGAGCCCACTGCAGCGCGGACGCCGCGCTGTAGAGCGCCGCGACCACCCCCAGCTGCCGGCCCAGGCCGGGCGGCAAGCCCGGTTGGCCGATGGAGGCAACGACCAGGTCCGTCGCCAGGCCCAGCTGCCATGGCCCCAGCGTGCCCAGCACCACGCTGGCCGTCGTGAGGGCCACGGCCAGCGCCAGCCGCCGGTAGTCACCGAGCACGAAACGCCCCATGCGGCGCAGCGCGCTGCGCAGGTCACGCGGGCGCGCGCCGCTGCCCGGCAGGACGCCGCCTCCTCGCGGCAGATGCATGACTGGCCGACTCATGGTGCAGCCCCGATGTCCTGCGCAGACTGCGAGGCGACGATCTCGGCGTAGGCGGGGCAGGCGTTCAGCAGGTCTTCATGCGTGCCGCTGCCGACGATACGGCCCTGGTCCAGCACGACGATGCGGTCGGCCTGCTGAAGGCTGGCCACGCGCTGGCTGACGACCACGGTCGCCTCCTCGCGCCGCTCGGCCTTCAGGGCGGTACGCAGGCGCGCGTCGGTAGCGGCATCCAGGGCCGAAAAGCTGTCGTCCAGCAGCAGTACGGCCGGTCGGCGCACCAGGGCACGGGCAATGGCCAGGCGCTGGCGCTGGCCGCCGGAGAAATTGCTGCCGCCCTGGGCCACCGGGGCGCCCAGGCGGTCGGGCAGCGCGGCGACGAAGTCGCTCGCCTGAGCCACGTCGAGTGCGTGCCAAAGGTCGGGCTCGCTGGCATCTTCGCGCCCGTAGCGCAGATTGCTGGCGATCGTGCCGCTGAACAGGAATGATTCCTGCGGCACGATGGCCACCGCGGCCCACAGCGCTTCCAGATCGAGATGGCGCAGATCCACCCCACCCAGCGTGATGCGCCCACCGCTGGGGTCGTGCAGGCGGATGGCCAGGCCGAGCAGCGTGGACTTGCCCGACCCGGTGGCACCGATGACGCCCAGCAATTCACCGGGGCCGACTTGCAGGTCGATGTCGCGCAGCACCGGCGCTTGCGCGCCGGGAAAGCCGAAGCTGACATCGTCGAAGTTCAAACGTGCCAGCGCCTGCGGCGAGGTGGGCAGCGCCAGCGGCTGCGTGGCGGGCTCGACGCTCGGCGGCGTGTCCAGGACCTCGACGATGCGACGCGCACTGACGGCCGCGCGCGGCGCGATCAGGAACAGCATCGCAGCCATCATCACCGCGATCAGGATCTGGGCGTTGTAGGCCAGGAAGGCGACCACGGTGCCGACTGCCAGCGTGCCGGCGTGGATGCGCGACGCGGCAGCCCAGAGCACCGCGACGCCGGCCAGGTGCAGTACGGCCATCACGGCGGGCATGTTGAGCGCCATTAAGCGGCCAGCGTGCAAGGCCGTGTCGGTGAGTTCGTCGTTGGCGTGCGCGAAGCGCAAGCGCTCGGCATCGTCGCGCACGAAGGCGCGGATCACGCGCAGGCCGCTGATCTGCTCGCGCAGGATGGCGTTGACGCGGTCGAGCTGGGCCTGCATGCGGCCGAACAGCGGCATGGCGCGGCCCATGAGCGTGGCCACCACCAGCGACAGCAGGGGCACCGCCACCAGCAGCACGCCAGACAGGCGAACGTCCTGGCGCAGGGCCATGGCCACACCACCCAGGCCCATCAGCGGCGCCAGCATGATGACCGTCAGCACCATGGTCAGCAAGGTCTGCAGCTGCAGCACGTCGTTCGTGCAGCGTGTGATCAGCGACGGCAAGCCCAGCCGCTGCACCTCCGCCAGCGAGAAGGCGTGCACGTGCGCAAACAGGGCGCCACGAAGCTGGCGCCCCGCGTCCATAGCAATGCGGGCGCCCAGCACCAGCGCGGCCAGCGACAAGCCCAGCTGCACCAGCGCCGCCAGCAGCATCCATCCGCCCAATTGCCCGACCAGGCGCATGTCCCGCAACGCGATGCCGTGATCGATGAGGTCGGCACTCAGGTGCGGCAGCAGCAGGGCAGCCAGAGTTTGGCCGCACTGGCAAGCCAGCACCAGCGCGATGCGCCAGCGGTGTGGCCGCAGCAGGTTCAACCAGCGGTGGACTTCTTGCATTCCCTATCGTGACATGGGGTCAAGCAGGCCTCGACGCACAGTCAGCGGTTCTGGACGAATCCGCCGCATGAGTGCATTTGTCCAATTTCAGGAAGGTCAGCGCAGTATGAACCGCCCCGGGGCGGTTCACCCCCTTCAACGTACCGGACATGGGCGGCTTGTTCGAGTTCAAGTCGCCGCCGGCTCACGCCGCGCCACGGGACCGTCAACCGGCGGACGCTGAGTTCGCGCGCTTGCTGACCCAGGCCGGCGTCGACAGCGAGCTCGGGGAGTTCATGCGAACCATTGACGAGACCGGCTGCCGGCTGAGTGAAGTCCGGAACGCCAACGGCGCAGACGTCCAGTTCTTCACCGCCGCCGGTCAAGTCATGGGTGGCTTCCTCGCGCTGCGACATCACAAAACCGTCCGCAAGGTCGGCGTGCGCGAGGTCCTCTCTCATCACGGCCAGGCGAACTGCTCTGCCCTACGGGGTCTAGCCAAGATGAGCGACTGCCTAAAGAACGCGGTGAGCTGTACCGGCTGTAGAGGTTCGGCGGGACGGCCGATTTCGCAATTGACTTCGCTTGCCGCTGCAGCGCCTGCTTGCAAACAATGGGCGCACCTCAATCAATGGGCGCGCCCATGTCACCGACTTCAACACCCGCCCGGCCTGGCGTTCGGGTCGTCATGCACGTCAACCCCGCCAGCTACGTCGCGGGCATCCTGGCGGCTCAGCGCCGCGACCAGAATCTGAGCGAGTTCCTCGATGGCGCCATCGCGATGGCATGCGCCGATGACGGCGACAGCCCCGACCGTCTGCTGCCCTGGGGCCCCGACGCGATGGACCTGTTCCTGCAATTGGCCGACACCGTGCCCGAGGTGCTGCGCGGGAAATGGAAGGTCCTGTATACCAAGGTGCTGAACGACCCGAGTCTGTGGACAGTGCCCCAGGCCAGCGTCGGCGACCATGAGGCTGGTGTCGTCGACACGGACTGGCACATCAACGCTGCCGCCTTGGCCAAGGCCTGGCCGCGCCTGGTGAGCAGCACGTTCTTGTGCTGATGGCCGGCGAGAGCGGCCGGAGTTTCAACGTTGAAACTACCTGGGCCGCCCGGCGTCAATCCATCGCTGCGTCATGCCTCTCGCGAGGTTGTAGCGGGCGCAGTTGTAGGGCTCGAGGTGGTCCAGTTCGGTGTTCACGATGACGCTCAAGGCTGCCAGGTCTGCGGCGGCGATGGGCACCTCCGACAACGCGTTGTCCAGCGTTCGGCCGTGGAAGACGACGAACTGCATGAGCTCATTCAAGGCCTGTCGGTACCGGGCTCGAAGCGGGTCGGGCACGGCCAGGGAAGCCCGCAGCACGCTGTACTTCTGAATCGAGCGCCGGTAGACGAATTCAAACAGCTCCACGGCCGCGGCCACGTTGCGCTGCTCGTAGACGCCGAGCATGGCTGTCGCATAGTCCGTGCGCTCCACGTCCAGGAAGGACAGGGGCGCGCAGTTGTGCAGCATGAGCGGCATGTTGGCGCTCAGGCGACTCGTGCGTTTGTTGCCATCCGCAAAGGGCTGCAGGTAGGCCAGGTTGACCCAAAGAAAGAAGGCGGCCTCCACCGGGTTCCGGATGTGGCGGACCTTCTCGACGATGGACTTCAGCGTGTCTTCCAGGAGCGCGGGTATGTTGCTCGGGGAGTAGACCGAGCCGTCGATGTTCACCACGCGCCGTCGGATGCTGCCGATGTCCCGTGAGTCCTTCAGCAGGTCCCGCATCAACCTGGACTGCAGGTCGACGATGACGGGCACCGTGATGCCCTCGGTCGGCACCGCGTCGACCATGAACTCGATGGCATCCTTGTGGTTGAGCAGCATCAAGGTGTCTTCATCGAAGGGGCCTGCCTGCTGCCCGAGCTCGAACAGCTCCTTGGTATCGAGCAAGCTCTTGTTGTTGCCCTCCAGGCGCGAGGACGACCAGGACAGGTCGATGAGCAGTTGCTCCAGCACCTCGCGCGCATAGGTTCCCGCAGGCTGCTGGTCGCGGCTGCGGCCAGCGTTGAACAGGTCGCTGGCCATCTGCGGTGGCAGCAAGCTGGATTGGTTGGGGACGTAGTTGCCCACGAAACTGCTCTCGTAGCCCACCGGGGCACGGGTCCCCAAGGGCGCACGAAGCGCTTCGACCAAGGGCAGCGCTGCCGGCGACCATTGCAGCAGGCCTGGCCTTGCGGGTGTGAGCGCGGCGGAAGGCGAGGCACCTAATGCAGCCCTGGCCGCCTCCGTGGCCACGTAGCGGGTCGACCGGCCGTCCCCCAGCCGCTCCAGAAAGCCCGCCGCCAGGAGGTCCCGCAAGTCACGGTTAATGGTGGGACGGGAAGCCTGGAGGACTTGCTCCAATGCACCAGGCTGCACGGGCTCCCCGGCGGCCAGAACCAGTCGCAGCAACGCATCTTGACGGGGCGAGAAGGCGGCGGCGGTCATCGCGCAGGGAATTTTGTCAATCTTGTCAGCCGAGGCGGCTCGGGTCAAAATCTTGTCAATATGACAAGAATAGACCGAAATCCTATCACTCACAAAGGCGGTGACAAGATTTGATGAGATTAAGAGCTTGATGACAAGAAAGTTGGGGCTGAGCGAACCATACGCGCGACCCCGTGGAAGGACTGAAAAAAGAACGCACCCGATTGGATGCGGCCCATGAATCAAACTCTGCTGGTGCGCCGTGTCGTCAGCGGGTCTAAGGTCTTGATGTATAAAAGCAAAAGTCCTCGCGTGATAAGTGATTATCAGGCAAGGACTTTTTCAGAAACCCGCAGTGTCTTGCTTCAAGACACAGGGGCTGGATAGATGGTGCCGGCTATCCGAATCGAACGGATGACCTACCGCTTACAAGGCGGTTGCTCTACCAACTGAGCTAAGCCGGCACGGCTTGGAGATTCTAGGTCGCCCACCACGGCAACCACGGCCCGGCGGGACGACGAAGCGGGCGGCTACTTGATGCGCTTGAGCGACGGCCGTCCGCCCGCGGGGGGCGTGGGTGCCTCCGGCGGCAGATCGTCCGTGGGCACAGCACCGGGAGCGGGCGTGGTGGACACCAACTCATCATCCGACAGCCCGGCATCGGCCTGGCCCGCCAGTCGCAGACCGGCCTTGGGCGGCTCGGGCGCTGGCGCGGCAGCCGTATCAGCCGTGTCGGTAGGCACTGGAAAGGCCATGCCCTGACCGTTCTCGCGGGCGTAGATGGCCACCACATGGTCCACCGGCACCACGATCTCGCGCGACACACCGCCGAAGCGGGCCTTGAACTCGATGAAGTCGTTGCCCAGTTTGAGGCCGCTGGTGGCCTCGAAACCGACGTTGAGCACGATCTCGTTGTTCTTGACGTACTCCATCGGCACCTGCACACCCGCGGCGACATGCACGGCCACGTAGGGCGTGAAGCCGTTGTCGGTGCACCAGTCGTGCAGCGCACGGATCAGGTACGGACGGGTGGAGGTGCCCTGCTCGTCGGGCGCGGCCGGTTTGTTCATGCCCGTCTTACTTGCGCATCACCTTTTCGGACGGCGTCAGCGCTTCGATATAGGCCGGGCGCGAGAAGATGCGTTCGGCATACTTCAACAGCGGCGCGGCGTTCTTCGACAAGTCGATGCCGTAGTAATCCAGTCGCCACAGCAGCGGGGCGATGGCCACGTCCAGCATGCTGAAGTCGTCACCCAGCATGTACTTGTTCTTCAGGAAGATCGGCGCCAGCTGCGTCAGGCGTTCGCGGATCTGCGAGCGGGCCTTCTCCAGTTGCTTGTCGTTGGCCTTGACGCCGCCACGTGCTTCCAGCAAGTTGACGTGGGCGAACAGTTCCTTCTCGAAATTGAACAGGAACAGCCGCACGCGGGCGCGTGCCACCGGGTCGCCGGGCATCAGTTGCGGGTGCGGAAAGCGCTCGTCAATGTACTCGTTGATGATGTGCGACTCGTACAGGATCAGGTCGCGCTCGACCAGGATCGGCACTTCGTTGTACGGGTTCATCAGCGCGATGTCTTCGGGCTTGGCGAACAGGTCGACGTCGCGGATCTCGAAGTCCATGCCCTTCTCGAACAGCACGAAGCGGCAACGGTGCGAGTAAGGGCAGGTGGTTCCGGAGTAAAGCACCATCATGGCGGCGGGCTCCCAATAGAGCAGGTTCTTGAGCGGGTCTTGAGCGGGGGCTCAAAAAACAATGCGCGCAGAGGGCCCGACGAGGGCGGCCGCTGCGCGCCAGGCCCGGCATGGCAGCCGGACCTGCGGGACATCGTGCTTACTTGATGTCTTTCCAGTACGAGGCGTTCAGTCGCCACGCGATCACGGTGAAGATGGCCAGGAACAGCAGCACCCAGACGCCCAGACGTGCACGCTGGTTCTGCGCCGGTTCGCCCATCCACTGCAGGTAGGCGACCAAGTCGGCCACGGCGGTGTCGTAGTCGTTCTTGCTCAGCGTACCGGGCTTGGTCAGCTCGAAGCCCTTGAACACGTGCACCTTTTTGGCGTGGTCATGCGGGTCCTGCTCTTCTTCAAAGACCGCGCGCTGCTCACCCTGCAGTTCCCACAGCACATGGGGCATGCCCACGGACGGGAAGACGAGGTTGTTCCAGCCGGTGGGCCGGGTCTCGTCGCGGTAAAAACCGCGCATGTAGGTGTAGAGGTAGTCGGCGCCGGAGCCGTTGTCGCCGGCGCGCGAGCGGGCGATCACGCTCAGATCGGGCGGCTGGGCGCCAAACCATTCCTTGGCATCCTTGGGGCTCAGCGACACGGTCATCAGGTCGCCGACCTTTTCACCCGCGAAGACCAGGTTCTTCTTGATCTGCTCTTCGGTCAGGCCGATGTCGCGCAACCGGTTGTAGCGCATGTACGCCGCCGAGTGGCAGTTCAGGCAGTAGTTGACGAACAGCTTGGCACCGTTCTGCAGCGCGGCCATGTCGGTGACACGGTCCTTGGGGAACTTGTCCCAGGCCGGGCCACCGGTGTTGGCGAAGGCGGCCGAGCACAGGGCCAGGGCGGCCAGCAGGCTTGCAATGATTCTTTTCATGATCGAACGCTCCTGCTTCAGTGGGCCGCGAAGTTGACGCGATCGGGCACCGGCTTGAAGGTACCGATCGTGCTCCACCAAGGCATCAGCAGGAAGAAGCCGAAGTAGAACAGCGTGCCGACCTGCGACACCAGCGTGCCGGCGTCGGACGGAGGCTGGATGCCCAGGTAACCCAGCACCACGAAGAACACCACGAAGATGCCGTACAGCACCTTGTGCCACTGCGGGCGGTAGCGGATCGACTTGACCGGGCTGTTGTCCAGCCAGGGCAGGAAGAACAGGATGATCACGGCACCGCCCATCACCACCACGCCCCAGAACTTGGCGTCGAAGGTCTTGAGCAAGGCGATGGCGACGATGGCACCCACCGCGATGGCGATCTTGGCCCGGCCCTTGACGGCCAGCAGCGAGATCAACCCGGCAATACCGACCACGCCGCACAGCACGTTGACCATCACGTCAGTGGTGGCGCGCAGCATCGAGTAGAACGGCGTGAAGTACCACACCGGTGCGATGTGCGGCGGCGTCTTCAGCGGATCGGCCGGGATGAAGTTGTTGTACTCCAGGAAGTAGCCGCCCAGTTCGGGCCCGAAGAAGATGATGGCGCAGAACACCATCAGGAACATGCCCACGCCGAAAATGTCGTGCACCGTGTAGTACGGGTGGAAGGGAATGCCGTCCAGCGGGATGCCCTTGGCGTCCTTCTTGGCCTTGATCTCGACACCGTCGGGATTGTTCGAACCCACCTCGTGCAGCGCGATGATGTGCGCCACCACCAGGCCCAGCAGCACCAGCGGCACGGCGATGACGTGGAAGCTGAAGAAGCGGTTCAGCGTGGCGTCGCCCACCACATAGTCGCCGCGGATCAGCAGGGCCAGGTCGGGGCCGACGAAGGGCACGGCGGCGAACAGGTTGACGATCACCTGAGCACCCCAGTACGACATCTGGCCCCAGGGCAGCAGGTAGCCCATGAAGGCTTCGGCCATCAGCGCCAGGAAGATCGCGCAACCGAACACCCACACCAGCTCCCGCGGCTTGCGGTAGCTGCCATAGATCAGGCCGCGGTACATGTGCAGGTACACCACCACGAAAAACGCCGAGGCGCCGGTGGAGTGCATGTAGCGGATCAGCCAGCCCCAGGGCACATCACGCATGATGTACTCGACCGAAGCGAAGGCGATGGCCGCGTCCGGCTTGTAGTGCATCACCAGGAAGATGCCGGTGACGATCTGGATCACCAGCACCAGCAACGCCAGCGAACCGAAGAAGTACCAGGCGTTGAAGTTCTTCGGCGCGTAATACTCCGACAGGTGCTCCTTGTAGAGCTTGGTGGCCGGAAACCGGTTGTCCACCCACGTCATCAACTTCACGCCTGCGGAGGCGTCGGCCGGAGCCGTCTTGAAATCTGCCATGTCGACCTCTGTGCTCGGTTTGTTCTCAGGCCTTCTTGTCCTCGCCGATCAGCAAACGCGTATCGGAGAGGTACATGTGCGGCGGCACTTCGAGGTTGTCAGGCGCGGGCTTGTTCTTGAACACCCGGCCGGCCATGTCGAAGGTGGAGCCGTGGCAGGGGCACAGGAAGCCGCCCTGCCAGTCGTCCGGCAGTGAGGGCTGGGCGCCCGGCGCGAACTTCTCGTTCTCGCTCGGCGAGCAGCCCAGGTGCGAGCAGATGCCCACAGCCACCAGGTACTCGGGCTTGATCGAGCGGTACTCGTTGCGGGCGTACTCGGGTGTCAGCTCGCTGGGCTTGCGCTCGGACTTCGGGTCGGCCACCTGCGCGTCGACCTTTTTCAGGCCGTCGAGTTGTTCCTTGGTGCGGCGCACGATCCACACCGGCTTGCCTCGCCATTCGACCGTCATTTTCTCGCCCGGTTTCAGGCTGCTGATGTCGGCCTCCACGGCGGCGCCGGCGGCCTTGGCGCGCTCGGACGGGGTGAAAGTGCTGACGAAGGGCACGGCCACCGCAACGCCACCGATGGCGCCGGCTCCGGCCGTGATCGCCACCCAGGTGCGTCGGCCTTGGTCGACGGGGCTGTCACTCATGGGAATCCTCTGGATGAAGAGCGCCCTGCACGGGCTACGGATGTTCTTAGGGGCAACCCGGCATTCTAGCGGACGCCGCGTGCACCGGCCTTGCATTGCGTCGCCGATTGACATGCCCCCCGGCTGGCCGATACTGCGGATGGCCGCAAGAGGGCGGTTTTTGCAGGACAAACCGAGGAGTGAGCATGAGTTTTGCCAGTGAGTTCAAAGCGTTTGCGATGAAGGGCAATGTCGTCGACCTAGCGGTCGGCGTCATCATCGGCGGGGCGTTCGGCAAGATCGTCGACTCGATCGTCAAAGACCTGATCATGCCCATCGTCGGCAAGATTTTCGGCGGGCTGGACTTCAGCAACTACTTCATCCTGCTGGGCAATCCGCCGGCGGATTTCAAGGGCGCGATGACCTACGCCGACCTCAGCAAGGCCGGCGTGCCGATGCTGGCCTACGGCAACTTCATCACCGTGGCGGTGAACTTCATCATCCTGGCATTCATCATCTTTCTGATGGTCAAGCAGATCAACCGCCTGAAGGCCAGCGAGCCGCCGCCCGCGCCTGCCGCGCCGGCGCCCACGCCCGAGGACGTGCTGCTGCTGCGCGAGATCCGCGACGCGCTGAACAAGCGCTGAGCCCGCGCCCCTGCGCGCGGCGCGGGGTTCAAGTCGCGGCAGGGGCTGCCGATAAGCCGGGAGTGAAAAGGTAACTCGCGGCCAACAGGCACCCCGATTCCCCGGGGCAGCCTGCCGGCCGAGCCCCATGGACCAGACCCTGCCACCCCGCCTGCCTGCCAACCTGGAAAGCGCCGTTCAACGCGTGCGCATGGCAGCGCGCTCGGCCGCCGAGCACACGGTGGACAGCCTGGGCCTGGCCGCACTGGCCAGTAACAGTGTGTTGCAGCGGGACGCCCTGCTGGGCGCGCAGTACGAACTGAACCGCAAGCTGGCGATCTTCGCGCTCAGCTTCAACGAAGCGCTGGACACCGACGTGGCGCGCCAAGCCGGCACCCTGGTGCCGACCGCCGGCCCCACGGTGACCCCCGACTCACTGGTGGCGAACTGGGAGTCGCTGACGCTGGTGGACGACCATGAGGTCGAGATCCACATCTCGGCCGACCGTTTTGCCCTGGAGATCTCCCACGCCTGCGAGTGGGAGATCCGCGAACTTGACGCCTACATGGGCACGCTGCTCGGGATGAACGCGGCCGAACACGACCGCAACCCGCTGCGCGCCGAGGTGGTGGGCCAGGCCATGATCCGGGCCGTCGAGTCGGTGTCCGACCGTGCCGAGGTGCGCAAGGTGCTGTGCACCGAGATTGGCCGCTCGCTGGCCAACGCGATGCGCCAGACCTATTCCGACATCTGTACCGACCTGCGTCACGCCGGCGTGCGGCCAATGGGCATGGCGGTGCGTGGCACCGGCCACCGCGGCGCATCGGTGCACGGTGCCTTGGCCGACACCAGCCACGGTGCGCTGACACAGCCGGCCAGCCTGGCGCCTCCCAGCGTGCACGACAGCGGCAGCCACACCTTGTCGGCCAGCGGCCGGTTGTCGACCCGGACAGGCCCGACCAGCGCCCGCGGCGGTTTTGCCCCATCGGCACCGGCGACGCTCCGCCCCGGCCTGGGCCGCGTAGACGGCGAGATGATGTCGCTGATCCGCCGGCTGACCCAGCACGGCGGCAGCGCCGGGGGGGCTGGCCAGGACTTCGGCTCGGCGCACGGCGGCGGAGGCCAACCCGGCTGGGCCCAGCAGGGCGCCAGCGGCTGGAGTGGCTGGAACAACGCGACCGCCGACGCTGGCGGCTACGGCGAGACCGCCGACGGCAACCGCCTGGCCGCGCCCAACCTGATCGTCGCCTACCGCGACGAGCTGCGCCAGCACGCCAACGGCGCGCTCGACCACATGGTGATCGACGTGATCGCCAGCCTGTTCGACCAGATCCTGTCGGATGCCAAAGTGCCGCCGCAAATGGCGCGTCAGATCGCCCGGCTGCAACTGCCGGTACTGCGTGCGGCGCTGGGCGACACCAGCTTCTTCTCGTCGCGCCGCCACCCGGTGCGGCGCTTCGTCAACCGCATCGCCTCGCTGGGTACGGCGGTTGACGACTTCGACGGCCCCGAGGGCCGGGCCCTGCTGGCCCGCGTGGCCGACCTGGTGCAGGAGGTGACCGACGGCGACTTCGAACAGATCGAGGTCTACGAGCACAAGCTGCGGGCACTGGAGGACTTCATCGCCGCCCAGGCGCGGGCCGAGGTGCAGGCCCGGGGCGGCGCCGATCAGGTGCTGGCGCGCAAGGAAGAACAGCTGCGGGTGCAGCAGCGTTATGCGCAGGAACTGGAAGGTGCCCTCGGCGGCCTGCCAGTGCCCGACTACCTGCGCCAATTCCTGGCCACCACGTGGAGCCGGACCATCGCCAGCGCCGCGCTGTCCGACGGCGACGACGGTGCGCTGACCCAGCGCCTGCGCCAGGCCGGCCGTGAGCTCGTGATGAGCGTGCAGCCCAAGGGCACACCAGCCCACCGCCAGGCCTTCCTGCGCCAGCTGCCCCAGCTGATGAAGGACCTGAACCTCGGCCTGGACCGCATCAACTGCCC
>Ga0208266_100469_pt1 | contig 13621 bp, 7 predicted proteins | sample LakWasMet67_HOW9_2_FD_183897 | JGI IMG/M metagenome (GOLD analysis project Ga0208266, IMG submission 183897) | Freshwater sediment methanotrophic microbial communities from Lake Washington under simulated oxygen tension - Sediment Metagenome... | ecosystem: Environmental > Aquatic > Freshwater >...
GCCGAACACGGCGGTGTTCTCGATCACGCCGGTGAAGCTTTCGGCGCCCTTGCCGATGGCGCCCAGGAACACGTCGGCGCCGCCGTGGGTCTCGCTGCCGGCGGCCACCGGGATGGTGGCTTCCTGGTGGTAGGTCTTGTCGAACACCTGGGCGTCGGTGAGCGCGGTGCGGGTGGCCTGGCGGTTCTCACCGTTGCCGAAGCCGATGATGGTGAAGGGGTTGCCGCCGGTGTCCTTGGACAGCAGGCCGTCCACATAGCTGCGCAGCAGGCCCAGCACGCCGGGGTTGCTGTCCGAGGTCTTGCCGGTGCGGGCGGCGTAGCCGTTGAGCACCAGGGTGTGGTCGTGGTCGGCGGTGACGACGATCAGCGTGTTCTTCAGGCCCGGGTCCAGGGCCTGCATCTTGTCGATGGCGGCCTTGATGGCGTTGTCGAAGGCCACGGTGTCCTGCAAGGCCTTGCGGGCGGTGGTCTCGTGCAGCGCATGGTCGATGCGGCCGCCTTCCACCATCAGGAACATGCCGTTCTGATTGCTCTTGAGCTGGTCGATGGCGCGGGTGGTCATCTCGGCCAGGCTGGGTTCCTTGCTGCTGTCGCGGTCCAGGTCGTAGGACATGTGGCTGGACGTGAACAGGCCCAGCAGCTTGCCGCTGGCGGGCAGCGCGTTGAACTCGGTGCGCGAGCCGGCAAAGTTGTAGCCGGCCTTCTTCATCTCGGCCACCAGGTCGCGGCTGTCGCTGCGGCTGCTGCCGGTGCTGCCCTTGGGCTGGAAGTGGCGCAGGCCGCCACCGAAGACCACGTCCACGCCGTCACCCAGCGCGGTGTTGAAGCCGCTGCCGCCGGGCACCATCTGGGCGGCGATGGCGTTTTCGCCGTCGCGGTGGCAGATGTGCGAGTAGGTGGCGGCCGGGGTGGCGTGGGTGATGCGGGTGGTGGTGACCACACCGGTGGCCAGGCCCTTGGACTTGGCGATCTCCAGCAGCGTGGGCACGCTGCTGCCATTGCCGCTGGTGGGGCAGGTGCTGTCGGCACCCGACACGTAGTCGGCAAAGCTGGTCTTGTTGTAGGCCGAGGTGTCCGGGCTCATCGAGATGACTTCGTTGTTCATCTTCACGCCGGTCATGTAGGCCGACATCGAGGGGGCGCTGTCGGTGACCTGGGCATCGGCCGAGTAGGTCTTGACGAAGGCGCTTTCGGGCAGGGTGTCGATGGTCAGGCTGCCGTCTTCGCCGGCCGCGTAGATGCGGGCAGCGGTCAGGGTGGTCAGACCCATGCCGTCGCCGAGAAAGAACAGCACGTTCTTGGGCGGGGTGCTGCTGCTGCCGCCGCAGGCCGTCAGGGTGGCCACCGCCAGGGTGGACGCGATCAACCAGGATTTCATGAGGTACTCCGCAAGGGGTCTTTACAAAGTCTTCAAATTTGTAACTTCTTCATGAAAGCCTTGTGACAGCCTTGGCCCGTGTGTTGGTATTCGGTGAATCCAGGAGCGTCTTCATCATTTTGTAGATTGCTGACTCTTTTCTGATTTTGAAATGATCTTTCTTTTATGGCGATATTTAGAAAGATATTGAATTTTCAAGGCCTTTCCTGGGCACTATTCGCAAAGACTTATCAGGGCAGGCCGCATACACTTTCCCGAGCCGGCGGTCGCGTTTATTACCGCCTGTCACCCACTGACAAATTCCCGCCCAGGGCCGCCCGAGTCGGCCCGCCAGGAGACAAGCCATGAATGCCCCTTTGCCCGAACACATCCGCCGTGCGCTCGAAACCGTGACGCTGGATGACAAATACAGCCTGGACTACGGTCGGGCCTTCATGAGCGGGGTGCAGGCCCTGGTCAAGCTGCCCATGCTGCAGCGCCTGCGCGATGCCCAGATGGGCAAGAACACGGCGGGCTTCATCAGTGGCTACCGGGGCTCGCCCCTGGGGGGGTACGACCAGGCCCTGGTCAAGGCCAGCCCCTACCTGACGGCGCAGAACATCGTGTTCCAGCCGGGGGTCAATGAAGAGCTGGCCGCCACCGCGCTGTGGGGCACCCAGCAACTGGGTTTTGCCCCCGCCGGCACGCAGAAGTTCGACGGCGTGTTTGGCATCTGGTACGGCAAGGGCCCGGGGGTGGACCGCTGCTCCGATGTCTTCAAGCACGCCAACATGGCGGGCACCACGCCCTGGGGGGGGGTGATCGCCGTGGCCGGTGACGACCACATCTCGAAAAGCTCCACCGCCGCCCACCAGAGCGACCACATCTTCAAGGCCTGTGGCTTTCCGGTGTTCTTCCCGTCCACGGTGCAGGAGATCCTGGACCTGGGCCTGCATGCCTTTGCCCTGAGCCGATACGCCGGCGTCTGGTCGGGCCTGAAGACCATCCAGGAGATCGTCGAGTCGAGCGCCACCGCCATGATCGACCCCGATCGCGTGCAGATCCAGATCCCCACCGACTTCGAGATGCCCCCGGGCGGCGTGCACATCCGCTGGCCCGACCATGCCCTGGACCAGGAAGCGCGCCTGTTCGACACCAAGTGGTATGCCGCTCTGGCCTACATCCGCGCCAACCGCCTCAACTACACCGCCGTGCAGGGACCCAACGACCGCCTGGGCATCATGGCCAGCGGCAAGGCCTGGAACGACACCCGCCAGGCCCTGCTGGACCTGGGGCTGGACGACAACGCCTGCCGTGCGCTCGGCATCCGCCTGCACAAGGTGGGCGTGGTGTGGCCGCTGGAGGCGCAGCTCACGCGTGAATTCGCCACCGGCCTGCAGGAGATCCTGGTGGTCGAGGAAAAGCGCCAGGTCATCGAGTACCAGCTGAAGGAAGAGCTGTACAACTGGCGGCCCGATGTGCGCCCCAATGTGGTGGGCAAGTTCGACGAGGGCGAGGGTGATTTCAGCGGCGGTGAGTGGGCCCGCCCCAATCCCACGGCCAACACCTTGCTGCGCGCCAATGCCGACCTGACCCCGGCCCTGATCGCCCGCGCCATCGCCAAGCGCCTGCGCCGCCTGGGCCTGCTGCCCGCCGGCGCCGACCTGACGGCACGCATCGACGCCCAACTGGCCATCCTGGAGGCCAAGCAAAGTGCCTTGAACGTGATCGAGGTGGCCGGCGTCAAGGGCGCCGACCGCCAGCCCTGGTTTTGCTCGGGCTGCCCGCACAACACCAGCACCGTGGTGCCCGAGGGCTCGCGCGCCATGGCCGGCATCGGCTGCCACTTCATGGCCACCTGGATGGACCGCGCCACCGTCGGCTTCACCCAGATGGGCGGCGAGGGCGTGCCCTGGACGGGCCAGCAGCCCTTCAGCACCGAAAAGCATGTGTTCGCCAACCTGGGCGACGGCACCTACTTCCACAGCGGCCTGCTGGCGGTGCGCCAGAGCATCGCGGCCGGCGTCAACATCACCTACAAGATCCTCTACAACGATGCGGTGGCCATGACCGGCGGCCAGCAGGTGGGCGAGCGCCCCGAGGGCCACTCGGTGGTCCAGATCGCCCAGAGCATGCGCGCCGAAGGGGCGCAGAAGATCACCATCGTCACCGACGAGCCCGAGAAGTACGAGAGCGTGCAGGGCCTGCCCGCGGGCATCGCCATCCAGCACCGCGACACCCTGGACGCGGTGCAACGCGAGTTCCGCGAGCTCAGCGGCACCACCGTCATCATCTACGACCAGACCTGCGCCACCGAGAAGCGCCGGCGCCGCAAGCGCGGCAGCCTGGTCGATCCGGCCAAGCGCGTGGTCATCAACGAGCTGGTCTGCGAAGGTTGTGGCGACTGCGGCGTGCAGTCCAACTGCCTGAGCGTGGAGCCGCTGGAGACCGAGTTCGGTCGCAAGCGCACCATCAACCAGAGCAGCTGCAACAAGGACACCTCCTGCCTCAAGGGCTTCTGCCCCAGCCTGATCACGGTGGAGGGCGGGCAGCTCAAGAAAAAGGCCAAGGGCCAGGCCCCGTCGCCGTTCGAACTGGCCCAGCTGCCCCAGCCCACGCTGCCCACCCTGACGCCTGAGCACGGTGGCGTGTGGGGCATCGTGGTGGCCGGGGTGGGGGGCACCGGGGTCATCACCATCGGGCAACTGCTGGGCGTGGCCGCCCATCTGGAGGGCAAGGGCATCGTCACCCAGGACGCGGCTGGTCTGGCCCAGAAGGGCGGCGCCACCTGGAGCCATGTCCTGATCGGCGAGCGCCAGGACGACATCCGCACCACCCGGGTGGGCATGGCCGCGGCCGACCTGATCCTGGGCTGCGACCCCCTGGTGGCCGCCGGCAAGGAAACCCTGATGCGCATGCGCGAGGGCCGCACCCATGTGGCGCTCAACTCGCACAGCACGCCCACCGCGGCCTTTGTGCGCAACACCGACTGGCAGAACCCGGCCGAGGCCTGCGCCGCGCAGATCGCGCGGGCCGTGGGCGAGGGCCTGGGCGCCTTCGACGCCGAAACCCTGGCCACCCGCATGATGGGCGACAGTCTGTATGTGAACCCCATGATCCTGGGATACGCCTGGCAGCGCGGCTGGATTCCGCTCGGCCTGGCCTCCCTGACCCGCGCCATCGAGCTCAACGCGGTGGCGGTCGAGGCCAACAAGACGGCCTTCCACTGGGGCCGCCTGGCCGCGCACGACCCGGCCCTGGTGCGCCAGGTGCTGGCGCCCAGCCAGGTGGTGCAGTTCAAGCCCCGCGAGACGGTCGAGTCGCTGGTGGCGCGCCGGGTCGAATTCCTGACCGCCTACCAGAACGCCGCCTATGCCGAGCGCTACCGCGCCCTGGTGGGCCGGGTGCAGCAGGCCGAAGCGGCCCTGGGCAAGACCGCGCTGAGCGAGGCCGTGGCCCGCCAGGCCTTCAAGCTGATGGCCTACAAGGACGAGTACGAGGTGGCCCGCCTGCACAGCGATCCGGCCTTCCTGGCCCGCATCGGGGAGCAGTTCGAGGGCGATTACAAGCTCAACTACCACCTGGCCCCCCCGCTGTTCGCCAAAAAGGACGCCAAGGGGCACCTGGTCAAGCAGACCTTCGGGCCGGCCATGCTCACCGGTTTCCGGCTGCTGGCCCGGCTCAAGGGCTTGCGCGGCACGGCGTTGGACGTGTTCGGCCGCACCGAAGAGCGCCGCACCGAGCGCGCCCTGATCGCCGAATACCAGGCGCTGGTGGAAGAGCTGTGCGCCGGCCTGAGCGCCGAGCGCCATGCTCTGGCGCTCGATCTGGCCCAGGTGCCCGAGCAGATCAAGGGCTATGGCCACGTCAAGGAGCGCAACCTGGCTGCGGCCCGTCAGCGCTGGAACCAGCTGCTGGCGGAATGGCGCCAGGGCAATGCCGCTCGCAAGGCGGCCTGACATCTTCTGCGCTCAAGGGGCCCGCGCCCCTGCCCGCCCTGGCCAAAAGGCCCTCGATCTGGCTCGACTTTGTGCCGGGCCTGTCCGGGCGGCGGGGCCGAGCCGGCCTCGTCGTGGGGGCATTGGAGCCCCGATTGCCGCCGCAGCGGCCCGGCATACAATCTTGCCAGCACCCGCCTGCCCGCCTTGATGCGGTCAGCCTGCGGGCTTTCCTATTTATTTGTTACCCCCTGTGGAGTCTTCAGTGTTCATTTCTTCCGCTTTTGCCCAGACTGCCCCCGCTGCTGCCGCCGCTGGCGGCGACATCATGTCGTCGCTGACCAGCATGCTGCCTCTGGTGCTGATGTTCGTGGTGCTGTACTTCGTGATGATCCGCCCCCAGATGAAGCGCCAGAAGGAACACCGCGCCATGATCGACGCCCTGGCCAAGGGCGACGAGGTGGTGACCTCGGGTGGTCTGTTGGGCAAGGTGTCCAAGATGGGCGAAACCCATCTGAGCCTGGAAGTGGCCGCCGGCGTTGAAGTGCAGATCCAGCGCAGCGCCGTGGTGCAGGTCTTGCCCAAGGGCTCGGTGAAGTAAGTCACACCGTGCGATTCCGGCAGTGGCCCAGCCCCAGGCGGGCGGTCACTGCGTCTCTTCATTAGTCAGGTACCAGCGCGATCATGAACCGTTATCCGGTCTGGAAGTACGCGATCATCTTGATCGTGTCGCTCTTCGGGGTGCTCTACACCCTGCCCAATTTCTTTGGCGAGTCGCCCGCGGTGCAGGTGTCTTCGGGCAAGGCCACCCTCAAGCTGGATGCCTCCATGCTCAAGCGGGTGGATGAAGTGCTCGGCACGGCCGGCCTGAAGGCCGAGGCCACCACCTTCGACGGCAACTCCGTCAAGGCCCGCTTCAACACCACCGACGACCAGCTCAAGGCCAAGGACGCGCTGCAGCATGCCCTGGTGCCCGATGCCAACGACGCCTCTTATGTGGTGGCGCTGAACCTGTTGTCGAGCACGCCCGAATGGCTGCGTGCCGTGCGTGCGGCCCCGATGTACCTGGGCCTGGACCTGCGCGGTGGCGTGCACTTCATGCTGCAGGTCGACATGGAGGCGGCGCTGACCAAGAAGGCCGAATCCCTGTCGGGCGACATCCGCACCCTGCTGCGCGAGAAGAACGTGCGTCACGGCGGGATCTCCCGCAATGGCCAGACCGTCGAGGTGCGTGCCCGCGACACCCAGACCCTGCAGGCCGCCCGCGCGGTGATTGCCGACCAGTTGCCTGATCTGCAGATGGTCGAGTCGCCCGATGGCAGCGATTTCAAGCTGACCGCCACCCTCAAGCCCGAGGCCGCGCGCAAGGTGCAGGAGATGGCGCTCAAGCAGAACATCACCACCCTGCACAACCGGATCAATGAGCTGGGTGTGTCCGAGCCGGTGATCCAGCAGCAGGGCCAGGACCGCATCGTGGTGCAGCTGCCCGGCGTGCAGGACACGGCCAAGGCCAAGGACATCCTGGGCCGTACCGCCACCCTGGAAGTGCGCATGGTCGACGAAAGCTCGGACGCGGGCGCCGCCGCCATCGGCCGCGGCCCGGTGCCTTTCGGCAGCGAGCGCTACCCCGACCGCAACGGCCAGGCGCTGGTGGTCAAGAAGCAGGTGATCCTGACCGGTGAGAACCTCACCGACGCCCAGCCCGGCTTCGAGAGCCAGACCCAGGAGCCCACCGTCAACCTGACGCTGGACGCCAAGGGTTCGCGCATCTTCAAGGACGTCACGCGTGAGAACGTGGGCAAGCGCATGGCCATCATCCTGTTCGAAAAGGGCAAGGGTGAGATCGTGACCGCGCCGGTGATCCGCTCCGAAATCGGTGGCGGCCGGGTGCAGATCTCGGGCCGCATGACCGCCATGGAGGCCACCGACACCTCGCTGCTGCTGCGTGCCGGCTCGCTGGCCGCTCCGATGGAAATCATCGAAGAGCTGACCATCGGCCCCACGCTGGGCGCCGAGAACATCGCCAAGGGCTTTCACAGCGTGACCTGGGGTTTCCTGGTCATCGTGGCCTTCATGTGCGTCTACTACATGATGTTCGGCGTGTTCTCGTGCCTGGCCCTGGGCCTGAACCTGTTGCTGCTGGTGGCGGTGCTGTCGATGATGCAGGCCACCCTGACCCTGCCGGGCATTGCGGCCATGGCGCTGGCGCTGGGCATGGCCATCGACTCCAACGTGCTGATCAATGAGCGCGTGCGTGAAGAGCTGCGCAGCGGCGCCTCGCCGCAGGCGGCCATCCATGCCGGTTACGACCGTGCCTGGGCCACCATCCTGGACTCCAACATCTCCACGCTGATCGTGGGCCTGGCCTTGTTGGCCTTCGGCTCGGGCCCGGTGCGGGGCTTTGCGGTGGTGCACTGCATCGGTATCCTGACCTCGATGTTCTCGGCCGTGTTCTTCTCACGTGGCCTGGTCAACCTCTGGTACGGCCGCAAGAAGAAGCTCAAGTCCGTGGCCATTGGCACGGTGTGGCGTCCTGATGGTGACGGCACGGCCGTGGCCCAAGCCGACTGAGCCTGCAAGACTGATGATCGGCCAGCCCCGCTTTCGGGGACTGGCCCAGCAAGGACAAAGCGATGGAATTTTTCAAGATCCGCAAAGACATCCCGTTCATGAAGAACGCGCTGGTGTTCAATGTGATTTCCTTTCTCACCTTCGCCGCGGCGGTGTTCTTCCTGCTGACCCGGGGCTTGCACCTGTCGGTGGAGTTCACCGGTGGCACGGTGATGCACGTGGCCTATGTGCAGGCGCCCGAGCTCGAGAAGGTGCGCAGCACCGTCACCGGCCTGGGCTTCGACGACGTGCTGGTGCAGAACTTCGGCAGTTCCAAGGACGTGATGATCCGCCTGCCGGCCCAGAAGGGCGTGAGCTCGGCGCAGCAAAGCGACAAGGTCATGGGCGCCCTGAAGGCGCTGGACGCTGAAGCCAGTCTGCGCCGCACCGAGTTTGTCGGCCCGCAGGTGGGCGAAGAGCTGGCGCACGATGGCCTCAAGGCCCTGGGCATGGTGGTGCTGGGCATCATGGTCTACCTGGCCTTCCGCTTCGAATGGAAATTCGCGGTGGCGGCCATCATCGCCAACCTGCACGACGTGGTGATCATCCTGGGCTTTTTTGCCTTCTTCCAGTGGGAGTTCTCGCTGGCGGTGCTGGCGGCGATCCTGGCTGTGCTGGGCTACTCGGTCAACGAGTCGGTGGTGATCTTCGACCGGATCCGTGAGAACTTCCGGCGCTTTCGCAAGATGAACACGGTGCAGATCATCGACAACGCGATCACCTCCACCATCAGCCGCACCATCATCACCCACGGTTCGACCCAGATCATGGTGCTGTCGATGCTCTTGTTCGGTGGCCAGACTTTGCATTACTTTGCCATGGCCCTGACCATCGGCATTCTGTTCGGCATCTATTCTTCGGTGTTCGTGGCCGCGGCGATTGCCATGTGGCTGGGCATCAAGCGCGAGGACCTGATCAAGGGCCCCGTGCGCAAGGAAGGTGACCCCGACGATCCCAACGCGGGCGCCACGGTTTGAGTGATTGGATCTGAGTTCCGCTCGACCTTCTGATGGTCTTCAGCCCTTCTCCTCCCCCGCCTGAGCTGGGCGCCCAGGTCCGCCGCCGTTTTGTGGACGTGCTGGTCCAAGGCTTGCCTGCCTTGGCGGAGGGCTGCGAAACCCAGTTGCTGGCGCTGGCCAGCCAGACCGGAACGGCGCGCGACATGCAGATGCACCGTGATGCCTGGCTGGGTTGGCAGCAACACCGCAAAGCCTTCATCGACGGGTTGCAAGGCGCCTGGCTGAAGGCCCTGCATCCGCCCGGACCGGTGGCAGCGCGCAGCGCGCAGCTCGACATGATGAACCTGCAACTGGTGGGCGACGATGTGCTCGACAACCAGATCACGGCTTCGCGCATGGCCCAGGCCCTTTCCGAGCGTGTGGGCGCAGGCTTTCAGGAGTTGCGTGGCAAGCTGCAGGAGTTGCCGCGCGGGGGCGATCTTGGCGCCGATGACGTGTTGCGGCCTGAAACCCTTTGTCAGCACCTGATCGAGCAGTGGGTGGCCAGTGGCCTGAACCGCGAGGTGTTGCTGCTGCTGTCCGATCGCCTCAAAGAGACGCTGACACCTCAGATCCAGGAAGCCTATCGCCAGGCCAACCAGTGGTTGCTGCAGCGTGGTGTGGTGGCTTCAGACGACCTGCGCAGCCGGGTCAAGCGGGCACCGGCTTCGCCTGGTGTGATGGACGCCAGTGTCTCGGGGGCTGCCCCCATGTCGGCCGGTGCCGAGCTGAACGGGCGCGCAGGCGTGTCCGCTTACGGTCCGACGCGCTCGCAGACGGACCGATCCGGCATCGATGAACCCCAGATCCTGTCGGGCAGTTCGCCGCTGATGCGTGCGCGGGCCCGGGCGCATGGCTTGATCGGCCAGTTGCAGCGCTTGCTGGTGCGTTCTGTGGGCGATGTACCCGCCGCCGCGGCCTTGTCGTCCCAGGGCTCTGGCCCGGGCGCTGTGGGGGCGGGGGGCGGTGCGGGTCTGGCGCAGGGGCTGATGGCGGCCCGTGGCGGTGCACCGGCCAGTGAGGCTTTGGCCCAGGCCCTCATGCCCATGCTGACCACTGGGGCCGGCATGGGGGGGATCGGCCAGCGCATGGCTGCGGTGCAGAACCTGTTCATGATGGAGGCCACACCGGCCGGGGTGGCGGCAGCAGCCGGCGCCTTGCGCGACAAGTCGGCCGAGCTCAAGAAGAAGACGGCCAACCCGGCCGAAAAAGCCACCATCGAGATTGTGGCCCTGATGTTCCAGAGCATTCTGTCCGAGGAGCGTCTGCCGCCGGCGATCCGGGTCTGGTTTGCCCGGCTGCAGGTGCCCGTGCTACGGGTGGCCCTGGCCGAGCCCGAGTTCTTTGACAACCTCAGCCACCCGGCCCGCCTGCTGATCGACCGCATGGGCTCGTGCGTGCTGGGCTTTGACGATAACACCATCGCCGACTCTGCCCTGGAGGCCGAGATCCGACGCGTGGTGCAGGTGATCGAGCAGTACCCCGAGACCGGGCGTCGCGTGTTCCAGCTGGTGCACGATGAGTTCCAGAAATTCCTCAACCGCTTCCTGACCGAAAAGGGCAAGACGGCGCGTCTGGTGACCGTGGCCCAGCAGGTCGAGCAGAAAGAGGCGCTGGCCATCCAGTACACCATCGAGATGCGCAACATGCTCAAGGACATGCCGGTGCGCGATGAGATCCGGGATTTTCTGTTCAAGGTGTGGTCCGAGGTGCTGGCCCTGTCGGCCGTGCGCAGCGGCCCGCAGCACGAGAGCACGGTGGCGCTCAAGAAGGCCGCAGCCGATCTGGTCTGGGCCGCCAGTGCCAAGCCCAACCGGTCTGACCGCGCCCGCGTCATCCATGACCTGCCCATGCTGTTGCAGCACCTGCGCAAGGGGCTGGCCATGCTGGGGGTCACCGGGGCGCCGCAAGAGGCGCACATCAAGATCCTCAGCGAGACCCTGGCCGATGCCTTCCTGTCCAAGACCGAAGCCATCCCGCAGGCCACCATCGACGCGATGGCCAAGCGCCTGACCCATCTGGAAGACTACGTCACCGAAGAGGGGCTGGACGAGCTGCCGCTGGATGCCGAAAGCCTGGAGGTGATGCTGGGGGTGGACGGTGCGGCCTTGACCGTGGTGGCCGGCGGAGGCACCCAGCCCAGCGAGGACATGCTGGCCTGGGCCCTGGAGTTGCAGACCGGGCTCTGGTTCTCGCTGGACCACAACGGTTCGGTCAAGCAGGTGCAGTACGCCTGGCGCAGCGACCGGCGCCAGTTGCACCTGTTTGCGGCCATGGATGGCACCAGCTACCTGATCCAGCTGCGCCGCCTGGCGGCCTACCTGCAGGCCGGCCTGATGGTGCCGCAGGAGGAAGAGACCCTCACCTTGCGGGCCACCCGCGACGCCCTGGCCAAGCTCGACGCCAATCCCGAGCGCCTGCTCAACTGAGGCGGGGCTGGCCGCGCTGGCGGCCCTTGCAAAACGTCAATGCGCTTTCAGTGCAGCGTCTGCGTGCTGCGGTCGTGGCACAGCTCATCGAGCACCAGGGCGCTGGGCTCGTGGTCGAACTGCCAGAACACCATGCGGATGATGATCTTCAGCTCGTCCAGGGTCAGGGGGCGGTCGTGCGCGGCGGTGGCGCGGTCCATCACCACTTCGTGCAACTCGGTCGGCAGGGCCTTGGCGGCCTGCAGGAACAGCAGAAAGCCCAGGCCTTCGGAGCCCAGGTGCTCGATCTCGCGCGGCAGGTAGGCGCGCACGCTGTCGTGGCGGGCCGCCTGCACGCGGGGGCGGGTGAGCGGGGGTGTGCTGCTGCTGCTGCCATGGCGCGGCACCACGGCGCGCATGCCCGCGGCGGTCTGTTGCAGATCCTCCAGCCAGTCGAGCGCCTGCTCGATCTCCTCCGACTCGAAGCCGACCGCTGTGAGCTTGTGGCTCAGCTGCGTCAGTTCGGGGCAGGCGTCGCTGCGCCCATAGTTTTCGTACACAAAGACCAGAACATCCATCATCCGGGCAATATAGCCGAGTTCGCCAGACGGCCCTTTGGGCCTGCCGATGCGGGCGCCGCTGCCGTCGGCGTCGCCCGGGCTCAAGCCATGCCGATGCGCTGAAAGCGCCCACCCGGCAGGCGGCTGAGCTGGCCGTTGAGTTCCAGCGTCAGCAGCCGGGCCTGCAGCGCCGGGGTGGGCCAGCCGCAACGGGCCTGCAAGGTGTCCAGCGTGCAGGGATCCTGGCCCAGGGCGGCCAGCACCTCGTCGCCGCTGGCCGCCTCTGCATCGCAGTCGGTCTCTTCGCTGCCGGGGGCCATCGGCAGGCCCAACTGCACGGGCCGGCTTGAGGCCACGGGCAGCTCTTCCAGGATGTCGTGCACGGTCTCCACCAGTTTGGCGCCTTGTCGAATCAAGGCATGGCAGCCTTTGGACTGGGGGGAGTGGATGGAGCCGGGAATGGCAAACACCTCCTTGCCCTGTTCCGCAGCCAGCCGGGCCGTGACCAGCGAGCCCGAGGCGAGCGCCGCTTCCACCACCAGGGTGCCGCGCGACAAGGCCGCGATCAGCCGGTTGCGCTTGGGGAAGTTGGCCGCCAGGGGCGGGGTGCCCAGCGGGTACTCGCTCAGCATCACCCCTTGCAGTGCCACACGGTGGGCCAGGGCACGGTGCTGTCGCGGATACACGCGGTCCAGGCCGGTGCCCACCACGGCCAGCGTGGGCCACGGGGCGGTGCCTGTCATGTCTGATGGGGTGCCCGCCGCGGCGCTGAGCGCACCTTCGTGCGCTGCCCCATCAATGCCCAGGGCCAGACCGGACACCACGCAAAAGCCCTGGCCGACCAGGCTGTGGGCAAAGGCCTGCGCATTTTCCAGGCCCTGGGCGCTGGGGTTGCGGCTGCCGACCACCGCCACGGCCTGCAGCGGCCCCTCGCTGCGCGGCAGCGGCAGGCCACTCAGGGCATACAGCATCAAGGGGGGATCGGCCAGTTGCAGCAGGTCGGCCGGGTAGGCCGGGTCACCCAGGGTCAGCAGCTGGTGGCACAGGCCTTCGGCCGGGGTCTGCAGCCAGCTCCAGGTGCGCTCCAGCAGGTCTTCCAGGCCCGCGGGGGGCTGGCACAGAGCTTGGGTCTGGGCAGGGGTGACCAGCTCATTCAGACGGGCGGGGGCGGCTTCGAACACCGCCTCGGCCGAGCCCAGGGCCGCCAGCAGGCGCCTGGCGCTCTGGTTGCCCACGCCCGGGCTCAGCGTCAGGCGCAGCCAGGCTTGCAGTTCTTCGCGTTGCAGCGCCATGGCGGGTACACGGGCACCGACGGTGGGGTACCGCGATCAGCGCGGGTTGACCAGGCGGTCGCCCACCCGCACGGCCTGCTTGATCTCCAGGATCAGCGCGTACGAGATGCGGTCGAAGCAGCGGAACACCATCAGGAGGCCGTTGCGTTCGTCGGGCAGCTTCATCTTGGCGCGCGAGCCGTCGCTGGTGTCCAGCAGTCGGGCCCCTTCGCTGAGGATGGCCAGCACATGGCCGGGTTCAATGCCGTCGCGGGTGCCCAGGTTGATGGCCACGATCTGGTTCTGCGCCGCATTGGCCACCGCGCTGCCATAGATCGAGGCCACGCGGCCCCGCTCGATGGGCACCTGGGGGGCCCGGGGCACGTAGTTCATCAACTGGCGTGGCGGCTCGGGCAGCAGCCGGTCGCCAGCGCGGATCTCTTCCTTGATCGAGGTGATGTCGATCGAGGCCGGGAT
>Ga0208266_100472_pt1 | contig 13548 bp, 14 predicted proteins | sample LakWasMet67_HOW9_2_FD_183897 | JGI IMG/M metagenome (GOLD analysis project Ga0208266, IMG submission 183897) | Freshwater sediment methanotrophic microbial communities from Lake Washington under simulated oxygen tension - Sediment Metagenome... | ecosystem: Environmental > Aquatic > Freshwater >...
TTACTTTTTACACTCAGATGACCTCACTCCGAATATTCGAAATTTTTTACTCATTGCAGGGCGAAAGCTCGCGCGTTGGCCTGCCCACCATTTTTATTCGCTTGGTCGGTTGTCCCTTGCGTTGCGGATATTGTGATACCGAATATGCCTTTAAAGGCGGAAGCGTGATGCCGCTTGAGCAAATCATGGCGCAGATTGCCGTTTATGACACGCCTTATGTATGTGTCACTGGCGGTGAGCCGCTGGCACAAAAAGCCTGTATCGACTTGCTGACCAAGTTGGCTGACACCGGCTATCAAGTGTCACTTGAAACCAGTGGCGCGATCGATATCGCCGCCGTAGATAAACGCGTCAAAGTGGTCATGGATATCAAAACACCGGGGTCTGGTGAGGTTGAAAAAAATCGCTGGGAGAATCTACCTTTACTCAAGGCGGGCGATGAGGTGAAGTGGGTGATTTGTAGCCGTGAGGACTATGACTGGGCCAAGCAAGTGTTGCAAAAAGAAACGTTCCCTGCCGGCTGCGACCAATTATTTTCACCGAGCTTTCATGATGTCAGTGGCGACACATTAGCCAGCTGGATTTTGCAAGATCATTTAAAAGTGCGCATGCAACTGCAATTGCACAAGATTCTCTGGGGCGAAAAGCAAGGAGTATAAGGTTGGTCGCATCAAATAAACCCAAAGCCGTTATTTTGTTATCTGGTGGATTAGATTCCACCACCGTATTGGCGATTGCAAAGTCGCAAGGCTACGATAGTTATTGCTTGAGTCTCGATTATCATCAGCGGCACAATGTAGAATTGCTGGCTGCAAAACGGGTTGCTGCAGCCTTGGGAGCGATTGAACACAAAACAGTGCAACTCGATCTTTCGCTGTTCGGGGGCTCTGCGTTGACTGACAATGCGATCGCCGTGCCCGAGCACGAAACGCAAGGCATCCCTGTCACTTATGTGCCAGCGCGCAACACAATTATGCTTTCCCTAGCGTTGGCCTGGGCAGAGGTGCTGCAAGCACGCGATATTTTCATCGGCGTCAATGCGCTGGATTATTCTGGTTATCCTGATTGCCGCACTGAGTATGTAAAAGCCTTTCAGCAAATGGCCAATTTGGCTACCAAAGCAGCGGTAGAAGGCCAAACCATTACCGTTCATGCGCCATTGATTGATATGACGAAGGCAGATATTATTCGTGCCGGCGATGCTTTAGGGGTGGATTATGGCCTGACGGTGTCTTGTTATCAGGCCAATCAGCAAGGTGTGGCGTGTGGAGTTTGCGATTCCTGCCGATTCCGTAAAGCGGGATTTACACAAGCCGGCGTAGTGGACCCTACCCCTTATCTAACTACCGTTTCTGCAAAGTGAAAAACACTTGCCATGCTTGAATAATATCAAGTATAATCCGCGCCTTTCTGCAAAGAAATTCAATTTTAAGAGAACAAGATTATGGTCGTTATTCGTTTATCACGTGGTGGCTCTAAAAAGAACCCGTTTTACAGCGTAGTTGTGGCAGAGTCCCGCAACCGTCGTGACGGTCGTTTTATCGAGCGCGTTGGTTTCTACAATCCATCTGCACGCGCTGGCGCTGAAGGCTTGCGTATCGATGAAGCACGTACACAATACTGGGTGGACAACGGTGCACAACTGTCTGACACGGTTGCTCGTTTGGTAAAGTTCCACGCTAAAGGCGCTGAAGGTATGGCTGCTGTTAAAGCTAAAGAAGTTGCCAAAGCTGAAGCTGCTAAAGAAAAAGCAATCGCTGAAGCCGCTGCTAAATTGAAAGCAGAAGCCGACGCCGCTGCAGCAGAAGCTGCCGCAAAAGCGAAAGCTGACGCAGATGCCGCCGCCGCAGCTGCTGCAGAAGCCGCTGCCGCTGAAGCGCCAGCTGCTGAGTAATTGTTTCAGCGCCTGACTTCAAATGGCGTTTGAAAATATGGTTGTGATGGGGCGCATCGTCGCCCCATATGGCGTTTTTGGTTGGCTAAAAGTCTTACCAGACACAGAGTCTTTAGACGGATTACTCGACTACAAGGCTTGGTGGGTGGGTAAAGCGCCAAACTGGCGAGAAGTCACCGTTGAGCAGGCCAAGCTTCATAATGATGTGCTGTTGATTAAGCTCGCAGGCGTGAGTGATCGCGATGCAGCTTTCGCGATGAAAGGTCAACAGATCGCAGTGCCGCGTGCGGATTTACCAGCGCCTGAAGAAGGTGAGTATTACTGGTCTGATTTAATTGGTTTGACCGTGACCAACAACGCAGGCATCGGCTTCGGCAAGATCACGCAGGTGTTTGAAACCGGCGCCAACGATGTGCTGGTGGTGCGTGAAGAACAGCCCACAAGTGTCAAAGGTAAAGATGGAAAGCTGCACGAAGAATACCGCGAGCGCTTGATACCGTTTACCAGTGATGCGGTCCCTGAAGTGAACCTGCAAGCAGGCACGGTGCTGGTGGATTGGGATGCAGATTTTTAGCGTAAAGAGGCGCTCATGATGCAAATTGAAGTCATCAGTTTGTTTCCTGAGATGTTCGCAGCACTGACAGAGCATGGTATCACCAGCCGGGCTAAACAGCGCGGCCTGTACCAGTTGCAGCTGACGAATCCGCGGCAGTATACGCAAGATGTGCACCACACAGTGGATGATCGGCCTTATGGCGGTGGCCCTGGCATGGTGATGTTAGCCCAGCCGCTGGCGGCCGCGATTAGTGATGCGAAAGCGCGACTAGTGGCGCAGGGATTAAGCCCCAAAGTGATTCATTTGTCACCGCGTGGCCAGCCCCTGACGCACGAAAAAGTGCTGCAGCTCAAAGAATATGAGGGATTGGTGTTGTTGGCCAGTCGCTATGAAGGCGTTGACCAGCGTGTGCTGGAGTCGTTAGTGGATGAAGAAATCTCCATCGGTGATTATGTATTAAGTGGTGGTGAGTTACCCGCCATGGTGTTGCTGGATGCGATCATCCGCCAATTACCCGGTGCCTTGGGTGATGCAGATTCTGCGCAGGAAGATTCTTTTGTGAATGGCCTGCTTGATTATCCACATTACACGCGGCCTGAAGAGTTTGAAGGATTAAAGGTACCTGAAGTATTACTTTCAGGGCACCATGAAAAGATTAGACAATGGCGATTACAACAATCGCTACTGCTAACCAGGGCAAGACGCCCTGATTTATTGGCCGCGAGGCCGTTGACGAAAGAAGAGGCTAGGCTACTCAAAGATGTGGAGTAGGAACGAGCTCTTTACAATTAAAAGGAACTGACATGGCAGACATTATCAAGATGTTAGAGCAAGAAGAAATTGCTCGTTTGAATAAAACCATCCCTAGCTTTGCACCCGGTGATACCGTTATTGTGGGTGTAAACGTGGTTGAAGGTACACGTAAACGTGTGCAGGCTTACGAAGGCGTGGTAATCGCTAAGCGTAACAGAGGCCTGAACTCCTCATTTATCGTGCGTAAAATCTCTTCAGGTGAAGGTGTTGAGCGTACATTCCAAACTTACTCCCCACAAATTGCTTCTATCGAAGTGAAGCGTCGTGGTGATGTGCGTCGTGCAAAATTGTATTACTTGCGTGAGCGTTCAGGTAAATCTGCACGTATTAAAGAAAAATTGGTTGCACGCGAGAAAGACATCGCAGCAAACAACGGTTAATTTAACCGTCGCAGTCAAAAACCCGGATGTTACTCCGGGTTTTTTTATTGCCGGTTGCAGCTTGCCCAGGATTGCAGTTTAATAGCCTGCATGAATCAGTATGATGATGAAATAGATGCTTTGATCCCCGCGCCTTTTGGATTTGTGGCGGTGCGGTATGGCGTTGAAGGCGTCAGTGTGCAATTTTTGCAGCAGGCTTTGCCCGTCAAAAGCAAACCAGATCCGCGCGCTTGTCCCATTGCGGAGCAAGTGGCTAACTATTTGCAGGACCCTCATACGCCATTGGCGCCGATACCAAGTCATGTGGGTACGCCTTTTCAGCAGCGGGTATGGCAGGCGATGCGTGAGATTCCAGTAGGGGAAACGCGCTCTTATGGGCAATTGGCTAGCAAGGTGAACTCCGGGCCACGCGCGGTGGCGAACGCCTGTGGTGCCAACCCAGTGTCCCTGTTTAACCCTTGTCACCGTGTCGTCGCCAGCCAGGGCTTGGGCGGTTTTATGCGGGGCATAGGCGGCGGGCTTGAGATTAAGCGCTGGCTGTTGGCGCATGAACAGCGCAAGCCATTGAGGACATAGATGCGGCTACAGAAACCGCTTGTGAAGCAAGCAGCAGGGACGAGTCATGGGGTGTCCGAGATTGACGCATTTATTGACCAGCTTTGGCTCGAGGATGGTTTGTCGCCAAATACCCTGTCTAGTTACCGCAATGATTTAAAGGGCTTTGCTGGGTGGTGCGGCGAGCAGTCGCTGACGCTCTGGCAAATACAATCTCATCACGTGCAGGCCTATTTGGCCTACCGTTTTCCGCTGGTCAAAGTGCGTAGCATTAACCGTTTGATTGCCACTTTGCGTCGCTTTTATCGCTATGCATTGTTAGAGCGGCTGATTCAGCAGGATCCGACCTTGCATATTGAGGCGCCAAAAATGCCTAAATCCTTGCCCAAAACGCTAAGCGAGGGCCAAGTGGAAGACTTGCTGCATGCGCCGGATGTTAATGCCACATTAGGCTTGCGTGACCGCGCCATGCTGGAGTTGCTATATGCCAGTGGCCTGCGGGTGTCTGAGCTAGTGAATATTCGTATTGCCGAAGTCAGCACGCAAGACGGTGTTGTGCGGGTGACTGGTAAAGGCAGTAAAACGCGGCTGGTCCCGATGGGACAAGAAGCCGCGGAGTGGATAGACCGTTATCTGACGGTTGCGCGCCCTGACATTTTAAAGGGCGCCTTGAGTGATGCGGTATTTGTCACCACGCGAGGGGCGGCGATGACGCGGCACGCCTTCTGGCACCTCATTCAACGCTATGCCTTGCAAGCGGGCATCTCGCAACATATCAGCCCACATGTATTACGCCATGCTTTCGCTACCCATTTGTTGAACCACGGTGCTGACCTTCGCGTGGTGCAGATGCTGCTTGGACATGCAGACATCTCGACAACACAAATTTATACGCATGTGGCCAGAGAGCGCTTGCAACAGTTACACAAAGTGCATCATCCCAGAGGTTGATGGCGGTAAGGCCAGCGCAAGCGCTGCTTTGTGTGATCTACACAGAGCGATAGATCGAAATCCCCAATGCTTTTAAGCCGGGCAAAATGCCAGGTTTGCTGACTTTTAACTGCACATTTTGCGCCTTGAACTCCTGCAGAATCAGCTGGCACACATGCTCGCCGAGTGCTTCTACTAATTTAAAACTGTGTTCCGCCAGCGTCTCGCGAATACGGGCAACGACGCGGCCATAATCAATGGTGTCTTCAATGGCATCCGTGCGACAGGCATGTGTGAAGTCATAGCCAATTTCAATGTCCAGAATGATGGTTTGCGGCACAGTGCGCTCCCAGTCTGGCACGCCAAGTTTGGTTTGTACTTTGACTTGTTCTAGAAAAATTGTGTCCATGAATCGATGTCCTTTTATTTCCGCACAGGCCGGAATCCAGTATGATTCGGCATCATACAACATCGTGCAGTGGCTGGCATAAGCGGCTGCATTACCTTGGGATTTTAAGCATGAACGAAATTGGGTTTGACATTGAAGCGCTGGTTTGGATTGTGGCAGCGTATTTGATCGGTTCGATTGCCTTTGGCATTATCATCAGCAAGCTCTATCGCTTGCCAGACCCACGTACAGTAGGTAGCGGCAATATTGGTGCGACCAATGTCGCGCGTAGCGGTAAAAAATCAGCAGCGATACTCACTCTGTTAGGCGATGCATTTAAAGGCTGGCTACCGGTATGGCTGGCGTTGCACGCGGGCATGTTAATGGATGTGGTCGCACTGGTCGGCTTGGCAGTGTTTCTTGGACATTTGTTTCCGCTTTATCACAAGTTTAAGGGCGGTAAAGGTGTTGCCACTGCTTTGGGCGTGATGATTGCTTTTTCTGGCTGGTTGGCGCTTAGCGTGCTGGCCGTGTGGTTGTTGGTGTTTGCAGTAAGCCGCATTTCATCTTTGTCAGCGCTGGTCGCGGCAGCGTTGTCGCCGCTGATTGCATGGCAGTTTCTATCGCCCTATCCCGTCTATGTGGCGGTGGTCGTGGTCATGGCTGCCTGTTTAATTATTCGCCATCAATCCAATATTGAAAAGCTGCTGGCAGGCACCGAAACGCGATTTGGCAAAAAGTGACGCCCAGTGTTTAGGCGGGCGCTTTGAGCTCGGCTAAATCCCAGCGTGGCCGGATACTAAAGCTGTAGTCTTGTTTAGCGGGTTGCATCGCGTGTAGGCGCATGGCACCGGCAAAGGCGATCATCGCGCCGTTATCGGTGCAAAACTCAAGCCGCGGATAATTGACACTGATGCCGCGCTTACTGGCGGCTTCGTTTAAGCGGCTACGTAGACGCTTATTTGCGCCCACCCCACCTGACACCACCAATCTTTTTAATTTGGTTTGTTTAAGCGCTTTCAGACATTTGTGCACCAAAATCTCGGTGACCGACTCCTGAAACTCCCAGGCAATATTTTGGATGGTTTCCGCATCGAGCGTAGGCTGACTTTTGACTAGGGTGAGTACCGCTGTTTTGAGTCCGCTAAAACTAAAGTTCAAATCCGGGCTATTAAGCATCGGCCTAGGTAGCTGAAAATGGGCCGTGCCTAGGTCTGCCTGATGAGAGACTGCCGGGCCGCCGGGGTAACCTAGGCCCAATAACTTGGCTGTTTTATCAAACGCTTCGCCTGCGGCATCGTCCAGGGTATCACCCAATAATTCATATTGGCCGATGCCGTCTACACGCATCAGTTGGCTATGCCCCCCGGATACCAGTAAAGCCACAAACGGGAAGACCGGTGGATGTTCCTCTAGCATTGGGGCGAGTAAGTGTCCCTCTAGGTGGTGCACACCAATCGAAGGCACATTTAATGCCATCGCCAGTGACTGCGCAATGCTAGTGCCCACCAGTAAGGCCCCAGCCAGCCCCGGCCCTTGCGTGTAGGCGACGCCTTCAATATCTTGCAATGTTTTGTCCGCTTGCGAAAGCACCTGCTGTGTGAGCGGCAGGGCGCGGCGGATGTGGTCCCGCGAGGCTAGTTCTGGCACCACACCACCATAGGCGGCATGCATATCAATTTGCGAATGCAGTGCGTGCGCGAGTAGTCCGCGGCGGGTGTCATACAGCGCGACGCCTGTTTCATCACAAGAGGATTCGATGCCCAATACCAACATAATGCTATCTCAATACAATATTTTGCAGAAAGGATTGATAAATCCAAATAAGCGCGATAGAATACGCGGTTTTCAGTGCTGCATCAATGCGTCAGCACGATTTGCCAACCATTTTTGAAGGATAGGGATTACATGACCGCTATTCGTGTGAAAGAGAACGAACCGTTTGACGTAGCAATGCGCCGCTTCAAGCGTTTGATTGAAAAAACCGGTTTGTTGAACGACTTGCGTGCACGCGAGTTCTACGAGAAGCCAACATGGGAGCGTAAGCGTAAAGCTGCTGCCGCGGTTAAGCGTCAGTATCGCCGTCTGCGCAACCAACAGTTGCCAACAAAACTCTACTAAATTTTAGTGGATGTGGCGTAAACGGTTAGCCACAATCGGTTGACCAATGAAGCGAAGGTTGTGGGTTTCCGCAACCTTTAGCTATTTATGCAGCCCACATTTAACGCACCTTTTACTCAGATAAAGAGCCTGCCATGAGCCTAAAAGCACAAATCTCCGAAGACATGAAAACCGCCATGCGTGCCAAAGACATGCAAAAGCTGGGTGTGATTCGTTTGTTGCAAGCGGCCATCAAGCAGCGCGAAGTCGATGAGCGTATTGAACTAGACGATGATTCGGTGATTGCAGCTATTGAGAAAATGCTCAAGCAGCGCCGTGACTCAATCGCTGCGTTTGAAGGCGCGAACCGCCACGATCTGGCCGATCAAGAAAAGTTTGAAGTGACGGTATTGCAAGCGTATCTGCCTGCGCAACTTAGCGAAGATGAAATTAATGCCATCATTGCCAAAGTGGTGGTTGAGACAGGGGCCGCAGGCGCCAAAGACATGGGTAAGGTGGTTGGTGCGGTAAAACCATTGGTGGCCGGCAAGGCAGACATGGCAAAAGTATCTGGCTTGATCAAGGCCGCATTAGCGTAATGCGTGATTGAGTAAGCAGGCAACGGGGCGCATTTTGCGCCCTTTGTTTTTTTAGCGCGCATAGGCGATACTTGTATTTATGATCCCCGAAAGTTTTATTCAAGAGCTGCTCAATCGTGTTGATATTGTCGAAGTGATCGACAAGGCTGTGCCGCTGAAAAAAGCCGGGGCGAATTACTCCGCCTGCTGTCCTTTTCATAATGAAAAATCGCCAAGCTTCACCGTGAGTCCAACCAAGCAGTTTTACCATTGTTTTGGCTGTGGCGCGCATGGCTCAGCACTCAGTTTTTTAATGGAGTACAACGGACTCAGTTTTGTGGAGGCGATTCACGACCTGGCCCGACAGATCGGCATGATCGTGCCGCAAGAGCAGCGTGACCCGAATCTGCCGCCAGCCACCTCAAAAGCGGTCTTGCTCAGTTTGCAAGAAACCCTGCAACAGGCAGCCAATTATTACAAAGCAGAGCTGAAAAAATCGCCCAGAGCCATTGAGTATTTGAAAGCGCGCGGCTTAAGTGGCCAAGTCGCGGCTAAATTTCAAGTGGGCTATGCGCCAGCCGGCTGGCAAAACTTGCAATCGGTGTTTCCGCAATATGAAGCCGAAGCTCTAGAGACCGCCGGCTTGGTGGTGCAGAATGAGCAGGGGCGACGCTACGATCGATTTCGTGACCGCATCATGTTCCCGATTCACAATCAAAAAGGCGAGGTCATCGGCTTTGGCGGGCGCGTGATTAACCCTGAAGACAGCCCCAAGTATTACAACTCCCCCGAAACACCCGTGTTTCAAAAGGGCCATGAACTGTATGGCTTGTTTATGGCCAGACGGGCGATTCGTGATGCGGGCCGCGTGCTGGTGGTCGAAGGCTATATGGATGTGGTGGCGTTGGCGCAATATGGTATCGAGTATGCCGTAGCCGCTTTGGGCACCGCGACCACACCGTTTCATATTGCCAAACTGATGCGGCAAACCGATGAAATTGTATTTAGCTTTGATGGCGACAAGGCCGGGCGCACCGCCGCTTGGCGCGCTGTGATGAATGCCTTGCCCGCCATTAAAGACGGCCTCAAGCTGCGCTTTTTATTTTTGCCTGCCGAGCATGATCCTGACAGTTTTGTGCGTGAATTTGGCAAAGAAGCATTCGAGGCTGAAATGGAAAAAGCCATGCCCTTATCGCAATACATCATTCAGCACTTAAGCGAGCAAAATCCGCTCGCCTCGCAAGAAGACAAAGTGCAGTTTTTAAACGATGCCGAACCGATACTCAAGCAGATTCAAGCGCCGCGTTATGCCATGCTGTTGCGCAAAAAGGTCGCCGAGATGACCGGTCTGGCAGGCGGCGAAGTTCAGCGCATGCTCAAACTGCCTGATCCCGCCAAAATCAAACAAAAAGTGGTGCGTCAGCGCTCGCGAACCCCTTCGTCACTGTTTGTGCGCTTGGCCTTGATGCTGCTGATGCGCCCGCAATGGGCAAAGCCTGAGCTCGGCGCCGCCATTGTCGACGAAAGCGACGAAGCGCAAATGCTGCGCATTGTGATTCGGGCGGCCATCGCAAAACCCGCATCGCGCCCAGTGGTGTTGCTCCAGATGATCGCGCCTTATATTTCAGAGGCGCTGCAACAGCAATTGCAACGAGAATTGTCATTATTGGATGAAACCCTCGACTTTACGCTTGAATTTGAGGGTGCTTGTACCCAATTATCAGACATGGCGCTGATGGCGCGAGAAAAATCCTTGTTAGGACGACTGACAGAAAAGCCATTTTCAACCTTGTCGGATGCAGAGCGTGAGGCCCTGCGGCAGTTAACCAGCAAGCGCTAGTCAGCACTATTCCCTAAAAACCGTATGGGCATGCTTAAAAAACGTGCAAAAATCTGGTAATATATAGGGTTTCCCGTAATGTTAAATCGAGTGATGTGACAGCAGCGGTAGCCAACACTCGGCATCAATCATTTTAGAGGTGGAATCGGCCATGGCCAGACCCAAAGCAGATAAAAGTTTAGACAAAGAACTCGGCATCAACGAAGTGGAAACACACAAAGACCCCGCCACCCAGGCAATGGATGCCGAGGCACGCCGTACCCGCCTCAAAACCCTGATTGTGCTCGGTAAAGAGCGCGGCTACCTGACCTACGCCGAAATCAACGACCATCTGCCAGATGACGTGCAAGACTCCGAGCAGATCGAGAGCATCATCGGCATGATCAACGACATGGGCATTCAGGTTTACGAAGAGGCCCCTGACGCTGAAGTATTGCTGATGTCTGATGCACCGCCTGCCGTCACTGACGAAGATGCCGCTGAAGAAGCTGAGCAAGCACTGGCGACCGTTGACTCCGAGTTTGGCCGCACCACCGACCCCGTGCGTATGTATATGCGCGAAATGGGTACCGTTGACTTATTGACGCGTGAGGGTGAAATCGAGATCGCCAAGCGCATCGAAGATGGTCTCAAACACATGGTACAGGCCATTGCCGCCTGTCCAACCACTATCGCCCAATTGCTAGAGATGGTCGATAAAGTTGAAAAAGACGAAATGAGTGTCGATGACCTGGTGGATGGCTTGATCGACAGCGACCTCGGCTTAGACGACGCATTGGCCGTGGCGGATGCCGAAGAAGAAGAGGCCGCCGAAGAAGAAACCGACGAAGATGATGAAGATGGCGATGCCAAAGCCAATGCTTTGTCTGCTGAAGCCTTAGCGAGACTCAAAGACGAAGTGTTAGCCCGCTTTGCCGTGATTCGCGCTGCCAACAGCACCATGAACAACATTCGCGAAACCAAAGGCACCAATGATGCAGAATACAAAACCCTGCACCAACAAGTGCTCGACGAGCTGACCGCTTTCCGTTTCTCGGCCAAACAAGTTGAAGCCCTGTGCGACCAAGTGCGCAACATGGTTGAAGAAGTGCGTTCACATGAACGTAAAATCATGGACTTTTGTGTCGAAAAAGCCAATATGCCGCGTCAGCAGTTCATCAAGAGCTTTGTTGGCAACGAAATCAACCTCACTTGGTTAGATGGCGAACTGGCGGGAAAACCTGCATATGGCGAGCGTTTAAGCCGCTTTAGACACTCTATCCTCGACCAGCAAGAGCGCCTGCAAAATCTGCAGAATCGCGTTGGCTTGCCGATTAAAGAGCTGCGTGAAATCAACAAACAAATGACCACAGGTGAAGCCCGTGCCCGTCGTGCTAAGCGCGAAATGATCGAGGCCAACCTGCGTTTGGTGATTTCTATCGCCAAAAAATACACCAACCGTGGCTTGCAGTTCCTTGATTTGATTCAAGAAGGCAACATCGGCCTCATGAAAGCGGTAGACAAATTTGAATACCGCCGTGGTTACAAATTCTCTACCTATGCCACCTGGTGGATTCGTCAGGCCATTACCCGTTCGATCGCCGACCAAGCGCGTACCATCCGTATCCCGGTACACATGATCGAAACCATCAACAAAATGAACCGTATCAGTCGCCAGATCCTGCAAGAAACTGGCCTCGAACCTGATCCGGCGACTTTGGCTGAAAAAATGGAAATGCCGGAAGAAAAAATCCGCAAAATCCTCAAAATCAGCAAAGAACCAATCTCGATGGAAACACCGATTGGTGACGACGAAGACTCCCATTTGGGCGACTTTATCGAAGACAACACCACGTTGGCACCGATGGATGCCGCCGTATACGCCAGCCTGCGTGACGCCACCAGTGAAGTGCTAGAGTCACTCACCCCGCGCGAAGCAAAAGTACTGCGTATGCGTTTTGGTATTGAAATGAACACAGACCACACCCTCGAAGAAGTCGGCAAACAATTTGACGTCACCCGTGAACGTATCCGCCAAATTGAAGCCAAGGCCCTGCGCAAACTGCGTCACCCGACCCGCTCGGAACGCCTGCGCAGTTTCCTCGAAAACGGTCAGGATTAGTTTATAATCCAACGCTTTACGGCCCCTTAGCTCATGCTTGGTTAGAGCAGCGGACTCATAATCCGTTGGTGCTGTGTTCGACTCACAGAGGGGCCACCAATAAAATCAAAGGGTTACGATATTTCGTAACCCTTTTTTATTTTCTAGTAGCCTTATAGTAGCCGTGAAATTTCAAAATCTGTTGAAAGATAGATACGCGGATATTAATAATCTAAAGTCGGATTAAATTTTATATCCATATATAATAATTTTAATAATAAAAAATCTTAAGAGGCCAATAATGCTGTTAACGAAGCTCAAGATTGAGTTTTATAGGGGTATTAGATCAGTAGAGTTAGATTTGGATGAAACGACTGTCTTGGTTGGTGAAAACAACTCGGGCAAGACCTCAATTCTGCATGCATTACGAGCTTGTCTTAACTACTTGCGTGCTGGTGGTAGAAATTCACCATTTGATGAATTTGATTTTCACTTAGAGAATCCTGATTCAGATCCAACAACTGCACAGCCTATTAGTATTACCTTAACATTTGAAGAGAAAACTGCCGGAGAATGGGGTGAAGAAATTACCAGACAATTCGGTGGTGATGCTGGTGTAGTTGCATTCATTGGCCCTGATGAGCGTAGCCGGATAATACTCAAAGTAGAAGCTTCTTACTCGGAGCTAACGCAAGATATTGAAACTAGTTTTGAGTTTTTAGATGCTGCTGGCGCAGCTCTTCCATCAAGAAACAAATCAAAACTTAATGTATTACAGACGCTGAGGCCGCTATTTTATCTTTCAGCGTTAAGGGATGCTGGTAAAGAGTTTTCGAAAAGCTCACAGTTCTGGTCACCATTTGTTAAAAACTCACTAATTTCTCCTGAACAGAAGAGAGCAATTGAAGGTCAACTCGAAGATATAAACGCTCAAATTATTGAAGCGCACGGTACTTTTAAAGGGGTGCGAGATCACTTAGCCAAGTTACAAGGTCTTGTAAACATTGGGGGAGAGGACGTCATAAGTGTAGACGCAGTTCCTGCTAGGGTTTTTGACATGTTGAATAGAACTCAAGTGAGCATATCTTCATCATCAGGTGCCAAGTTGCCAATCGGAAGGCATGGTGAAGGCACGCAAAGCTTATCTGTATTGATGCTCTTTGATGCATTTTTAAAGTCTGAATTATCTAGAAAATCAGACTCAAGGCATGCAAAACCAATTGTTGCTTTAGAGGAGCCTGAAGCACATTTGCATCCAAATGCGGCAAGAGCTTTATGGAAAACAATTAACTCTATAAATGGTCAGAAAGTAATTGCTACACACTCAGGTGATTTACTCTCTCAAGTTGAACCTATTTCAATTAGACGCTTATTTAAGGTGAATGGTGAAACGAAAGTCGGAAAAATAGTTTCTTCTACTTTCAGGAATAAAGA
>Ga0208266_100475_pt1 | contig 13420 bp, 10 predicted proteins | sample LakWasMet67_HOW9_2_FD_183897 | JGI IMG/M metagenome (GOLD analysis project Ga0208266, IMG submission 183897) | Freshwater sediment methanotrophic microbial communities from Lake Washington under simulated oxygen tension - Sediment Metagenome... | ecosystem: Environmental > Aquatic > Freshwater >...
TTGCTTGTATGGGCCATGACATTCCGCCGTTTCATTACATGATTGCCACGGCGGGAGGCGATAATATTCGCTGCGCACCTTATGCCTTATTCGGCACACAGGCACTCTCAGAGGTGGCGGTGACCGCGCTGCAAGATCGTCTTGCCTGCTTGTTGGCCCACCATGGCATGATTGCACTCGGCCGCAATCTTGCGCAAGCACTGGCCATTGCGGTAGAGGTCGAAAATTTGTCTGAGCAATATTGGCGACTGTTGCAGTTAGGCGAGCCGACGTTGTTGACTGCTGCACAGATGCGAGAAGTGCAGGCGCAGTTTCGTGGTTATGGGCAGTGGGCCCAGTCAGGGTCACAATTTGGGGAACAGGGCCAGCGTGGTGAGTCTGAGTAGTTGCCTAGGGTCGCAGAGATATACGTCCCCTGTGATGGCTAGTATCGCCGTTGCCGGGGCATGACATTTAAGTAGCACCCCACCGGACTCGACGGCGTTAAGGCCTTTGGCATAGCGCGTGGCGAGCGCCTCCTCTGTTGTCCAGCAAAAACCAATCTGATGTTGATCAAATAAAAACCAGCTTTCGCCGCGATATAAGGTCGCCCCCTGCGCAACATCGTTAGATAAAGCCTTTTTGAGCAGCCGCAATACCAATGCATCGTCTTTTACTTTTGCGCGCAGGTCGCCGCCATATTGCGCCCACAGTGAGGCAATCTGTTTCTTTTGAAAAACCGTATCGTCTGTGATGCGGGTCATGTATTCAAAGGTGTCTCGCCACAGTTGGGCATCGACTGCGTTGACATAGGCACCCAAACAAAACTGTTTGGCTAGAGATTGCGGGCTGTGCTTCACGGCGCGGGGGAGGGTGCAGGCGGTGGGTTACGGGTCCACTCGCCCTCTATCAGTTTTTCTTGTGGTTGGAACTGTTGTTTATAGGCCATTTTCTGGCTGTCGGCGATCCAATAACCTAGGTAGACATAGGGCAGCTCTAATTGCTTGGCCCACTCGATTTGCCACAGGATACTATGGGTGCCGTAACTGGCTTTTTCGCTGGTATCGTAAAACGTGTAGACCGCAGACAAGCCATCCATGACCATGTCGATCACACTGACCATCTTCAGGGTGTTTTGCGCATCACGGAACTCCACCATCAGGCTGTCAACATTGCTTTGACATAAAAACTGCTGATACTGGCTAGCTTCATCCTCTAGGTCGTGCAGGCGCTCAGTGCCTTGGTGTCTCTGTTGCTGGTAGGTTTGATACAGGGCAAAGTGTTCTTCGTAGTAGCCTGCCTCCAAGATGGTGACTTGCAAGTCACTGTGCTGTTTGAAGGCGCGGCGCTGACTTCTGGTCGGTTGAAAATCATTGACAGGGATGCGTACTGACACGCAGGCATTGCAGTGTTCACAGTGCGGGCGATAGGCGAACTTGCCGCTGCGTCTAAAGCCTTGCTGGATCAAACCACTATACACCGGACCCGTGACCAAGTTTTGTGGCGTGGCGATCAGGCTTTGCGCCAATTTCTTTGGCAGATAACCACAGGCATATGCGGTGGTGACATAAAACTGCATTTTTTGTAGCGGGGCATCATTAGGTAATGTCATATTGCACCAGCGCGTTCAATTGCGCGATAAATCGGTCTCTTGGAATTTCATCAGCACCAAAGCTTGCAAGCAGCGGTGTATGCATCTGACAATCAATCATACCGACTTGTTGCATCTGCAACCATTGCACCATGTGGACAAAGGCCACTTTAGAGGCGTTACTCACATGGTGAAACATACTCTCGCCATAAAACATGCGACCAATCTTCACCCCATAACATCCCCCCACTAACTGTCCATGCTGCCAAGCTTCAACACTGTGTGCGTAGCCCATGTGATGCAATTGGTGGTAGGCATCAATCATCTCTTCACTGATCCAAGTCCCTGGCTGTCCCGGACGTGGGGTCTCTGCGCAGGCCTGCATCACGCCTTTAAAGTCGCTGTTGAAACGAATATCAAAAGCTTGCTGCTGGATCACTTTACGCAACGAGCGCTGAATGGTGAGCTGTTGTGGGAACAACACCATACGCGGGTCAGGGCTCCACCAGAGGATCGGTTCCCCGGGACTAAACCAGGGGAATATGCCTTGCCGGTAGGCAGCCATGAGTCGGTTGGCCGATAAATCACCGCCAATCGCGATGAGTCCATTAGGCTCAGTCAAAGCCTGTGACAAAGGGGGAAAAGCCGTCTCTGTTTTCAGAATACGGACGGGCCCGCCCGGCAACCGGTAAAAGGATTCAGCCATACTGCTTAATTAAATTGAAAGGGATCGTGCTTGCCTACCCATTCTATAACCTTGTTGCCGGGCATGCCACGTGCAATGCCAAATCCCTGTGCATAATCACAACCGAGTTGCGCCAGAATGTGCGCTTGTTCTGCATTTTCTACCCCTTCAGCAACGACTTTACGACCAAAATCACGGCACAGGGTCACTACGCCTCTGATGACGGCGAGATCTTCCTGATTACTCAGCATATTATGAATAAATGACTGATCGATTTTGATGATATCCACGGGTAGGCGACGCAAATAAATCAATGAAGAATAGCCCGAGCCAAAGTCATCAATTGAAAATGAAACCCCTAGCGACTGGCATTGTTGAATGACTCGATTCACGATCGCAAAATCGCTGATGGCCGCACTTTCAGTGATTTCGATGTGCAATTGTGTTGCTTGGATGGCGGGGTACTTTTCAAACAACCTAGCCATTTGTTCAACAAACTGTTTGTCCATCAAATGTTGCGCTGCAATGTTGACGGATACTTGCGTATGTAGCCCTTGCGTTTGCCATTCTGTGAGTTGGCGGAGGCTCTCCTCCATCACCCAATGACCGATATCAATAATAAGACTCGTGTGTTCGACGACATTGAGAAAGTCATTGGGATAGAGCAGCCCGCGCGCGGGATGCTGCCAGCGTAATAGCGCTTCAAAACAAAAAAGTTTGCCCGATTGCATGCACACTTGCGGCTGATAGACCAGTTTGATGTCACGGTTTTGAATCCCGCGCAATAAATCCCTCAACAGCAGTTGTTGTTGCTGTGATTGTTGCGCAGAGGCGAGATCAAACAAGTGAAATTGATGTCCGCCATGGGTTTTCGCATGATACATGGCATGGTCAGCATGCCTGAGTAAGGTGTCTGGTGGATTATGGTCCAGCGGGTAAAGAGTGTAGCCGATACTGGCTGAGATCGAAAACTTGAATTTATCAATCGAGAAGGGCTTTTCAATCGCTGCCAATAGCTTTTTTAGCAAGCGTGTATATTCAACTTGCGTGCGTCCACCACACAATAGTATTGCAAATTCATCCCCACCCAGTCGGGCGAGGGTATCTTCTGGTTTGAGCAGGTTGGTTAATCGGCTGGCCAGTTGCATTAACAATTTATCGCCAAATTCATGGCCATATTGATCATTCACAATTTTAAAATCATCCAGATCAATGTAACAAACCGCAAGCAGGGACTGTTGACGCTCCGCTTCCAGCAAGGCTTGTTGCAAGCGGCTAGAAAACAAGACTCGATTGGGCACTTGCGTTAACACGTCATGATAAGCCAAGTGCTCCAGCATGTTTTGCTGCTCTTTGGCCCGGGTGATGTCAGAAAATAATCCGACATAATGCTGAAAGTGATTCGTTGCATTCATCACCGGGGACAATTCCAGTGCGATCAAGTATTCGTGCCCATCGTGATGGCGATTCCAGACTTCGCCTTGCCACTCCTGAAAAGCCAGCGCGCCTTGGTATAGCGACTCAAAAAAGTCTGGCTGCCGCGCGGCAATGCCTAATGCTGTGGGCGATTGCCCGATCGCCTCTGCTTGGCTGTAGCCAGTGATGACGCTAAAAGAAGGGTTGCACTGCACAATCAGCCCGTGTTCGTCGGTAATGAAAATAGCGTCATGGGCGTGATCAAATACACTGGCCGACACTTTCAAGCGATTAGCGTTGGCATGAATTTGGTTCACCATTTCACGCAAGCGCCGCCGCATTTTAATCATGTTGGCAATCAGTGTATCCGGCGCTGCCGACGTCTGATCTTCAGCAAAATCGCCACTTTCGATGCGCATGAGCATTAATTTTGCGGTTTCTGGCTCCCCGCCCAATGGGTTTAACACAAAGCGTTGCAATCCACTGATAATCGCGAGCAACACCACTAGCGTTAAAATCAATGTAATCATCATCACCGGGGAAAGTGCACCCAGTGCTGCCCAATACGCCTCATTGACTGGGTACAAGATATTGATTTCAAAGTCCCATTCCGGGACGTATTTAGTGACTTTTTTCCAACGGTGTGTTTTGTCTTCTAAGGCATCTAACGCTTTTTGTTGGCTCACGCCCGCCGTTAAAAAGCGAATTTTGCCGCCGCCATCAGTGATCGCGACAAAGCCTTGTTCTAAAAAGCCCCATTGTCGAATCGCCTGATCAATCGCATTGAAGTCCAGTTTATAACCCACATACCAAGCACCGATGAGGCGCTTGTTTTGGTCAAGCATGGGCTCGTAGCGCGACAAATAAGCTTCGCCCAAAATATCCACCACGCCATAGTAAGTCTCGTTTTTTTGTAGGTGCTCAATCGCCTTGCCATAAGGATTTAACTCAGTCCCAAAGGCATTGGTGCCATCTGCTTTTTTTACATTGGTCGAGATACGGAGAAACTGCTGCCCACGTTTGACGAATATAGTGGCGGTGCCGCTGCCAATACGGGTGACAGAATCTACCAGTAGTGTTCTGCCCGTTTGCGAGGTGTCACCAAAACGCAAATTAGGCACTTGTGTGCCCAGCATGTCCGTGATGCCTTCAATATTCGGCGGGCCTTCGGCAGCGGCGTACTGTTTGAGCAGCGCCATGCTCGACAGCACATGCTCACTGACCAACGTTCTCGCGGTCACCAGCAGGTTGGCCAGTTTTTGCGTTTCTTCGTTGGCTTTCGCCTCGATGTTATTGAGGTGTTGGTTAAAGATAAAACCAAATGAAATGAATCCAACTAGCAGGCCAAAGGCTGCCAAAGGCAGTAGAATTTTCCTGAAAAGCGTGTAATTCTTCATAGTCGATTTAATAATTATTAGAGACAAGACACCCCATACATAACAAGGTTATACATCGCTTTTAAGCGGGCCGCAATCAAAAAACAACGGGCCGGGTACGCATATTTTGCGTGATGGTATGGCCGTCTGCGGCTACCTGGTTTTTGTGCGAGCCCTGACATTCTTTTTAAGCTGCTTCGCATGCGGTTGCGATGCGGCTGGAGGACACGGTCAGCCGCGCATATTTATGTAGAAAAATGATTTCAAATCAATCGATTAACGCGTAAAATGCCCAACTCTTAAGCATTGCTGGTCATTCGCGTGGAAATCTACACCTCCCTTACTGCCAAACCTGTTAACAGCTATCGTCCTTATTGGGCCAAGCGCTTCGGCACCGCGCCTATGCTGCCGATGAGCCGCGCTGAAATGGATGCGCTCGGGTGGGATAGTTGCGACATTATCCTGGTGAGCGGCGATGCCTACATTGATCACCCTAGTTTCGGTGCAGCGTTGATCGGTCGATTACTCGAGGCGCAGGGCTTTCGGGTGGGCATTATTGCGCAACCCGATTGGCAATCTGCCACCCCATTCAAGGTGTTGGGTAAACCCAACCTTTATTTTGGGGTGACGGCAGGCAACATGGACAGCATGGTCAATCGTTACACCGCTGATCGTAAGATTCGCTCTGATGATGCGTATACCCCCAATGCCGAAGCCAATCGACGCCCTGATCGCGCGGTGCTGGTCTATTCGCAGCGTTGTAAAGAAGCCTATTCAGACGTGCCGTTAGTGATTGGTAGTATTGAAGCGAGCTTGCGACGGATTGCGCATTATGACTATTGGTCGGACAAAGTGCGTCGCTCTATTTTGATTGATTCTAAAGCCGATTTACTGCTTTACGGCAATGCCGAGCGCGCCATTGTGGAGCTAAGCCATCGTATTGCACGTGGTGAGCCGATCCAAGACATCCAGGATATTCGTGGCACGGCGTTTGTTCGCAAAACGCTCCCTGCTGATTTTGTCGAGGTTCCCTCTACCCGGTTAGATCGTCCGGGGGTCGTCGAACAGCATGAAGATCCCTACGCCATGAAAATGGGCAAGGCTGATGCAAGTTGCGCGACTGAAACCAACAGCACTGACGCTGCCGCAGTCGCGCCAACCATCAGCCTGCCCTTGCCGCTCAAGGCGGCTAAGGTGCCGCGTGAGCGCCAGGTGATTCGTATGCCTGCGTTTGAAGAGGTGGTCGATGACCCGGTCATGTATGCACACGCCTCGCGCGTATTGCATCTAGAGGCAAACCCCGGCAATGCGCGAGCATTGGTACAAAGGCACGGTCAGCGCGAGGTATGGCTGAATGCGCCGCCGATTCCGCTGAGTACCAAAGAAATGGACTACGTGTACGATTTGCCTTATGCACGTAAACCACATCCGGCTTATGGCGATGCCAAAATACCGGCCTGGGATATGATTCGTTTCTCGGTCAACATCATGCGTGGCTGTTTTGGGGGGTGTACTTTCTGCTCGATTACCGAGCATGAAGGCCGCATTATCCAAAGTCGCTCTGAAGATTCTATTTTGCGTGAGATCGAAGAAATCCGCGATAAAGTCGATGGTTTTACTGGCGTGATCTCGGACCTTGGTGGCCCAACCGCCAATATGTACCGCTTGTCTTGCAAATCGGAACAGATTGAAAAAAACTGCCGCAAATTATCTTGCGTTTACCCCGGCGTCTGCGAAAACTTAAACACCGATCATTCCTCTTTAATTCAGCTGTATCGCAAAGCGCGTAATTTGCGGGGGGTGAAAAAGATTTTGATTGGCTCTGGCCTGCGATATGACTTAGCCGTGAAATCCCCCGAGTATGTAAAGGAACTGGTGCAGCATCACGTGGGTGGCTATTTAAAAATCGCCCCTGAGCACTCTGAAGAAAATGTGCTTAGCAAAATGATGAAGCCCGGCATGGGCGCCTATGATGAATTCAAACGCATGTTTGAAAAGTTTAGCGCCGAAGCGGGCAAAAAGCAGTATTTGATTCCTTACTTTATCGCGGCCCATCCGGGCACGACCGATGAAGACATGGTCAATCTGGCGCTGTGGTTGAAACGCAACGACTTCCGTTTGGATCAGGTGCAAACCTTTACACCAACGCCCATGGCGATGGCGACTGCCATGTATCACAGTGGCAAGAACCCCTTACGCAAAGTCACTCCAGATTCTGAGACGGTGCCTGTCGCCAAAACTGGCACCATCCGTAAATTGCATAAAGCATTTATTCGCTACCATGATCCGCAAAACTGGCCAATCTTGCGCGAGGCACTCAAAAAAATGGGGCGTGCGGATTTAATTGGTAACGGTAAAAAACATTTGGTGCCCGCCTATCAGCCTGCAGTGTTGCCACAAATTGTGCAATCAGATGGTAGTCGTTTTCAGGCAAAACCAATGCCTAAAGGCTTTAACCAGACAAAAAGCTTTGCCAGCCCGAAAAAGCTCTCGGCACCCCGCAAAAAACATTAGCGTGCACGCAGTCAAGGTTGGCTCGTCATGTTGCTTGGGTCGATGCCAGCTTTGATTAAGGTGGGTGGACGATAGTCCGATTGCGCTTGCCATTTGGCGATGACTGACGGATCGAGGCTCACATTAACTGCTTTGCGTGGCCCTTGGTTAACGCTATACGGCCGATAAAAGCGCCCATCCCCGGAATTAAAGATGCCTTTGAACCAGCCATACAAGCCATAAGCAAAGGCTTTAAATGAATCGGTCGGCGCAGTTAAGTAGGCGCGATCAGCGACTGTATAGGGCTTGAGCTTTAACTGAGCTGCGCGCGCTTTGTCTAGCATCCACGCCAATGCGATCCCGGCCAGAGGGTCTTTGCCATAGCCGCCACCGACATTGGCATGGGCGCCGATAAACCAGCGCTGCTCAACGGCAATATTTTCTGCCTTCTGTTTGCCATCCTCATTGGTCCACATCGCTACTTCATACGCTGCACGATGTTCATCGATCGCCATGGCGTGATAAGCATAAGAGACGATTTTAGATAACTCGGTGTCATGCCAGGCGTAAAACCCATGTTCTGAAATCATGGTGCCGGGAATACCTAAGGCGCCTACGGTATCCCATACGCCGAGAAAATGGATGCGCACCGCATGGCTGTAGCTTTGCCTGAATGCTATGCAGGGGGCGCTATCGGGCGATGCCGACTTATCACGGTATAGCGTTTCAGCAAGTTGTAATAACGCTGGTGTGCTGGTTTTGAGCAAGCCGCATTTGCGGATCAGGCCCACCATGCTCCTCGCCGTGTAGGCCCCGCGACTAAATCCGAATACCCAGATTTCATCGCCCGCTTGATAATGTTTTACTAGCCAATCGTAGCCTTGTAATAGGTTTTTACTGAGGCCATAGCCCAATAATCCGCCGCGCAGTTTATCGCCGGTCGCCGTGCCAACCCCAGGCTCATAAAAAAATCGCTGATTCACCTCGCCGTCATCTTCTTCAATGAGCGTCGAGAGTTGATACACATTGGTCAGGTCTTCCGGATCGTTCCAAGTCCCATCAAACAATACAATCAGCCGTTCTTTTTTTCTCATGATGAGGCCTCCAGCGTGATTAAGCCGGGCAATATGTGCTGTAACTGCTCGCGCATGGCCTGATCTTGGGCGGTTTTGGGGTATTTGAGTTGCTGCACCATATGTTCACCCAAACGGCGATAACTCTCAAATTGTGACTCGCTAAAAAACTGGTCTACAGTACTGTGGTGCGGAAAGCTGGGCTCTTCCAGTTTAAAGTTGATCAAGTCACTCGGTTCATCGCCCGTGAGTGAACTTTTAAGGTAAATCAGATAGCCCATATGCGCAGGGTCACCATCCCCTTGGTAGTCGATGCTGCCAATTGCAAAATGACTAGAACCGCATTTGAAGCGGCCATATTGGCAATCATTGACCGGAAGTAGTGGACCGATATCCAGTGTGATCGTGATGCCGAAGTCCACTTTACATTTTCGGATGGCATTGCCCAAATCCTCAAATGTACTGTTGGCATCCGCGCCCGCATCAATGGCTAGGATGATCTTGCAACGTCGGCGCACCAGTTCATAGACGCCCAGATTTTCAAAATGGCCGCCATCGGATAAATAAAGATAGCCTGAGCTCGCGCCTGTGCTGGTGATCAGTTCTTTGATCAGGTAAAACAAATTCCAAAAAGGAGATTGGCGCTCTGGGGGATTGCGTAATCTAAACTGGCTACCACATTTGATGAGAAGGCGATTAAGGTAGTTTTCATGTAATGGATTTCCAAACCAGCGTCCAAGGCGTGCATTAAAAATCGTCATAATGAAGCCCATGACTGGATTGGTGTGGTAACCCATATTGGGGCTTGCTGCCGCGCCACTGGTGGAGATGAGGCTGCCTAGCTCTGGCCCTCCTTCGCCAGTGTAGTAATGGGTGTCATACCAGACCTCATTCTCTGGTAACTTAAACCCGCAATAATAGGGGCTGAACATAAATGATGCCGCTTTACGCTGTTGCCAAGCCAGTTGTGAGCCGTCACTGATATTCACCGCTGTATTGACGATATGTGTCGGCCGCTGCCCACGTAACGATGACATCGCAACATCATCCTGAGTGTCAAAGCCTGTGAAGCTATTTGGCTTGCGTGCATGATTGGTCGCGCCAAGATAGCAGCGCGTCAAACGGTTGCGGTAAAAGTTATGTAATGAGAAAACATTGATATCGATTCGCCAACTGCCCAAAATCACCACTAGCAAGGCAGCGACAAACCAAAAAGTTCGGTGTGGTGACAAATACAAACTAAAGCTGATATAACCGCTGCCCACTAAAATGAGCATGACAACCAAATAAGGTAGCGCATAGGTAAATTTGCCAGTCAGGCTGGTCGGTGGCTCCGTGCCGGTCGCACGACTTTTCCCCAACCGGGCAGTCAAAAAGGCCAAGAGCCAGGCGCCAAGCCCACCTAAGCTGGTCTTGGTCGAATCCAGGGTTCCCAGCCACTGGTGAATAAACGCAGGAATATAAAGTGCACTGCAGAATAGCGCTAGCCAGACAACACAAAAGCCGATGTTGATGCCGCCGATGCGATGCCACCATTCCCGAGTGCTCACTTGAATGTTACGACCGCCGATGCCCATGAGTAAGACTAAGCCAGCAGAAATGAGCAGCGAAATGATTGGAATACCCAAGCCTATCCAATAATTGGGTGTGATATGACCAGCTTGGCTGGACGCGGGATAGGTGATCAGCCATTGTCGCAAACTGACAGAAGGCATGTCCCAGAGAAACAGTATAAAACCGAGGACGCCGCAGAGAAAAGCCATCACCGGATACAAAGCGTGCGCTTGACTGAGGCAAGGTCTGCGACTCAAGTAAAAAGAACCACCTAAACTCAGTAGTGCTAAGCCAATGCCCAGCTTACCGAAGGGGGGTTGGACGGCTTGATCAAATATAGCCCCGATGAACACGCTGTCTAGCGCAAATGCAGGGTGCAAACTGCTATCCGTCTGAGAGTCGCTCAAAAAAATCACACCCATCATTAAGGTCACTAGCACGCAGAGCAAAAGCACCTGATTTAGCAGCGTGTTGGCCATCCATTGCGCAAGGGCAGACAAGGTGTCACCCGTGAACAAGCCAGTTTTGGGCGTCAGGTAGTTACTGTAACTGCGTAGCCAGCGTATGGCTTTTTCAGTGGTGGTCGCTGGCCGTGGCACTGCGCCCGAGGGCAGCGTGGCCGCTATCAGTTCAGTCTGCACCGTATGCACATCCTGACTTTGTTTGATTAAGCCAGAGAACCAGGCGCCGATGTATCCCCCGCCAGAAACGGTCGACAGGTAATCAAACTTGTGAAGCAATCCCTTTTTGGCCAAGCCTTGCAGAATGCCCAGATTGAGCGTGGCACTGCGGATGCCGCCACCGGAGAACGCCAGACCGATCAAATTTTCACGATGCATGTCTGGGCGCGTGTGCAACATGCCCCGAATCTCTGCATCCAATACCGCCTCAAAAGAATGCGTTTTATGCGGGTCGGTGTCCGCCGCTGGATCGGTCGAGTGCATGGTCATCTCCCTCAGCATAGGCTAGATATGATGGCTTCTATGGTAGACCTGTATCATATATGTGACAACTATTGATTGTTTGCTGCGCTTGCGGATTCGCAGATGAAAGCGCAGCGTGGAACCGGGATTTGTGAGACGATGTCAGACCACCATTCAAGATCAGCGAGAGGGATGCAATGCGAAGGTTATGGCTATTGGCCGCGATATTTTTATTAGTGAGCCAGCCGCTACTTGCGGTTGAAAAAAGCCTGTTTTGGCAACTTGAATCTGCGACCGGGCAAGTGAGTTATCTGTTTGGCACCATGCACACCGACGACAACCGGGTGACAGATTTTTCACCAGCGGTGTTGCAGGCACTCAAGCATACTGATGTTTTCATGCTCGAAGTGGCCGATGCCCCACCACCAAGCTTACTGCAACTGTCTCAGGGCGATTTAAAACAGTTTTTAACCGAAGCTGAACTGGACAAAGTCATGCGGCTGGCTGAAATACATGTGATGCCCAGCGAGGCGGTGCTCAAAATGAAACCCTGGTTGTTGGCGGTGATCTTCGATTTACCCAAGCCACAAACCCCTTTCGCGCAAGACCTTTTACTCAAAGCTAAAGCCGAAGAGCTAGATAAACAAGTGCTAGGTCTGGAGGGGGCACAAGAACACTTTGGCGTGATGGATAGCATGACCCAAGACGAGCAGTTGCAAATGCTGCGTGCGGTGCTCAAGCGCAGTCAAAAGCAAAAAGAAAATGATTTTGAAAAACTGATTAAGGCTTATATGGGGGGGGATGCTGAGCAGGTGGCCAGCATGGACGATGCGATGACGCGTGGCGTGTTACCCGCCGCCCTGTGGCAGCGGATGCGCGTCAAGTTGCTCGATGAGCGTAACGTGGTGATGGCCGCGCGCAGTATTGATCAGGCCAAGCAGCATCCGGTATTTATTGCGGTGGGTGCAGCGCATTTAGCTGGCCCAACAGGCTTGTTGCAAGCATTTAAGCAAGCCGGTTTTAAATTGATTCCTCTTAAAAAATAAGCGGATCGGGTTGATTAGGGGGGATGTGGGCTGGCGTGCGTTTCATGCGCAATACGTGTGATGTGTGCGACGAAGTCAGCATCCTCGCCCACCAGTAGTCGCGGTAAATATTCGCGAAAATCCTCTCGCTGGCACCATTCACGCATGTAGTCCTCCCACGACATCCAGCGGCGCAAGCGTTTACCGCGCATATCCGGGTCGTAGGTGAGCAAATACGCACGTTCAAATAACGAAATTAATATCTCAAACAACACCAGCTTGCGCTCTTCTTGCTCTGGCGTCATCGGCATGGGGCCGCGCTGTGATCGCAATTGCAGATCCGGATAGGCCATGACCAGTTTTAAAAAGTCGGTGTAATTGTCTGCCAATAATTGGTAGACCTCTTCATCTTCATTTTCGCGTTCTTTACGCTGTTCTAACATAAAGGTGAGGATGGCCAGTGGTAAGCCCACGACGGTGACGATGTAACTGAGTAGTTCCCAATTAGCGAGGTTCATGCGGTGCCTTGACCAGCTGCGCGTGGCTAGCTCATTGCGCTGGCATGTTGCTGAATGACATCCATGCATTCGTCAAACTGCAAGGATTTGTCAAAAAAATACTCCACCCCCATGTTGTGCGCGAGGTTACGGTAATAGCTGTTGCCATGATTGGTTAACATGACAATCTCTGGGGCTTTAAACGCATAACTTTGCTGGTGCGTATGACGCACGACATCAAAGCCCGTGCCTTTGGCGAGTTCAATGTCTAACACAATCATGTCGTACTGTTTGCTATTAAGCAGCGCAATCGCCTCGTCACTGGTGGTGGCAATATCCTTCACATCGAGCTGATCACAATCATGCAACATCTCAACAATCACGTCGCGGATCAGTGCAGAGTCTTCAACCAGGAGTAGTCTATACATGACAAATTAACCCATGACTGGTGTCAAAAATGACAAAAATAGACGATAGAGGGAGGCAAACATCGTGTTAGCAGGTGCGCTGCGCTTAATTAAGTAAACCGTATTTAATGGCATAGTAGGTTAAATCTGCATTCGATTTCATTGCCATCTTTTCTAAAATGCGGCTGCGGTAAGTGCTGACGGTTTTAATGCTAATAAACAGTTCTTCTGCAATGGCGGTTGGGGTTTGGCCGGTGGCCAGTTTAACAAAGACCTGAAACTCACGATCTGATAACGTTTCATGCAGCTGTTTTTCAGAGGGGTGGCTCAGCTCGTTGGTCATTAACTCCGCCAGTTCGGCAGAAATATAACGTTTGCCGGCCGCCACTGTGCGAATCGCT
>Ga0208266_100476_pt1 | contig 13414 bp, 9 predicted proteins | sample LakWasMet67_HOW9_2_FD_183897 | JGI IMG/M metagenome (GOLD analysis project Ga0208266, IMG submission 183897) | Freshwater sediment methanotrophic microbial communities from Lake Washington under simulated oxygen tension - Sediment Metagenome... | ecosystem: Environmental > Aquatic > Freshwater >...
CTTCCAGCCGGCCTTGCTCCAAGCCCTGTTGAAAGCCCTCCTGGTGCGACGCTTCCACCATTTCCGGGCTGATCACGGGCTCGACAGGGGTCTGGGCAGCCAACATGGCCGCCACGCGGCGGTTCTCATCCACCTCGGTGAACTGCCACCGAGCGACGTCGTCAATCTCCTCACTCGGAATGAACCGAGCGTACTGACGAGCGCGATTAGATGAGTTGGTCGTCACCGCCGCCTCCGATCACGATCTGGCCTTCGTCGGCCAGACGCCGCACCGTCTTGAGGATTTCTTTCTGCTGGGCCTCGACCTCGGACAGCCGCATCGGCCCCCGGGATTCGAGGTCTTCGCGCAGCGTTTCTGCAGCCCGCGAGGACATGTTCGACAGAAAGCGCTCCTTGAGCTCGGGCGCCGCCCCCTTGAGAGCCACGATGAGGGTCTCCGAGGCCACTTCCTTGAGCACCATCTGGATCGCCTTGTCGTCGAGCTTCATGACGTCGTCGAACACGAACATCTTGTCCATGATCTTCTGGGCCAGGTCGGGGTCGTAGCCCCGGATCGACTCGAGCACGGTGCCTTCGATGTTGCTGCCCATCAGGTTGATGATTTCGGCCGCCGTCTTGATGCCGCCCAGCGAGGTCTTGCGGATCTTGTCGCCGCCGGCCAGCACCTTGAACAGCACCTCGTTGAGGTCTTTCAATGCCGTCGGCTGAATGCCCTCCAGGGTGGCGATGCGCAACAGCACTTCACCGCGCTGGCGCTCGGTCAACTGGGACAGCACGGCCGCAGCCTGCTCGTAATCCAGGTGAACCAGGATGGCTGCCACGATCTGCGGGTGCTCGTTGCGCAGCAATTCGGCCACCGACAGGGGATCCATCCACTTCAGGCTTTCGATGCCGGAGACATCGCCGCCTTGCAAGATGCGATCGATCAGCAGCGAGGCTTTGTCATCGCCCAGGGCGCGGCGCAGCACCGCTTTTACATAGTCACCCGTGTCCGACACCAGCAGGCTTTGCTGGGCTGCGGCCTCGGTGAACTTGTTGACCACGTCGTCCACCCGGTCGCGCGAGACGGACCGGGTGCGGGCGATGGTCTCGCCGAGCTTTTGCACCTCTTTGGGCGACAGGTGCTTGAACACCTCGGCCGCCTCTTCCTCACCCAGCGACATCAGAAAAATCGCTGCGTCGTTCAGACCTTGTTCGTCCATATCATCTCTCCGGAGAGTGCCTGATCATGCCGGCGCTTCGCCGTTGACCCAGGTCTTGATGATATTAGCCACCGCAATCGGGTTCTGCTTGGCCAATTGGCGTGCGTCCTCAAGGCGCAACTGCTCCTTGGTCGGCGGCACCGGCGTGTTGTCGGCCACCGGGGCGGGCAACAAGTCAGGCCGGTTGGGGGTCTCGGACTCGATGGCATCGAGTTGGGTGCCCGCCACGGCCGGCACCACGGGCTCGACCTTGGGTGCATTCATCGCCTTCACAGCCGGACGCACCATCCCCATCAGCACAATCAACCCAAACAAGACCATGCCGACCGGCCAGGCAAAGCTCTTGGCCAACTCCAGCATCTCAGGCTGCTTCCACAGCGGCACCGGCGTGTTGTCCGTGGCCATGGCCATGAACGGCGTGTTCATCAGATTGACCGAGTCACCGCGCTCCTTGCTGAAGCCGATGGTGTCGCGCACCAGGGCCGTCATCTGCTCCAACTGCTCGGGTGTCAGTGGCTTGTTCACGGGCTTGCCCTTCTCCTCAGGGCCGCTCTGGTAATTGACCACCACGGCCGCGCTCAGGCGCTTGACCGCTCCCGTGCCGCCCTTGACCACCTTGACCGTCTTGTCCACCTCGTAGTTGGTGACCGATTCCTTCTTGCTGGGGGTGCCGCTGCCGGTGCCCGTGGCGCCGGCCGAGAGGGTCGGGGCGGCCCCGTTGATAGGGGCATTGGCCTGGGCGGCCGGCTGGTTGCTGGTGGCGCCTGGCACACCGGTGGGTGGGGTAGCGGCACTGCCGCCACCACTTTCCACCACCTGCTGGCTGCGCACGGCCGCAGTATCAGGGGTCTGGTTGGGCTTGTGCAACTCTGAAGTCGATTCGGTCTGCGAGAAATCAATTTCTGCCGTCACCTGGGCCTTGACGTTCTGTCGCCCGACCACGGGCTCAAGGATGTCGATGATGCGCTTGCTGTAGAGCTGCTCGATCTGCTGCACATATTGAAGCTGCTGCACATCGCCGCCAGCGCCAGCCGCGTCGGGGGTGGCCGACAGCAGCTTGCCGTTGTCGTCAATCACGCTCACGGCGGTCGGGTTCATGTCTGGCACGCTGGACGCGACGAGATGCACGATGCCGGCCAGCTGCGCGCGGTCCAGGATGCGGCCCGGGTACAGGGTGACCAGCACCGACGCCGAGGGCTTGAGCTGCTCGCGGAAGAATCCGTTCTGATTGGGCAGTGCCAGATGCACACGGGCGCTCTGGATGGCCGCCACCGCCTGAATGGAGCGGGTCAGCTCGCCTTCCAGCCCACGCTGGAAGTTCAGCCGCTCCTGGAACTGGGTCACGCCAAAGCGGTTGCCCTCCATCAACTCAAAGCCGGTCACCGAACCCTTGGGCAGGCCCTGGGAGGCCAGGCGCAGGCGCAGGTCATGCACGCGCTCTGACGGCACCATGATCGCGCCACCGCCCTCGGAGTACTTGTAGGGCACATTCATCTGGGCCAGTTGCGCCACCACCGCCCCGCCATCCTTGTCGCTGAGGTTGGCATAGAGCACCTTCCAATCAGCCTGGCGCGTCATGAAGGTGCCGGCCAGGGCCACCACCACCAGCAGGGCAATGCCCAGCGCAAGCTTGATCTTCTGCGACCGATCCAGCTCGGCGAGCTTTTGTGTCCACGATGGGGCCACTGGGGTAGCGGTAATTTCAGCGACGGCAGACATCTTGTTTCCAGATCAAAGGGGTGGCAATACACCTCAGGTTGGAGCCGATTATTCAGCCAGACCGCCACGCCATCGCCGGGATAAACCAGCTCTTTGGACCTCAATTCAAAGGTCTGCCGCCCAGCCAAGTCCCTAACATCGGCGCCAATGATCTCACCGGAGAAGCGCCATGGATCTGCGATTCCCCTCGACCGCCACCCTCAGCCCACTCAGCACCCGCACCCCGCAAATCGGCAAGGCCAGCACCGGCACGGCCGGGCAGACCTCGTCCACCGGCAGCGCCGGCTTTTCGGGTGAGTTGAGCAACGCCCTCAAATCCGTGAGCGCCGCCCAGAACAAAGCCACCCAGATGCAGCAGGAAGTGCAGATGGAGAATCCCAATGTCAGCCTGGAAGACACCATGATCGCCATCCAGAAAGCCCAGATCGGCTTTCAGGCCACCATGCATGTGCGCAACCGCATGGTGCAGGCTTACACCGACATCATGAACATGCAGGTCTGACCCCCGGCAAAGCGCCGCCAAACGCCACCTCAGGCCACCTCAGCCCCAAGCAAAAAGCCCGCTTCGGTAACCGAAGCGGGCTTTTTTGTCATCGCGGGCCTTATTTCAAAGCCCAGAAGCATCGGAGAAGCCCACCGAAGCAGGCCCACCCCATCAGTGGAGCAGTCGGGAGCCGCCATCCAGCAGCCGCTGGATATCAGAGAGCCGAGGCTCGGCCAGATTGCGGATCAGGGCGTCATTGCGCAGGATGCGCAACATGATCTTGCCCTTCTCGCTTCGGTCTTCCGTGGCCAGAGGCTCGACCTGGGACTGGTGGTGCAATTGCTCGATCAGCACCGCACAGGCACCCTCGAGTTGCATGACCTGCTCCCAGTCTTCACGTTGTGCGGCCATCAACATGCGCTGGCTGGCGCCCTCGATGGCCTTGTAGTAATCAAGCAGAGATTGTTGCTGCACGTTATGCCCCCTTGCTATTCAACGTGTTTGAGGTCTGATGGCCTTCCAGGCCTCAGCGACGGGTCGGATCAGTTCGATCACGGATTGGACAGCCTCGGGACTGTTGCTCAAATTGGCCTTGGTCAGTTCAAACACCGCGTAGCTGTAGAGCGAATCGAGGTTCTTGGCCACATCGCCCCCTTCCTTTTCATTGAGAACAGCCCGAAGACCGTCTTCGAGGATCTGGATGGACTTGTTGAGATACCGGGATTTCTCCTGGATATCGCCGCGGCTCATGGCACCCGCCACCTTGGTGAGGCTGTCCAGCAAGCCATCAAACAACAGCACCACCAACTGATGCGGATCCGCACCAGTGATACTGGTTTCGACGCCAACACGTTGATAGGCAGATGCAGCTCGGGTACTCACGGGTGTAAACATTCTTTTGGCCTCGCAAATTGTCGCACGGTACAACTGGTGTATCGGCAGCCCGGTCCGGTTCTGAAGGCCTCAATAGCAATACATTTGGCAGGCTATTCCCAGAGGCATCCGCAAGCCCTGGAACAAGCCGGATTCACGCTCTATATAGAAGGATCAAGAACGCCCCGGATCCCACACGCTCCCCTGGGCGAGACCCGCCTGCACCCCGATTGCCAACTTGTTTGCACTCTCGCTCACAAGTAAACCTAAAGTTTTCTGCGCCCGACCCGAAAAACAATGCAACGGGCTTCAAGAAGGGTTCGTTGCCAAGCCTGCGACACCGCAGGTTTGACATCAGCGATAGGCTGATTTTTAACTTGAAGGAGCTTCAAAATGGCAATGACCATCAACACCAACGTCAACTCGCTGACGGCGCAACGCAACGCAGCCACCAATCAGTCGAGCCTGTCCACCTCCATCGCACGCCTGTCTTCGGGTCTGCGCGTCAACAGCGCCAAGGACGACGCTGCCGGTCTGGCCATCGCCACCCGCATGGACGCCCAGGCTCGCGGCATGACGGTTGCCATCCGCAATGCCAACGATGGTATCTCGATGCTGCAAACCGCTGAAAGCGGCATGCAGACCGTGTCCGACATGCTGCAGCGCATGCGTGAACTGGCCGTGCAGGCCACCAACTCGACCAACACCTCGTCCGACGTCGCCTCGCTGAACCAGGAATACACCCAGTTGGCTTCGGAAATCGGCCGAACCATCAGCGCCGTGCAGTTCAACGGCACCTCGGTGCTGACCACCACCGCCGGCTTCGACTTCCAGGTGGGCGCCAACTCCGGCCAGACCATCACCATCGCCTCGGGCACGCTGAACCTGGATCAAAGCAGCAACGTGTCGGCCGTCGTGGGCGGCTCCACCAGCGCCCTGACCACGGCTGCCGGCAGCAACAGCTCCAACGCCGCCAACATCGATGCCATCGACAAGGCCCTGCAGACCATCAACGACAGCCGCGCCCAACTCGGTGCTGCGCAGAGCCGCTTCCAGAACACGGTGAACTTCCTGCAAAGCGCAGTGGAGAACCAGACTGCTGCCAAGGGTCGCATCATGGACGCCGACTTCGCCTCTGAAACGGCCAACCTGAGCCGCGCTCAGATCCTGCAACAGGCCGGCACCGCGATGATCGCCCAGGCCAACCAGTTGCCGCAGGGTGTGCTGTCTCTGCTGCGTTAAGCCATCGCCCGCTTCAAGTTGAACCTTCAAACCCCGGCATAAGCCGGGGTTTTCTACTGGAGTTGTGGCTTTTCATTTGGAGGTTCGCTTGCTAGAGTAGAAGAGCGCAGGCTCTCTGTCTGCACCAGGGGATACCAACATGACCATTTCTTCACCCGGCATTGGCAGCAATGGCCTTGACGTCAATTCGATTGTCACCAAACTCGTGGCGGTCGAAAGTCAGCCCGTCACCCTGCTGCAGCAAAAGGGCAGCAAGATCCAGAGCACGATTTCCTCCTGGGGCACGGTCAAATCCCAGCTATCAGCCATCCAGGACGCCGCCTCGGCTTTGCTGGACAAGACCACCTGGGCCTCGCGCACGGTCAGCTCCAGCAACAGCAGCGCCGTGACCGGAACAGTCACCACGGGCGCGCTGGCAGGCAATTACAGCGTTTCAGTGACGCAACTGGCGCAATCTCAAACCACTTTATCCAGTGGCATCACCTCCGGCAGCGCCATCGGCTCGGACGGGCGACTGGACATCCAGGTCGGAACGTGGAGTGGCAACACCTTCACCCAGGGCAGTGGCTCCACGGTGAGCGTCACGGTGAACGCCACCGACACCCTGAGCGACATCGCCACCCGCATCAACGGCTCCAACTCGGGCGTCAGCGCCTCGGTCGTCACCTCGGGAGGCCAGGACAAGCTGGTTGTGCGAGGTGCAAACACCGGCGAGAGCAATGGCTTTCAAATCCAGGCCTTTGACAGCACCGGCACGGCCATCACCGATGGCAGCACGGGCGCGGGCAAGCTGGCCTATGCCAGCACCGGCAGTGCCATTGTCGGCATGGGCCTGTCGCAGGCCGCGAAGAATTCTGCCGCCACGGTCGATGGCGTGGCCGTGAGTTCGGCCAACAACCAGATCACGGGCGCGGTCACCGGGCTCACCCTCAATTTGCAGCAGGTCACCACATCGCCCGTCACCATGAGCGTGACGGCAGACACCACCACGACCACCAACAAGGTCAATGCCTTCGTGACCGCCTACAACCAGGCCATCGCGACCATGCGCAACCTCACCAAGTACGATCCAGGCACCAAGACAGCTTCGCCCCTGCAGGGCGACAGCACGGCCATCGGCTTGCAGAATGCGCTGCGTCAGTTGGTGGTGGGCAATGGCCCCGCCAGCAGCAGCTACAGCAGCCTCAGTGCCGTAGGCATCTCCATGCAGCAGGACGGCACGCTATCGGTCACCAGCTCCAAGTTGAGCGCGGCCATCACAAGCAACCCCAGCAATCTCGAGTCCCTTTTTGACGCCAATGGGGGCAGCAGCGCCACCAATGGAATCGCCCGCCGCATCCGAGACTTCGCCATGGCCGCCAACAATGTGGGCGGAACGGTCTCCAATCGGACAACCGCATTGCAAACTTCGCTGACCCGAAACAACACGGATGTCACCAAGATGCAGGACCGGATCGCGGTGATCCAGGCCCGCCTCTACAAGCAGTACAACTCGCTGGACACCAACCTGACCAGCCTCAACAGCCTCAGCAGCCTGGTGAACCAGCAGATCACCACCTGGAATAAATCGTCAGCCTGACCACGGCTCAATCCTCTCCATCCGACCAAGGCAGCAACAGCCCGCCTGCACTTGGCTTCTTCAGCCCCGTCGCCCGATTTGCACCGGGCGAAACGTTGGCCATGCCCTCATCAGACGCCGATATTCGGCAAAAGTCCTGAACTGAGCGGCCAGAAGCCCGCTTTTCCAAGCTTCTGTTTTTCTCCCAAGCCGAATAATTTTCCTAACACTCGGCTGGGATCGGTCGCTGTATTTCGTACAGACATCGCACCGTGTGGATCGTTCATCTTGCATTCATTGAAGGAGCCGTCCCATGGCAATGACCATCAACACCAACATCAACTCACTGAACGCCCAGCGCAATGCGCAGGCCACCCAGATGAGCCTGTCCACCTCGATCCAGCGCCTGTCCTCCGGCCTGCGCGTGAACAGCGCCAAGGACGATGCCGCCGGCCTGGCCATCGCCACCCGAATGGACGCCCAGGCCCGCGGCATGGGTGTGGCGATTCGCAATGCCAACGACGGCATCTCGATGCTGCAGACCGCTGAAAGCGGCATGCAGACCGTGTCCGACATGCTGCAACGCATGCGTGAACTGGCCGTGCAGGCCACCAACTCGACCAACACCTCGTCCGACGTCGCCTCGCTGAACCAGGAATACACCCAGTTGGCTTCGGAAATCGGCCGCACCATCAGCGCCGTGCAGTTCAACGGCACCTCGGTGCTGACCACTACCGCCAGCTATGACTTCCAGGTGGGCGCCAACTCGGGTCAAACCATCACCGTGGCATCGGGCACCCTCAACCTCGACCAGGCCGGCAACGTCTCTGCCGTCTTCGGGGGCACCACCAGTGCGCTCACCACGGCCGCTGGCAGCAACAGTTCCAACGCCGCCAACATCGACGCCATCGACAAGGCCCTGCAGACCATCAACGACAGCCGCGCCCAACTCGGTGCCGCCCAGAGCCGCTTCCAGAACACCATCACTTTCCTGCAAAGTGCCGTGGAAAACCAGACGGCTGCCAAGGGCCGAATTCTGGACGCCGACTTCGCAACGGAAACCTCGAACCTGAGCCGCGCCCAGATCCTGCAACAGGCCGGCACCGCGATGATTGCCCAGGCCAACCAGTTGCCGCAGCAGGTTCTGTCGCTGCTGAAGGGCTGAGTTTCAATCACCCTCTGGGTGATTGAAACCTGGATCCACCGGATCCCCCTGCCCTGTCCAGAACACCCTACGCCACGCCCCTGACCGCCGGTGCCCTCAGGCAAGCTTAAACTCACCAGCCGAGGCTGCGAGTGCTGCCAGGCCACCCTCGGGCCGACTCACGGTCTCATGGATGTCAGCCCCTTGCCTCGACGAACTCCTTGCCCAGGCTGCACATGGGCTCAAGCAGAAAGTGTTCACCCACCATGCATGCGCACGGAACCTCACGCACCGCCGCCGAGAAGCACCCCTATTACGTTGCCACCGCTGATTACGACGGCAGCCAGATCCACATCCGGCAACTGCATCAGTTGTGCCATGAGCTGAACACCCGAGGTTTCGAGGCCTTTGTCTGGGGCGCGAGAACCCTGAATGGCCATTTGTGGACACCTCAGCTGTCGCTGGAGCAGCGCGCCGCACACTACAAGGCGGGCAAGAAGCCGGTCTGGATCCACCTTGCCCTCGACGGGGTACTGCGCCAGCAATCCCACTGGACACTGGCCTACAACCCCGAAATCCATGCTAGCGACAAATCGCAATTGGGCAAGGGGCGGATCGAATTGGCCCAAGGCGACAAGGCTGCCAGCCTCAGCCTGCCCCTGGCTCTGCCCTGGGTGGACAGCACCGTCTTCAGCCCTCCGTCGACGAAACCTGAGGGCCCGGCCCTGGTCTACGCCGACAAATACCTGAAGGCCGGAGGCAGCCTGCAAGCCGGCCATGCCGACCTGGTGAACCTGGGCGCCCCTTCCAGCGCGTTTGCCAGAGCCGAAGACCGTGCCGAGGCCCTGCGCTCAGCCAGCCTGATCTACTGCTATGAGGCGGGCGTCATCACCGCCGAGGCCCTGCTGTGCGGCTGCCCTGTGGTCTACATCCAGAACGACCGCACCCTGGCCCTGCCTGCGGCCTCGCCCTGGTTGAGCCTGGCCACGGCCTGGGGCGACGACCCAGCCGAGTTGGCCAAAGCCCGCCGCGAACTCCCGAACTACCAGCAACAGCACCTCGCCAACTTCAGCAACAGCGCGGCCGAACTGGACCAGTTCATTGAGGCGACCCAGCGTGCACTCCGGGAAATGACCTTCGAAGACGCCTGGTCCCACGAGTCCGTCACGCTGATGGGCGAACTCGTGATCGATGGAAAAGACCTGGCCTCCCACGCGGATCAGGCGAAATACACCCGGCTGCAGCGACAGTTTCAAACCTGGAACAAACGCAGCACCCTGCGCGAAATCGATGGCGAGATCTACGGCGAACATGTGGCCCGCGGCGACCTGCCGGGGCTGGCGGTCTATGTCTACGTTCGCGAGGGTGACCTCGATGGCCTGGCCCAGACGCTGGACAGCCTGGAGCAGAACCTCTACCAGGCCAGCCAGCTGCACATCCTGGCGGGCTTCGACTGCCCGATCAACCCGGCTGAGTTGGGCCCCCAGTGCGTTTGGCACACCCTGCCCACCGCGCAGGACCCCTTTGCGCACACCCTGCCGCAATGGCTGCTGCTGATCGAGTCAGGCACCACGCTGGTCACCCAGGCCCTGGTCGAATTCGCCCTGGCCGCCAAGGATCCGGCGGCTCGCCTGGTGTATGCCGACGAGGCCCTCATCGCGCGCAACGGCCTGGAAACCCCTCATTTCAAGCCCGACCTCAACATCGAGTGGCTGCGCAGCACCAATTACCTGGGTTCGGCCGTGGCCGTTCGCACGGCGGACTGGCGCCAACAGGGCCAGACACTGGATTTCGATCGACTCTACGGCCTGGCGCTGAACCTGTCGCAACACAAACCCAGCATCCGCCATGTCGACACGGTGCTTTTCAAGAGCGACGGCCATGTGTCCCCGGCCCGTGAGCTGGCAGAGCTGCAGCAACTTCAGGCGCACCTGAACAGCCGCGCCTTGCCCGCCCGTGTACAGGCCCAGAAGATTGCCGGTTGCCGGCAACTCGATTACCAGGGCGCCCAAGCACGGCGCGTCTCGGTAATCATCCCGACGGGCTACCAACTCGGCTACCTGCGCTGCCTGCTGAGCTCGCTGCAGCTCTTTGCCGAGCCCGAGTTGCACGAGATCATCCTGGTCACCCAGCCTGAACACGAGGCGGCCGCCCACAACGCGGCCACCTCCGTCACCTTGCCCGTCCCGCTGCACATCGTGTCCACCCCGGCCGGCGCCTACCAACACGGCCTAGCCCTGAACACAGGGGCCGCAGTGGCCACCGGCGACGTGTTGCTGTTCGCCGACGACGACACCGAGGCCATCCAGCGCCCCTGGCTGAGCAGCCTCACGGCCTACCTGGATCAAACCGACGTGGGCTGTGTGGCCCCGCGTCTGGTGCTGCAGGTGGGCGACAAGCCCACCTTGCAAAGCGGCCCCATGACCCTGGGCATCGGGGACTGGGCAGCCAGCTACAACGGCGAGCGCCGGCTGCTCGACGAGCAAGGCGTCTTCTCACGCCTGCAGACATCGCAGGACGTGTCCACCGTGGCGGGGCATTTCTTCCTTCTGCCACGTTCTCTTTGGCAGCAGCTCGGCGGCTTCAACACCGACGACTGCCACACCTTCACCACGGTGCATGATTTCTGCATCCGCGCCAGCCAGGCCGGGCGCCGGCACATCTGGACCCCGGTCAGCAACGTGCTGCACCAGGGCGGCAAGACGGTGGAGGCCCTGGGCCGGGAAGCCGGCCGCGCCTACGAGATCAAGTCGGCAGCGCTGCGCGAAAAGCAGTCCTTCCTGACCCGCTGGGTCCAGCACATTGCCCACAACCGAGGCTACAACCGGCACCTGTCGCTGCAGACCCCCTACGACGTCGAAGCCGATCTGGTGGTCGACTGGATGAGCTCGCGCAAGGACCGGCCGCGGGCCATGGCCTTCCCCATCTCGAGCGGCTCGGGCCAATACCGCGTGGTCGAGCCCTTGAACGCACTGCAGCACGCCGGCTTGGCGCAGTCCTGCATCGTGTTCCCGGTCACCCACAGCCTGTACCGCACCCCGACAGCGCTCGAGATCACGCGGGTCAATCCGGACCGCATGATCGTGCAGCACTCGATCGGCGACGCCCACCTGCAACTGCTGCGCGACTACCGCAAGACCAACCCTGACCTGTTCACCATCCAGACCGTGGACGACCTGTTCCACGACCTGCCGCAAAAGCACCACCTGCACAACTATCACCAGCGTGAAGGCTATGTGCGCATGCGCGAGGCCATGAGCCTGTGCGACCGCGTCATCGTCTCCACCCAGCCCCTGGTCGAGGTCTATGGGGACTACTGCCGCGACGTTCGCGTGATGCCCAACTGCCTCGATGACCGGGTCTGGGGCCAGTTCTACAAGGCACCAACGCCTCGGTCACGCCTGCGCGTGGGCTGGGCCGGCGCAGCGCAGCACCTGGGCGATCTGGAGATGATCGGCGAGGTGGTGGCCCGCTTCAAGGACGAGGTCGACTGGATCTTCATGGGCATGTGCCCCGACAGCCTGCGCCCCTACATCAAGGAATACCACCCCTTCGTGTCGTATGTGGACTACCCGGCCAAACTGGCCTCGCTGGACCTCGACATTGCCATCGCCCCACTGGAGGACAACCCCTTCAACCGCTGCAAGAGCAATCTGCGCCTGCTGGAGTACGGTGCCATGGGCTGGCCGGTGGTGTGCTCGGACGTGTACCCCTTCCGCACCGAGAACCCGCCGGTGATGCACGTGCCCAACGAAAAAGAGGCCTGGATCGAATCGGTGCGGCGCCTGATCGACGACAGCACCTTGCGCCATCAGATGGGTCGGCAATTGAATCAGTGGGTCAGCGACAACTTCTACTTGTCCAAGAACACGGACAAATGGTTTTCAGCCATTTTTGATTGACCCATTTGCACCGGTAATCAGCCCTTCCATTCGGAGCGAAGTCAGGACGGGCCCCCTAGAATTGATCAAAGCGCTGCGCTGACGGCGCACATCAATTTCCATCTGCCTGGAGCATCCGACATGAAAGCAGTCATCCTGGCCGGCGGGTTGGGCACCCGCATCAGCGAGGAAACCCTGACCCGCCCCAAGCCGATGATCAGCATTGGCGGCAAACCCATCCTCTGGCACATCATGAAGATGTACTCCAGCCATGGCATCAACGACTTCGTGATCTGCTGCGGCTACATGGGTTATGTGATCAAGGAGTACTTCGCCAACTACTTCCTGCACACCTCGGACGTCACCTTCGACATGACGACCAACCAGATGGAGATCCACGAGCACCATGCCGAACCCTGGCGCGTGACCCTGGTGGACACCGGCGACAGCACCCAGACCGGGGGGCGCATCCGGCGCATCCGCCGCTATGTCGAGAACGAGCCCTTCTTTTGCATGACCTACGGCGACGGGGTGTCCGACATCGACATCAGCGCCGAGATCGCCTTTCACCGCAGCCACGGCAAGCTGGCCACGGTGGCCGCTGTGGCGCCTCCGGGTCGCTTCGGCACGCTGGAGATCGCCGATAGTCAAGTGCAGGCCTTCACCGAAAAGCCCCTGGGCGATGGCAACCTGATCAATGGCGGCTTTTTTGTGCTGTCGCCCCAGGTGCTGGACCTGATCGAGGGCGATGACAGCATCTGGGAAGACAAGCCCGTGCACGCCCTGGTGCGCGAGCAGCAGCTCGCCGCCTACCAGCACACCGGCTTCTGGCGCCCCATGGACACCTTGCGCGACAAGACCTACCTCGAAGAACTCTGGGCCAGTGGAGCCGCACCGTGGAAGAAATGGTGAACCGCCGCTTCTGGGCCGGCAAGCGCGTCTTTCTGACCGGTCACACGGGCTTCAAGGGCAGCTGGCTGAGCCTGTGGCTGCAGGCCCTGGGGGCCGAAGTCTGGGGCTTTGCCCTGCCTCCCGGCACCCCCGTCAACCTGTTCGAAGTGGGCTCGGTGGCCCAGGGCATGCAGTCCCGCTTGGGCGACATCCGCGACCTCGATGCCCTGAGCCAGGCCATGGCCCAGGCCCGACCGGACGTGGTGCTGCACCTGGCCGCCCAGGCCCTGGTGCCTCTGTCGTACGAGCAGCCCCTGGACACCTTCGCCACCAATGTGATGGGCACCGCCAACGTGCTGGAAGCCGTGCGCCGCACCGCCGGCGTGCGCGCGGTGGTTGCCGTCAGCAGTGACAAGTGCT
>Ga0208266_100477_pt1 | contig 13398 bp, 13 predicted proteins | sample LakWasMet67_HOW9_2_FD_183897 | JGI IMG/M metagenome (GOLD analysis project Ga0208266, IMG submission 183897) | Freshwater sediment methanotrophic microbial communities from Lake Washington under simulated oxygen tension - Sediment Metagenome... | ecosystem: Environmental > Aquatic > Freshwater >...
GATGTTGGTGCGCGCGAGCTATGGTCATTGGAAAGTCGCTGGTTGTTCGTCTTATGGGGCGGCCATTGCAGTGGGCGCGGGGTTTGGTTACCACTTGGCCTATTACGATGGGGCAGGTGACAAGCCGGGCTTACGCATTGCGCGGATGGATGGTGAGGCTTGGGTTACGTCGCCGCCTAGACGGTTCGGTGATGCGCAACGCAATGCGAATTATCCGGCCCTAATGAGCGCTGGCGAACAAGTCTGGTTGGCTTGGCAAGAGCATGATAGTCATGGGGCTGATATTGTTGCGATGACCTCAGTGGATGGCGGTAGGACCTGGGGTAACCCAGTGGTCATGCTGCACAGCCCGAGCAAATTAGAGTATCCGCAATGGATTCAACTGCAAGGCCAGGCCATATTGGTTTCGAACACGGCTGATAAGGGCTTGCAACTGCTCCCTTTTGCCCCATAAACAATACAAAAGCAGCCCCATTTGATCTACCTCTATTGAAAACGCAAAAACCCGCCGCATTATAGGGTTATCCCGCCTCGTCTGAGGCACCATTAAAATAATGAAAGGGTTTGCCATGCGTTTTGATAAACTCACCACCAAATTTCAACAGGCACTCGCCGATGCGCAAAGCATGGCTGTGGGTGCTGACCATCCCACCATAGAAGCGCCGCATTTGTTGCTAGCGATGCTCAATCAAGACGATAGCGGCGTGGCAGCGTTGTTGTCGCGCGCAGGGGCCCAAGTGAGCGCGCTAAAAAGCGGCTTGCAAGCCGCCATTGAGGCACTGCCTAAAGTGAGCGAAAACAGCGGCGATGTGGCGGTTTCGCGTGACCTGAATAATCTGTTAAATGTCACCGACAAACTCGCGCAAAAAAGCGGCGATAGCTACATTGCCAGTGAAATGTTTCTATTGGCCTTAGCCGACGACAAAGGCCACCTCGGTAAATTACTCAAACAGCACGGCCTCAATAAAACCGCGTTAGAGCAGGCGATTAAAGCCGTGCGTGGCAATGATGCCGTCAACAGCCAAGAAGCTGAAGGCCAACGCGAGGCGCTAAAAAAATATACTTTAGACCTGACTGAGCGGGCCCGAGCTGGCAAACTGGACCCTGTGATCGGGCGAGATGATGAAATTCGCCGGGCGATTCAAGTGTTACAACGCCGCACTAAAAACAATCCGGTGCTGATTGGTGAGCCCGGTGTCGGTAAAACGGCCATTGTCGAAGGGCTGGCGCAACGCATTGTTAACGGTGAGGTGCCTGATTCACTTAAAAACAAGAAAGTGCTCAGTTTGGATATGGCCTCTTTGTTGGCGGGGGCTAAATACCGTGGTGAATTTGAAGAGCGATTGAAGTCTGTGCTGAAAGAGCTGGCGCAAGACGAAGGCCAAACCATTGTGTTTATTGATGAAATTCACACCATGGTCGGCGCCGGCAAAAGTGAAGGTGCGATGGATGCCGGCAATATGCTCAAACCCGCTTTAGCGCGCGGTGAGTTGCATTGTGTGGGTGCTACCACGCTCGACGAATATCGCAAATATATTGAAAAAGATGCTGCGCTTGAACGTCGATTTCAAAAGGTATTGGTGGACGAGCCGAGTGTCGAGGCGACCATCGCCATTTTGCGTGGCTTACAGGAAAAATACGAGCTGCATCATGGGGTTGAAATTACCGATCCGGCCATCGTCGCAGCGGCAGAATTGTCACATCGCTACATCACCGACCGTTTCTTGCCTGATAAAGCGATTGACCTGATTGACGAGGCGGCTTCACGTATCAAGATGGAAATCGACTCCAAGCCTGAGGTCATGGACAAATTGGATCGGCGCTTGATTCAACTCAAAATTGAGCGCGAAGCCGTGCGGCGCGAGAAGGACGAAGCGAGCCAGAAACGGTTTGGTCTGATTGAAGATGAGATTGCTAAACTTGAAAAAGAATACGCCGATCTAGACGAGGTTTGGAAAGCTGAAAAAGCGGCGGTACAAGGCTCTGCAGGAGTAAAAGAGGCGATTGAGAAAATCAAACTGGACATGGAAACTGCCACGCGCAAAGGCGACTGGCAAAAAGTGTCTGAGCTACAGTATGGTAAGTTGCCGCAGCTCGAAGCCCAATTAAAACAGGCGTCATCGGTCGAAGCGCATGGCGTGGTTAAACATAAGATGCTGCGCACCGAGGTTGGGGCCGACGAGATCGCCGAGGTCGTCAGTCGGGCCACTGGAATTCCGGTCAGCAAAATGATGACTGGCGAGCGCGAAAAATTACTCAATATGGAAGACCGTCTGCATGCGCGCGTCGTTGGCCAAGACGAGGCCGTGCGGCTGGTGTCGGATGCGATCCGCCGTTCACGCAGTGGACTGAGTGATCCAAACCGACCCTACGGTAGCTTTTTGTTTCTGGGGCCGACCGGGGTAGGTAAAACTGAGCTATGTAAAGCGCTAGCCAGTTTTCTGTTTGACAGCGAAGATCACTTGGTGCGTGTAGACATGAGTGAATTTATGGAGAAGCATTCGGTCTCCCGCCTAATTGGCGCCCCTCCGGGCTATGTCGGCTATGAGGAGGGCGGCACGCTGACCGAGGCCGTGCGCCGCAAGCCGTATTCCGTTGTGCTACTAGATGAGGTTGAAAAAGCCCATCCGGATGTTTTTAATGTGTTGTTGCAAGTGCTGGATGATGGCCGATTAACCGATGGTCAGGGCCGCACCATCGACTTTAAAAACACCGTCATCATCATGACTTCCAACCTGGGGGGGCAGATGATTCAAAGCATGGCCGATCAGGACTATCAGCTCGTGAAGCTGGCAGTGATGGGTGAAGTCAAAGCGCATTTCCGCCCAGAATTTATTAACCGGATCGATGAGGTGGTGGTGTTTCATTCACTGGGTGAAGCGCATGTGAAGTCGATTGCCAATATTCAGTTGCAGTTATTGGCCAAACGCGTCACTGCCATGGACATGCACTTAGACGTCAGCGATGCCGCCTTGGGTGAAATTGCCAATGCCGGTTTTGACCCGGTGTATGGTGCACGGCCATTAAAACGCGCCATCCAAAGTGAAATAGAGAATCCACTCGCCCGTGAAATTCTGGCTGGGCACTTTGCGGCTAAAGATGTCATCCGGGTGGATTTTCAGGGTGGAAAAATGCAATTCCGCAAAGGCTGATCGTTTGCTGCGATGAATGAACCAGCACGGTGATGGAAGGGTCATAGTGATATGGCCCTTTCTTTTTTTATCGGGTGTAGAATGGAAATATGATGCCTACTTTTCACTTTTTGCGAGTCTCAATAGTCACGGGTTTATTGAGTATGTTGGCTGCTTGCGCCACGCAGCCCCCGCCGCCGTTACAGATTGATCGTATTTCGCCTGAGCAGTTATCGGCACTGGTGCCGCCCGCACAGTCATCGTTGAGTTTGCAGCAGGTGGTCGACATGAGCAAGCAAGGGAAAACGGATGCTGAAATCATTGAGGCCATCAAACAGTCGCAATCACGCTATTCGTTGACGCCTTCTGAGGTGCTGGACTGGCATCAACAAGGCATCTCAAAAGGGGTGCTCGATTATATGCAGCAGGCCAATGCTTTGGCTGCGCAAAATGCGATTGCGGATGAAATCAATAAGCGCGAAAAAGCACGCGTTGAGTCTGAAGCCAAGCTGAAACGCGAGCGCGATATGGCCAGATTGCGTAGCATGGACCCTTGGTTTTATGGTGGGCCAGGTTTTTACGGCGGCCCTTGGGGCTACCGCCCTTATTGGGGGGGTGGCTGGCGCTACTGGTAAAGTATTTGGGATGCAACGATCCCCGGTATAATGCGACTTTTATTTTGTTTGTCTCGGGAACGCTGCATGCGACAAAGCCACGAAACACTCTCTATTGAAGCCCAGGGACGTCGACTCTACGACATCACGCCGCAAGTGATGCAATGGGTGCAACAGACGGGGATTGAACAGGGCTTGCTCACGCTCTATATCCAACACACCTCTGCCAGTCTGTTGATCAATGAAAATTACGACCGCGATGTGCTGGTCGACCTCGAAGCTTTTTTTAACCGCTTGGTGCCAGACGGTGATTCATTGTTTATTCACACCGTCGAAGGCCCAGACGATATGCCTGCGCATGTGCGCACGGCACTCACCCAGACCAGCTTATCTATTCCGGTGTTGCAAGGCAAAGTCGCCTTAGGGCAATGGCAAGGTATTTTCTTGTTTGAGCACCGCCACTTGCCAGCGCACCGTCGTGTGCTCATGCATGTGATCGGCGCGTAATTTATTGTTTTTTGGATTGAAGCAGCGTGTAATGAAGTTTTTTGTGAGTGTGTGGTGTGTCGTGTGTGGGTTGGGTTTAGTGGCTTGTGAGGGCGAACAGTCCCCGACTAACGACCCTGTCGTGAGTCAGCCCGAGGCGGTCGTCAACAACGCTGAGACCCCGCCCGCGAGTGCCGGCGGCTATGCGCCAACGGCTAATGAACAGGTGCCTGGGATTACCATGTCGCAAGCGGCATTGGATCAAATATATGCCGAAGCCAAGCGCAATATGCCACTGCCTGTGATTCCGGACGACGCACAAGCCCCCTAGTGGCTTTATCTATCTAATCTAAAACCTAGAACCTAGAACCTAGAACCTAGAACCTAGAACCTGTTAACGCACGCTGCTCCATTGCAGCGGGTCAAATGGAATGCTGTTACGGCGTAACTCGTAATAGACGCCGTTTTCAGCATTGCCACCACTGTTGCCAACCGCAGCAATCGTATCTCCAGATTTGACACTTTGCCCGGCGCCCTTATACAAGGCCTCATTATTGCCATATAAGCTCATATAACCGTTGCCATGGTCGATTACAATCAGGTTACCAAAGCCGCGCATCCAATCAGCAAATACCACTTGGCCCCCGGCGACCGATTTCACTTCGCCGCCTTCTTTGGCGCGGATGAAAATGCCTTTCCAGCTAACGCCGGTATCGGCACGCGCTGTGCCAAATCGGTTAATCACATCGCCGCGCACCGGTAGCCGCAAGCGGCCGCGCAGTTGTGCAAAGTTTTCTTTGATCGCACTGTATTCGGGCAAGGTTTCGTTTTTAGCGACCACGGTACTGTTTGGATTGGCGGGTTCGCTCTCATCTACATTGGTTTGTGGTGCGCGCTCAAAGGTACGCCCGCCGGTTTTTTTCTTGCGCGCCAATTCGGCGGCTTTTTTGGCAGCAACTTCTTTCTCGCGTTTGGCTTTTGCCATCGCTTCCTGCTCGCGTTTCTTGGCCTCAGCCAGCAGACGCTGGAATAACTGCGATATCGCCTCTTCGTCTTTTTTCAGACGTGCCATTTGCTGCTCTTGCGTTTCAATTTGTTTGGAGAGCTCATTGAGCACTTCTGTTCGGCGTGATTTTTCACCCTCTAGTTTTTGGGTGGTTTCACTGTATTGACTGGCCAGACGCTCGGTTTCATGCAATTGCTCGGTGGTCGCCGCCCGCACACGATCAATGGCCTCTTGATTGTTTTGCAGCGTTTGAATCTGCTGTTGATGCGCCGCAGTCAAATAGCCTAGATAAGCTAAGTTGCGCGAGGTGTTGGCTGGGTCTTGCTGCTGGAGCAGCATTTGCAGCGGGCCATTGTTGCCGTGGCGATATTGCTGATTAAGCTGCTGGCTGAGGGATTGGCGCTGTTGATTCACTTGCCGCTGCAACAGCGACATCTGCTTTTGCAAGTCTTGTAACTTGCTGCGGTTTTCGAGTTGCGCTTCTTGAATGTCATGCAATTTTTTGCGTGAGCTGCTAATGGCTGTTTCTGACGCTTTTAGGGCTTCATGCGCATCCTGTTTGGCGACGCGCGAAGCCTTGAGCGCATTGGCCAATTGCTGGATTTTTTCTTTGACCTGCTCCAGATCGCCTTTGGTGCTCTCTGTTTTGTCGCTAGGGGCGGCGACGGCCGGCACAGGGGCTGTGCTGATCCAGCAGGCTAAGCAGCCCATCAGGCAGGCCAGCCCGCATCGTTTTAACCGCGCATAAAAGGCATTACTCAATTCAGACATGCGCCATTCCAGCCCACTTAGGCCGCTGCATGCAGGGTGATCAGGTTTTTGCCAGTCATTTCAGCCGGTTGCGGGATGCCCATCAATGATAACAAGGTCGGCGCAATGTCAGACAAAGCGCCTTCAGCGCGGATGCTGCCTGCGCGGCCAATATAGATGAATGGCACCAAGTTGGTGGTGTGCTGGGTATGTGCTTGGTCACTGGTGTGATCAAACATGCTCTCTGCGTTGCCATGATCGGCGGTAATAATCACCTCAGCCCCGACAGCCTGAGCTGCTGCCACTACTTGGCCCACACAGCGGTCCAATGTTTCAACGGCTTGAATGGCCGCTTGCAGGTTGCCAGTGTGACCCACCATGTCTCCGTTGGCATAGTTGCAGATCACGGCATGGTATTGCTGTGAGGCAATGGCGGCCACCAGCTTGTCGGTGACTTCTTGCGCACTCATTTCGGGTTGCAAATCATAGGTGGCGACTTTGGGGGAGGGCACCAGAATGCGATCTTCTCCGGCAAACACGGTTTCTTCCCCACCGTTAAAGAAAAACGTCACATGTGGATATTTTTCAGTTTCTGCAATCCGAAGTTGTTTGAGGCCCAATTTTGAAACGTACTCGCCAAAGGTGTTCGGCACGCTGTAAGGGGCAAACACTGGTTCGGCCAGCGTTTGATTTTTATCGTATTGCGTCAGGGTAAAGTAATGGCTGAAGCGCGGGATACGACTCCGTTCGAAGCCGCTGAACGCTGGATTAAGCAGCGCATCGGTCAGTTGACGTGCGCGGTCACTCCTAAAATTCATAAATACCAGGCAATCGCCATCTTCCATGCGCACCGGGGCTGCATCGGCAGCGTGGATGGCGGTGCATTTGACGAACTCATCGCTTTCGTCGCGGGCATAGGCTTGTTGCAGTGCCGTCAAGCTATCTGGCGCCACATAATCCGCCTGGCCATTCACTAATAATTCATAGGCGACCGACACCCGCTCCCAGCGCTTGTCTCTGTCCATGCCATAAAAACGTCCGCCAACAGAGGCCACGCTGCCTACACCCACAGCCTGCAGGTGGTTTTCTAAGGCTTGCAGATAAGGCAGCGCACTTTTTGGTGGCGTATCGCGGCCATCCAAAAACGCATGCACATAGACTTTGTGTAATCCTTGCTGCTTCGCCATCTCGATGATGGCGTGAATGTGCGGTTGGTAGCTATGCACACCGCCATCCGATAACAGGCCAAGAATATGCAACGCATTATCGTTGGCCTTTAGTGCCTGCATGGCATTGACTAAGGCAGGCAGTTGATAGAACTCACCCGAGCGAATGCTGTTATTAATTCGCTCAAAGTCTTGAAACACGATACGTCCAGCCCCAATATTCAAATGACCGACTTCAGAGTTGCCCATTTGCCCGTCAGGCAATCCAACATAATGTTCGGAGGCGTTGATCAGTCCGTGCGGATAGTTGGCGGTCAGTTGGTCCAAGTTTGGCGTATTGGCTTGCAACACGGCATTAAACTCGGTGGTCTCGCTGTGGCCGAAACCATCGAGGATCAGCAATATGACAGGTTTGATTGACATGGCTAACAGTCTTTAAATGGATGACGGAACGTCAAATGAACGAATTCGTCTATTATAATCGCAACCGCAGGCGACGCATACCCGAAGGGACGTTCGCGCTGTGAAACAACCAATCTAAAGGGCAGGCTAAAAGTGGAGTTTCTTAAACAAAATGTGTTGTTAATCGGGTTGGCGATCGGGTCAGGTCTGACGTTGTTATGGCCAATGCTCAGTCGCTCGGTCGCGGGCATCAGTGCCCTGTCGGTGACCGAAGCGGTAATGCTGATGAATCGCAAGTCTGCGCTGGTGCTTGATGTTCGAGATGCGGAAGAATTCGCGCAGAGCCACTTGCAAGGGGCGCGTCATGTACCACTCGCGCAACTGAGCGCTAGCCTCAACACGTTGGAAAAATACCGAGACAAGCCCGTCTTGCTCGTGTGTCAGCGCGGCAATCGGGCCCGCGCGGCCGCTAAACTGCTCAAAGCGCAACAATTTACCCAATTGCACGTGCTCAAAGGCGGCATGCAAGACTGGCTGGCCGCCAATATGCCCACCAGCAAATAGCCGTCAAAAAATCATTTTTTAAGGAATCTTATGGCTAAAGTAGTGATGTACACCTCAGCAGTTTGCCCTTATTGCATCAATGCTGAACGCTTGTTGAAAAACAAGGGCGTGACCGAGATTGAGAAAATTCGCGTGGATTTGCAGCCAGAATTACGCGCTGAAATGATGGAAAAAACCGGCCGTCGCACCGTGCCGCAAATTTTTATCGATGAACACCATGTAGGCGGCTTTGATGACTTGCATGCGCTGGATGTAAAAGGTGGGCTGGAGCCGCTGTTGGCGGGGTAAGTGTCAGCGTTTTTTGTCACAAAAAACACATAGTCAGGCCGGGGTTGTCCGGTTAGAATAGCGGCTTTGTGGTTAGATAACTTTAAGGATAATTCATGGCTCAGGATTCACAAAACCAAACAGAACAAAACGCAGCACCGATTTTCAGCATTGAAAAATTATATGTGCATGATGCTTCAATCGAAGTGCCAAACGCACCTGCCATTTTTACTGAGCGCACCACGCCGCAAATTAATGTGGAGTTAGGCAACAACGCGCAGCAAATCGAAGAAGGCATTTTCAATGTTTCTATCAAAGTCACTGTGACTGCAAAAATTGAAGACAAAACGGCGTTTTTGGTTGAAGTGACGCAATCTGGTATTTTCGCTATCCGCAATGTGCCGCAAGAAAACATGGAGCCAATCTTGGCGGTGGCTTGCCCGAACATTTTGTTCCCTTATGCACGCGAAGCAATTTCTGACATGGTCACGCGCGCAGGCTTCATGCCAGTGCTATTGAATCCAATCAACTTTGAAGCGCTCTACCTGCAACAGCAGCAGCAAGCTGCACAAGCAGCTGGCGCGCCTAACTAATTGATCATCTCTGACACACTGGTGCCCACACCAGTGTGCTGTCTGGATACCCACCATGAGTAAGGTCGCAGTTCTTGGAGCCGGTGCCTGGGGCACGGCGCTCGCCATGCACATCGCGCTGCAGCACGATGTTGTGTTGTGGGCGCGCAATAGCGGGCACGTTTCTGGCATGCGCAAAGCGCGCGCCAATCCACTCTATCTGGGTGACTTTACTTTTCCGCCACGGCTGACGGTAGAAGATGACTTGGCGACGGCAGTCGCAGGTGCCGACCTGATTTTATCGGTGGTGCCGACCGCGGGTTTCAGGCCGATTCTGCAACAACTCAAAGCGCTGGGGATTCAGCAACCACTGATCTGGGCGAACAAGGGCTTGGAGCCACAAACCGCTAAATTGCCGTTTGAGGTTGCCCAAGATGAATTAGGCGCAGACTATCCTTGGGGCGTGTTGAGCGGCCCGAGCTTTGCGGCGGAATTAGTACGCGGTTTGCCCACGGCCATCACCCTCGCAGCCAATCATCGCGCCCTTGCCCAGCAAGCCGCACAGCTCGTGCACGGCGGGTGTTTGCGGGTGTACGACAGTGTCGATGTGGTGGGTGCGTCGGTGGGTGGCGCGGTGAAAAACGTCATGGCCATCGCAGCGGGCATCTCAGACGGCATGGGCTTTGGTAACAATGCGCGTGCGGCGATGATTACTCGCGGCTTGGCAGAAATCACGCGTTTTGGCATGGCCTTGGGCGCCAAAGCTGAAACGTTTATGGGCCTGGCAGGGGCGGGTGACTTGATTTTAACCTGTACCGGGCAATATTCGCGCAACCGTGAAGTGGGTTTGCAACTGGCGTCTGGCAAGTCACTCGAAAGTATCTTGGCTGGTTTGGGACATGTGGCTGAAGGGGTGAACACCGCGCGTGAAGTGATGCGCCGCGCCGAAACAATCGGTGTAGAAATGCCGATTACTTTCGAGGTGAATCAATTGCTGACCAATCAGAAATCGGCGCAAGCCGCAGTGAGCGCATTGTTGGGTCGCGGTCAGCGCCAAGAATCCGTTTAATGCTTTATTGCGTTAAAAAAAAAACCAGACGCATCCGTCTGGTTTTTTTATGGGGCTACTATTTATGGCATCAGAACTATTCGATGGCTAGCAACTCAACCGCAAATACCAAGGTGGCATCTGGGCCAATCACTGGGCCGCTACCGCTCGCCCCGTACGCTAAGTTGGATGGAATTGTCAGCTCAAATTTGCTGCCAACGTTCATCAATTGCAAACCTTCTACCCAACCTGCAATCACGCCGGTCACCGGAAAAACAATCGGCTCGCCGCGTTCATAAGAGCTATCGAACACAGTGCCATCAATCAATGTGCCGTGGTAGTGCACTTTTACGCGGTCTTTGGTTGTTGGTTTCGCACCATCGCCAGCCACCAGTTGTTTGTATTGCAAGCCACTCGCCGTCGTTGTAACACCTTCTTTTTTAGCATTGTCTGCCAGATAGGCAGCGCCCGCAGCTTGGTTTTGTGCCGACTGCGCAGACTGTGCCGCGCGTTGTTTTTCTTGGCTTTCTTTTTGCACTTGCTCAACAGCACTGCGCTTGTCTGCATCGCTCAAGCGCGATGGATTACCAGCCACGACATCGTTAACAGCCAGGACGAGCGCATCGGTGTCGATCTCTAGGCCGTCATTTTTTAGTTGATGCGCCAGGTTTTCACCCACGATATAGCTTAAACGTTGAGTCAGTGAATCTAATGGATTTGCCATGGTGTGATCTTTCTTGATTGAAATAGACGTCCAGCCGGACGTAAGCTTGAACCCGTTATTATGACGGAGACTGGTGGATAAAACAAAACCCGCCAAAGCGGGTTTTGTTTATGAGGTACTTTGTCAGTACATTTCAACTTCAGTACAAAGGGGAGGTTAGGCGGTGAGACAGTGCATCAAGTACTGCAAGTAATCACCATCGACACCACCTACCCATCACCGATGCGGTGAAGATTGAAATTACATCATACCGCCCATGCCACCCATACCGCCCATGTCGCCACCCATTGCTGGTGCGTCTTCTTTAGGCAGTTCAGCTACCATGCAGTCTGTAGTCAGCATCAAGCCAGCCACAGACGCCGCGTTTTGCAGCGCAGAACGTGTTACTTTGGTTGGATCCAATACGCCCATTTCAACCATGTCGCCATAGGTTTCGTTGGCAGCGTTGTAACCGTAGTTGCCTTTACCAGCCGCTACATTGTTCACAACCACTGATGGCTCAACGCCAGCGTTTTGTGTGATTTGACGCAATGGCTCTTCAACCGCGCGCAACACAATTTTGATACCAGCATCTTGATCCAGGTTGTCACCTTTCACTTTAGCAATCGCGTCACGAGCACGAATCAGTGCCACGCCGCCGCCAGCTACGATACCTTCTTCAACCGCTGCACGTGTTGCGTGTAATGCATCTTCCACGCGGGCTTTTTTCTCTTTCATTTCGATTTCAGTGGTCGCGCCAACCTTGATCACAGCAACACCGCCAGCCAGTTTGGCCACGCGCTCTTGCAGTTTTTCACGGTCATAGTCGCTAGAAGCTTCTTCGATTTGCGTTTTGATCTGGCCGATACGTGCTTTGATCGCATCTTCGTTACCAGCGCCATCAATAATGATTGTATTTTCTTTACCCACTTCAATGCGTTTTGCTTGACCCAGATCGTGCAGTTGTACACTTTCCAGTTTCAGGCCGACTTCTTCTGAAATCACAGTACCGCCGGTCAAAATAGCGATGTCTTCCAACATGGCTTTACGACGATCACCAAAACCAGGCGCTTTGACAGCAGTGGTTTTCAAGATGCCACGGATGTTGTTCACAACCAATGTTGCCAATGCTTCGCCGTCCACGTCTTCAGCAATGATCAACAAAGGGCGACCGGCTTTTGCAACTTGCTCCAGTGTTGGCAACAAATCACGGATGTTGGAGATTTTTTTGTCGTACAACAACACAAACGGGTTATCCAGCAACGCGATTTGGCGCTCTGGATTGTTGATGAAGTAAGGTGACAAATAACCACGGTCAAACTGCATGCCTTCAACCACGTCCAGCTCGTTGGTCAAGCCTGAACCGTCTTCAACCGTAATCACGCCTTCTTTGCCTACTTTGTCCATCGCATCAGCAATGATTTGGCCGACAGAAGTGTCAGAGTTAGCAGAGATCGCACCGACTTGCGCGATTTCTTTGCTCGTTGTACAGGGCTTAGATTGTGCAGCCAGATCCGCTACAGCAGCTTCAACGGCTTTGTCGATGCCGCGTTTCAGATCCATTGGGTTCATACCAGCAGCCACAGACTTCATGCCCTCGCGAATAATCGCTTGCGCCAATACTGTCGCGGTTGTTGTGCCGTCACCAGCGATATCGTTGGTTTTTGAGGCGACTTCTTTCACCATCTGTGCGCCCATGTTTTCGAATTTATCTTTTAATTCGATCTCTTTAGCGACAGAAACACCATCTTTAGTGATGGTTGGCGCGCCAAAAGACCGCTCCAACACCACATTACGGCCTTTAGGGCCCAAAGTTACGCGCACTGCGTTGGCCAATACATTGACACCATTTACCATTTTTTGGCGAACGTCATCACCAAATCTTACGTCTTTAGCTGCCATTTAAAATCTCCTAATTGAATATCAGATAAGGTTGATCGTGAGTCAATTACTCAACAATCGCCATGATGTCTTCTTCACGCATGACCAACAGCTCTTCGCCGTTGACCTTCACTGTTTGGCCGGAATACTTGCCGAACAACACTTTGTCGCCGACTTTCACGTCCAATGGAATCGCCTTACCGTTGTCATCTTTTTTACCGTTACCAATGGCTTGAACCACGCCTTGGTCTGGTTTCTCGGTCGCACTGTCAGGAATCACAATTCCTGAAGCGGTGGTGCGCTCTTCTGCGGCGCGTTTTACGATCACTCGATCGTGCAATGGACGAATACTCATGAATGTCTCCTTGGCTTTTTCTTAAAACTGTTATGAGGTTGAATTACATTTAATAGCGGTACGCATTTTAGCACTCGCGTACCTTGATTGCTAATTGGGGGTGGGGTTTTTTAATTTCAAGAGCAAACACGCAAATTTTTTATGGTTTTGTTGTTTTTTGTCGTTTGCCATTTCATTTGAGACTTTTGTCAGTGAAGTGAGGCTAGGCACTTCAAAAATCAGAAACGATATGACGCACTCATTCAATGACTGGGCCAATTCAATAAGGCTACATCGATCATCCCTTTTAACTCTGCTTGCGTTGCGCCATTGACGGCTTGCACCGACATGCCCTGATGCAGCGTGGCTAAATATTTTGCCAAATCCAGTGCAGATATATCTGGTGATAAATCTCCGTTTTGTTGCGCTTTTTTAAATCGTTCGCTTAACAAGCCCTCATAATGTTTTCTGTAC
>Ga0208266_100481_pt1 | contig 13346 bp, 10 predicted proteins | sample LakWasMet67_HOW9_2_FD_183897 | JGI IMG/M metagenome (GOLD analysis project Ga0208266, IMG submission 183897) | Freshwater sediment methanotrophic microbial communities from Lake Washington under simulated oxygen tension - Sediment Metagenome... | ecosystem: Environmental > Aquatic > Freshwater >...
TCAGCCACTCCTCCACCCAGCGCGGCACGACACGGGCGTGACGGCCCTTGTTGTCCAGGTGGCGGCGGCAGTCGTAGAGCACCGCCTCGAGCAGGCGGCCGTAGCGCAGTGTGCCGAAGCAGCCGTTCGTGCCCTCGGCCAGGCCGGGGATGGTGCTGCCTGGCAGCCAGACGGGGCGGTTGGCATCCGGCAGGAACTCGGGGTAGTACAGGCGTTGGGTCAATTCGGCGCCCACACGGCCGTAGTCCTCCACCGGCAGCGTCGCCAACTGGTCATCGAACTCGTCGTTCTCGAACATGTCGTGGTCATCGGTCAGGAACCACGCAGGGGTCGAGCGAAGTGCCGTGCCGTACAGGCCGGCGATCTGGTGGTCGCACACGGCCTGGTGGATCGCCGCATTGCGCGGATGGTCCATCGGCACCGACAGATCGAGTTCACCGCCGAAGGCAGCGCGCGCCGCGGCGATGCGCTCGCGCGACACCCGCTTGTTGTCCAACGTCTTCTGGTCCCAGTAGATGTGGTCGCCGTTGGCGATGACGGCATGAGGCGCAAACGACAGGCCACGGGCCAGCAGGCGTCGCCGGGCCGCCATGGCCAGCCAGGTCGACTTGCCGGCGATGGGCGCACCGTCATTGCCGCCGGCGCAGGTGTAGGTGAGCAGCCGGACATGCTCAGGCGCGGCATCGGGCGCTGGCAGCGTGGCGAGCGGCCAGGCGTCGCACAGCGCCTGGCCATCGCCGTCCACCAGCTGCAGTTCGTACCGCCTCGCCGCCAGCAGGCCGCGTGCGTCGAAACGCCAGAACCGCCCGAGCCGGTCGGTCATCACACCGGGCGTGCCGCGGCCATCCACCAGCAGCCGGGGCGGCTGCGCCAACGGCCGCCGGAACGACGCCTTGAGCAGCAGCCGCTCGTGGCTGGCAGTCGGGATCAGGTGGACGAGGTCGCCGCAGCGCCAGCCGTCTGCGGCCGGCGCTGCAAGGGGCAGCCAGCCGGCCGACAGGGCAGCGGCACCGGCGCCCAGCAGCCGGCGGCGTTGCAGGAGAGGCGACAACATGGCAGAGGCTTGGTGCATGGTGCGGATTGGGGGGAGGGATCGGTCAATTGGGGGAGCAGACGATCGCCAGTGTGGGCGACACCCCACCCGCCGCTGATAATTGGACGAGACAATTTCATAACCCTGAGGCATACCACGCCATGGCCGTGCGTCTCGACGACATCGACTATGTTTTGGCGGCGGTGCGCCACGGCCAGGTGCGGCGTGCGGCTGACGAACTGGGCGTGTCGCAGCCCGCCGTCAGCAAGGGCATCCAGCGGCTGGAGCGGGAACTGGGCTTCCCCTTGTTCGAGCGTGGCAACCGTGGCCTGGCGTTGACGGCCGCGGGGCGGCGCTTCCATGACAGCACGCTTGGCCTGCGCGTTGCGCTGGATCGGGCGATCAAGGAGGCGGGCGACTTGCACCTCGGTGCCCAGGGCGTGCTGAGGGTGGGGGTCTCGCCGCTGTATGCGCGGCAACTGTTTGTGCCGGCCTGCCTGCAGTTGCACCGGCAGCGGCCAGCCGCGCGGCTGCAGGTGACGATCCACCTGCAGGACGTGCTGCTGGCTGCGCTGCGGCGGGGCGATATCGATCTGGCCATCCATGCGCTGCCCGACCCCGTACCGCCCGACCTTCAGGCGACCGCGCTGATGTCGGACGACCTGTGCCTGGTGGTGCGCCAGGGGCATCCGCTGCTGGCCTGCGACAGGCTGCGTCTGCAGGATCTTGCGCGGGCGCAATGGATGCTGCCAGGCCCCGAGGTCGCCGCCCGGCGCCGCATCGAGGCGCTGTTCAGCGAGGCCGGCCTGCCGATGCCGCGCATTGCCGTGGAGGTCAGCAACACCACGGCGCCGCTGGCCGACCTGCTGCTGCACAGCGACCTCGTCGCCGTCCACAGCGAGGCCTTGCTCGAAGGCGGCCCGGGCCGCCGGCTGGCGGTCCTGCCCATCGCCGATGGGCGCTTCAGGCGGGACATCGGCGTGCTGCACCTGCGGGGTGTGCTGCTGCCGCCGCTGGGCCAGCGGTTCCTGGAAATACTGGTGGATGGCGCCAGTCCGTGAGTCAGGCAGCGCGGTGATGGCGCGCTACCGAGGGCCTCGGCAGCGTCAATTTGCCCTGCGCCGCGCGTTTGCCGTGATCGCCTGAATCAGTCCGTCGTGCAGGGCCGTCGGCACGTCGTGGCCCATGCCGTCCATCAGCAGGAACTCGGCGCCTGCGACGTGGTCGGCCACGTCGCGGCCACAGGCCGGCGGGATCATGGGGTCATCGCCGCCGTGCACCACCAGCGTGGGCGCGACGACCCGGGCCAGCAGAGGCCGCAGGCTGCCGGTGGCGGCGATGGCCGCGATCTGCCGTGCCATGCCACCCGGACCCTGAGATCGCCTGAGTTCGGCCTGCAACACCGCTCGGTGATACACGTCGTCGAACGGGAAGCCCGGGCCGGCGATGCGCCGCGCGAGTGTCATGCCGTGCGCCAGGAACGCGGCCTCGTCCATGCGCGGGTCCGGTGCAGGACGCATCAGCATCGCCATCACATCGGGCGCTGTCGCCGGCAGGCCAGGATGACCGGTACTGGACATGATGGCCACCATCGACCGCACGCGCTCGGCATGCGTGCTGGCCAGCAACTGGGCCACCATTCCGCCCATGGACCGCCCGACAACATGTGCGCGCGCGATACCGAGTGCGTCCAGCAGCGCGGCGGCATCGCTGGCCAGGTTGTGCAAGGTGTAGGGCACGGCCGGCACGCGGCCGTCGGCGAGTGCCGCCGCGAGCACACCGAGGTCGGGGACAGGTGAACCGGAGAAATGCGTGGATTCGCCCGTGTCGCGGTTGTCAAAGCGAATGACGTGAAACCCCTGCGCCGCCAACCGCTCGCAGAACGGGTCAGCCCAGCGCAGACGTTGCGTGCCCAGGCCCGAGATCAGCAGCATCGCTTCGTCGCGCGCGTCGCCGAAGCCGTCGTAGCCCAGGGTGAGGCCCTTGGCCTGGCATGTGCTCATGCGGCGTTCCCTCCTGGCGGGTCAGTCGGCGGCGGTAGCCGCGGGTGCTCGATGGCCACCGTGCGGTGGCCGATTGCAGAGAGGCTGGCATCGTGCTGCGTGAACCCAAGGAGGGACTGCACGCTGCCCGGCGCGAAGGCGCAGCGGATTCAGCACGACGACCGCGCCCGCGGGCCGTGCGTGATGACGTCGCAGCCGGCTTGTGGCGTGGGTGCGAGAGGGTGGGTGGGCGGGCGGGCGCTGTCATGCGATCACCTCGCCATCGCTGGACGCCAGCTGCAGTGCGTACGCCTGCACATCGGGTGGCCATGCGCCCGAGAGCTCGCGCATGCGCGACCCGTCATTGGCGAACAGCGCCCGCGCGGCCACCTCGAAGCGGGGCAGGTCGCCGGCCACCGCCGACATGAAGTGATAGGCCCGCTCCTGTGCCTGGCGCTGCGCGTGTCGACGTCGACAACCCGGCCGGTCGCATCGTCGAACACCGAAACCGGCCCGTCGCCGCCGCGGTCCAAGGCCTGACGAACGGCCAGCGCATTGCCCAGCAAAGGTCCGGCGGAGATGCGCCGATGGCCGGCAAAACTTGTGTAGGTCGGCAAGACGTTGTCCATACGTAGATATTATCCGGATGAAATTAAATGTCAATAAAATCCGGATGTAAATAGGATGGGCGGGAACCGTGCCGCGTTGTGCCGGTAGGCGCGGCGGCGCTGAACCGCAATGGCCTGCTGCCGACTCCGTTGACACCGACCTGGGCTCGATGGGCCCCCTCAAGGGCTATCGGACTGACGTGGCCGAGCGCAGAATGCCGGCGCGTCGGTTTGTAGGAGTGTTCGATGTTGTCGAACACGTCAGCCGCTATCCCGTCGTGCCGCCGGTCCGGCTCGGGCGCCACCTTGCCGGAGTACACGGCGCGTTGGAGCTGACGCTCCACGGTTCGCCAAGGTGCGGATCTCGCGCCGGATTTCCTCGATGGCGATGAGTCGGCACAAGAGCACGGTTCGCCGCAGTTGGCCCAGGTACTTCGCTGCGCGGTGCAGCGAAGTACCTGGGCGGCCAACCTGGAACATGGCGATGCCAGCGCGGCGGAAACTCGGCCGCAGCAGGTCGACGCTGCCAGCCGCTGCAGCTTGTCCCGGCCGCGTTCGATGGCGGCCTAGGACCGGCGCGGAACCGTGACCTGGGCGAAGAGGGTGGCGGTCGTGGTGCCGACCCTGCGGCGCTGCGCCTCGCTGGTCTGCGCCAGCGCGTTGCGCCTGAAGTGCAGCCGGCAACGCAGCCAGTGGTTTGCTGACCGGGTCATCGCTCGGATCAACGCATCAATCGGTCGTGATCTGGCGCTCGCGGATCAGCTTGGCATAGCGCTGGCGGTCGTCGGCGATCAGGCGGGTGAACTCCTGCGGGCTTGTCGCCCGTGGCACCCCGCCCAGGCCGACGAAACGGGCCCGGACCACCTCGTCGGCCAGCAGGTTGCGTACATCGGCCGCGATCTTCTCGACCACCTGCGTCGGCGTGTTCGCCGGTGCCAGCAAGCCGATCCAGGAGATTGCCGAGAAGCCCGGCAGCGCCGATTCGGCCAGGCTGGGCACGTCGGGCAGCGCGGGCACGCGCTTGTCGCTGGTGACGGCGAGTGCCCGCAACCTGCCCGCCTTCACATGGCCGCTGGCTTCGAACACGGTCATGAACGAGAGCTGCACATGGCCGGCGATCAGGTCCGACACGGCCGGTCCGCCGCCCCGGTAGGGCACATGCAGGATGAAGGCGCCGGTTCTGTCCTTGAACAGCTCGGCCGCCAAGTGCGGCGCCCCACCGGCGCCCGAACTGCTGTAGCTCAGCTGCCCGGGCCTGGCCTTGGCCAGGGCGATGAGTTCCGCAGCCGTGTTGGCTGGCACTGCGGGATGGACCATCAGCGCCAGCGGCAGCTCGGCCACCAGCGTGACCGGCGAAAAGGCGGTATCCGGGTCGTACGGCAGCTTGGCATACAGGCTGGGATTGATGGCCTGCGTGCCGATATTGCCCAGCAGCAGCGTGTGGCCGTCCGGCCTGGCCTTGGCGACCACGTCGGCACCAATCTGCCCGGCTGCACCGCCCTTGTTTTCGACCACCACCGTCTGGCCCCAGCGCTTGCCCAGTTGTTCGGCCATGATGCGCGCGCCCGTGTCGGTGCCGCCGCCGGGCGGAAACGGGACCACGATCGTCACCGGCCGCGTCGGGAAGCCTTGGGCCACCGCGGCGAGGGCGTGCCACGACAGGCAGGCCGCCAGGGCCAGCCGCATCCAGTGACGTGTCTGCATGGTCATCACTCCGGCTGGATGTTGGCGGTCTTGATGATGCGGCCCCAGCGGTCTAGCTCGGCCTGCTGGAATCGCCCAAGTTCCTCGGGCGACGACAGCGCCACCTCCATGCCGTTCTGCTCGACAAAGCGCTTGACGGCCTCGGCGGCCATGGCCCGTTGCACCAGCTCGTTCAGACGGCGCACCGTGGGCGCGGGCGTCGCGGCCGGTGCGTACAGCGCATTCCAATAACCGGCCTCATAGCCCGGCAGCCCAGACTCCGCCAGGGTTGGCAGATCAGGCACCAGCTGCGACCGCTTCGGGCTGGTGACACCGAGGGCCCTAAGCTTGCCTGCCTTGACCTGTGGCAGGCTGGTGGTCAGGTCCACCGTCATCAGGTCTGTCTGTCCGGACACCAGATCGATCACCGCCGGCGGGTTGGCCTTGTACGGCACGTGGTTCAGCTGGATGCCAGCCATCTGCTTGAGCAACTCGGTCGCCACCCGTGCGGACGAACTGCCTTCGCCAAAGCTCAGTTTGCCCGGGTCCTTGCGGGCCAGCGCCAGCAACTCCTGCAGGTTGGTGGCCTTCACCGACGGATTCACCACCAGCAGCAGATAGCCCTTGACCAGCAGCGAGACCGGCGCGAAGTCCTTGATCGGGTCGTAGGCGATCTTCTTGAACAGGTGCGGATTTGCAGCCTGGGTCGTGTTCGTGGTCATGAACAGCGTGTAGCCATCGGGCACGGCGCGCGCCACGGCCTGTGCGGCGATGCCACCCGAGGCACCCGCCTTGCTGTCGACGATGACCGGCTGTCCGGTCTCGCGGGTGATCTCCGCGCCCAAGACACGCGCCAGGCCATCGGTGGTGCTGCCGGGACTGGATCCGATCACGATCGTGATCGGCTTGGCCGGATAGGTCTGGGCGGTTGCGCTCAGCATCCAGCCGGCGGTCAGCAGCAGGGACAGCAGGTGTTTCAGGGGTTGGGCAATCACGGGTCGTCTCCAGTGTGTCGGTCTCAGGTGGTCAGGCTCATGCTGGGGCGCCTGCCGGCCAGTGCCTGCGCCACACCGTCGAGCACCATGTTGGCCATCGCGGTGCGTGTCTCCCAGGTAGCGCTGGCGCGGTGGGCCTGCAGCGTCACGCGATCGGACTGGCGCATGAGTTCCGGCACGCGCGGCTCGTCGACGAAGACGTCCAACCCGGCGCCGGCGATCTGGCCGCGTGCCAGCGCCGCCACCAGATCGGGTTCGTTGACGAGACGCCCGCGTGCAACATTGACCAGGAATCCGCGCGGGCCCAGGGCATTCAGGACACGCGCATCGACAATGCCCTCGGCCTTGTCTGCGGCCGCGCACAGCACCAGCGCATCGGACTGGCTTGCGAGCGCGACAAGGTCGGGCTCGAAGTGGTAAGGCAGCTCTGCCATCGCGTGCAGATCGGTGTAGGTAATCGGGCACCCGAAGGCCGCCGCGCGGGCGGCGACCGCCCGCCCGACGCGCCCCAGGCCCACGATGCCGACGCGCATGCCGCTGAAGCGCCGGGCCAATGGAATGGCGCTGGGCTGTGGGTGCAGTTCCCACTGCCCGTCCCGCACGAAGCGGTCGCCGGCACACAGGCCGCGGCAGGCGGCGATCAGCAAGCCGATGGCCAGGTCGGCCACGTCCTCGGTCAGAGCGCCGAGCGTTGCCGTCACCGGCAGGCCCCGTGCCCGGCAATACGCCAGATCCACCGCATCGGTGCCGACGCCGTTGACGGCCACGACCTTCAACGCCGGCAGGCGCTCCAGCATCCCGCGCGAGATGCCGGTGTGCCCGCCGGTGATCACGGCCTGGACAGCCGGGCCGCGTTGGGCCAGCCAAGCCTGCTGGTCGGCAATCTCGAACCAGCGGTGGATGTCGTACAGCGCAGCGAGCCGCTCGTTGGCTTCCGGGATCAGGATGGGATTGAGTTGCAGGATAAGAGGCTTCATGGCGGCAGGGGTCGGCAAAGTGCGTCGGATGCTAGTTTTATGTTGACTTGACGGTCAATCTTGATCTACAAAATCAATATTCAACTCAGACGACTTCGACCTTGGTATGGCCACCTGGATCCCGATGGATGAAGCGTGTCGCCTGCTCGGCGTGCGCGCGCAGACGATCTACGCTTACGCCAGTCGCGGCAAGGTCGAGGTGGCGCCCGATCCGCAGGACAGCCGGCGCAGCCTGTACCGGGCCGAGGACGTGCGTGCACTGGCCAGACGCAAGCAGGATGGCCGCAAGCCCTCCACGCTGGCCAGCAACGCGATGTTCGGTGCCGAGCCCAGCATTCCGACCGGGCTGTGCACCTTCATGCGCGGCCACCTGCTTTACCGTGGCCAGGACGCGATCGAACTCGCCGGCAATGCTTCACTGGAGGATGTCGCCCGCTTGCTCTGGCAGACGGACCGCGCCGTGGCATTCGCCGGCGCCGAGCCGGATTCCACCCGCGCCCGCGGCCGAGTGAACGCCTTCGTGCTGCTGGCCACCTTGGCGGCCAAGGGCCATTCGACCCGCGGTCGGATGCCGGGCGTCTTGCGCGACGAGGCACAGAGTCTGGTGGGACAGCTGGCGGGCGCGTTCGGCGCGGCGCATGGTGATGGCGCACCCCTGCACCTGCGGTTTGCCCAGGGCTGGAAGGTCGGTGGGCCGGTGGCCGACCTGCTGCGTCGCGCCATGGTGCTGCTGGCCGACCATGAGCTGACGAGTTCTGCCTTTGCCACGCGCATCGCCGCCTCGACCGGTGCGTCCTTGCCTGCCTGTCTGCTGGCCGGACTGTCCACGTTCTCTGGCCCGCTGCACGGTGATGCGTCGGGGCGCGTGCGTGCGCTGCTGGAGGAAGTCGGTCGGCTCGGCCACAAAGCGGCCGCAGAGCGCTACCTTTCCGCGGGATTGGAGATCCCCGGCTTCGGTCACCATCTGTACCCGGACGGCGACCCGCGTGCGGCTGCATTGCTCGCGCACTTTGATCCGCCGACGACCATTGCCCGCTTCATGGAAAGCGCCCAGGCCCTCACCGGCCTGCAGCCCAACATCGATCTGGTGCTGGCCGCCGTGGTGGCGCGCCACAGGCTGCCCGTTGACGCAGCGTTTGCCCTGTTCGCGACGGCGCGCAGCGTCGGATTGCTCGCCCATGCCATGGAGCAGCTGAGCGTGCCGCAGGTGATCCGGCCCCGGGGACGCTACACCGGCCCCCTGCCAGCGGTGCCAGCCCCAGGCCGCACTTCGCGTTGAGTGGTGCCCGAGCCGCATCCACGGATGCGACGGACCATGCGCGGGCCCCCTGTCCATCGTTGCCAGGGCGTCGCCGTTGGGGGTAGGCGGCCGACTCGGCTGGCGCGAGTCGCTTCAGTACCCGCCCGCCCAGGGTCCCTCCTGGCAGCCACCACCTTGCCGGTTTCGGCGGCGCCGGCGCTGCCGAGTCACTTGGCGCGTGAGCTGCCGGTGGAAACAGGGCACGGCAACAGTGGTCGTTTGCAGACCGAATGCACCAACCGACCGCGCCCTCGTCCGGGTTCCGCCGGCCCCGAACGCACAGCGATTGGCTGTCACCTTGGTGCGGGCGCCGAGCCGGGCCGCGCCTATAGAGTATCCAGCTCGGCCTTCCTCTGCCCGGTGCCGCCACCGGGGCCATCACCATGCCAGCTCCCGAATTGCTCACCGTCGATGCCTTCATCCGCCACTGGGCCGCCGATCGGCCGCAGCGGCCCGCCATGGTGGGCGAACGGCGCATCGACTTTGCCGAGCTGGATGCCAGCACCCGCCGCGTGGTGGCAGCGTTGCAAGCCGCCGGCCTGAAAAAGGGCGACCGCATTGCCTGGCTGGGCAAAAACGCGGTGCTGTACTTCACCCTGCTGTTCGGCGCTGCACGCCTGGGCGTGGTGATGGTGCCGGTGGGCTGGCGCCTGGCGGGGCCCGAGCGCCAGTACATCATCGACGACACCGAGGCCAAGCTGCTGTTTGCCGGCGAGGGCTTTGCCGACGAAGCCCTGGCGCTGGCGCCCGGGCTGCCGCAGGTGCAGCGTGTGCTGTCGGCCGACCAGGCCTGGGCCTGGATCGACGGTGCGACGCCGGCCGACTTCACCCCCAGTGGCCCCGAGGACGCCATCCTGCAGCTCTATACCTCGGGCACCACCGGGCACCCCAAGGGGGTGGAGCTGTGCAACCGCAACCTGTTCGGCCTGCGCATCGCCGCCCAGGCGGCCAATCTGCCCTGGGCCGCCTGGGACGATGACGAGGTGGTGATGGTGGCCATGCCCTGTGCCCATATCGGCGGCACCGGCCTGGGCTTCATGGCGCTGAGCGGTGGGGTGTGCGGCTGCGTGATGGCCGAGTTCACCCCCGACGGCGTGTTCGACGCCATCCAGATCGAAGGCGTGACGCGCTTCTTCGCGGTGCCGGCGGCACTGCAGATGCTGGTCAACCACCCCCGCTGTGCCCAGACCGACTTCGGCCGCCTGAAGTACATCTTCTACGGCGCTGCGCCGATCCCGCTGGAACTGCTGCGCCAGTGTGTCAAGGCCTTCGGCTGCCAGTTCCTGCAGGCCTACGGCATGACCGAGACCACCGGCACCGTGGTGACGCTGCCGCCCGAGGACCATGACCCGAACGGCAGCCCACGCATGCGCGCCGCCGGCAAGCCGGTGCCAGGCGCCGAGGTCAAGGTGGTCGGCGCCGACGGCCAGCCGGTGCCCACCGGCGAGGTCGGCGAGATCGTGGTGCGCTCACCCAGCAACATGCTGGGCTACTGGAAACGGCCCGACGCCACCGCCGCCACGCTGACCGCCGATGGCTGGGTCTACACCGGCGATGCCGGCTACCTGGACGCCGACGGTTATGTCTACATCCACGATCGCGTCAAGGACATGATCATCAGTGGTGGTGAGAACGTCTACCCGGCCGAGGTCGAGAGCGCGATCTATGGCCACCCCGACGTGGCCGACGTGGCGGTGATCGGCGTGCCCGACGACAAATGGGGCGAGGCGGTGAAGGCCGTGTGTGTGCCCAAGCCCGGCCATACGGTGGACCCGGCCAGCGTCATCGCCTGGGCGCGCGAGCGCATCGCCGGCTTCAAGGTGCCCAAGAGCGTGGACGTCATCCCCGAGTTGCCGCGCAACCCGACCGGCAAGATCCTGCGCCGCTCGCTGCGCGCGCCCTACTGGGCCGGACGCGACCGGCAGGTGAACTGACGGCGGCGCCTGCCCACGGCCTTGGCCCGGGCCGGCCCCAGTCCTAGCCCCGCACAATCAGACGCTTCGCACGTCCAACAGGAGACTCCCATGTTTTCGCACATCATGATCGGCACCAACAACCTGGACCGCGCCAAGGCGTTCTACGATGCGGTGCTGGGCACCCTGGGCGTGCCGGCCGGGGTGGTGGACCGCCACCGCATCTTCTGGCGCACGCCCACCGGCGTGTTCTCGGCGAGCCTGCCAATCAACGGCCAGCCAGCCGTCGTGGGCAACGGCAGCACCATCGGTTTTGCCTGCCAGTCGGCCGAGCAGGCCGACGCCTGGCATGCCGCCGGCGTGGCAAACGGTGGCAGCACCTGCGAAGACCCGCCTGGCGTGCGCGAGGGTGCCGCGGGCAAGCTCTATCTGGCCTACCTGCGTGACCCCGACGGCAACAAGATCTGCGGCCTTTACCGCATGCCGCGCGGCTGAGCGCGGCGCCAGGGCCGCTGGCCGCGCCGCGGCTGTCCATGGCGCCAAGCGCGCCCGCCGCACAGGAAACAGGTCTAGCCAAGCGAACGCCGCGGAACCGGCTTCGCCGGGCCGCCGGCGTTGTCCCCTTGAGGGGGAGCGCCGCTGGCGCTTCCGGGGTGGGTCGTCAATGCACCGCGCGGCCCTGGCCCTGCCAGAAGCTGGCGCGGATGGCCTTCTTGTCGAGCTTGCCCAGGCCGGTCATCGGCAGCGCATCAACGAAGTCGATGGCCTTGGGTGCGTAGACCGCGCCCTTGCGCTCGCGCACCAGCGCGACCAGTTCCTCGGCCGTGGCGCTGGCGCCGGCGCGCAGCACCACCAACGCGCGCACCGACTCGCCCCACTTGGGGTCGGGCACACCCACCACCGCGGCCGCGGCCACGGCCGGGTGCTGCGACAGGGCGTCCTCCACCTCGCGTGGGTAGACGTTGAAGCCGCCGCTGATGATCATGTCCTTGGAGCGGTCGACGATGTAGAGGTAGCCGTGCTCGTCGCGCCGGGCCATGTCGCCGGTGTAGAGCCAGCCGTTGCGCAGCGCCTGGGCGGTCTCCTCGGGCTTGTTCCAGTAACCCTTCATGACCAGCGGGCCACGCACGCAGATCTCCCCGACCTCACCCTCTGCCACCTCCTGGCCGGCCTCGTCGAGCAGCCGCACCTGGGTGCCCACGCAGGGTGTGCCGCAGGAGGCCAGGCGTTCGGGGTGGTGCTCGGGATCGTGCTCGTGCTGGTGCAGCACGGTGATGGTATTGGGCGCTTCCGACTGGGCGTACAGCTGCATGAACACCGGGCCGAACACCCGCATGCCCTCGACCAGCCGGGTCGGCGACATCGGTGACGCGCCGTAGATGACCAGCTTCAGGCTGCTCAGGTCGGCACCCTGGCGCGCCGGGCTGTCCAGCAGGACGTAGACCATGGTGGGCACCAGGAAGGTGGCGGTGATGCGGTGCTGCTGCACCAGCTTGCAGAACTTCTCGGCCGTGAAGCCCTGGGTCATGGCGTAGGTGCCGCTCTTGAGCAGCACCGGCATGATCATCGCGCCCGAGGCATGGGTGATCGGCGTCAGCGCCAGGAAGCGGATCTCGGTCGGCCAGTCCCAGTCGGCCATCTCGGTCAGGATCATCGTGACATGCACCCGGTGGGTGTGGGCCACGCCCTTGGGCTTGCCGGTGGTGCCGCCGGTGTAGACCAGCACGCAGACGTCGTCGGCCTCGGCCTGTGGCGCCAGGCGCTTGGGCGTGAAGGCGGACGCCGCGGCCAGCAGGTCTTCGCCGAAGCCGTCGTTGGGCCCGAAGCTGAGCAGGCGGGTCACGCCCGGCACCCGTCGCGCCAGGGTGTGTGCCCGCTCGGAAAAGCTCAGTGGGTCGACGAACAGGGTCTGCACCCCCGAGTCGGCCAGGATGTAGGCATGGTCGTCCTCCGACGAGGTCGGGTTCATCCAGGTCAGGCGCAGGCCCATCACGTAGGACGCGGCGGTGATCAAAAAGGCTTCCGGCCGGTTTGCCGACAGCGTGGCCACCGCGTCGCCGCGCTTCAGGCCACGCGCTTCGAGCGCCTGGATCACGGTGCTGACCAGGGCGCCGAGCTGGCGGTAGGTCCAGCGGGTGTCGTCCGAAATGAAGGCCACCCGGTCGCCGCCGCGGGCGATGGCCGAAACCACCAGGTCGCCGACGGTGCAACCGTCGTACAGCTTGTCTGTCATGTCCTGTCTCCGTTCAGGGGGTGTCTTGAAGGCCGGTCGCGGCCAGGCCACGTGCCAGGTCCCGGGTGATCTCGGCGGCCGGCACGGCACGGCAGCCGCGTGTGTTCTGGCCGGCCCACAGCGGCGTGAAGTCGGTGCGGCCCAGGCGCTCTGCCGCGGCGCGCAGCGGGGCGATGGCGCCGGTGGCCAGCGGAAAGGCGGGCGGTGCGGTGCTGATCGGGCCCAGCGCCGCCATCAGCCGGTTGACGATGCCGCGCGCCGGCCGGCCGGTGAACAGATTCGTCAGCGCCGTGGTCTCGGCCGCCGGGCTGGCCAGGGCGGCGCGGTGCAGCGCGCTAGTCGTGGCCTCGGGGCACAGCAGGAAGGCGGTGCCCACCTGCACGCCGGCGGCGCCCAGCGCCATGGCGGCGGCCACACCGGCGGCGTCGGCCACCCCACCGGCGGCGATCACCGGCACGTCCACCGCCCGCACCACCTGCGGCAGCAGCGCGAAGGTGCCGACCTGGGTGGACAACTCGTCCGACAGGAACAGGCCGCGGTGGCCACCGGCCTCGATGCCCTGGGCGATCACCGCGTCGGCGCCATGGGCCGCCAGCCAGCGCGCCTCGGCCACCGTGGTGGC
>Ga0208266_100482_pt1 | contig 13345 bp, 10 predicted proteins | sample LakWasMet67_HOW9_2_FD_183897 | JGI IMG/M metagenome (GOLD analysis project Ga0208266, IMG submission 183897) | Freshwater sediment methanotrophic microbial communities from Lake Washington under simulated oxygen tension - Sediment Metagenome... | ecosystem: Environmental > Aquatic > Freshwater >...
CCGATCTGTTTCCACGGTTTTTCCCATTTTGCCAGTCCACATTGTACAATTAACGGCTGCTTGAAACACATCGTTATACTGGTACTGAATTAATATGGCGCCAGTTCTAAATCTATCTAAAATGGGTTTTGCCAAAATATCGTTTTCGGTTATTACACTAATTTTATCGAATTGAAAGGCGGCAATACCGGTTACTTGAGATGTTTTAATTTTGTTGCAATAAATATTATATGAATAAGCTATTGCGTTTTTATAGCCTGTTTGATTTGAAATTGAGCTTACAAAAGGATTAAAAAAAGTTTGCTTAGCGCCATAACCAAAAACAATACCTTGTGCCAAAACTAATTCGGGGTTAATAAATTTTGGCCCTAAATTTTTAAAACTAAAATAGGCCCTTATTTCAGAATTTGTTTGGATAAAGTTATTTACATAAAATAAATTTATACTTACTCCAAAGCGTTGAAAGTGCGAGCCAATAGCACAATTAGCGCCAATATTAAAGCCCAAATTTTTATTTTGATAAAGCATTTCTTGAGAAAAAGAGGGCTTAAATAAAATAAAAAAAACAAGGCTTACTAATAACTTTATTGTACTACTTTTTGTATTCACTAATTTTTTGCTGTAATAATTGAGGTGTTAAACTTATTCCAGAAATACTAATATGCGCTTGATCATAAAACAATTTGCGGTCATTTAATTTATTGGTAACAAAAACAATTAAATCATCCCCTTTTAAATTTTTTATAAGCGGTCGTTTTACCTTTGATAACTGAAGTCTTTGAGCCAGTGCGATGGCTGGTAGATCAATAAAAATTAAGAGTCCGTTGTTTTTAATTTTTTCTAAATTGTTTTCAAAACAAACTGTACCTCCGCCTAAGGCAACAACACTATTACTTTCATTTTTAAGAATTTCATTCAAACAGGTTTGCTCCATCTTTCGGAATGCTGCTTCACCAAAATTTTCAAATAAAGATTGAACTGTTAATTTCTCTTTTTGTTCAATATAATAGTCCAGATCTATAAAGTTTCGTCTTAATAATTTTGCTAATTTTTTTCCGGCAGTGCTTTTACCACTGCCCATAAAGCCGGTTAAAAAAATATTTCCTGATAAAAGTGCCGGCATAATTATTTACTAAAAATGTAAGGCTCCTACTGAGCCTCATTCTTAATCAATGGTGTTAATTTTAAAATTAATACTGAATAAAAAATTTCCATTATATTCTTTAAAATCAAATTTAAAATCATTGGTTTTTAAAGCAAGGTCAACTAAGCCGAGGCCTTCATTACTTACCACTACATTTTTGCCATCGGCAGTTATTTTAGCCTTTAATTCTAATAATTCATCTTTTGTTTTTGATTGCAAAAAATTTAAGCGTTGTATAATAATTGCTTTTTGTTTTTCATTCACCACATTTACTGCATCTATTGTGTAACATTTTTCACCCTTAGAAATTAACAATAATGATTTATAATTTAAAAGTGCATCCTCAGGAAAAAAATTATGCTTAATAATATTTTCTACACACTCACTAATTGCGCTATATACGCGTTTTACTACAACAATGCTTTCTTTATTACTCTCTAATTTACTTCTGGTAATATTTAATACTTGTGTTAAAACTTTAGTATCAATAAATCCATAATAACTAAACAGTACGTTATTTGTATATAATATTTCGCTTAAAGATCTCATGTGTTACAATTAAATGATTTATTTTTTTGATAATGCAAATTCTTTAGCAAAATAAGTTAGTATAACCGAAGCGCCAGCACGTTTAATACTTAACAAAATCTCATCTCTAACCCTATCTCCATCTATCCAATTTTTGGCTGCAGCGGCTTTTACCATTGCATATTCGCCACTCACATTATAGGCAGCAATTGGCAAATTAAAATTATCATTTAACAATTTAATAATATCTAAATAACTTAAAGCAGGTTTTACCATTAAAAAATCAGCTCCTTCATTAAAATCTAAATCGGCTTCTAATAATGCTTCTCGACTATTTGCAGGATCCATTTGGTATGTTTTTTTATCGCCAAATTTTGGCGCACTATCTAATGCATCTCTAAATGGGCCATAAAAAGCACTTGCATATTTTGCGGTGTAACTCATTATTGATACATCAGTAAATCCGGCATCATCTAAAGCTTCTCTAATAAAACCAACTCGGCCATCCATCATATCACTTGGTCCAATAATATCGGCACCTGCCTCAGCTTGAACTAAAGCCATTTTTGCGAGAATGCTCAATGTTTCGTCATTAATAATTTGTCCGTTTTTTACTAAACCGTCGTGACCATCGCTGCTGTATGGATCCATTGCCACATCCGTCATAATAACAGCTTCAGGAAAATATTTTTTAATTTCACGGATAGTACTTGGATATAAACCCTTTTTGTTAAACGATTCTGTTGCTTTTTTATCTTTTAATTTATCACTTAAACTCGGAAAAATATCAAAAGTAGTAAGGCCTAACTTTAAACAGCTTTCTATTTCCTTTAACAAGAGATCGCTACTTAACCTGTAAATTCCGGGCATGGAGGCAACTTCAGATTTTTTATTTTTTCCTTCAGTTAAAAACAATGGGAAAATTAAATCGTTTACCGAAACAGAATTTTCTTGAATCATATTTCTGATTGCGGCATTCTTACGATTTCTGCGGGGACGTTGTGGTAAATTTATCATAAAATAATTTAGATAAAATTACATCATTTTTATCAAATAATTCAGGAATAATTTTGCAATAATACTTTGCTATTTTTTTGCGATTAAGGCTCTCTCATTCATTTCTAGCATTGCAGCCAAAACCAATTGCGAGTAATTTTGAGAGGCATTTTTAAATCTGGCAGTTTGGGTTTGCCATAAAGTATAAATGAGATCCATATTACCTTGTTGAGGTCTAAAAGTAAATAATGCCTTTTCTACATTATAAGAACCTGCATGATAAACATGCATCACCAATAATTTAAACCATAATTCGCTCTCGCTATAACCGGTTATATTTAACTCTTCTAACATTTTACGTGCTTTAGGAATACAAATGGTTTTTATTAAACTACTTGATGCGTAAGCGCTTCTTTCAAAATCGGCACGCTCATCCATTTCCTTATTTACTTTTAATCCATACAATCGTGCCACATCTTTCATTAATTGAAAAGGGCCGTAAGCACCGGCATTTGATTTTTGCAATTTATTTGGACTTTCAATTAACAATATGGCTTGTGCAAACCATGGGTCTACTCCGTTTCCTACAAAACAATTTATGCCATTATGAAAATTTTGAGACGTTTTATCAAAATCATAAAAGAATTTTTTTCCACTGGTAATTAATACACGCTCAGTAGAATCAACATTGTGAGCTAATTTTACGCTATCTCGGTAAAATTTTTTTAAAGAATCTGACCTTAAATTCCATTCTTTGATGTTGATTTTTTGAATAACTTTTCTAGAACAACTAAAGTTTACGATAGCACTGTCTTGATGCAAATTCATAATGCTACGCCAAAATTTTACCTGAGCAACAGTATCTAATTTTAAATGGTATAGGGATTTATCTAAAACATAATCTTCGTTATAATTTGTTTTGGGGTTAAGAATACCAACCACATTATAGCATAAAGTTTTTGGCTCGTTAATTTTAACCTCCGAAATGGTAACGGTTTTCTTTGACGTTGGTTCAACTGGTGTTATTGCATTATTATTGCAAGAGAATAAAAAAACAGATATAAGTAATATAAATCTCATTTGTGTAAGCCTAAGTTAAAAAATAATTCTCACTAATCAAACACCAGCAGCAACAAAAAATCAAATTGAGATTGTTACTAAAGTTAAAAAAGATAAATAAAACCAGTAGAGTTGCGATTAATGAAGGATTAAAAATAAAATGGCGGCAGGTAAAGTAATCGATTAAAACGAATTATAAATAGTTAAACGAATCAATATTAAATACCAATATTTACTATTAAACCGCTTTATTTTTTGCTATTTATGCCAGAGTTTGGCTTACGATAAGCCTGAATAAACTCGGTAAAATTTTTTGTTTTATAGCTATTACTGCCAATATACACTAAAATGGGTTTTATTTGCTCGGGCGATTGATAAAAATTTAAAACATCAATTGAATTTAACTGCTCATCTAATAAACAAACTGCGGGCAAACTAAATTTATTATTAGTGAGCATTAGCGCCAAATTATGCAAGGGGTAATTATTTACAAGTTGCTTAAAATATTTTTTGCTTTTAAAAACAATCGTATCGCTTGATTCGGCATTAAAGTTTATGAAATAAAAATTTGTATTCAAATAATTAGCCACGCTTGTATCAACAAATGTTGTTTTTGAAATGACTTTGCAGGTATTACAAAAATTAGCGCCAATATTAATTATTACTTTTTTAGGTTTCTTTTTTTGCAGTTTTTCTAACTCAGAAAATGAATACGTATTTATTTTTGCCTTTACAAAATTAGTGTCTACAAATGTGTGCGTGAAGTGTTTATTAAAATCATCAAAAACACTTGTTCTCCAAGCATTTTCTACCATAAAAATTAAAATGGGTTCAATCTTTTTTTCATCTAAATACCCTTGAGTTAATAAATTATACTCAAAATTATTTGTGATAAACATGGTTGAAGGATAACTTAAACTACTTCCTAAAAATTTAATGGCTAATTCGTGTGGCGTTTTAGGATCGGGCGATAATGGTTTATAAATTTTACCGTTGTATTCTATAGTATCTTTAGTTTCTGCATCAAATTTAACGGCATAAAAATTATTGTTAATATAGTCAGCAATGGCTTGGTTAGAATAGGTGGTTTTCATCATGTGTTTACACCATCCACACCAATCGGTATAAATATCCACTATAAATGGCTTTTGAAAGGTTTTGTTTTTTTCTTGCGCCTCTTTAAATGTAAGCCATTTAACAAGTCCGTCTTTTTCTACTTGAGAAAATGCACTATTTATTACGCTACTAAAACAAATTATCGTTACAAAAAGTTTATTTAACATACGTTTAACCTTATTAAAATACAAATACTTATTTTTGTATAAATTTAAAAACTATTTACTATGATAAAAAAATTACTTTCCATTTCATTATTAGCCGTGGGTGTTAATTCGGTTAACGCACAAAGCTTTTCGTTGTATTACCCATTTACAGCAGTGCCTCAAGCATCTGTAAGTTTAATAACGGTAGATCCTACGCCTGCACCTACAGCAACAGGAATTAACTCTGGTTCTTTTACTGCAGTAGGAACAGGAACAGGTTCAACAACTAACGGTGTGTTTTCATTTGTAGGCTGGGGAACCGGCGCAACAACAGGTGATAATACAAATTTTACAGGTGCTATTGACCTTGCAAAATATTATGAAATAGTTTTAACACCACAACCAAATTATGTAGTTACATTAAACAGCATGATTTTTGGTGCAACTCGTTCGGGAACAGGTGTTCGTAACTGGGCAGTTAGAACTAACAAAGATGGTTACACAGCAAACGCTGCAGCAACTTATACTGCTTTTAGTTCTGCGGCTTTAAGTCCAACAATTCCTGTAACTGTGCAAGGTGGTAACACATTTTTCTGGACTGCAGATGCTGTAACCGGAAATGCTGCATTTGCAACTTACAATATGTGCCAAGTTAATTTTAACCCAACAAATCATACAAACCAAAATACGCCATTTAATGTTCGTATGTATGCATGGAATGCAGAAGGCACAGGTGGTACTTTTCGTATTGACACACTTACAATAACAGGTATTGCAACAATGTCGTTAGGTGTTGGTTTACCAACAATTAGCCATGATGTTAATGCTAAAATTAAATTATACCCAAACCCTACTAATGATGGTATTGTTAATGTTGATGCTGCTACAACAAATTACACAAAAATTGAAGTGCTTAATATTTTAGGTGCTGTGGTAGCTTCTCAAAACAATACCTTAACAGAAGAAAAAATAAGATTAGACCTAGCTACTTTACCTACCGGAACTTACTTTGTAAAAGTAACCGCTGGAGACAAATCGTATACCGAAAAACTAATTATTTCTAAATAAATTAATATCATCACTCCATAAAAAAACCCGAATCATTTAATGATTCGGGTTTTTTTATTCACTACGTTTTACTTACTATTTATTCTGATTTAACAACCACACCGCTCATTGGATCTCCGGCCGTTCCGCTATCTTTGCCGTTAACGTCTTTAATATTATTTACTGTTTCTTTATCAATTATTTTATTGTAAGGGTCAATGCCAAACATATAAGGCTCTTTATCTACAATAAATTCTATTACCTGTTCTTTGGCAATTACTTTATGCTTTCTTAAATAAACTATATCTCCTAATTGTGTTACGTTTGTTTTACCTTTTGAAAAAACAGCAATATCAAACCAATTGTTAGGAGCAACTTCTTTGGCTTTTCCCAAACTATCACTTTGTGTTTTTATACATTCAACTTTAGCCGTAACCTTAAATTTACCATCACTTGTTTTTTTATAGCTCCAACTTTTTACACTGTTATCATAAACAACAATTCTTTCAAACATGTCTTTTATAGTTTCCTTCAAACTATCTGGAGTTGCCTGTTTAACAAAGTCATATAACTGCAAAGAGGTTGTGTAAGGCGGTTCTTGAAACGCTACTTTTTTTACATATCTACTAAGGGCTGCATTCAAAGTATCTTCCCCTAAATAATCTTTTAAGGCGTACATAATAACACTCCCTTTATTGTAATGAATGTATTGTTGGTTTTCGCACAAAAGTAAAGGCACTTCTTTTTTACCTTCTTGGGCTCTACCTTGTAAATACTTATTCATTTCATATCTTAAAAATTTACTCATAGATGCCTGACCATATTCTTTTTCCATAACCATTAATGCGCTATACTGACTCATGGTTTCGCTTGTAACAGTGCACCCTTGAACATTAGCACCAATAACCTGATGTGCCCACCATTGGTGTGCCACTTCGTGTGCCGTAACATAAAATGGATAATCTACTTTGTTTGGGTCCGAATCATCTACCTTTGCAATAAACCCAATTCCTTCAGAAAAAGGAATTGTATTTGGAAACGATTGTGCAAACGTTGAGTAACGTGGAAACTCAAGAATACGAACCTGTTTGTGCTGATAAGGACTAAAACTTTTTGTATAATAATCTAATGATTTTTTAATCCCTTTTATCATACCATCTATGTTGTATTCATGGCCTTGTTGATAATAGATTTCAATATTTACTGAGTTAGTTTTATCTAGCGGATTAATCCATTTATCTTTTTTAATTTGGTAAGCTGCAGATAAAAAAGAATAAAAATTTAAAATTGGCGCATCCATTTTATATTGAAAATAATGGCGATCATTTTCTTTCCAATCTTTTATTAAATATCCCGGAGCAACTGCTGTTTGTCCAACTTTTGTTGAAACAACACATTGAAATCTAATCCAATCTGCATCGTGAGAAATATAGGTATTAGCATAAGCAGCAGTATCCGTAATATTTGCCATTCGTGGTTTTGGCGCTAACTTGTATTTTTTACGTGTAGAGTTTTCGCCAAGCTCCATATCAGGGCTATAGCCAATAGTAGGAAGAATACCACTATTAAAAAATGATCCGTTTTTAACCACCATTGATTGCTCTTGCCTCATAATAAAATTTTTAGGAAAATACTTTAGGTCAAATTCAAATTTTATTGAATCATTTGGTTGTAAAGCTTTAGATAACTCATAGCCATAAAAACCATTTTTCTTATCATCAATAAATTTTTTAGATGGTACACTAAACTTTAGTTCGTTTAATGTTACTTCTGTAACAGTATTAATAAACAGTTTAGATAATGGTAGTTTATGTTTATTCTTAAGGTAATAAAAACCTTTTATTTTTGCCCCTAATTCATCAGGGTAAATATCAACGTTAACATTAGATTCAACAACTCGCGGTTGTAATTCTTTCTCATATTTTTTATAGGCAACTTCAAATTCGGCAGTTTGTTTTTCGGTGTCTTTTTCAGATTTGTAAGGATTTAAAACCCGAGTGTTATAATAAATAATCGAGCCGCAACTTAAAAAACAAATCATACCTAAAATAATTGCATACTTATAAGAAGGCCTGAAATTTTTTCGAGCTTGTTTCCAACGAACTAAAAAGGGCTGCTCTTTTCCGCGCTGATACATGGCTATAGCAATGGTACAAACAATTAACATTAAACCCATCCAATAACCTTTAAATATAAAATAGTTTGGAAGTGTGTGCCCATGACCATTCATATCCGAATAACGCATTTGATCGCCAGCAGAGTTAAACTTAAACATATCGTTTGTATAGTTTAGTGCTCTTAAAATTAAAGGTAAACCTAAAACAATAAACACCATGGCAAAAAATGCCACATACCGATTTTTAAAAAACACTTGCATTGATAAACCTAATGCTACTAAAAGTGAAATACTAAATATTTTTAACAGAACCAGGTCGGTAAAATACAAGCCAATTTCAAAATTGGTGTAACCAGAAAAACTTTGAATACAGATACATGTAAATATGCAGGCAATATTAACAGCAAGCGATAAAAACAATAATGAAAAGAATTTTGAACCAAATAGTATTCCACTTTTTACAGGAGTAGAGCCAACTAACTCATCCACTTTACTGTCTTTTTCTCTCCAAATTAAAATACCCGTATAAAATACAATCATAATTAATTGAAAAAAACTAAATGTACCACTCGCTAATTCAATTTGCATATACGTTACAGGATAAGTTTCTGTACCATAAATTAAACCTGAGAACTGTGAGGTTAAAACAGTTAGAAGAATAGATAAACCCAAAATAATAATAAAGAAAACAGACTTAGCAATTTTTAAAAATTCAAACTTTGTAAGAAACAATAATTGTTCTATTGCTAAGCTACGATCAAATACTTGAGTAACTTTTGGCAAATGACCAATAGATTGTATTGCTTTTGAAGGCTGCGATTTAGTTTCTTTTGCTTTTCGTTTAAATAAACTTACAGGATTTAAAAACTGATTAAAGTTGAATTTATAATAGGTAAAGATTAATAAAGCAAACGATAAGCCTAACCATAACAAACGGTTATACAATATATAACTACTAAAAGGAATTAAACGTGTGTTAGTTTCTGCAGGAGTCCAATATTCTGTAATTGAATCAAGCGCTTGCGCACCAAATGGATCGAGTAAAGCTGCAAGTGTTTTATTGTCGATGTCGGAAGTTATACTTCTTGATATGCCTGCCACCACAATAAATACAAGGCTTCCAACATAACCACTTGTCATGTTACGTGTAAATGTTACTAACGAAAAAAACAGAGTGCCAATAAAAAAGGTGTTTGGCAATAAAAAATAAATAAATGGCTGAAAGAAATTAATGAATTTAAAATCACCTAATTGTCCGTTATCATTATTAGCCAATAAAAACGCAAATAATATTCCAAAAATAATTCCTGTTAAAACAAAGGCTGTTAATAAAAACGAAGCGCTAAATCGGCCAAATAAATAACTAAATTTTGTAATTGGTTTTGTAAAATAAAAAGAGAAGCAATTATATTGAAAATCTTTTTGAACACAACCTGCCATTAAAGCTACACAGATTAAAAGTGTAATTAATCCAAATAAATAATCGGTATTAAAGCTTGTAACAATGCCGGCAATAGTTACAGCAGAATTGATGTAAGAATTAGTGTCGGCCGAAACCCCACTAAACATGCCGGATATAGCCGCTCCTAATAAAAAAGCTAATGCCATAAACACAGCAAAATAAATATAAACTCCTGGTCGTTTTAACCATTGTTTTAATTCGTAAACAAAAATTTCTTTAAACATATAAGGTAATTAATTGGAGCGTTAATTTATTTTGCATTAATATACGAGAAGTAAACATCCTCTAAATCGCCTTCTATGGCTGTAAATTTATGATCCGGTAATGAATCGCTCATTACATGCACAACTATTTTCCCTTCAGCTACTCGTGTAGAAATTACATTAAATTGTTGACGGTAATCCGCCAATTCTTCTTTTGCAATTACTACTTTATAAATTTTTCCTTTTAACAAATCTAAAGCTTCGGTTGTTTTACCATTAAACATAACCTGACCTAAATTCATAACAGCCATTTTTTCGCAAAGGTTACTTACATCCTCAACAATATGTGTAGAAAGTATAACAATAATATTCTCGCCCACTTCACTTAACAAATTATGAAAACGGTTACGCTCTTGTGGATCCAAACCAGCAGTTGGCTCATCTACAATAACCACTTTTGGATTTCCTAATAAAGCCTGTGCAATACCAAAACGTTGACGCATGCCGCCGCTATAATCACCAATGTAACGCTTACGCACCTCATATAAATTTGTTTGATGTAATAATGCATCGCATACTTCTTTACGCTCTGCTTTATTTGAAATGCCTTTTAAAATAGCAAAGTGGTGCAACATATCGTCGGCGCTTACTTTTGGGTAAAAACCAAAATCTTGAGGCAAGTAGCCAAGCACTTTGCGCATCTCTTCTTTATTACTGATAACATCTAAGTCATCTAAAAAAATGGTGCCTTCACTTGGTTCTTGTAAAGTAGAAATGGTACGCATTAAACTTGATTTACCTGCGCCGTTAGGGCCAAGTAGTCCAAACATACCGTTTGATATCTGTAAGTTTACATTTGATAAAGCCTTTAATCCTCCCGGATAAACTTTACTTAGGTTTGTTATTTTTAATTCCATAATATGAATTAAAGATAGAATTAAAAGGGATTAACCCTTTATAAAAGTTACAAAGTGTAAAATACTTACATGAACAGTAAAAAAACAAGGATGGAATAAATTCTTTATAAAATTTTCGTTAAAAATTTAACCAACAGATTCATGGGTAGATTTGCCCATATAAAAACTGTTTTTTATTTAGCAGGTTTAAAATCAACAACGTTTAGTTGTTTGTCGCAAATAAAAAACTCGTCTTGAATAGCGTTTGAAGCAACAATTACTGTGCGGTCTTTTGAATACTCTTTAATGAGTTGTTTATACCAATTAATAGCATTAGCATCTAAGTTAGAAACAGGCTCATCTAACAACAGTAACGGCGTGTTACACAAAATAGCAACGCCTAATTTTAAACGTTGTTTCATGCCACTACTAAATTGTTTTATTAATTTATTTTTTGCTTTTGTAAGGTCAATCAATTCAATAATTTGTTCGGTTGAAAAATCTTTTACAAATGGCTTATAAATTTTGGTATGGTCAATCATTTCGGTTAAAGTAAAATCTTCAACTAAATGAATGTATGGCGATGCAAATGAAATGTAATTTTTTATTTTGTCTACAGGAATGATTTTGTCGTTGTTTTTATAAATAACCTCTCCCTCATTCTCAGTAATAAAGCCGCTTATAACTTGCAGTAAGGTTGATTTACCCGAGCCATTCCCTCCTAATATTACTACCTTATCATTTGGGTTGATGGTAAAAGAAAGGTCTTTAAAGATCCACTCTTTATTAAATTTTTTACCAAGATGATTGAGTTGAATGGATAACATTGTTTTAAATTAAATTCCTTTTATGATACCATCCTTTTGATTACGGATAAAATCTACAATTTGTTTTCTAATTGGAGTATCCGGCATTTCGTTCTCAACAATTTCTAAAGCATTAGTAACATTATGTCCGCGTACAAAAATGATGCGATAAATATCTTCTATTTGTTTTATTATTTCTTTATCAAATCCTCTGCGCGCCAAACCAATTGTGTTAACCCCAATAAACTGTAATGGCTCACGAGCAACGCGGCAATATGGGGGAATACTTTTTCTTACAAGAGATGCACCAGCTACAAATGAGTGAGCACCAATGTTTACAAATTGCTGTGCTGCCACTACACCTTCAATAATTACAAAATCTTCTACTGTAATATGGCCAGCTAAACTACCGTTGTTTGCAATAATAACATTATTACCAATTGCGCAATCATGTCCTAAATGCGTATAACACATTATTAAACAGTTGTTGCCAACTTTGGTAGTCATCCTATCTGCAGTACCTTTATGAATTGTGGCATATTCGCGAATGGTGGTGTTTTTACCGATAACTGTATTAGATTTTTCGCCTTTGTATTTTAAGTCTTGATTTATAATTCCAATAACAGCTCCCGGAAAAATTTTGCATCCGCTTCCAATTATTGTATCGGGATATATTACTGCATTTGGATGAATATAACAGTCGTCTCCAATTTCAACATCTTCGTAAATAGTAGCAAATGCTTCAATGGTAACGTTTTTACCAATTTTAGCTCTAGGGCTAACGTTTGCGAGAGGTGATATCATAAATTAAGTTAGTTGTGGTTCGGTTGTTTTAACTTCAATATTTTTTACCTTAACAATTTGCGCCATCATTTCGGCTTCCATTACCGGTTTGTTATTTACATAAGCTACACCACGCATATGGCAAATACCTCTACGAATTGGAGTAACTAATACTAAACTAAAAACAACCGTATCGCCGGGGATTACCATTTTTTTAAATTTAACGCCATCAATTTTCATGAAATAAGTTAAATAATTTTCAGGGTCAGGAACAGTTTTTAAAACTAAAACCCCTCCACATTGTGCCATGGCTTCAATTAGTAAAACACCAGGCATTACAGGATTTTCAGGAAAGTGACCTTTAAAAAATTCTTCGTTTAACGTAACGTTTTTTACACCTATAACATGCTCTAACGAAAGCTCCATAATTTTATCTACCAAAAGCATAGGCTGGCGGTGAGGTAAAATTTTCATGATATCCATTATGTTTAATAATGGCGGTTTATTTAAATCAATTTTAGGATAATCTTTTTCTGCTTTTTGTTTTTTAGCTAAAGCTTTTAATTTTTTAGCAAAATCAACATTTCCGGCATGACCCGGACGAGCTGCTAAAACATGTATCTTCATTGGTTTGCCAACCAATGCAAGATCGCCAACAATATCTAACAATTTATGACGAGCAGGCTCATTATAAAAATGCATTTTTGTGTTATTTAAAACACCTCGACTTTTAACTTCTACGTTTGGTTTATTAAACACTTTGCGCAAATAGTCTAATTTTTCTTCAGGCAATTCGCTATCCACTAAAACTATCGCATTATCCAAATCGCCACCTTTAATTAAATTATGCGCTAATAAAGCTTCTAATTCTCTTAAAAAAACAAAAGTTCTGCAGGGTGCAATTTGCGATTTAAACTCGCGCAAATTGTACATTGAGGCGTGTTGTGTACCCAACACTTCGCTACCATAATCAACCATAACGGTAACCCTAAACTCGTCTTGAGGCACCGCTAACATTTCTACTTTTTTGATAGGATCTTCAA
>Ga0208266_100493_pt1 | contig 13159 bp, 7 predicted proteins | sample LakWasMet67_HOW9_2_FD_183897 | JGI IMG/M metagenome (GOLD analysis project Ga0208266, IMG submission 183897) | Freshwater sediment methanotrophic microbial communities from Lake Washington under simulated oxygen tension - Sediment Metagenome... | ecosystem: Environmental > Aquatic > Freshwater >...
GCGTGCGAATGTGCAGTCTGCCCGGGCGCAAGGGATTCCTGACCTCTCTAGTACCAGCAGCATCAACAAAAGCAAAGGCGGCGGCGGCGGGGCTTTTCCAGCCAGCACCATTGAGGTCGACTCGATTTCGTTGGATGCGAGTTGGGAGCTCGATTTGTTTGGTAAGGTAAAAGCGGCCAAGCAAGCGGCCAAAGCACAGCTGGAGGCCAAGAAAATTGCATGGCATGATGCGCGCCTGACCCTAGCGGCCGAGGTCGCAAACAATTATGTGAATTATCGCGCTTGTCAGGCCTCGGTGACTGCATTAAAGCAAGCCTTGGATTCGCGGGCAGAAACAGCGCGCTTGACCAGTATTTCTGCCAAAGCAGGTTTTACTGCGCCAGCAGACTTGGCGTTGGCCGAGGCGGCCACGCGTGCCAGTGAATCGACGCTGGATGGTCAGCAGGCAGAGTGTGATGGCTTGATCAAAGCGCTGGTCGCTTTAACCAATCAGCCCGAAGCCAGCTTGCGCATGCAATTGGCGCAGGGGCCGCAAGCATTGCCACAACCCGCCATGTTCGACGTCGAGACCTTGCCAGCTCAGTTGCTTGTGCGTCGGCCCGACTTGGTGATCGATGAGCGCAATCTGGCTGAAGCGAGTGCCAACATTGGTGTGGCGAAAGCCCAGCTTTACCCGAGTTTGAGCCTCACGGGCTCGATTGGCTATCGCCGGACTAATTTTAATGGCACGGTGACGCGTACCGACTCCTGGTCGTATGGCCCTAGCTTGAAATTGCCGATTTTTGATGGCGGTACTTTGCGCGCAGATCTGGCTGAAGCCCGCGCCAATTTTGATAGTCTGTTGGCTACTTATCAACAAGATGTGCGCAATGCGGTGAAAGAGGTCGAGCAGGCGTTGGTCAATCTGAATAGTGCCAGTCGACGCGCGCAGTCTGAGCAGGCGAGTGCACAACAATATCAGCAATATTTTTCAGCCGCAGAAATCAACTGGAAGTCTGGGGGCCTAGATTTGCTCTCGCTTGAAGATGCGCGTCGCCAAAAAATCACAGCTGAGTTGAATTTAATTACGCAGCAAAAAAATCGCGTCCTGCAGTGGATCGCCTTATATAAGGCATTTGGAGGCGATTGGCTGGAAACACAGAATACGGTTAAACCGCCACTGAAACCCATCGAAAAAAGGTAAGAAGCATGGCAAATCAACGGACAAAAAAGATTACATTTTTATTGGTGGCGGCATTGTTGGTCGGGCTTAGCTTCTGGTTTTGGCAACATCCCTTGCATCAAGCTACGCTAGCAGAAAAACGCGACCAGCGCCAAACGACCACGCAGTCAACCACCCCCGGTCAGACTACCAAAGCGGCATTAAGTGTCGAAATGACTCAGCCAGCCATTGTGCAATGGCCGAAGACACTCGAAATGAATGGCAGTATTTTTCCATGGCAAGAAGCCTTGGTGAGTGCAGAAATCACTGGTTTACGCATTCAACAAGTGTTGTCTGACGTGGGGGCGCAGGTGAGCAAAGGCCAGCCACTGATCTTGCTGGCCGATGAGACAGTCAAAGCAGATTTACAAAAACAACTCGCCACCGTCGAAAAAGATAAAGCGGCCTTGGCCGAAGCAAAAAGCAATGCGGACCGGGCGCGTGAAATTAAAGACAGTGGTGCCTTGTCTGCGCAAAAAATTAATGAATACGTGATTGCTGAACAAACGGCCAAAGCGAATTTAGCCTTGTCTGAAGCAGAGCTGGAAAACCAAAGAATCCGCTTGCGTCAAACCAAAGTGGTGGCCCCAGACGATGGCGTGATTTCATCTCGCTCTGCCAATCTGGGCAATGTGGTGTCTGCGGGCACTGAGTTGTTCCGGCTGGTGCGCCAAGGCCGCATTGAGTGGCGGGGTGAGATCAATGCAGATCAGCAAAACGCATTGCATGCAGGCCAAGCCGTGCGCTTGCGTTTGTCCGGCGACAAAAACGTCATCGGTAAGGTACGGCTGATTTCACCAACGGTTGACAGCAATACACGCAATGCCTTGGTGTATGTGGATATCCCTAAAGATAGCGCCAAACCCGGCATGTATGTGCAAGGTCAGGTAGATATTGGACAGCAACAGGGTATCGCTGTGCCATTGGGCTCGGTGACCTACCGTGACGGCTTTGCTTATGTGTTTGAGTTGACCCCTGCAGATAGCCGAGGCATGCGCAAAGTGATTCAGCGCAAGGTGCAAACTGGTCGCACGCGCGGCGAGTTGATCGAATTGCTCAGTGGGGTGACTGCCGAAGCCTCTTTGGTATTGAGTGGTGGTGCCTTTTTGAATGATGGTGATACGGTAAGCGTGGTCGTCATGGCCAAGCGCGGAGTGTAACGATGAATTTTTCTGCTTGGTCAATTCGTCACCCGGTGCCGGCCATTTTGCTGTTTTTGGTATTGAGTGTGCTTGGTCTGAAATCCCTGAACCAGTTAGGCAAACAAAACTTTCCGGATATCGAGTTACCAGTCATTACTGTCGCGGCCACGCTTGAAGGCGCGGCACCGCCGCAGCTCGAAACCGAAGTCGCCCGTAAGATTGAAGACAAGATTGCGACCATCGGTGGTATTGAGCACATGACGACCACCATTACAGATGGCAGTGTCAGTATTGCGGTGCAGTTTACGATTGATACCAATAGCGAAGAGGCGTTGAACCTGGTGCGCAATGCGGTCGATAGCGCACGCTCAGAACTGCCTGCTGCTGTGACGACGCCAACCGTATCTAAGTTAACTACCTCTGGCGGTGCGATTTTGACCTATGTCGCCTCGGCGCCAAATATGGATGAAGGCGAGCTGTCATGGTTTGTCGATAATGAGGTCAGCAAAGCCATGCTGGCGGTCAATGGGGTTGGCAAAATCACGCGGACCGGCGGCGTAGACCGTGAGGTGCAAGTCAATCTGGATCCCACCTTGATGGCGGGTTTAGGCGTGGATGTCAGTGATGTATCGGCACAGCTCAAGCGCGTGCAGCAAGACGCTTCTGGCGGTCGTGGCGATATCGGAGACAATATTCAATCTGTCAGAACGCTTGGTGCTTTGCATAGCGCGGATGAAGTACGACAGCTTGATATTCCGCTGGGTGATGGTCGTCATATCAAGCTGATGCAGGTCGCCGAGGTGCTGGATACTTACGCCGAACGCACCACCTATGCAAGCTACGATGGCAAGCCGGTGATCCGCTTTGAAATCACGCGCAGCAAAGGCACCAGTGAGGTCACGGTTGCCAAAGACGTGCGTGCGGCCTTGGTCAAGTTTAAGCAGTTGCATCCGCAAGTGAACATCATTGAAGCATTTAACATGGTGAAGCCGGTGGAAGACAATTATGAAGGCTCCATGCATTTGCTGTACGAAGGTGCCTTATTGGCGATTTTAGTGGTGTGGTGGTTTTTGCGGGATTGGCGGGCGACCCTGATTGCTGCCGTCGCCTTACCATTGTCTATGATCCCCACCTTTGCATTTATGCAGTATTTTGGTTTTTCACTCAACGTGCTCACCTTGCTGGCGATGGCTTTGGTGGTGGGGATATTGGTCGATGACGCGATTGTTGAAATTGAAAACATTGTGCGTCACCTGCGCATGGGTAAAACCCCTTATCAGGCCGCGATGGAGGCGGCTGACGAAATTGGTTTTGCCGTGATTGCGACCACATTTACCTTGGTGGCAATTTTCTTGCCCACCGCATTCATGGGGGGGATTCCTGGCAAATTTTTTAAACAGTTTGGCATCACAGCAGCGATTGCCATCATGGGCTCACTGGTGGTGGCGCGACTGTTGACGCCGATGATGTCGGCATACTTATTGAAGCCGCATCCGGTACAAGAAGCCCAAGATGGCACAGCCATGCGTGTGTACTTGCGCTGGGTCACCTGGTGTCTACGCTATCGTAAAACAGTGATGGTGGGTTTTGTGCTGTTTATTGTGGGGTCGCTCAGCTTGATGCCATTGTTGCCTAAAGGCTTTGTGCCCTCCTCTGACAGCAGTCAAACCAAGGTCAATATTGAGTTACAGCCGGGTACGCCGTTAGCGCAAACGCGACAAGTGATGCAAATGGCAGAGCAAATCGTCAAACAACATCCTGAAGTCAAGGCCGTCTTTAGCGCGGCAGGCACCGCCAGCACCGGCGGTGGCGGTCCCAATGCCTCGCGTAACAGCACCGATGTGCGTAAAGGTAGCTTGGTCATTAGTTTGACTGATCGCAGCCAGCGCAAGCAAAAACAGTCTGATATTGAAGCCGACTTGCGCGAGCGACTGCAGCGATTGCCGGGGGCGCGGGTCACCGTAGGGATTGGCGAATCGGGTGAAAAACTGCAAATCACGCTGGCCAGTGATGATGCGAACGCCCTCACTAGTGCTAGCCAGCAATTGCAGCAGCAATTGCGCACCTTAAAAGGCCTTGGCAACATCACTTCTAGCGCCAGTTTACAACGGCCTGAGGTGCAGATTATCCCAGATATCGACAAGGCAGCCGAGTTAGGGGTGACCGTAGAGTCTATCGCGCAAGTGATCCGTGTGGCGACGTCGGGCGACTTCACCAACACCATGCCAAAATTGAATTTGCCGCAGCGTCAGGTGCCGATTCGGGTGCGTTTAGGTCCTAGCGTGCGCACCAGTCTGCAAGAGATCGCGCAACTGCGCGTGCCTGGCCGCAATGGGAGTGTGAGTTTGCAAACGGTCGCCACTGTGCGTATGGGGAGCGGGCCGCAGCAGATTGATCGCATGGACCGTATGCGTAATGTCACCTTTGATATTGAGTTGAACAAGCGTCAGATTGGCGAAGTATTGCGCGAAGTCCAGCAACTACCCGCGATGCAAAATTTGCCGCCCAGCGTCAGGCAGCTGGAGGCGGGCGACGCCAAGCGCATGAATGAATTATTTAGCAGCTTTGGTGGTGCGATGATTATTGGCATCATGTGCATTTACGTGGTGCTGGTATTGCTGTTTGGGGACTTTTTACAACCAGTGACTATTCTGGGCGCCTTGCCCTTGTCTTTGGGCGGTGCCTTTTTCGCGCTGCTGGTCACGCACAACAGTTTTTCTATGCCGAGTGTGATTGGCTTGTTAATGCTGATGGGGGTGGTGACCAAAAACTCCATCTTATTGGTTGAATACACGATTATGGCGCGCAAAGAACGCCAGCTGAATCGATTTGACGCCATTATTGATGGTTGCCATAAACGCGCAAGGCCGATTGTCATGACAACCATCGCGATGGCGGCGGGCATGATGCCAATCGCGCTTGGTTGGAGTGCAGACCCCAGCTTCCGCGCGCCGATGGCGATCACCGTGATTGGTGGCCTCATCACCTCGACCTTGCTCAGTCTGGTGGTGATTCCGGTGTTATATACCTATGTGGATGATTTGTTGGGCTGGTTGCGAGGTGTGGGCAGATTGGTCAGGCGTCATAGCTAGTTACGGTGGGCATGTGCGCGAGCGACAAGGTTAGCTTTCTAGCGCACATTTAACCCGCTCAGTCACCACCCGCTGTAATGCATTCCTGACCGTCTCGGTCAGTGGCTGTGCCTCGGAGTCCCGCATGGGTGCTCCCCAGTGGCTATTGGGGAAGTGTCTGTCACGCTCGAATCTGGGTAACACATGCCAATGCAAATGTGGCGTTTTGTTACCCAAGCTAGCCAAGTTGATTTTGTCCGGTTGTATGACTTCGCGGACGGCTGTTTCGACCGCAAACACCACCTTCATCGTACGCGCGCGTTCGGCAGGCGGCAGGTCGGTCATTTCTTTGATATGCGCTAATAACTCAATGCGACAATACGCCGGATAGTCTACATCCTGTAGCAGCACCACCCGGCAAAAGTCATCTTGCCACAATAGGTCGTGCGGGCTGGCTTGGCACAATGGGCAATCAGCCATTATGAGACTGCCAGCATTCTGTCCAGGGTGAGTTTGGCGAGTTTGGCTTCGTGTTCAGGCACTTTGATCTGGTTGACGATATTCCCTTCAGCCAGGTTTTCTAAACACCAGGCTAAGTGCTGTGGATCGATACGCGCCATGGTCGAGCATTCGCATACGACGTGACTCATAAACTGCACCAGTTTGTTTTGTGGTTTCATCTCGTCGGCCAGGCGAGTCACTAGATTTAATTCGGTGCCTACCAGCCATTTGCTGCCCGGCTCGGCTTCACTCACTGTGCGCAGGATATATTCGGTCGAGCCGACGTAGTCTGAGTTGATACACACTTCAAACGCGGTTTCAGGATGTGAAATTACCTTGCCGTCTGGGTGCTGGGCTCGAAATTGGTCAATATTCTGTTTGCGGAACATCTGGTGCACAGAACAATGGCCTTTCCATAGCAGAATCTTGGCGTCCTTGATTTGTTGCGCAGTCAGGCCACCCATCGGCAGATCTGGATCCCATACCGGCATTTGCTCCAACGGAATGCCCATTTTGTAACCACTCCAGCGACCTAAGTGCTGGTCGGGGAAGAACAGAATCTTTTCGCGTTGGCTAAATCCCCATTCGAGGATTTTTGGTGCATTGGTGCTGGTACAAACGATGCCACCGTGTTCACCGCAAAACGCTTTTAAGTCTGCCGCGGAGTTGATGTAAGTCACTGGCGTGATGGTTTGATCAAAGTCGAGCACCTTGCTCAGCTCACGGTAGCTACGTTCCACTTTAGCCAAGTTGGCCATGTCTGCCATCGAACAACCAGCAGCAAGGTCAGGCAGCACGACAATTTGCTCGGGGCGGCTCAAAATATCCGCCACTTCGGCCATGAAATGCACCCCTAAAAAGACGATAAATTCTGCATCCAAGCCGTCACAATATTTAGAGAGCTTGAGTGAGTCACCCGTGTAATCAGCATGGCGATAAACGCTCTCATGCTGATAGTGGTGACCCAGAATCACCAAACGTTTGCCCAGCTTTTCGCGGGCTGCCAGAATACGCGCCTGACAATCATCGTCCTTGGCGGCTTGAAATTTATCAAATTGGATGGTGGCTGTTTGCATGCTTAAAGTGGATGGGCCAAGCCCGGTACGATAAAAACGTTATTTTACAGCTGATTAGACTGAATCCCAATCATATTCGTGCCGGTTAAAACTTGATGGTGTTTTGCACCTAAGCGATGCAAGGCATCAACATTGGTCCAGCTGAATACTTTTTGTGCCGCGACACGCCAGTCTACCCATTCATAGCGGGTATGTTCATTTGGGGCGAGCGTGACTGGCAGTGGCGAGGGGAGGCATAACCCGAACAAATGCTCGGTATTTTCAATGACACCCGGCGCATAACGATGACGCCAGTGAGGATAAATCTCGTAAACATTGCTGACCTGCCAATCCTGAAAGTCGTACGAAAGCGCATCCAGCCCAGTTTCTTCATTGACCTCTCGAATCGCGGCTTGGTAAGGGGTTTCACCAGCCTCGAGACTGCCGGTCACCGACTGCCAGAAGCCGACCCTGTCTGCGCGCTCCATTAACAATACTTGTAAATCGAGCGTGTAAATCAAAATAAGGGCTGAAACAGGGGTTTTGTATTGTTGTGTCATTCAGGTATTGTCTATAAACAAGGCTCGATTGTCTATGACTGTGTGCGAATCAATATTGTCATCAATATTAGGCGTATTATTAAATGTAGTGAAAGCATGTCGTAAGCCATTGTGGGTATGATGCAAACAAAATAAGCTTATAAAACTAGGGAATCATTCATGTTGAGGCATCGGCGAGAGTGGGTGTGTGCAATGCTGATGTTATGCGTGCAATCATTGTATGCAGCGGATGCAATGTCCGTCGGTGTGCAATCTGCTGCACCAGTAGCATTGGCACTCGATCAGTTAACCTTGCAACAGGCAGAGCAACTGTTTGCGGCAAACAATCGTGAATTGCTCGCGGCCAAGCGAGCGGTCGAGGCGGCTGAGGCAGATACCCTCATTGCGGGTCAACGACCGAACCCAGTCTTATCGCTGGGTTTGTCCAGTGTTAATGTGAATCGCGGCCAAGGGAATCAAAATCAGAACGGCGCCACTAGCGTGTGGGATAAGACCTATAACTCCGCGTTACAAGTGAGTCAATTATACGAGCGCGGTAACAAACGTGAGCTGCGCACCGCCGTGGCTGAGAGTGCGGTAAAAGCGTCCAGCCTCGATTTTAAAGAAACCTATCGCCAACAAGCCTTAAATATGGCGATCGCCTATTTTGACCTCAAGCTAGCGCAAGACACGCTGCGCATTCAGCAAGACAACGTCAGGGCTTATGATAAGACACTGCAAGCAGCGCAGCTGCGATTGAAGGCGGGCGACGTCGCGTCGGCAGACGTGGCGCGCATTCGGGTAGATGCACTGCGTGGGCGAAATGACTTACGCCAAGCCGAAGCCACCTTACAAAAAGCGCAGTCGTTGTTGGCCTATTTGTTGGGCAAAGATCAACAAGCACCCAGCTTAGTCGTTGCCGACCCTTGGCCAAGCTTAGCCGCTGAGCAAGCGGCAGCCGCAGAAAGCAGCTGGTTGACGCAACGCGCTGATGTGCAAGCCGCAGAGGCACGGATGGAGCAGGCGCAGCAAGCGAGAAAGTTGGCCGAATCTCTCAAAACTAGAGACTTGACTTGGTCGTTGGCCTATCAGCATTTTCCGGGTCAAGAGCCCGGTTCTGCGCCCGACACGGTAGGCGCCTCTGTGAGCATTCCTTTGTTTACCAATTATCGATATGAGGGTGAGGCGGCTCGGGCCGAGGTGGAATATACCAGCGCCATTGAAGCCAAGGAGCAAGTCAGTGCAGCGGCCATGGCTGAAATGCGCCGAGCCCGCGCAGACTTGCAAGCCGCATTGGATAAAAATCGGCGTTTTGACCAGCATATTCTGACTGAAGCACAAACCGCAGCCGATGCTGCCGAGTTTGCTTATCAACATGGCGCCATGAGTGTGATGGACCTGCTCGATGCCCGCCGTATCTTACGCAGCCTGCAACTCGAGGCTGCCAGCGTGAAGGCAGACTACGCAAAATCGCTCTCTGCTTGGCGGGCTGCGACTCGTCAAGCGTTCATACCGCAAGACTCACCAAGATGACCATGCCACTATCCAACCTCTCCACAAACACTCTCTGGCCGGCCAATCGTGCGCTGTTAATGGTCATATTGATGGCTGTCTGGGCCAATAGCCCAGCCATTGCAGCAGATAAAACGGTGAATGCGCCTCGTGCTGCCAACGAGATTGTGCTCACTGCTGGCTCGCCACAGTTGACGAGTTTAAAGGTCGAGCCAGTGACAGAGATTCCGGTGCCGGTCACCGAGCCCTTAAATGGCAAGATTATTTTTGATGAGAACAGGACCGCGCGCATATTTTCGCCGGTGGCTGGACGGGCGCTGACGATCCAAGCGCAGGTGGGTGACAGCGTCAAGGCTGGTCAGGCGCTCCTGTTGATGGATTCCCCAGAGGTAGGCGGCGCCGTGGCAGATGCGCGTAAAGCACAGGCAGACATGCAACTCAAGCAGCAGGCCTTAGCGCGCAGCCGCATGCTGGTTGAGGGCGGTGTGTTGGCGAAAAAAGAGGTTGAAGTCGCGCAAGCGGATTGGGCGAGCGCGCATGCAGAGAGCGCCCGCGCAAGCGCTCGCTTAAAAAACCTAGGCGTTTCTACTGCGGCTAATGATCAGTTCGCATTGCGTTCACCGATTACAGGGGTGGTGGTTGACCGCAAAATCAACCCCGGTAGTGAAGTGCGGACAGACGCTGCAGAGCCCTTATTTATTGTGACTGATCCAACCCATTTATGGGCGAGTATTGATTTGCCCGAGCGGGATTTAAGCAGAATTTCGCCGGGACAAAAACTCAGCGTACAAGTCGATGCTTATCCGGATGAGGTGTTTAGCGGGGAAGTTAAAACCATCGGCATTATGGTTGATCCCACCACCCGTCGTATTCCGGTACGTTGTGCCGTAGAGAGCCATGGAAAGCTAAAGCCTGAAATGTACGCCAGCATCACCCCGCTGGACAATAGTCAGCACCGGGTGATTCGCTTGCCTAACAGCGCGTTGATTACAGAGGGTTTGTATAGCTATGTGTTTGTTGAGGAGCGGCCATTGCATTTTAAAAAGCGCAAGGTCACGCTGGATTTGCAACGTCGCGAATATGCTACGGTGAAGGCGGGCCTCCAAGCGGGTGAGCGGGTGGTCGTGGTGGGCGCGATTCTGCTCAACTCCGATTTGTCAGTGAGTCAATAGGGCATGTTAAAAAGCTTAATTACATTCTCGTTGCAACAGCGCGTTTTCTTGCTTATTGGCGCGGTGGTATTGACGATATTTGGTTGGTTTGCCGTACAAAATTTGCCCATCGAAGCCTTTCCTGATGTCGAGGATGTGCATGTCATCATTGTCACCCAGTCACCCGGAATGGCGCCTGAAGAAGTCGAGCGAGTCGTTTCCTTGCCGATAGAGCACGGCATGAGCGGCGTGCCGGGTCTTGCGCAAATTCGTTCAGTATCCATTACGGGCTTGTCGGTGGTGACGCTCACTTTTGCCGAGCGCACCGAAGACTATTTTGCCAGACAACAAGTCTTAGAGCGCTTACAAGGCGTCAGTTTACCCACCGGCTTGCAGCCCACGCTGGCGCCACTGACCACTGCCGTTGGCGAGGTGTATCGCTATCTGGTAGAGGCGCCCAAAGACATGCCACAACGTGAGATTCGGGCGATTCAGGACTGGAAGATTATTCCGCAGTTGCGCATGGTGCCGGGGGTGGCCGATATCACGAGCTTCGGTGGCACGGTCAAAGAGTATCAAATCAAGCTGGATCCCTATCGCCTGAAAAAATTTGAGGTGAGCATTGACCAAGTGAATCAGGCCGTTGCCAACAACAGCAGTAATGTCGGTGGGGGCTTAATGCATCGCGGAGACGAATCCCTGGTGGTGCGCGGCATCGGCTTATTCCATCGTCTGGATGAGATTGCGCAGTCAGTGGTGGCGACGCGTGATGGCAAACCCATTTTGGTGAGTGACCTTGGTCAAGTGGAGATCGGCGATCGACCACGCTCAGGGATTGTGTCGTTTAACCAGCAGGATGACATCATAGAAGGCATCGTGCTGATGACTAAGGGTCAGAACGCTGCCAAAGTGATTGATGCCTTGCGCGCGAAAGTAGAGGTAGTCAATGCAAGCCTGCCACTTGGGGTGCGGGTGGTGCCATTTTATGACCGCACTGGCCTCGTGCATCACACCGTGCAGACTGTTTCTGAAAACTTGATTGTCGGTGCCTTGCTGGTGGTTACGATTCTGGTGGTGTTTTTGCGGAATTGGCGCGCGGCATTGATTGTCGCTTCTGTGATTCCTTTGTCATTGTTATTCGCGTTTATTGTGATGGATTTACGCGGTGTATCCGCCAATCTCATTTCGCTAGGGGCGGTGGATTTTGGCATTATTATCGACAGTGCGGTTGTGCTGGTCGAGGCGCTGATGGTGCGGTTGGCGGTGGCTGATTTGGATAAAAGTCCATCGCATACCGGCCTGGCTTGGCGCATGCAAACCCTCAAAAGTACGGCGATCGACATGGGGCATCCCATTCTGTTTTCCAAAGCCATCATCATCACTGCTTTTCTGCCTATTTTTACCTTTCAACGGGTGGAGGGGAAAATATTTTCGCCGATGGCATTTACGCTCAGCTTTGCCCTGCTAGGGGCCATTTTCTTAACCTTGACCTTGGTGCCTGCCCTATTGTCATACACCATGTCGCGCGAAGATATGGCAGAAAAACATAGTGGCTGGATGCAGCGTTTGCAGCATGCCTATCGCGCGGTCTTGGTCAAAAGCAGCCGCTCGCGAGCCATGGTGGTGATTGTGTCGCTCGCCGTTTTGGTGGTCTCTGTGGTTTCTGCGCCGATGCTGGGGTCAGAGTTTTTACCTAAACTTGACGAAGGCAATATTTGGCTCACGGTCGATTTGCCCCCTTCGGCCAGTTTGGAAAAGACCAAGGACGTTGAGCGCGAAATCCGTAAAATTCTCACCAGTTATCAAGAAGTGCGTTTGGTGGTCGCACACGTCGGTCGCCCGGATGATGGCACCGATCCAAAAGGCCCTTACCACATGGAGATCCTCGCAGATCTCAAGCCACACAGTGCCTGGAAATTCGCCAATAAAGAGGCGCTCATCAAAGATATGTCCCGTCGGATTCACGACATTCCCGGCGTACCCACCAACTTTTCACAAGTGATTCAAGATAGTGTGGAAGAGGCACTCTCCGGCGTTAAAGGTGAAATTGCCGTGAAAATTTTCGGGCCAGATTTAGCGATTCTCGAACAGAAAGCGGCTGAAGTGGTTGATGCCATTAATCATGTGCCGGGGGCGACCGACGTCGCCGCCGTGCGCATTTCAGGCAACTCGGAGCTGGATATCACATTGAATCGCAACCAACTATCGCGTTATGGTTTGATGGTCGGCGATGTGAATAATACGGTTCAGACTGCGCTGGCAGGCAGTGCGGCAAATACGTTTTACGATGGTGACCGACAATTTGATGTCACCCTGCGCTTGGACCGGCCCTTTAGAGATTCTGTGGATGACATTGATGAACTTCCGATTGCATTGCCCAATGGGGGAGGTAGCATTCCACTGAGTGAAGTGGCCGAGGTGACCATTAAACAGGGAGCCTCTCGGGTCAGTCGGGAGGCCGGGTCGCGAATTGTGTCTATTAAAGCCAATATCATGGACAGAGACCAAGGCAGCTTTGTGAAAGAAGCCATGCAAACCGTCAAAGCCCGGGTCAAATTGCCCCCTGGGTATCTTATGACATGGGGCGGCCAATTTGAGAACCAGCAGCGCGCCATGAAGCGCTTAATGGTCATTGTGCCGCTGTCTGTGTTGCTTATTTTCGTGCTGCTATTTTGGGCATTTAAGTCTGTGAAAAATGCCTTGTTGGTGTTGTTGATGATTCCGTTTACGTTGGTTGGTGGGCTGGCCGGCCTGGCAGTGGCTGGCTTGCATTTATCGGTCTCCGCGGCGGTTGGTTTCATTGCATTGGCGGGGATTTCAGTGCAAAACGGCGTGATCATGGTGGAGCAGATCAAGCATTTGATGCGTGAAGGTCACAGCGTGACACATGCGGTGATTGACGGCGCCGTCGCGCGCTTGCGTCCGATCTTGATGACGGCGCTGATGGCGGGGCTCGGTCTAATGCCAGCCGCGCTTTCGCATGGCAT
>Ga0208266_100494_pt1 | contig 13139 bp, 8 predicted proteins | sample LakWasMet67_HOW9_2_FD_183897 | JGI IMG/M metagenome (GOLD analysis project Ga0208266, IMG submission 183897) | Freshwater sediment methanotrophic microbial communities from Lake Washington under simulated oxygen tension - Sediment Metagenome... | ecosystem: Environmental > Aquatic > Freshwater >...
CATTGATTGCTCTCCGCGCCGCCATGTCAATCCCACATGCCGCGTGCATCGGGGGCAAAGGTTCGAGCGGGCGCTCGACAGGCCCGCCGGGCTGCCTAAAGACCGTTGACCCGCCGCAAGGCCGCCAGCCCTGCGCGACAGCCCGGCCAACTGCGTCGACGCGCTGGCGGCCGTTTGCGCTCAGCGCCGGAAAGCCAGGCGTGCAAGCCACCGGCCGCCGCCTTGTTAACCTATCGGCATGAAGATACTGGTAGTCGATGACCACCCGATGTTCCGCGAAGGCCTGGCCAGCGTGCTGCGGCAATGGCCCGCGGTCAGCAGCGTGCTGCAGGCCAGTGACGGTGAACAGGCCCTGGCGCTGGTGGCCGGGCAGCCGGATCTGGCGGCGGCCATCGTCGACCTGCGTATGGCTGGCACCGGCGGGCTGGTGGTGGTGGCGCAGTTGCGGCGCTGGCGCCCCGATCTGCCGGTGCTGGTGCTGTCCTCGTCCGAGGAGCCGGACGATGTGCGCCGCGCGCTGGCAGCCGGCGCGGGGGGTTACTGCCCCAAGTCGGCCGCCCCGGCCACACTGCTGGCTGCCTTGCAGCTGGTGCTGGCTGGCGAGGTGTACCTGCCGCCACTGATGGCCCAGGCGCCGCCCGCACCTGCCGTCGCGGGGGATGGCAGCGGCCTGACGCCGCGCCAGCGCGAGGTGCTGCAGCAGCTGTGCCAGGGCCAGACCAACAAGCAGATCGCCCGCATCCTGGACATGCAGGAGAAGACGGTGAAAGGCCATGTCTCGGCCATCTTCAAGGCGCTGAACGTGGTGCACCGGCTGCAGGCCGTGGAGGTGGCGCGCAACGCCGGCCTGGTCCGCTGATCAGTCGCCCGGGACGCCGGCGCCCAGCGCCCGGCCGATGGCCAGCCGCAGGGCCGTCTCGCCGACCGGTTTGTGCAGCAGGCCCAGGCCGCTGGCGGCGGCGTCGCGCAGGCGGTCCGGGCCGGTGTCGCCGGTGACCAGAATGGCCGGCACCTCGTCGTTGAAGTTGTTGCGCAACTGCCCGATCACCGCCACGCCGTCGTCGGGTCCATGCAGCCGCAGGTCGCACAAGATCAGCCGCGGGAGCACGGTCAGCGTCATCAGCTGGGGCTGCAGCGTCTCCAGGCTGGCGGCCGCCAGCACCTGGCAGCCCCAGCCGCGCAGCAGCGCCACCATGGCCAAGCGGATGTCGGCAGCGTCATCGACCACCAGCACCAAGTCACCCGGAACCAAGGCCGGCAGGCCGGTGGGCAGGCCGGCAGGCAGGCCGGCCGTCGGCACGGGCACCTGGGCCCTGGCCAGCGGCAGGCGCAGGGTGAACACCGTGCCTCGGCCCGGCCGCGAGCGCAGCCGCAGCGGCACCGCCAGCAGCGCGCACAGGCGCTGCACGATGGCCAATCCCAGGCCCAGGCCCTGGTCGCGGTCGCGCTCGGGGTTGTGCAGCTGCACGAACTCCTGGAACACCTCGGCAAGGCGCACCCGCGGGATGCCGATGCCGCTGTCGGCCACGCGCAGCCGCAGGCTGCCGCCGCGCAGGTCGGCCTGCAGCCGCACGCCGCCCGTGCGGGTGTAGCGCACCGCATTGCTGACCAGGTTGCGCAGCACACGTTCCAGCAGCTGTGCATCGGTGTGCACGGCCAGGTCGGCGGGGCCGTGCACCACGCAACGCAGTTCCAGACCTTTGGCGCTGGCGATGACGCCCTCGTCGGCGGCGATGCGCGCCAGCAGCGGCGCCAGCGCTACGGCGCCCAAGGCCGGACGCACCATCTCGGCATCGAGCCTGGAGATGTCCAGCAGCGCGTTGAACATCGCGCCCATGCCGTCCACCGTGTTGCGCACATGGCCCAGCAGGCGCTCGGCCTCGTCGGCCGGCGGCCGCTGCAGCAGCGCGCTGACAAACAGCGACAGTGCATGCACCGGTTGGCGCAGATCGTGGCTGGCGGCGGCCAGGAAGCGGCTGCGCGACTGCCCCAGCGCTACGGCCACGTCCTTCTGGGTCTGCAGGTCGGCGGCCAGCAGGCTGGCGGTGTGCCGGTTGCGGAACGAGGCGAGCAAGGTGGCCTGCAACTGGCGCGCACTGACCAGGGCCAGCGCCAGCCACAGCAGCGTCAGCATCGCCACCGGCCAGCGTGCCGGTCCGCCGTTGCCCAGCGCCGCCGCCACCACGCCGGCCACCACCGGCAGGTACAGCGCACACAGCGCCGGCAGGTGCACGGCCAGCGCAAACATCGCACCGGTGGCCAGGCCGCTGAGCAGCACCATCAGCAGGGCGCGGTGGGCGTAGTCGGCGCCCGGAAAGATCAGCAGCACGCCGATCGCCCACAGCACGCCGTTCACCGCCGACATGCGCGTGGCGTTGCGCAGCAGCCGGTCGGGTGCATCGCTGCGGCCGCGCTGGCGCCAGGTGATCGCGCCATGCCCGGCTGTGGCCAGCAGCATCGCCGCCAGCCATGCCAGCAGCCAGGGCAGCGGCGCCGTGTCGCGCAGGGTGAGGGTGGTCATCACCGCGACCACGGCATTGCCCAGCGTGTACAGCGGATCGCTGCGCTGCAGGTGGCGGGCCTGGTCGTCGCGCACCATGGGCTGGATCCGGAGGGCGAGCGCGTCGTCGGCGGTCGGGGGCGCGGCGGGCATCGGCGCCATTGTGCGTTGGCAGGCCCTGCCTGCCCGGACCACCCCACCCGTCTGGAGGGCGGCCGGCTCGCCGGCCTGCCGGCCCCGGCGCTCAGACGCTCAGGTGCTCAGGTGCTGGCCCGGCCCATGCGCTGCCGGCGTGATTTCCAGGCCAGCCCGGCCAGGCCGGCCAGCATCAGGGCCCAGTGGGCGGGCTCGGGCACCGCCGTCACGCTGATCTCGCCGGTGGTGTAGAGCGCCGAGGTGTCCAGTCGCGTGCCGGCTGCCAGCTTGAAGCCGCTGGCGTCGATGCTGGCAAAGCTGCCGGTGGTGCTGCCCCAGTCGAACAGGTCGAAGTGCTGGCCGGCCTGGCCGACAAAGCCGTTCCAGGACGTGAGCGTGAGCGTGCCGCCGAAGCTCAGCTGGCCCAGCACCACGTACTTGTCGAAGCTGCTGTTCTTGACCGCGTCGCTGCTGCCACAGGCCAGGGTGCAGGCGGCCGTGCCGCCGATCTCGGCCAGGTAGCGGTTGCTCTCGCCGAACTCGACATCGCCTTCGTCGGTGCCCAGGCCGGGCGAGGCGCCCACCGACAGCCCGCCCTCGAAACGCTTGGCGCCGCTGCCGGTGAACTTGGCGCCCGAGCGCTGCTGCACCAGTTCGAAGAAGGTCGCCACCGAGCCGGTGGACACCCGCAGTTCGGCCCCGCTCTGGATGTCGACCTTGCCGTAGAAGGTGGTGTTGCTGTTGCCCGACAGGATGATCTGGCTGGCATTGCTGCCCAGCACGTCGGCATACACGGCCGAGGTGCCGCCGCTCAGCAGCACCCGGCCCTGGTTGGTGAGCGTGCCGCTGCGCACATCGCCGTAGCCGCTGATCGTGCCGGTGGCGGCATTGGTCAGCGCATTGCCGTTGTTGTCGAAGGTGCCGCCGGCCAGCTGGACCTTGCCGGTATTGGGGCCCATGCCGCCCAGCAGCAGCAGCGTGGCGTCGCGGCCGGCCGTGAGCGTGCCGTTGTTGCTCAGCGCCGTGGTCAGGCTGAGCGTGCCGCCCTGCGCACTGATGATGCCGGTGGACGCATTGGTGACCGCATTGCGAACCTGGCCCAGGCCTTCGATGCGCCCGGTATTGCTGATGGCGCCGCCGCTGAGGCTGGTGATCGCCGAGCTCAGCAGGACCTGCCCGCTGTTGCTGAAGCCCTTGTCGACGGCTAGGTTGCCGCCATCCACCAGCAAACGCCCCTGGTTGGTGAAGTTGGTGCGGATCGCGCCCGTGCCGCTGAGGGTGCCGCCTGCCTGGTTGACCAGCGAGCCGGTGGTGCCGTCAGCGGCGTCCGTGACCTGTGCACCGTCCAGCAGCAGCGTGCCCTGGTTGTTGAGGATGTTGTTGGGCAAGGCCAGGGTCGCGCCACCGCCCACGCTCCAGACGCCGGTGTTGAGCGCGCCCCTGCTGCCACCGCTGGGGCTGAGCTGCAAGTAGCCGGATTGGTCGAAGCGGCCGCTGTTGGTGAAGCTGCCGGCCAGGAACCCCGACCCGCTCATCGTGCCCTCGTTCACCAGCGCACCATTCACCTGGCCGCCGGCCAGCACAAGGTTGCCCCGGTTGGTCAGGCTGTCTGTCTTGACGCTGCTGAAGTTGCCGATGCTCAGTTCCCCCAGAGCATTCACCAACAGGCGCCGCGCTTCCACTGCGCCGCCGATCAGGGTCAGGCTGTGGCCCGCCAGGAGGTTGAGTTGACCGCCGACCTTGAGCACCATCTGGTTGGCCAAGGTGCTGGCGCGACCCAGCAGGGTCTGGTCGCCGGTGGTGGTGTCGCCGGCGAAATTGAGGGTGCCCGACAGCCAGTTGAAGCTGCCGTTGAGCGTGGCGTTCAACACGCTGAGCACGCCGCCGCGCAGGTTGATGGTGCCGCCACTGCCCACCACCAGGTTGCGCGCCTCAACCGTGCCACTCGGCAGCAGCTCCACCACGCCCAGCCCGCCGTCCTGGCCCACGCTCAGCTCGCCCGCGGCGCTGAACCAGCTGTCGCCGCCCTTGACGGTCAGCGTCGCCAGCGTGCCCGTGTAGTTGCCGATCTGGGCATTGCCGGTGGTCATCAAGCCACCCAGGTCGACGGTGATGTCACCCTGCGTCGCGTACAGGTTGGCTGCGTTGGCCCAGCGGGCACCAGCCCCGCTGATGCTGACGCTGCCCGAGCCGCCCGACTTGCCCAGGTAGGCGCCGTTGCTGAGCACCGCCCCGCCGGCCTCCACGAACAGCTGGGCGTTTCCGTAGTCACCTACGATCAGGTCGGACACAGTGCTGAAGCTGGAGCCGGCGCCCTGCACGGTGACTGTGCCATGCGTGCCGGTACTCGCGGCCAGCGTGGAGCTCTGGCTGATGTTGACCTTGCTGTTGGACTTGATGATCAACGCGGCATCGTCATCGGGCGAGGCTCCGATGTCGGTGCCGTGGGAGTTGAGGGTGACGTTGTTCTCCAGTGTCAGGTAGCGCTGCATGTCCGTGCCGGCGGTGACCACCATGCCGGCCGACCCGCCATCCCAGGTCTGGGCTTTGCTGATGACGATGCCATGGCTGTTGTCAAAGGTCAGGCGCTGCAGGTTGCTGCTCTGGTTGTGCAGGCCGAGCTCGGCCAGGCCGATGTTGTTGACGAAGTTCAGCGTGAACGCAGCCGCGCTGCCCTCGAAGAGGATGGCCTGGTAGATCGTGTAGCCGAGGTCGGCGACGTTCGCCGTCTGGCTGCCCCTGAAGTGAAGGAAGTCGCCGGCGGCTGGCTGGACCAAGGCTCCGTTCACCTTCTCCCAGTTCTGCGGCACGCTCCAGCGGCCGACCGTGCCCGACGAGTTCACGCCGCCGACCCAGTAAAGGTCGCGCGCATCCGCCAGGCCCGGGCCGAACAGGGTGGCCAGGGCCAGGCACACCGGCAGCAGACGCCGCCGCCGGGTAGAGGTGTTCGCAGCCGGCTGCGTGGATCGCTTGCTTTTCATGGGAGTCCCTGGTGGATGTCGATAGTGATGGCGGGGGCGCAGGGCAGGTCGTCAGGGCTTGAGCAGGAAACTGAATTCCGTGCCGAAGTCCAGCGTGGCCGAGGCCGGGTACTTGGCGACGCCCACGCTGGCCGACAGCGCAAAGCCCCATTGCCCGTTGGCGAAGTAGTCGCGCAGGGCCTTGTCGAACACGGCCGGGTCGGCCAGGCTGGCGTCCTGCACCGGCCAGCGGGTCGCCATCTGGTAAGAGACGCTTTCCGCCGACACATTGAGTTCGGGGATCGTGGGCTGGCTCAGGCTGATGCCCATGGTGGGCCCCTGCCAGATCTGCTTGTTCAGCTTGCCTTGCTGCACAAAGATGCCCAGCTGCAGATCGGCGCCGAAGGCCGGACCGAAGCTCAGGCCTTCGTTGACCATCACGGCCACGTTGGGTGCGGTCGAGAGGGTGTTCAGGTCGACCGCGATGCCGATGGTTTCGTAGCCCCCCACCGCGTAGGCGGCGCTGATGCCGCCCTGCACACCGAAGATCCAGCCCGCGCCGAGCTGGGTCGCGCCGACCTTGTCGGCGATCGTCTTGATGTCCGCGGCGATCTGGGCGTCCACCTTGCCCTTGGCCGCGGCGACCACCAGGCGGCGCATGGTGTTCACCATCTCCGGGTCGCTCTGCAGCTGCTCGAAGCTGGCCTTGATCTGGGTGAATACGGGCTTGTTCTTGTTGACGAAGTTGGTCGCCTCGGACACGGCCTTGTCCTTCACCAGCGCGGTCATGCCGTCGGTGAAGGCCTGCAGGGCCTGGTTGTAGTAGCCCTGCGCGCCGAACAGGGCCCGGCCATAGGTGGTCTGTGCGGTGATGCCGACCTGGCGGAAGGCCGCCGTCACGTCGGGGTTGCTGCCCGGCCCACGGTCGTAGCTGGCGCGGGTGATGTCCCAGGCCCCCTTGTACGAGCAGATGCCGCAGACATCCATGTGGTAGCCGGCGCGGCAGTCGTTGTAGAACAGCGCCAGGCAGCGCTGCATGCCGCTGTGGCTGCGCGTCAGGTAGGGCTTCTGGGTGTAGGTGGTGCTGCCCGAGTAGTGGCAGGTGCCGATGCCGGTGCTGTGGTAGCCGTCGCGGCAGTTCTGCACGCACAGCGTGGCGGTGCAGCTGTAGCCGTCGCGCGGCTTGGCGTAGCACAGCGCACCCTCCTTGACCTGATCGCCGGGGCAGGAGAAGGCCTGGGCGCTGCCTGTGAGGATGAACAGCCCCGCCAGGGCCAGGAACAGCGTCCTGGTCAAGCGGCGCAGGGCGGGGGTGATGGTGCCGATGGATGGCATGGGGCTCTCTCCCTGGCTGGCCGCTGGGCGGTCGCAGCGTCTGCAACATGGTTTCCGGCGCATGGCCGGGTTGTTGCCAGTGTTCAGGGCGCGGGACGGCCGGGCAATCCGACCTTGGGCCCGAGACCGGGTCCCGGGACCCGCAGGCAAGGGGGGTGGCGCCGGGTCTGCTTGACAGCATGATCTTGGTCCCTCTGGGGCAGCCCTGCACGCCATCGCAAGGTTGCGGATCCGTGCCCCGCAGCGTGGTGTGAGTCCGTGAGCCCGGGAAAGATGGGATGTGCGGTACTCAGCGTGAGCCGCAGTTGCCACGTCCTGACGCCAGCCGAGCTCGGGGCGATCGACGCTGCCAGGTCGATCTGGATCGATTGCCAGATCGCGGAGCGCGGCGACGACGAGGCTTTGGTATCGCAGTCGCGCCGGCTCGCCAGGCCTTGGTGTTTGCCGGCTCGATGCCCGCCTATTTCCAGAACGCCTGCATGGCGTCGCGCTTCATCTGCCGATCGGTCGTGATGTGGCGCCCCGTCGTCGCCACACTGGTGTGCCCGAGGTGGTCCCTGATGACGGTGACGTCGATGCCGGACTGCGGCAAGGCCACCGCGCAACTCTGGCGCAGCACGTGAGGCCTGATGCGCTTGCGCTGCAGAGCGGCTCATGGCTCGCGCCACCTGCCCAGCGCGTGCTGCTCGAAGCGCCGGCCTGCCAGTTCCAGTTGTTGCGGCGTCGCCTTGAGGTAGACCTCGGTACCCAGCACGTTCACGTGCCCCAGGCAGGCTGATAGCTCGGGCAACTGGGCATGCACGGTCCATGCCTTCAGTGGCCTACGTCGTCAGCCGATGCACAGCGAAGGCGTGCCGGAATTCGTAAGGCCTGGCGCCAGAGCGGCCGCGCGCGGGATTGAGCCCGAGATCGCGCAGCAAGCGGCGCAGCACATCGGAGGCAGCATGCAGCGTGAGCGCCGATCCGTCGCGGCGGACGAACAGGGTCGGCGAGGCGCCGACGCCATTGACAACAAGCACCTGCTCACGGCGGCGAAGTTACTGGTTCAACTCGGCGACAAGATCGTCGCGGACCGGAAGGATGCGCGAACGCCCCTTGCTTCGCTGGACGGTCAAGATGCCACGGCGCAGATCGGTGTCTGCCATGCGCAGCCGCGTGGCCTCACCCAGCCGAATGCCGATGCAATACAGCTCAGATGCCCTGTTGGTGCCGGTGTTCCAAGACAGCAACCCGCCGATGCGGCTCAAGCGATGCACGACCGTGCAGGTCAGCGCATCGCGCAGGTAGGGGAAGGGGTTTTTTGCGGGTTTTTTGCCCGTCGTGCTCAGGCCTTGCGCGCAGCCTTGGGCAGCAGCGCCGCAACCAGCCCCAGCAACGGCAGGTAGGCGATCGCCTGGTAGACGAACGCGATGCTCGTGCGGTCCGCCAGCAGGCCGAGCACTGCGGCGCCCAGGCCACCCATGCCGAACGCGAAGCCGAAGAACAGCCCGGACACCATGCCCACCTTGCCGGGCATCAGTTCCTGCGCGTAGACCAGGATGGCCGAGAAGGCCGACGACAGCACGAGGCCGATGACCACCGTCAGGGCGGTGGTCCAAAACAGGTTGGCGTGCGGCAGCAGCAGCGCAAATGGCGCCACACCGAGGATGGAGCACCAGATGACGGGCTTGCGGCCGATGCGGTCACCGATGGGGCCGCCCGCCACGGTGCCGACGGCCGAGGCGAACAGGAAGATGAAGAGGTGCAACTGGGCGCTCTGCACCGAGAGGCCAAAGCGCTCCATCAGGTAGAAGGTGTAGAAGCTGCTCAATCCCGCCACGTAGAAATACTTGGAGAAGATCAGCACCAGCAGCACCACGACGGCGCCGGCCACCACGCGGGGTGGGTACGGCGCGGCGGTGGCGGGCCGCTTGGCACCGCTGGCGGTGATGTGGTGGGCGGCGTACCAGCGGCCGACCTGCAGCAGCAGCACGATGCCCAGCAGCGCCACCAAGCCGAACCAGGCGACGCTGCGTTGGCCCAGCGGCACGATCACCGCAGCCGCCAGCAGCGGGCCGATGGCCGTGCCCGTGTTGCCGCCCACCTGGAACACCGACTGTGCCAAGCCATGCTTTCCGCCCGACGCCAGCCGCGCGATGCGCGACGACTCGGGGTGGAAGATGGACGAGCCGATGCCCACGAAAGCTGCTGCCAGCAACACCACGCCGAAGCTGGGTGCAAAGGCCAGCAGCAGCAGGCCGATCAGCGTGGACGTCATGCCGATGGGCAGCGAATACGGTTGCGGCCGCCGGTCCGTGAACAGGCCGACAAGCGGTTGCAGCAATGAGGCCGTCAGCTGGTAGGTCAGCGTGATGAGGCCGATCTGGCCAAAGCTCAGCGCGAACTCGCCCTTCAGGATGGGGTACATCGCCAGGATCAGCGACTGCATCATGTCGTTGACCATGTGCGCACTGCTGATGGCACCCAGGATGCGGTAGGCCGGCTTCGTTTCCGGCGCACGGGCCGCCGGAGTGCTGGCGGCGCCGGCGGGGACTGCGCCGGCGTCAAGGGTGGCGGTGGCAGGGGGGGGCATGGACGGGCTTTCGTGCGGGGTGGGACGACGTGGAAGAATTGTGCGAATCGTGTTCTTGCCTGTCTCGCGCCAATCGGCCAGCAACCATTGTAAAAAGGACATGAACTCCTCCCGGCGGCCGCAGGCCTTGTCCGAGTCGCTCAGGGAAATCGAGGCTGCGGCATCGCCCATCACCGGGCGCCCGACGGACTACCCTGCCGGCTGGCACATCGAGCCGCACGCCCATTCCAAGCACCAGCTGATCTATGCCGTTCAGGGCGTCATGGTCGTGCGGGCCGAGGCAGGGCGCTGGGTCGTGCCACCCACCCGGGCGATCTGGATGCGTGCAGGCATGACGCATGAGATCCGTTGTGTCGGCGAAGTCCACATGCGCAGCCTGCTGGTGGCCGTCGATGCGGCCCCCAGGCTGCTCGACAAGACGCAGGCGGTGGGCATACCGCCACTGCTGCGTGAACTCATCAGATCCGCGATGGACGTGCGGCAACCCTATGCACCGGGCACCCGCGACGGCCGCGTCATGCGGCTGATCCTGGACGAACTGCGCGCACTGCCGGTGCTGCCGCTGCACCTGCATATGCCCACCGACGAGCGGCTGCTGCGGATCTGCACCGCCCTGCAGCGCCAACTCGATGATGCCTCCACGATGGCGGACTGGGCACAGCGCCTCGCGGTCGACGTGAAGACCATCCAGCGCCTGTTCGTGAAGGAGACGGGCATGACCTTCGGGCAGTGGCGGCAGCAGGCACGGTTGCTGCGCGCGCTGGAACTGCTGGCCACCGGCGAGAAGGTCATCGATGTGGCGCTGTGCCTGGGTTATGACAGCCCGAGCGCCTTCGCGGCCATGTTTCGAAAGCAGTTTGGCCAGACACCCAGCCAGTTCTTTGGCGACTGACCCGGTATCCGGCCAGGGCCGCGACGCCGGGGCCTACCGCCGGAAGGGGTGGCCGGCTACGGACCCGGGTCGACCTGGCCCCGCGCACGGCGTTGCCCGGACGGCTCGGTCGACGGGCGCGACCGGTCCGGCACTGGCGCCGACGGCCCGTCGCAAACGGCTGCTGGAAGGCGGCCGTCGAGACGACAGTCCCGACATCGATGGCATCCCGTCATCGAGCCGCCAAGGCGATCCACCCTGAACGACACACCGGCATGCCGGCGGAAGGGCTACCCGGCATGGTGCGTGCGCACCGATCGAACTGACCGATGGTGAGATCGTGGACCTGGTGAGCGTCCTCGGTACCTTGAGCAGCGAGCGTGCAGCCGTTCAGTCCGCTGCGGCGGCAGGCAGGCGCCGCAGCACTGAATCCACCAGCGCTGGGATGCAGGACGGCGGAAATGGTGACACGCTGCTGACGTTGATCTCACACAGCACAAAACCCTCAGGCTCGGTGCCATGGGCGTCACCGAGCAGGAAGTCGCAGTCCCACAGTAGCGGCAGGTGGTCGGCGGCCAGCCCGACACACTGGCACAACTGCGTGACCCAGCCGGATTCCAGTCGCTGTCGCAAACCCTGGAAGGGTGCCAGATCGGGCCCGTGGTACAGGCGCGGCCCGGGTTGCGGCTCGTCCGGGTGCAGCGCGTTGATCGCCTGGTGGCCAAAACCCGCCACACGATCGCCCACCAGGTAGGCCCGCACCATGCCTTCCGACAAGCGTGCCTGCCACGCCTGGTCGATCATGTGGCCACCCGCCTGCGGCTCGAAGTACGGCGCCAGGGTGGCAAGCAGTTGGGACAGGTTCATGGTCTGCACAGTGCTGCCCCGCTGCGCGTGCCGCACACGCAGCCGATCCGGACCGATGGCCTCGATGCGCCAGACGCCGATGCCGCTGTGACCCCGATGCTGTTTGAGCACACGCGGCCCGCCTTGCAGCCGCCGCGGCAGTTCGGCGGCAAGCTGTGCCAGGCTGTCAACACGGTGCACATCGCTGCCGAAGGGCAGGTCACGGGTGTCGAACAGCACGTCCTTGGTGCCCAGTCGCCGCACGGCCTCCGGGTGTGCGCTGACGAAGACGCCGTGCTGCGCCGCATCGCGTAGCACGGCGTCAAGCCGATCGCGTCGCCGCCCGTCCTCGATCGGATTGCACCAGACCAGCACGGCCTGCACGCCGCGCAGCTGTGTCGCCACCTCGTCGGCAAAATCGTCATGCCAGACCGCCGGCTCAGCGATCACGCCGGCGGCGGTGAAGGCCTCGAAGAGCGTGGCAAAGCGGCTGGCCGCCGGATCGGCGCGGTCGCGTGCCAAGCGGTCACCCGGATAGAGCAGGGCGATGCGCGGTGACGGCGTGCCCATGGCTAGCGTCCTGCCTGGATGGTCAACGACCGGCCCTGCACCACGGCGCCGCCGTGGTGGTTCTGAGGCTGACCGGACCGCAACGCCCCGGATAAGCCAATGCGCGTTGCCAGGTCAAACGGTCGGTCCTGGAGGCGAGTGTCCATGGTCATGCTCCTCAGGCCAGGGTGAACCAGGCCGCGTGGCCGAGTTGGAAGGCGAGCCCGGCCAGGCCGGAACCCAGCACGACGGGGATGACGCCCAGCTTGAACCGGAACAGTGCGGCTGCCGCGCCCATGCCGATGAGGGCGGACGCCCCATCGAAGCGGCCGCCGAGGCCCTGAGGCCAGAGCACGTGGTAGGCGAAAAACACCGCCAGGTTCACGATGACGCCGACGACCGCGGCGGTGATGCCCGTCAATGGTGCGGTGAACCTCAGGTTGCCATGCGTTGACTCGATGAAGGGGCCACCCAGCAGGATGAAGAAGAACGACGGCAGGAAGGTGAAGAAGGTCACCACCGCGGCCGCGGCCGCGCCGGCCAGGAACAGCGACTCGCTGCCGAAAATGGCCTTGGTCCAGCCGCCGACAAAACCGACGAAGGCCACGACCATGATCAAGGGCCCGGGCGTGGTCTCGCCGAGCGCGAGGCCGTCGATCATCTGTGGTGCGGTCAGCCACTGATGGTGGTCCACCGCACCCTGGTAGACATAGGGCAGCACGGCGTAGGCGCCGCCGAAGGTGAGCAGCGCGGCCTTGGTGAAGAACCAGCCCATCTGCGTGAGCACGCCATTCCAGCCGTAGGCTGCAGTCAACGCGCCCAGCACGCTGGCCCACAGCGCGAAGCAGACCATCAGCACGGTTCGGAAGCGTGCCCAGGTGAACCGTGCGTGGTCGGGTGTCGGCGTGTGATCGTCGATGAGTGCGGGGCCATAGCCTGTCGGGGTGGCACCGTGTCCACCCCCGACCCGGAACTTGTCGGGCACGACCTTGCCGCCGAAGTGGCCGATAAGCCCGGCGCCGAGCACGATGAGCGGGAAGGGCAGATCGAGGGCGAAGATGGCGACGAACGCCCCGGCCGCAATGGCCCACAACCAGGCGTTTTTCAGCGCGCGCGAGCCCACCCGGTAGGCAGCGTGGACGACCAGCGCGGTGACCGCCGGCTTGATGCCATAAAACAGCCCGGCGATGACCGGCACCTTGCCGAAGGCCAGGTAGACCCACGACAAGGCGATGAGGAGGAACAGCGACGGCAACACGAACAGCGCGCCGGCGACGACGCCGCCCCATGTGCGGTGCATCAGCCAGCCGATGTAGGTCGCCAGTTGCTGGGCCTCGGGGCCCGGCAGCACCATGCAGTAGTTCAGCGCAT
>Ga0208266_100495_pt1 | contig 13133 bp, 12 predicted proteins | sample LakWasMet67_HOW9_2_FD_183897 | JGI IMG/M metagenome (GOLD analysis project Ga0208266, IMG submission 183897) | Freshwater sediment methanotrophic microbial communities from Lake Washington under simulated oxygen tension - Sediment Metagenome... | ecosystem: Environmental > Aquatic > Freshwater >...
TGCAGAAGTTCATCGACCGCTTCAAGGCCAAGGCCAGCAAGGCCAAGCAGGCGCAGAGCCGGGTCAAGGCGCTGGACCGCATGGTCAAGCTGGGCCCGGTGCTGATGGACGCCGAGTTCGACTTCGAATTCCGCCAGCCGCAGAACCTGCCCAACCCGATGCTGACGATGCGCGAGTTGAGCTGCGGCTACCCCAACCTGGTGGCCGGCGAGCCACCGGTGACCATCGTGCGCCACATCACCCGCAGCGTGCTGGCCGGCCAGCGCATCGGCATCCTGGGCGCCAATGGCCAGGGCAAGTCGACCCTGGTCAAGACCATCGCCCATGCGCTGCAGCCGCTGGCCGGCGAGTTCACCGAGGGCAAGGGCCTGAGCGTGGGTTACTTCGCCCAGCAGGAGCTGGACCTGCTGAACGAGGACGACACGCCGATGCAGCGCATGGTGCGGCTGGCACGGGAGCTGGGTGAGACCGGCCAGGGCGCACGCGAGCAGGAGTTGCGCAACTTCCTGGGCCAGTTCCGTTTTGCCGGCGACATGGTGCACCAGCGTGTGGGCACACTGTCCGGCGGTGAGCGGGCCCGGCTGGTGATGGCCACCATCGTCTGGCAAAAGCCCAACCTGCTGCTGCTGGACGAACCGACCAACCACCTGGACCTGAACACCCGCGAGGCGCTGAGCGTGGCGCTCAACGAGTTCGAGGGCTCGGTGCTGCTGGTCAGCCACGACCGCTCGCTGCTGCGCGAGGTCTGCGACGAGTTCTGGCTGGTCACCTCAGGCGGCGTGCTGCCCTTTGACGGCGACCTGGACGACTACCAGAAGTGGTTGCTGGAGGTGTCGCGCGCCAATGCGCGTGGCCTGCCGGCGCCGCCGGTGCCGGGGGGGGCGGTGCTGGCCGTGCCGGCGACCGCCGCCGCGCCCAAGGTGGCGGTGCCCGCGGTGCCGCAGCCCACGCCCAAGGCCGTGGCCCGCGACACCGCCGCCCAGGCCACCGCGCCCGGCGCCTTCCGCCGCGACGACCGCAAGCAGGCCGGCCAGACCCGCAACCAGATCGCCAACCGCACCCGCCCGCTGCGCAACGAGGTGCTGCAGATCGATGCCCGCATGGAAAAGCTGGTGGCCGAGCGTGGCGCGCTGGAGACCCAGCTGGCCAGCGGCAGCCTGGGCAGCACCGAGATCGCCGACGTCGGCCGGCGGCTCAACCACGTCGCCGCCGAGGTGACGATGCTGGAAGAGCGCTGGCTGGAGCTCAACACCGAGATCGAGGCCATCCAGGCCGAGGCCAGCTGACGCACCCTGCCCGGGTGCCGGCCGGCGCCCGGGCAGGGTGCATCGGGTCAGTGCTTCGGGTCAGCGCGCCAAGTCGAGAGCGTCTGCGTGCCCGGCACCGCGCCCAAGGGGGTGTGCGCCCCGGCACCACCACCACAGGGTTGGCGCCGACCTGAGCCCGCTGAGGGCACCACGCGTCACGCCCGGCCGCTTCAGCGCGGCACCACCGGCCTGCACGACAGGCCGTTGAAAGACCCTTTAAATTTTGCGCAATTCAATTGCACGCTACATTTCATCCCATGCCACGCCGACCTGCGCCTGCCCACACCGCCGACACCGCCGACAAGCCCGGCGCCGCCCCGGCCGGCGCCGACGCCTGGCTGGCGCTGGACCACCAGCTGTGTTTTGCGCTGTACTCCGCGTCGCTGGCCATGACCAAGGCCTACAAGCCGCTGCTGGCGCCGCTGGGCCTGACCTACCCGCAGTACCTGGTGATGCTGGTGCTGTGGGAGGGTGACGGCGTCACCGTGTCGCAGCTGGGTGACCGGCTCAAGCTGGACTCCGGCACGCTGACGCCGCTGCTCAAGCGCCTGGAAGCCCAGGCCTTGCTGCAGCGCCTGCGTGATGCCGCCGACGAGCGCCGCGTGCTGCTGCAACTCACCCCCGCCGGCCGGGCCCTGAAGGCCCGCGCCCGGGGTGTGCCGCAGGCCATCGCCTGCGCCACGGCCTGCGACCTGCCGCTGATCGGCGCCCTGGCCCATCAGCTGACGGCGCTGCGTGACCGCCTGATCGATTTCCCACCGCAGGCGGCTGCGTAAGCCACCTGCTCCCCGAAGCCCCACCGCGGGGCCGTTCATTCCACCCGACCGCAAGGACAGCACCATGGCTCTCGACAAGGTTCTCTACACCGCCACCGCCACCGCCACCGGTGGCCGCACCGGCACCGCGCAATCGTCCGACGGCGCGCTGAGCGTCAACCTGTCCACCCCGCGTGAACTGGGTGGCGCCGGCGGCACCGGCACCAACCCCGAGCAGATGTTCGCCGCCGGCTACTCGGCGTGTTTCATCGGCGCACTGAAGGCCGTGGGCGCGGCGCAGAAGATCAAGGTGCCGGACGACGTCAGCATCACGTCGGACGTCGGCATCGGCCCGATCCCGGCCGGCTACGGCATCCAGGTGGCCATGCGCATCAGCCTGCCTGGCTTCGAGCGCGCCGCCGCCGAGGCCCTGGTGGCCGCCGCGCACCAGGTCTGCCCGTATTCCAACGCCACGCGCGGCAACATCGACGTCACGTTGACGGTGGTCTGACCCCGGCACCCGCCCCCCTTGATGCGGGGTGGGCTGTCACGGCACGGTCATGGCGCTTGCCGATGCTCGCGGTTTTGTTGCCGCAAGGAAAAGAAGCATGTCGCCTGCCCGTCCGATGTTCCGCCTGCTGCCCCTGCTGGTGGCCCTGAGTTGTGCCAGTGGCGCCAGCCAGGCCGCCATCGAGTTGATCGCCATCGGCCGGCTCGACCAGGCCACCGACCTGTCGGGCCTGGGCGGCACGCTGGAAAACGGCCTGGCCGCCAATGTGCTGGGTGGCATCGGCTCCGGCCTGGCCTGGGCCGGTGGCAACAGCTTCCTGGCCCTGCCCGACCGCGGCCCCAACGCCACGGCCTGGAACAGCAGCCTGGACGACACCACGTCCTACCTGGCGCGCTGGCAGACGCTCGACCTGAACCTGACACGCAGCGCCAGCGGCGGCCTGCCCTACACGCTGACGCCCACCCTGACCCGCACCACGCTGCTGTACAGCGGCAGCGCGCTGAACTACGGCACGGCCACGCCGGCACTCAACAGCGCCGGCCACTACTACTTCAGCGGCCGCTCCGACAACTTCGCCGCCGGCGGTTCGCTCAACGCCAGCAACGCCCGCCTCGACCCCGAGGCCCTGCGGGTGGCCAACGATGGCCGCAGCGTCTTCGTCAGCGACGAGTACGGCCCCTACGTCTACCAGTTCGACCGCAACACCGGCGAGCGCATCCGCAGCTTCACCCTGCCCGACCACCTGGGCATCAGCCACCTCAGCGCCCAGGGCGCCGTGGAGATCGCGGGCAACGCCAGCGGCCGGGTCACCAACAAGGGCATGGAAGGCCTGGCCATCACGCCGGATGGCCGCACGCTGTACGGCTTCATGCAGAGCCCGCTGGCGCAGGACGGTGGCGACGGCGGCCGCTACAACCGCATCGTGCAGATCGACATCGCCTCGGGCGGCGTGAAGGAATTTGCCTACGACAACTTCCTGGCCAACAAGAACAAGACCTACAACAGCAGCGAGCTGCTGGCGCTGAACGACCACCAGTTCCTGGTGCTGGAGCGTGACGGCAAGGGCCTGGGCGACGGCTCGGCCGCGGTGGTCAAGCAGTTGCGCCTGGTGGACCTGGCCGGCGCCACCGATGTCAGCGCCCTCAGTGGCGCGGCCAGCCTGGCCGGTGCGGCGCGCAGCGGCACGCTGTTCCTGGACATCGCCGCCAGCCTGACCAGCTACGGCCTGGCCAGCACCGCGGTGCCGGCCAAGCTGGAGGGTGCGGCCTTCGGTGCGGACATCGTCGATGGCGGCATCACCTACCACACGCTGTACATCGCCAACGACAACGACTTCGTGCCCGGCGTGGCCGGCAGCAACCAGTTCTTCGTCTACCGCTTCAGCGATGCCGACCTGGCCGCCAAGGGTGTCACCCAGTTCGCCAACCAGACCATCAGCGCCGTGCCCGAGCCGGGCAGCTGGGCGCTGATGCTGGGTGGCGTGGCGCTGCTCGGCGCGGTCAAGCGCCGCCGCGCCCCGCGCTGAGCAGCACCAGCAGCAGTTCGACCCGGGCCTGCCACGGCGTCATCGCGGCGGCCGGCCCGGTGTCCGGCCCCACCAGCACGCCACGCGCGCAGCGGCTGCAGCGCCACACCGGCACGCCGGCGGCCAGGGCCCCGTCCAGCGCCGGCACCAGGGCCTGGTGCAGCGTGCCGTTGCCGGTGGCGGCGACCACCAGCCCCTGCACGCCCGCCGCCACCAGGGCCCGCACCGCCTCGGGCCGTGCGCCGGCATGGCTGGTGACGATCTCCACCCAGGGCCAGGTCGCCGGGTCGGCGGCGATCAGGTCCAGGCCCAGCGCCGCACCCGCCGGCCAGTCGCGGAAACGCCGCAAGCGGCCCTCCTCCACCACGCCCAGCGCGCCGCCGTCGCCCGAGCCAAAGGCATCGGCCCGGTACGGGTGCACCTTGCGCACGTCGCCGGCCGCATGCACCCGGCCGGCCAGCACCGCCACCACGCCGCGGGCACCGGGCGTGCGTACCACCGCCACCGCATCCAGCAGGTTCTGTGGGCCGTCGGCCGCCAGGGCCGTGGCCGGGCGCATCGCCGCCACCAGCACCACCGGCTTGGCCGGCGCCAGCACACGCTGCAGCAGCCAGGCGGTCTCCTCCAGCGTGTCGGTGCCGTGGGTGACCAGCACCCCGGCCACCTCGGGCCGTGCCAGGTGCGCCGCCACCCGCTGCGCCAGGCGCTGCCAGGTGGCGTGGTCCATGTCCTTGCTGTCGAGCTGGGCCAGCTGTTCGGCCTCGATGGCCTGGCCGGCCAGGGCCGGCACGGCGGCCAGCAGGTCGGCCACCGAACGCTGCGCCGCGGTGTAGCCGACGTTGTCGCCAGCGTCCGCCGCGGTGCCGGCGATGGTGCCGCCGGTGCCCAGGATCACGATGGTGCTTGGCATCTGCCACCTATCTGGATAAAAATACAGCCACTGGATGAAACGTCAGCCAACCCGACAGGACAGGCCATGGATTTCCGCTCTGAAGACAGCCCCAAGCTCACCGCCCGCCAGCAGCAGATTCTGGACCTGGTGCAAAGCGCCATCGAGCGCACCGGCGCCCCACCCACGCGGGCCGAGATCGCCGCCGAACTGGGCTTCAAGTCGGCCAATGCCGCCGAGGAGCATCTGCAAGCCCTGGCCCGCAAGGGCGTGATCGAGCTGGTCGGCGGCACCTCGCGTGGCATCCGGCTGCGCTCGGACACGCTGCGGGCGTTGAACGAGTCGCGCAACCGCCAATTCTCGCTGCCCCTGCCCAGCCTGGCGCAGCTCACGCTGCCGCTGGTCGGCCGGGTGGCCGCCGGCAGCCCGATCCTGGCGCAGGAGCACATCGACCAGACCTATGTCGTCGAGTCCACCCTGTTCGCCCGCAAGCCCGACTACCTGCTGCGTGTGCGGGGCATGAGCATGCGTGACGCCGGCATCATGGACGGTGACCTGTTGGCGGTGCAGAAGGCGCAGGAGGCCAAGAACGGCCAGATCGTGGTGGCGCGGCTGGGTGACGACGTCACCGTCAAGCGCCTGCACCGCACCCGACACGGCATCGAGTTGCTGCCCGAGAACCCCGACTTCCAGCCCATCGTGGTGGGTGCCGAAGACCCGTTCGAGCTGGAAGGCATCGCGGTGGGCCTGATCCGCAACAACATGATGATGTGAGCATGGCCGCGCTGAAGGCCCCCAAAGCCGCGTCGGCCGGCGATTGCCAGCGGCTGGAGCAACTGCCCAACATCGGCCCCGCCATGGCCGCCGACCTGCGCGCCCTGGGCATCGCCCATCCCCGGGAACTGGCGCACCGCGATGCCTTTGCGCTGTACCAGGCGCTGTGCGCCCACAGCGGCAAGCGGCAGGACCCTTGCGTGCTGGACACCTTCATGGCCGCCACCGACTTCATGCGCGGCGCCGCACCAGCCCCCTGGTGGGCCTACACCGCCCAGCGCAAGCAGCTGTACGGGCCGTTGTAGTCCGGCCTGGCTCGGTGTCCGCGATCGGTGCGTTGCGATCTTCTGCCTGCCTGCTGAGCAGCCGAGCATGGGACTGGCGCTTGGCCGAGGGCACCGGGTGGCCGGCTGACTCCATGTCCCCCGGCTTCAGCCGGTGCGGCTGAAGCCTCCTCCTTGACTTGCGTCAGCCGGCCACCCGGCGCCCTCGGCCCCTCCACCATCACCGCATGCGGTGGGTTTGGACCTGGGCATGCCGCCTGGGTGACATGAGCGCCGGGGCGGAGTGCCGTGCGCAGCGAAATAAAGGAGGAGGACCGGGCGCAGCCCGGGCCGGGGGACATTCGCGGAGCACGGCACCCCGGCGCGGCGCGACCGCTCGGACCAACCTCGACCATCGACAGACCACCGTCCAGGGCCGCCACGCGCCGAGTTCAGCCCACGGCTCGAACCTGCCGCTTCAGCCCAGGCAATCCGTCAACGCGCCGGCTGAATCACCAGCACCTGTTCAGGCGCACCCGCAGCCGGGAACAGCGGCACACCCTCCACCTTCACCCAACGATCGGCAAAACTGCGGAACAGCGGGGACCAGGGGATGCCGCTCTGGCCAGTGCTGTGAATCACGCGCGACTGGCTGCGGTCGCCCAGGTCGTAGCGGCCACGCAGGCTGGGGCCATGTTCGTCCAGGTAGTACTCGCCGGTGGTGGCATCGGCCTTCAGATTGACCCGCGCGACGTTGACCGTGTAGGCGTCGCCACCCACCGGCTGGCGCACCTCGAACCACTTGGCCAAGGCCTTGACGCGTGAAAACGGCCGGTGCTCACCGCGTGCCTGGTGGGTGCGGCCCCATTGCCAGGCGGCGACATCGGCGCCCTGCAACTGCTGCAACTCGTCCAGCGCGGCGGTGAAGGCGCGGTCCACCTGATCGGCGCAGGTCTCCACCTTGGCCGTGGTCTTGTCGTCGCACCACCAGCCGTCATCACGGGCCAACACGCCTTCCAGCGCATCAAAATAGCCGCGCTGGCCCAGCAGCCGGTCGTACAGCGGGGCACCCAGTTCGTCGGCCAGCACCAACTCCGACAGGTGCCGGTGCCAGGCCCAGTAGATCAGCGGCGCAGCCCGGTCGGCCGCCATCGTGCCGTCGAAGCCCACCAGCTGCTGCATCGCCGCCGCGGCCAGCGGGTGCGTTGACTTGGCCTGCAACAGGCGCGGCAGCAGCCGGCCCACCGCCAGTGACTTGAGGTCGCCCTGCATGCGCTGCAGGTCGGCCAGCGTGTGGGTGGGGCTGGCCTCGATCAGCTGCTCGATGCGCTGGTGGCGGAACGGCAGCGCCCACTGGTGGCTGATGAAGTGGGGGTAGTCGGGCGGCGTGATCTTCTGGTTGGCATTGGCGATGAAACCACGCGCCGGGTCACGCTGCTGCGGCAGCTGGTCCGCCGGCAGGAATCCGATCCAGTCGTAGCGGGCGTCCCAGCCCGGCGCCGGCGCCAGGCCGGACAGGTCGTTGTCCGGCCCGCGCAGCGGCACCCGGCCGGGCGACACCAGCGCGATGTGGCCGGCGTCGTCGGCCACGGCCATGTTCTGCATCGGCGCCACCCAGCCGGCCGACGCCCGGATGAAGGCCTCCACCGAGCCTGCCGCGTCCATCGCCAGCGTGCTGGCCACCAGGTCGGCGTCGGCATCCAGGCCGGTCCAGCGCAGGGCGATGGCGTACGCCGGCCTGGCCTTGGCGCCCAGCACCGGCGTGGCATCGTCGCCCAGGCCGGCCAGCACCGCATCGGACAACACCGGGCCATGGCGGGTGCTGCGCACGGTCAGGTTCACATCCGGCTTGCCCTTGACCTTGATCACCTCCTGCCGCGTGGCAAAGCGGGCCCAGCCCTCGGGCGTCTGGTACATCGTCGCGTCGTCGGGCTTGATGCGCTCCAGGTAGGTGTCCTGCACGTCGGGGCCGGTATTCGTCAGGCCCCAGGCGATGTGCTCGTTCTGGCCCATCACCACGCCCGGCAGGCCGGGCAAGGTGGCGCCGGCCATCTTCAGCCCCGGCGCGTCGAGGCGAGCGAAGTACCACAGCGCCGGCGTCGACAGCTTCAGGTGCGGGTCACTCGCCAGCAGCGGCTTGCCGGTGGCGCTGCGGCTGCCGGCCAGCACCCAGCTGTTCGAGCCCACGCCCTCGACCTCGCTTTCCGGCGCCGCCGCCAGCAGGCGCAGCAGGGCCGGCTCGGCCAGCGCCTGGCTGGCGTCCAGCTTGAGCGTGCGGTAGAACGCCGCGTAGTCCAGGCCGGGTGGCACGGCGTCACCCGGGTAGGGCGGCAGCAGCTGGTCGATGCGGTCCTTGGGCAGCTTCAGCGACAGGCGCAACCGGATCAGCTCGGTCTGCCAGTTCGCACCCAGGTCCCAGGCCATCATGATGGCCCAGGACAGGCTGTCCACCGGCGTCCAGGGCTCGGGCTGCAGGCCCAGGATCAGGAACTCCGGCGGCCGCGCACGCAGCGTGCCGATCACCGCGTTGACCCCATCGGCATACGCCTGCAGCGCCTCGCGCGAGGCGGGCGACGCCTTGGCCCACTGCGCCTCGGCCGCCTGGCGCACGCCCAGGGTGCGCAGGAAGCGGTCGGTGTCCAGCGCGCCGTCGCCAAAGGCTTCGGCCAGGCGCCCGGCGCCGATGCGGCGGTGGGTCTCCATCTGCCACAGCCGGTCCTGGGCATGGGCCACGCCCAGGCCGTACATCGCGTCGCGCACGCTGGCGGCGCGGATGGTGGGGATGCCATGGGCATCGCGCACGATGCGCAGTTCAGCCCGCACCCCGGGCAGGGCCAGCTGGCCTTCGCTGACCGGCAGTGCGCGCTGGCCATAGGTCCAGGCGACCAGGGCCGCCACCACGGCCAGCAGCAACAGCGTGGTCAGGCCACGTCGCATCCATCGTCCCAGCATCGTCTTCTCCTGGCCGCGGCCGGCCCTTGTTCGGTGGCGGCAAGCCTACCAGCCACCCGCCGGCCCGTCGGCCGCCAGCCGCCGGCACCGGGGCCGGCAGGCGCGAAGTGGCCGCGCTTCGGCCCGCTGTTTTCGCCATCGGCCGCGGCGGCGGCCACCAACAATGGCTTCAGCTTGCCCACCCTGTTGCCGACATTGCTGTCATGAACCCGCTCAACGCCCAGTTGCCCTCGTGGATGTTCCGCCTGGTGGTGCGCCGCCCGGCAGCACCGTCCAGCAGCCTGTTGCACACCCGCACCGAGGTGCGGCCGCCACAGCTGTGGCCGTCCTCGCTGAGCTGGCGTGGCCGGGCGCAGCGCTTGCACGACCGGCTGCTGCGCCGCGCCCTGCCCTGGCTGCCGGCCACGGCGCGGCCGGTGAACCGGCTGCTGCCGGTGCGCGACGAGTTCCTGGACACCCTGGCCGACCTGAGTGGCCCGCCGGTAGAACGCCTGCTGGGCAGCATCGAACGCGCCCGCTCACTGCGCGAGCTATGGCACCTGCGCTCCAGCGTCTACGGCCAGGTCGCCGTGGCCCTGAGCCAGGCCGAGGCCGAACGCCGGCTGGCCAGCCTGAATCGCCATTTCCCGACGCGCGCACCGCGCTCGGGGCTGATGCCACTGGACGCCTGAATGCTGACCGCCCAACACGCTGCGCCGCCGCGCCACTACCTCAGCCCGCCGCCGCCCACGCCCATCCTGCCGGGCCCGGGCCTGCCGCAGGAGCGCCATGCACGCATCGCCGCCCGGCGCACCTTCGTCGAGCTGAAGGGCCGCTTCATGTCGGCGGTGGATGCGCTGGAAGGCATGCGCGGCGACTGGCTGCGCTACCAGGTGCGCCAGGCGCATGAGCCGGTGGACCTGTGGCTGCTGCGCGGCGCGGTGTTTGCCGCGCTGGACCGGCGCGACGAGACCACCCGCCGCACACGCCAGGACCTGCACCGCAGCCTGGACAGCGTGTTCCCCGACAACGGCGAACTGCTGCCCTTCGGCGCCACGCTGTAGCAGCCCCGGCAGGGGTCGGCCTGTCAGCCGACCGCCAGGAAGTCCGGCTTGCCCAGTTCCACGCCGGCATGGCGCAGCAGCGCATAGGCCGTGGTGACGTGGAAATAGAAGTTCGGCAGCGCCCAGTGCTGCAGGTAGAACTGGCCCGTGAACTGCAGCGGATCCCGGTTGCGCATCGGGATCACGATGTCGCGTGCCTCGCTGCCCTCGATGGCCGCGGCCGGCACCGAGGCCATGTAGTCCAGCGTCTTGCGCACCCGCTCGCGCAGCTCGGCCAGCGTGGCCTCGTTGTCCTCGAACTTCGGCGCCTCCTGGCCGGCCAGCCGGGCCACGCAGCCCTTGACCGTGTCGCTGGCGATGCGCACCTGGGCGACAAAGGGCAGCATGTCCGGCGCCAGGCGCAACTGAAGGTAATTGTTGGCGTCGAACTTGCGCGCCACGGCATGCGCCTCGGCCTTGTCCAGCCAGGCCAGCAGGGCACCCAGCTGGCGCTGGAACAGGGGCACGCTGGCCGAGTACATCGAGATCGTCATGGGGGGCTCCGGGGAAGTGTTGGTCAAAGCCGCGGATGCTAGCGCCGGCGTCATGGCCGTGCCGGACGCGGCACAATCCCGGGCCAGACCATGAACATCATCATCCTCGACGACTACCAGGACGCCGTGCGCAAGCTGCGCTGCGCCGCGCGGCTGGAACCCTACAACGCCAAGGTCTTCACCAACACGGTGAAGGGCATCGGCCAGCTGTCGGTGCGGCTGCGCGACGCCGAGGTGCTGGTGCTGATCCGCGAGCGCACGCAGTTTCCGCGCGCCCTGCTCGAAAAGCTGCCCAAGCTGCGCCTGATCGTGCAGACCGGCAAGGTCGGGCCGCACATCGACGTGGCCACCTGCACCCGGCTGGGCATCGCGGTGGCCGAGGGCAGTGGCTCGCCGGTGGCCGCCGCCGAGCTGACCTGGGCCCTGATCATGGCCGCGATGCGCCGGCTGCCGCAGTACATCGGCAACCTCAAGCATGGCGCCTGGCAGCAGAGCGGGCTCAAGGCCGCGTCGATGCCGCCCAACTTCGGCCTCGGCCTGGTGCTGCGCGGGCGCACGCTGGGCGTCTGGGGCTACGGCAAGATCGGCCAGATCGTCGCAGGCTACGGCCGCGCCTTCGGCATGCAGGTGGTGGTGTGGGGCAGCGAGGCCTCACGCGCCAAGGCACTGGCCGACGGCCACTTCGCCGCCGACAGCCGGGAGGCCTTTTTCGAGCAGTGCGACGTGCTCAGCGTGCACCTGAGGCTCAACGACGCCACCCGCGCCATCGTCACGCTGGAAGACCTGGCGCGCATGAAGCCCACCGCGCTGTTCGTCAACACCTCGCGCGCCGAGCTGGTGGAGGACAACGCCCTGGTCTCGGCACTGAACAAGGGCCGGCCCGGCCTGGCCGCGGTGGACGTGTTCGAGGCCGAGCCCATCCTCCAGGGCCACCCGCTGCTGCGGCTGGAAAACGCCATCTGCACGCCGCACATCGGTTATGTCGAGCAGGACAGCTACGAGCTGTACTTCGGCGCGGCCTTCGAGAATGTCTGCAACTTCATCCGCAATGAGCCCAGCAACATCGTCAACCCGGAAGCCCTCAAGGTGATCCGTTGACCCTGGGCAGCGTGGCCACGGTCCACCCCGGGCCGGCCGCCGCCGACCCCCTGCCCCGCGCCCGCTGGGCCCTGCTGTACGGCAACTTCGCCATCGGCTGCGGCATCATGGTGACCGCCGGCACGCTCAATGACCTGGCGCGCTCGCTGGACGTCAGTGTGCCGGTGGCCGGCCAGCTGATCGCGGTGGCCGCGCTGGTGCTGGCGCTGGGCGCCCCGCTGCTGGCGGCGCTGGTAGCCGGCATCGACCGGCGCCGCCTGCTCACCGCCGCGCTGCTGTGGTTCGCCATCGGCCATGCCCTGTCGGCGCTGATGCCGAACTACGCCACGCTGCTGCCGGTGCGCGCGCTCTCGGTGCTGGGCGCGGCGGTGTTCACGCCGCAGGCCGCGGCGGCGGTGGGCGTGATGGCCTCGCCGGCGCAGCGTGGCCGGGCCATCACCTTCATCTTCCTGGGCTGGTCGGTGTCGTCGGTGCTGGGCATGCCGCTGAACGCCTGGATCGGCGAGACCTTCGGCTGGCGCTGGGCCTTCGCCGGTGTGGCCGTGCTGGTGGCGGTGGCCGCGGCGGCGGTCTGGCGCACCGTGCCCGACGGCGTGCGGCCGGCGGCGCTGTCGCGTGCCCACTGGGCCCAGGTCCTCACCCACCCGGCGCTGATGGCCACGGTGCTGGTCACGGTGTTCAGCGCCGCCGGGCAGTTCACGCTGTTCACCTTCTTCGCGCCCTACTACCGCCAGGTGCTGGGCGCCTCGCCGGGGCAGATCAGCGCCATGTTCCTGTGGTTCGGTGCCATCGGCGTGCTGGGCAATGTGGTGCTGGCCCGCCATATCGACCACATCGGCGCCCCGCGGGCGGTGGTGGCAATGCTCGCCTGCATGGCCCTGTCGCTGGCGCTGTGGCCGCTGGGCCGCAGCCTGCCGCTGATGATGGCGGTGCTGGCGCCCTGGGCCTTCGGCTGCTTTGCCTCCAACTCGGCCCAGCAGGCCCGGCTGGGCCTGGCCGCGCCGGCGCTGGCGCCGGCGCTGATCGCGCTGAACTCCTCGGCCATGTACGCCGGCCAGGCACTGGGCGCGGCCAGCGGGGGGGCGATGGTGGCGCAGGCCGGCTACGACGGGCTGCACTGGGTGGGGCTGGCCTGGCTGCTGGCGGCCATCGCGCTGAGCACCTGGGCCGCGCGGCGCTCGGTATGAGCGTGCCGCGCAGCCCCGGCGATACGCCGGCCGCGGGGCTTGGGCCGGCGGCACCGGATGGGCCACCACCCGCCGACAGCGCCGCGCTGCGCCAGCCGGCGTCCTGCACCGAGCTGTTCCGCGTCTTCAACCGGCTGGCGATGCAGGGCTTCGGCGGCGTGCTGCCGATCGCCCACCGTGAGCTGGTGGAGCGCGAGCGCTGGCTCAGCCCCGCGCAGTTCGTCGAGCTGCTGACCGTGGGCCAGGTGCTGCCCGGCCCCAACATCATCAACCTGTCGGTCATCTTCGGCGACCGC
>Ga0208266_100496_pt1 | contig 13110 bp, 11 predicted proteins | sample LakWasMet67_HOW9_2_FD_183897 | JGI IMG/M metagenome (GOLD analysis project Ga0208266, IMG submission 183897) | Freshwater sediment methanotrophic microbial communities from Lake Washington under simulated oxygen tension - Sediment Metagenome... | ecosystem: Environmental > Aquatic > Freshwater >...
GGCGGTAGGCCACCGGATCGACGCCGGCGGCGGTGGCCAGCTCGTCGATGTAGCTCTCGTGGGCGAACGAGTTGGGCAAGGCCGAGACGCCGCGCAGCCAACTGGCGCGCAGGATCGGCGCCATGTCGTTGACGGTGATGCGCTGGTCGGCATAACCGTACGGCGGCACCGCCGTGCGGTCGCCCATCTCGAAGGCCTGGGCCACCGCCGGCACGGTGCCGGTGAGCAGCAGCGCCAGCGTGGGCGCGCCGTTGCTGGGGTAGCTGGTGGTGAAGTCGTAGGCCGCAGGCGCGCCGTCGGCCGCCAGCCCACCACGCACCTGCATCAGCTGGGCGGCGCCCTTGGGCTCCCACAGATGCTCCTGCTCGCGCGTCAGCTGCACCCGCACCGGTGCACCCGCGGCGCGCGCCAGCAGCAGCGCGTCGGCGGCCACGTCGTCAGCGCCGTTGCGGCCGTAACAACCGCTGGCCTCCAGCCGGATCACGGCGATGGCCGGCGCCGGCAAGCCGGTCAGCCGGGCCAGGTCGGCGCGCAGCACATGCGGGTTCTGGCTGCCGGTCCAGACGGTGGCGGCGTCGCCACGCCAATCCGCCACCGCGCAGGACGGGCCGATCGACGCGTGCAGCTGGTAGGGCCAGACGTACTGCCGGTCCAGCCGCTGCGCGGCACCGGCCAGCGCGGCGTCCACGTCGCCCTGCTCGGCCACCACGCGCGGCGTGCTGGGGTGGGCGCTGATCGCGGCGGCCAGGTCGTCCAGCGCGGGCCGTGGGGTGTGTGGCGCCCAGTCGACGCGCAGCGCCTGCATCGCCGCCTCGGCCTGCTCTTCGCGCTGGGCGACGATGCCGATGAAATCACCCTGCACCACCAGCGTGACGATGCCGGGCAGGTGGGCGATGGACGATTCGTCCACCCCACGCAGCGAGCGGCCGACAAAGTCACCCGCGTCCAGCCCAGCATAAGGCGGGCGCACCACCCGGCCGTGCAGCAGACCGGGCAGGCGCACATCGTGCACATAAACCGCCTGGCCGGTGACCTTGGCGGCCAGGTCGGTGCGCGGCGCCGACGTGCCGACGAGGCGGTAGTCGGCCTCGGGCTTGGTCCGCGTGGCCGGGTCCAGCAGCAGCTCGACAGGGCCACCGGTCAGCAGGCCGGCGTAGGCGATGCGCCGGCCATCCGGCGCCAGCACCTCGCCACCGTCGGTGCGCAGGCCCTCGGTGCTGACGCCCCAGCGCCGCGCTGCGGCAGCCACCAGCCAGGCCCGGGCCTGCGCCGCGGCCAGGCGCAGCGGCTGGGCATGCAGCTGGATCGAGGTGCTGGCGATGGTTGGGCCCTGGTTGGGTGCGCGGGCGGTGTCGCCCAGCACCACCTGCACCTGCGGCAGCGGCAGGTCCAGTTCCTCGGCCACGATCTGGGCATAGGCGGTGCTTATGCCGGTGCCCAGGTCGACATGGCCGGCCAGCGCCACCACGCTGCCGTCGTCGACCAGGGCCAGCAGCACTTCGGGGCCCTCGGCCGGGTCGCCCGGCACCGCCGGCGGCTGGCCTTTGGCGGGCGGCAGCGGCGCAGGGGGATCGCGCAGCACCAGCAGCACACCGGGGGCCTGGCGGAAGTCCTGGCGGGTGCGCCAGGCTGCGGCGCGGTCGGTCATGGCGAAGACGCCCCGGGCGAACCACCCTCAACCACCGCCCCGGGCAGGCCAGCCGACAGCTCGGCGGCCAGCTGCACCGCCGCCAGGATCTCCAGGTGCGTGCCACAGCGGCACAGGTTGTGCGACAGCGCCGTCCGCGCCTGGGCATCGCTGGGCCGCGGCTGTTGGCGCAGCAGGGCCACGGTGGTCATCACCATGCCGTTCAGGCAGTAACCGCACTGCGCCGCCTGGCAGCGGATGAAAGCCTGCTGCACCGGGTGCAACGCAGCGCCCTGCGCCAGACCCTCCAGCGTGGTGACCTGGCGGCCAGCCACGCCGGCCAGCGGCAGCGCGCAGGCGCGTGCGGCCACACCGTCCACCAGCACGGTGCAGGCGCCACATTCACCCAGGCCGCAGCCGTACTTGGGGCCGTTCAGCCCCAGGTCGTTGCGCAGCACGGTGAGCAGCGGCACCGCACCGTCCACCACCAGCACCTGGCGGCGACCGTTGACGTGCAGGGTGACGGGCTGCGGAACCAAGGTGGCCGGGCGGGGCTCAGGCGGTGGTGATGTCGGCCGACTGGATGCGCTTGACACCCTTGGCGGTCATCTGCTTCCAGGCCGCGGCCAGCGAGCCGTTGAGGTCGATGCCGCGGCAGGCGTCTTCCACCACATAGACCTCGAAGCCGGCCTTGCGTGCGTCCATCGCCGTCCAGGCCACGCAGAAATCGGTGGCCAGGCCGGCGATGTACAGCGTCTTGATGCCACGCGCCTTCAGGTAGCCGGCCAGGCCGGTGACGGTCTTGCGGTCGGCCTCCTCGAACGCCGAGTAGCTGTCCACACCCTTGTTGTAGCCCTTGCGGATGATGAGCTGGGCGGTGGGCAGCTTCAGATCCTTGTGCAGCGCCGCGTCGTCGGTTCCCTGCACGCAGTGGTCGGGCCACAGCACCTGCTGGCCGTACTTCAGCGTGGTGGTCTCGAACGGCTTCTTGCCGTTGTAGCTGCTGGCGAACGAGGCATGGCCGGCGGTGTGCCAGTCCTGGGTGACCACGATGTTGGCGAAGGCCGCCGAGATCTGGTTGATCACCGGCACCACCTCGTCGCCCTTGGCCACCGGCAGCGTGCCCCCGGGCACAAAGCAGTTCTGCACGTCGACGACGATCAAGGCACTGCTGGCGCCGGGCTTGAGCTGGCCGGCCGCCCACAGCGGCAGGGGCAGGGCCGCGGCGGTGGCGGCCAGAGACAGCGTCTGCAAAAAGGCACGGCGGGCTTGCGGCTTCGGTTGCGGGTTCATCGGCTTCTCCTTGGGGGCGGCTTCGGAATCACATCGACAGGTAGGCACGGCGCACGGCGTCGTTGGCGGCCAGTTCGGCCATCGTGGCCTGGTAGCGGATCTGGCCTTTTTCCAGCACATAGGCGCGGTCGGACACCAGCTCGGCAAAGTGCATGTTCTGCTCGCAAAGCAGGATGCTGACGCCCTGGGCCTTCAGCGCCAGGATCATCTGCGCCATCTGCTCGACGATCAAGGGCGCCACGCCCTCGCTGGGCTCGTCCAGCAGCACCAGAAAGGGGTTGCCCATCAGCGTGCGGGCCACGGTCAGCATCTGCTGCTCGCCGCCGGACATGCGGCCACCCGGCCGGTCGGGCATCTCGCCCAGGTTGGGGAAGAGCTTGAACAGGGCCTCGGGCGACCAGGCCGGCGCCGCGCTGCCGTCGGGCCAGTGGCGCGGCGGCTGGCGGCCGACGGCCAGGTTTTCCATCACCGTCAGGTCGCTGAAGATGCGGCGGTCCTCGGGCACGAAACCCAGGCCGGCGCGGGCGATGGCAAAGGGTTCAGCGCGGGCGATGTCGCGGCCCATGAAGCGCACCGCCCCCTGGCGCCGCGCCAGCATGCCCATGATGGCCTTGAGCGTGGTGCTCTTGCCGGCGCCGTTGCGGCCCATCAGCGCCACCACCTCGCCACGCCGCACCTGCAGGTCGACGTCGAACAGGATCTGCGCCGCGCCGTACCAGGCGGCCAGGCCCTGTGCGTCGAGCAGCACGTCGTTGCTCATGCTGCGGCTCCCGAAGGCTGCGACCCATCCAGTGGCCGCGGCAGAACCGGCGCTGCCGGGCTGCGCGCGGCGCCCCCTTGAGGGGGAGCGCCGGAGGCGCTTCGGGGGTGGGCCTCAAACGTCTTGCCGCTGCCGAAGTACACCGCCTGCACCTGGGGATGGTCGCGGATCTCGGCCGGCGATCCTGAAGCGATCAGCCGGCCGCGGGCCAGCACGATCAGCCGGTCGGCATAGGCGAACACCACGTCCATGCTGTGCTCGGTGAACAGCACCGCCAGGCCACGCTCGACCACCAGGCGCTTGGTCAGCGCCATCAGCGCATTGCGCTCCTGCGGCGCCATGCCGGCGGTGGGCTCGTCCATCAGCAGCAGCTTGGGGGCGTTGGCCATTGCGATGGCCAGCTCCACCCGCTTGACGTCGCCATAAGCCAGCACGCTGCAGGGCCGGTCGGCCTGCTCGGCCATGCCTACCTGGCGCAGCAGGTCCATGGCCTCGGCGCGCTTGTAGTCGGCGGCGCGGCGCCACATCGAGAACAGCCGGCCGTCGGCCGAGATCAGCGCCATCTGCACGTTCTCGACCACCGTCAGCGAGGCAAAGGTCTCGGCGATCTGGAAGGTGCGGCCCACGCCCAGCTTCCAGATGTCGCGTGGCTTGCGGCCGATCAGCTCCTGGCCGTCCAGCTGGATCGAGCCGCTGTCGGCCTTGAGCTGGCCGTTGACCATGTTGAAGGTGGTGGACTTGCCGGCGCCGTTGGGGCCGATCAGGGCCAGCAGCTCACCCTTGGCCACCGTGAAGGCTATGCCGTCCACCGCCTTGTTGCCGCCGAAGGTCTTGCCCAGGCCACTGACTTGAAGCAGGCTCATGCGTTCACCTTACGGCGGTCGGCCACCTGGGCCACGAAGCCGGCGATGCCCTGCGGGAAGGCCAGCACCAGCAGCAGGATGATGCCGCCGAGCAGTGCACGCCAGTAGTCGGTGGCGCGGGCCACGCTGTCCTGCAGCCAGGTGAAGCTGACGGCCCCCACCACCGGGCCGGCCAGAGTCTGCACCCCACCCAGCAGCACCATCACCAGGCCGTCCACCGACTTGCCCACGGCCATGCTGTCGGGCGAGATGCTGCCCTTGCTGAAGGCGTACAGCGCACCGGCGCCACCCGCCGCTACCGCCGCCACGACGAAGGCCGCCCACTGGATGTGCTGCACATGGATGCCGATGGCGTCGGCACGCAGCGGCGAGTCGCGCCCGGCGCGCATGGCATAACCGAAGGACGAAAACAGCACCCGGCGCAGCGCCAGCACGCCGCCGGCCACACCGGCCAGGGTGAGGAAGTAGTAGGCCGTCTTGCTGGACAACCACGGGGCCGGCCAGACGCCGGTCAGGCCGTTGCTGCCGCCGGTGAAGTCGTCCCACTGGAAGGTGATGGACCAGACAATCTGGGCAAAGGCCAAGGTGAGCATGGCCAGGTAGACGCCCGACAGCCGCACGCAGAACCAGCCGAACACCACCGCGCCCAGGCCGGCCAGCAGCGGCGCGGCCAGCAGCGCGGCCTCCATCGGCCAGCCGGCCTTGAGCATCAGCAGCGCCGCGGCATAGGCGCCCAGGCCGAAGTAGGCGGCATGGCCGAAGGAATGCATGCCCGCCGGGCCCATGATGAAGTGCAGGCTGGCCGCAAACAGTGCGGCCGTCAGCAGGTCGATGGCCAGCACCGTGATGTAGGGGTTGCTGGTGGTGAGCAGGGGCAGCAGCAGCAGGCCCAGCGCCACCAGCGCGGCGGTGATCTGCAGCGGCCGCCCGGTCGGGCGCAGGGGTGCCTCGATGGCCGCGGTGTTGCGGCTGACCGCCTGCGGCTTGCCCATCAAACCCCAGGGCCGCCAGACCAGCACCACCGCCATCACCAGGAACTCGACCACCAGCGTCAGCTTGGAAAAGCTGAAGTCGATGCCGAACCACTGCACCGTGCCGATGCCCACGCACATGGCCTTGATCTCGGCGATCAGCAGCGCGGCGACAAAGGCGCCGGGGATCGAGCCCATGCCGCCGACCACCACCACCACGAAGGCGTCGCCGATGGTCAGCAGGTCCAGGCCCAGCGCCGCCGGCTCACGCGGCAGCTGCAGCGCACCGCCCAGGCCGGCCAGCAGCGCGCCCAGGCCGAACACGCTGGTGAACAGCCAGGCCTGGTTGACGCCCAGCGCACCGACCATCTCGCGGTCCTGCGTGGCGGCGCGCACCAGCGTGCCCCAGCGGGTGCGGGTCAGCAGCAGCCACAGCGCGCCCAGCACTGCCGGGCCGACCACGATCAGCAGCAGGTCGTAGCTGGGAAAGCGCCGGCCCAGCAGGTCGACCGAGCCCGACAGCCCCGGCGCACGCGGGCCCAGCAGGTCTTCCGGCCCCCACAGCCACAGCGCCGCATCCTTGATCACCAGCACCAGGGCGAAGGTGGCCAGCAGCTGGAACAACTCGGGCGCCCGGTAGATGCGGCGCAGCAGCAGCACCTCCACCAGCGCACCGAACACCCCCACCGCCAGCGCCGCCAGCGCCAGCGCCGGCCAGAAGCCCAGGCCAACGCCCAACCGCTCGACCAGGCTGTAGGCGATGTAGACGCCCAGCATGAAAAACGAGCCATGCGCGAAGTTGACGATGCGCGTGACACCGAAGATCAGCGACAGCCCCGCCGCCACCAGGAACAGCGACGACGCACCGGCCAGGCCGTTGAGCAACTGGACGATGAAGGCGGAGAAGCTCATCAGTCAGCGGGGCGCAGCTTCTTCACTTCGGCATCGCTGGGCTGGAACTTGCTGCCGTCGAGGTAGACATAGTCGACCATCGTGCCGCGGCCTTTGTCGTTCTTGGTCTTGCCGACATAGGCGCCCATGGTGGACTGGTGATCCTGGGCGCGGTAGGTGGTCTTGCCGAAGGGGGTCATCAGCTCCAGGCCCTTGAAGGCGGTGACCAGCTTCTCTGTGTCGCTGCCCTTGGCCTTGGTGATGCCGGCGGCCAAGCTCTTGATCGCGGTGTAGCCCACCACCGAGCCCAGGCGCGGGTAGTCGTTGTACTTGCGGTGGTAGGCCAGGTAGAAGGCCTTGTGCTCGGGCGTCTGGATGCCGTACCAGGGATAGCCGGTGACCAGCCAGCCGTTGGGCGTCTCGTCCTTCAGCGGGTCCAGGTACTCGGGCTCGCCGGTCAGCATGCTCACCACTTCGCGGCCCTGGAACAGGCCGCGGGTATTGCCTTCGCGCACGAACTTGCTCAGGTCGGCACCGAACAGCACATTGAAGATCGCGTCGGGCTTGGCGTCGGCCAGGGCCTGCACCACGCTGCCGGCGTCCAGCTTGCCCAGCGGTGGCGCCTGCTCGGCGACGAACTCCACGTCCGGCTGCGCCGCCTTCAGCAGCGCCTTGAAGGTGGCCACCGCCGACTGGCCGTATTCGTAGTTGGGGTAGACGATGGCCCAGCGCGTTTTCTTCAGCTTGGCCGCCTCGGGCACCAGCATGGCCGACTGCATGTAGGTGCTGGGGCGGAGGCGGAAGGTGTACTTGTTGCCGTTGCCCCAGACGATCTTGTCGGTCAGCGGCTCGCTGGCCAGGTAGAAGAACTTCTTCTGCTTGGCGAAGTCGGTCAGCGCCAGGCCGATGTTGGACAGGAAACCACCGGTCAGCACGTCCACCTGCTCACGCGAGACCAGCTCCTCGGCGGCGCGCACCGCGTCACCCGGGTTGCCGTTGTCGTCGCGGGTGATCAGTTGCACCTTCTTGCCGTTCAGGCCGCCGGCGGCATTGATCTCCTCGACGGCCAGTTCCATGCCCTTTTTGTAGGGCTCCAGAAAGGCCGGCTGCACCTTGTAGCTGTTGATCTCGCCGATCTTGATCACGCCCTGGGCATGGGTGGACGACAGCGCCAGCGCACCCAGCGAGGCGATGGCGGCGGTGGCGACGAAGGTTCTGCGGATCATGGGGTCATCCTCGGGAGTCGGAGAAGGGAACGGAACGATAGCGCGGGGCGGGCGGGCATCAGCGCAAGCCGTCCTCGCCCTTGATCTCGTGGGCCTGCAGGCCGCCGATGCGCGGCAGCGGCCGGCCGCTGTCGGTGACGGCCACGGCGACCACGATCTCGTTGGCACGCGGCGCGTCGCTGACCCGCGCCTCGATGGCGTCGAAGTGGCTGCGCACGAAGGCGGCGTCCTTGTGGCCCAGCGGCACGTCCACCGCCGTGCCCACGCCGCCCTGCTTCTTGGCCGAGGGCACCAGCGCGGCGCCCTTGTCCACCGCCTTGCGCAGCGGCGCGCCCAGCTTGGGGTGCAGGATGGCCGCGGCATGCTCCAGCTCACCCGCCTCGCCGACGATGGCCGCCTTGCCATAGCTCTGCGCCTGCGCCGGCATGATGCCCAGCGCCTGCACGCACCGGTCGCCCAGCAGGCCGCCGAGTTCCTCGCCGATGGCGATCAGCGTGTCGACGTTGGCCTCGTAGCGGCCGGCATACGGGTTGGTAATCACCGCCATCGCCAGCGCGCGGCGGGTGGGCGGGTTCACGTCACGGCCCATCTCGCGGCGGATCTCGTCCACCTGGACCACCAGCTTGCGGATGTAGGAAGGCACAGGCTTAGTCATGGCGCAGAGACTCCAATGGCGAGGCGTTTAGCCAGCGGACGCCGCGGAACCGGCTCGGCCGGGCCGCTGGCGTCGCCCCCTTGAGGGGGAGCGCCGCAGGCGCTACGGGGGTGGGTCATCTCTGTCCATCCCATTTGGCGATGGCGTCGGCAGCCAGGCCGCCGACCCGGGCATGCACCCGCGCACCGGTGCTCATGGCCAGGATCACGATCATCTCGTCGGGCCGCGGCGCGCCGGGCACACGCACTTCCATCGCGTCGAAATGGCTGCGCACATAGCTGGCGTTGATGTGGGTCAGCGGCACGTCCAGCGTGGCACCGGGGCCACCCACCTTCTTGGTGCTGGGCACGATGGCCAGGGCGTTGCCGCTCTGGCCGCCGCTGGAGATGCCCTTGGCGTAGGCCGCGGCGTCGCCCTTCCAGCCCAGCAACTCGCGCATCGCGTAGCCGCCCGGCACATGCCACAGCGCGCCATGCTCCAGCTCGCCGGCCGCGCCGATGATGGCGCCCTTGCCATAACCCTGGATGCGCTCGGTGGGCACGTCCAGGGCCTTCAGCAGCTGGCGCGCCAGGTCCAGGCCGACGGGGTTCAGCGCCTCCATCATCGGCAGGATGTCGGGCTCATAACGGCCGGCGTAGGGGTTGCTCAGCACCGCCGCGATGGCGCCGCGGCGCAGCGGCACGGCAGCGCGTGGCCCGCCCTCGTGGAAGATGTCCTCGACCTGGGTGAAGACGCGGCGGATGTCGATGAGGTTCATGGCAGGCGACTCGTTCAACTCGTTTAGCAATTACTGAACCAACTACCCCAGGCACTCTAGCGGCTGCGCCAGCGGCAGCCGAGCGAAGGAACCCTGACAGGCCAGCAGCGCCGCCTGCACCAAGCCCCGCGCCTGCAGGCGCAACGCACAGGCCAGGCCACGCTGGAGCGCCTGCTGGACCAGCGCAGCCGGCAGCGCCGGCACGTCGACGGTGACGAGGATCGCACCCAGGTCGCTGTCGTCGCGCAGGCTGTTGGCGGGCCGGCGCACGATACCCGCGTGCGGCACGTCCACCGCGTTGGCGATCACCGTGGCGGCGGCGTCGGCCTGGGCGGCAGTGGCGGCCAGCACGGTGACGCTGTCGGCGATGCCGCGTGAATGGCTGCGCCCGCGCCAGCCGCTGGTGGCCACACCCCGCACCGGCATGTCGGCCCGCACCAGAAAGCCCGCATCGGTGCGCAACGTCCCCGTGGCGGTGCGCGCCGCGGCGGCGGCGTCGAAGTTCGCCAGGTCGGCGTACACGCCGACCCGCGCCTCGGCGCCTGGCCCGAGGTGCAGGGCGATGTCGCCGCCGTTGTTGATCCAGGCCCGGGTGATGCCGGGCCGCTGGTAATGCGTGACCAGTTCCTGCGCCACCGCGCCGGCCACCGCCGCCATCGGCGTGAGGTAACCGTCGGCCTCGGCCACCAGCGGGGCGCAAGCGGCGGCCATGCGGCGGGCCATGGCCCCCTGCAGCGGGCAGCCGGCGGCGGCCGGCGCCAAGGGCTGGCGCAGTTGCGGCAGTTCAGCCACCAACTCGGCCAGCACGGTCTCGAAGCGGGCCCAGGCGGCGGCATGGGCCGCCAGCACCCCATCGGCCTGCCCCTCGGCAGCGATCACGAGGTCGATCGGCCCCTGCTGGAAGTGCCAGCGGTCACCGGCCAGCCGGGCGCGTTGCGCTGCCAGCATCGCCACCGGTCAGCCCAGCAGCGGCGGCCGGCCCAGGGGCCAGCCGTTGCCCGTCGGCTGGGCGATGAAACGCCGCGCGGTGGGCGCGCCGTCATGGTGCCAGGCACCGGTGGCCAGCACCTGGGCGAGGGGCCGCACATAGGCCATGTGGCCGCCCAGGGCCTGGTAGTCGTCCAGCCGCAGGCTGAACTCGATGGGCGCGACGATGGCCGGCGTGGGCACGGTGCCGAAGCTGCCGGCCGGCATGCGCATCACGTCGACCATCACCGTGATGCCACCACCCGGCCAGACATAGGCCGGCGCACCGCCGCAAGTGACGTTGACGATGCTGCGCTTGATGGCCCGCGTCAGCTGCACCGGGTTGTCGGTGACACCGGCGCGCAGGCTGCCACCGGCACCGCCGACGAATAGCACGGTGCACAGCGAGGGCTCGCAGTTCTCGCCGATGCGCTCGACGATCTGCTGCACCGCGCCGGGCATGGCCGCCGGCTGCGGCTGCAGCGCATCGTCCAGCACGAACCAGGCGGCATGCTCGCCGGTGGTGCTGACCATCAGCAGGCGCTGGCCGGGCCAGGCGGCGTCGGCGTCCCAGGGTTCCAGGATGGACAGCGGGTCGGCAATGTCGGTGCCGCCCCAGCCGGTGCCGGGGTTGGCGACCTGGAAGTAGCGGCCCGGCGTGCTCTTGCGGCCGCGGATCTTCAGGCCCGAGGGCCGCATCGCCAGGCAGCGCCCGGCCTGGTGTTCGGTCAGCACGCCGGTGATGTGGTCGTCGACCACCACCACCTCGTCCACCAGGCCGATGAACTGCTGGGCAAAGATGCCGATGGTGGCCGAGCCGCAGCCCACGCGCATGCGCTGCTCGGGCACACCGTCCACCACCGGCGGCTGGCCGGCCTGGACCCGCACCTGGGCACCACCGTCGATGCTGAACTCGACCGCCTGCTGGTTGCCCAGCGCCTGCATCATGTCCACCGTGATGCGGCCTTCCTTCTTGCTGCCGCCGGTGATGTGGTGCACACCGCCCAGGCTGAGCATCTGCGAGCCGTACTCGGCGGTGCTGACATGGCCCACCACCTCGCCCTTGCAGCGCACATTGGCCTGCTCCGGGCCCAGCCAGCGGTCGGTGTCGATCTTCACCTTCAGGCTGCAATAGCTGAAGATGCCTTCGGTGACCACGGTCACCATGTCCACGCCGTCCACCTGGGACGACACGATGAAGGGCGCGGGCTTGTAGTCGGGGTAGGTGGTGGACGCACCGACGGCGGTGACGAACATCGCCGGCTCGGCGTCGGCCGCCGCCACCGACGCAGCCGCCTCGGGCAGGAAGGGCACCAGCCCACCCTCCCCCTCGGCCAGCCGCTGGCGCACGATCAGCACTGGGTCCACCCGCACTAGCGTGCCGGCCTGGTTGGCATAGCGGTCGCAGGCGCCGGCCTTGCCCTCGCTGATCTGGCACAGCACCGGACAGGCATTGCACTCGATCTTGTGCGCGGCCATGCGCTCGTTGCGTGGCGCCAAGCGCCAGTCGGCCGCCGCCGGCCCGCCGCCCGGCAGCCCCTCGCCCAGGCCATCGGTCTTGGTGTGTTCGTGCTCAGACATGGGCGCCCCGTGGCTGATGCAGGACAAAGCCCGACACCCCGGGAGAACCCGGGGGCTCAGGCACAATACCGGGTAACGCAGCGGGCCGCAGTTTCATGTAGTGCCTGCTAAACTTTGATGTAGCCGATGCTACATTCACGGCGCAGGCAGCGCAAGGGCGCGGGGGTTCCCGACGGCCTCGATGCCATGGGCCGGCCCCACCGCAACGCATCCGATCGCCCGCGAGCACCATCACCATGAGCGCTTTCAACGAAGAAAAGGTCCTGAGCGTCCACCACTGGACCGACCGCCTGTTCTCCTTCACCACCACGCGGGGCACCTCGCTGCGCTTCCTCAACGGCCACTTCACGATGATCGGCCTGCGCGTCAACGGCAAGCCGCTGCTGCGCGCCTACAGCGTGGCCAGCGCCAACTACGAGGAGACGCTGGAGTTCCTCAGCATCAAGGTGCAGGACGGCCCGCTGACCAGCAAGCTGCAGCACATCCAGCCCGGCGACACGCTGATCGTCGGCAACAAGCCCACCGGCACCCTGGTCATCGACTACCTGCTGCCGGCCAAGCGCCTGTACATGATGAGCAGCGGCACCGGCCTGGCGCCGTTCATGAGCATCATCCGTGACCCGGCCACCTACGAGAAGTTCGAAGAGGTGGTGCTGGTGCACGGCGTGCGCGAGGTCAAGGAACTGGCCTACCACGACTACATCACCGAAGAGCTGCCCAAGCACGAGTTCCTGGGCGAGATGGTCAGCCAGCAGCTGAAGTACTACCCCACGGTCACCCGCGAGGCCTACAAGCACCAGGGCCGCATCACCGACCTGATCGAGAACGGCAAGCTGTTCAGTGATCTGGGCGTGCCGACCATCAGCCCGGCCGAAGACCGGGTGATGATCTGCGGCAGCCCGGGCCTGCTGAAGGACCTGAAGGGCATGCTGGAGCAGCGCGGCTTCAAGGAAGGCAATACCTCCACGCCGGGCGACTTCGTCATCGAACGCGCCTTCGTCGAGCAGTAAGCCGCCCGGCCGCCCCCGACCGCCGCCACTGCATGGCGACCGCAGCGCGCAAGAAGGCCGCCGCCGCGCCCGCCTCCGGGCGCAAGCCCGGCGTGCGCGAACTGGCCGCCCAGGCCACGCGCGACAACATCCTGCGCGCGGCCACCAAGGTCTTCGCCCGCCACGGCTTTGCCGGCGGGCGCATCGAGCAGATCTCCAAGGCGGCCAAGTCCTACGATCGCATGATCTACTACTACTTCGGTAGCAAGGAAGGTCTGTTCATCGCGGTCATCGAGGACACTTACCGCCGCTTCAACGAGGCCGAGTCGGCGCTGGCGCTGGACATCGCCCAGCCGCTGCAGGCGCTGGGCGACGTGATCCGCTTCGTCTGGGGCTACTACCAGAAGAACCCCGACTTCATCACCCTGCTCAACACCGAGAACCTGCTGCGCGGCAAGCACATCGGCAAGAGCCCCAACGCCCGCCAGTACTCGTCGCCGGTGATCGCCATCACCGACAGCGTGCTGCGCA
>Ga0208266_100505_pt1 | contig 12984 bp, 10 predicted proteins | sample LakWasMet67_HOW9_2_FD_183897 | JGI IMG/M metagenome (GOLD analysis project Ga0208266, IMG submission 183897) | Freshwater sediment methanotrophic microbial communities from Lake Washington under simulated oxygen tension - Sediment Metagenome... | ecosystem: Environmental > Aquatic > Freshwater >...
CACCGAACTGCGCCCGTTCAACGAGCGCTGGTGAGCCGCACCCGCGCCAACCCCGCCATTGATCCCCCACCGGACACCGACGCCATGGACGCCAGCACCGATACACCAACGACCGCAGCATCCGCCACGCCATCCGCCACGCCACTCAACTGGCACAAATCGGCCTGCAACCTCTGCTACATCAACTGCGGGGTCGAACTCGGCGTCAGCGGCGACGGCGCGGGCCAGCGCATCGTCAAGGTGCGTGGCGACGCCGACAACCCGCGTTCGCAGGGCTACCTGTGCAACAAGGCCCAGGCCATCCCCAGCTACGTGCACCACCGTGACCGTCTGACCACACCGCTGCGCCGGCGCGCCGACGGCAGCCATGAACCGATCACCTGGGACATCGCGATCCGCGAGATCGCCGAGCGCCTGGGCACGGTGGTGGCCACGCATGGCGGCAAGACGGTGGCGGCCTTCGGCGGCGGTGGGCAGGGCAACCATGCCGGCGGCAGTTATGCCTTCGGCCTGCTGCGGGCGCTGGGTTCACGCACGATCTTCAACGCGTTGTCGCAGGAGAAGACTGGCGACTTCTGGCTCAACGGCCACATCTTCGGTTCGCAGATGTGCCACACCGGCGAGGACATCCACCACTGCGACCTGCTGCTGGTGCTGGGTGCCAACCCACGGCTGGCCCACGGCTTCACCAACGCGCGCGACCAGCTCAACGGCTTGCGCAAGGACCCGCAGCGCAAGCTGGTCGTGGTCGACCCCCGACGCACCGAGACGGCCGACGCGGCTGACCTGCACATCGCGCTGCGCCCGGGCACCGACGCCTTCCTGCTCGGTGCGCTGCTGGCCGAGCTGATGCGCCGCAACGCCTTCGACGAGGCCTTCCTGGCCGCGCACGCGGTGGGCGTGGACGAGGTGAAGGCCGCGCTGGCCGAGGTGCCGGTGGCCGACTGGCTGGCGGCAGCCGATGTCAGCGCCGACGCCTTCGCGCAGCTGATGCAGATGGTCATCGATGCCAAGGCGATGGTGGTGCGGGTGGAACTGGGCATCCAGCAGGGGCTGAACTCCACGCTGAACTCCTACCTGGAGAAGCTGCTGTACCTGATGACCGGCCACTTCAGCCGCCCCGGCACACATGGCCTGCACAGCTGGCTGGCGCCGCTGTGGGGCAATACGCCGGGCGCGCGCCACTTTGCCACGCAGGCCGAGGTGATCTGCGGCCTGCTGTCGCCCAATGTCTTCCCGGATGCCGTGCTCAGCGACCACCCTGACCGCCTGCGTGTGCTGTGGGTGGACAGCGCCAACCCGGTGAACACCGCTGCCGACACCGCCCGCGTGCTGCAGGCGATGGCCGCGCTGGACCTGATGGTGGTGGTCGACGTGGCCTACACCGAGACTGCCGCACAGGCGGACTACGTGCTGCCGGCGGCGTCCACCTACGAGAAGTGTGAGTTCACGCTCTTCAACTTCGAGCTGCCGACCAACTATTTCCACGTCCGGGCGCCGGTGCTGCCACCGCTGCCGGGCACGCTGCCCGAGCCCGAGATCTACGGCCGGCTGGCGCGCGCCATGGGCCTGATGCCCGACGACGCGGTGCTCGATGCGTTGCGCGCGGCAGCCCGTGATCCTGACCGCTTCGGCGCGGCATTTGCCGAGGCAGCCGCGGCCGACAAGAACGTCGGCAAGCTGGGCGGCCAGGTGCTGTACGAGACCTTGGGCCGCAGCCTGCCCGACGGCACGGCGGCGGCCGCGCCGCTGTGGCAGGCCTGCCACCGCCTGGCACGCACGCGACCGCAGGCGGTGCGCCAGGCGCTGCTGGCGGGCGCTGACGGTGCTGGGGCCGAATCGCTGCCCGAGGATGGCCCGGCGCTGGGCGAACGGTTGTTCCGCACTGTCGTCGGCGCCCGGTCGGGCGCGGCCTTCTCGGTGCACACGGCGTCGTGGGATTTCATCGAGCATGCCGACCACAAGCTGCACCTGGCGGTACCGCAGATGCTCGACTGGCTGCTTGCACTCGACCCCAAGTCGGCCGGCCCGGACCCGGACTGGCCCTTCGTGCTGTCGGCCGGCCAGCGGCGGCTGAACAACGCCAACCAGATCCTGCGCGACCCCGGCACCCGCGCCAGCGACCCCGACGGCGCGCTGTACATCCATCCCGACGACCTGGCTGCGCTGGGTGTGCCCGACCGCGGCGCCGTGGTGGTGGAAACCACCCGCGCGCGCATGGTGGTGCGCGCCAAGGCCACCGACTCGATGCGCCGCGGCCATGTCGCGCTGCCCCACGGCTATGGCCAGCGGCATCCGGCGGCCGACGGCACACGGCAGGTGGTCGGCCCGCCGATCAACTGGCTGACTGACGGTGCAGCACGCGACCGCGTGGCCGACACGCCGCACCACAAGCATGTGCCGGTGCGCCTGCATGCGGCGCCGGCCGATGCGGTGCTGAACACGGTGCTGCCAGTCGCCGAGGTGGTGCCTTGACCCATGTCGTCACCGAGGCCTGCATCCAGTGCCGCTACACCGACTGCGTGGACGTCTGCCCTGTGGATTGCTTCCGCCAGGGCCCCAACTTCCTGACCATCGACCCGGACGAATGCATCGACTGCGCGGTCTGCATCCCGGAATGCCCGGTCAACGCCATCGTGGCCGAAGAAGACCTGCCGGCCGAGCAGCAGCACATGACCGCGCTGAATGCCGAACTGGCCCGGTTGCCCGGCTGGGCGCCGATCACCAAGCGCACTGACCCGCTGCCGCAGGCCGAGGCCTGGAAGGACCGCACCGACAAGTTGCCGCACCTGCTGCGCTGACCATTCCCCAGATAACCCGCCACGCCAGCCGTGGCTCACCACCGAAGGAACATGCCATGAGCAGTACCGAGACCGGCCGCGTCACGATGGACATCAACGGCCACGTCTGCACCATCACCGTCGACAACACCACGAAGAGGAACGCCTACACCCCGGCGATGCTCGACCAGGTGGCCGAGTTCATGACCGCCTACGAGGACAACGACGAGCTCTGGGTCGCCATTTTCTGCTCTGCCGGCGAGCACACCACTGCCGGGCTGGACATGCCGCGCTTCTTCGGCCCCACCGCTGAGCCCGACCGCCGCCGGCCCGGGCTGGTCGACCCCTTCGGGCTGGAGCGCCGCTGCACCAAGCCGGTCATCGCCGTGGTGCAGGGCATCACCTACACCGTAGGCATCGAAATGGCGCTGGCGCAGGACATCGTGATCGCCGCCGACACCGCGCGCTTCCAGCAGCTGGAGTCGCGCCGCGGCATCGCGCCGCTGGGCGGTGCGCACTTCCGCTACCTGTCGCGCACCGGCTGGGGCAATGCCATGCATCTCCTGTTCACCTGTGAGGAGTTCAACGCCGAGCGTGCGCTGCAGCTGGGCTTCGTGCAGGAGGTGCATCCCTTCGGTCGCCACATGGAACGGGCACAAGAACTGGCCGCGACGATCTGCGAATGCGCGCCCATCGGCCTGCGCGCCACCAAGAAGGCCGCACTGGCCTATATCGAGGGCGGCGAGCAGGCCGCGGTCGCCTGCATTCCGGCGATCAAGGAACAGGTCTTCGCCACCGAGGACTTCAAGGAGGGCATCCAGTCCTTCGTGGAACGGCGCAAGGCCCGGTTCTCTGGCCGCTGAGGGTTGTGCCTTGGCGTGGACTTGCGTCCGGACATTCGTTCCAATTCGGCACTGCCGGTCATGCATGAAGGGCCTTGGGCCATGCGGTCGATGATGCGATTTCTGCGGGACACCCAGATCGAAGGGCGGCTCTTCCCCCGAGGGTCACAGGTGCAGACGCTCGCGGCGGGCGACATCGCGCTGGTGCTACCGGACCCGGGCACGCACACCACGCTCTGCGCCGTGCCCGCAAGGAACCTGGCTCCCTTGAAGCGATTTCGCATCGTGCTCGTCAACCGCCGGGTTGGCCTGCTGGCGGAGGAGCTCCGCTGGGCAGTCGATGCCGACGACCTCAGGTCGGCCATCGACCACACCGCTCCCGACTGCGAGATCGTGGAACTGGATTTGATCGACACCTAGTCTTACTGTGTCACAACCGTAGTCTTGCCCCTGCTGCGGCAGCGCAGGGGCAAGACTACGGTTGTGACACAGTAAGATTAACGCGCCCTAGGCTGCCCCGCGCGAGCTGGAATGGACCCACCGGCGAGGTGCTGGGCAAGCGCATGAGCATGGCTGTCCCGCGCGAACAGGGACGGCCCCTGTCTGCACGTGTGGCGCCTTGCGCTAGTGTTCCCCGCGGGCGTGGGAATGAACCGGCCGCCGACCAGGATGCCAAGGAGTTCGCACGGCAGAAGATTTACGACTGCCGCATTCGCAGCGCTGAGGGCTGGGAATCCAGCGGCCGCAGTTGTGCTGCGGCTGCAGTGCCGTGGCAGGCCTGCGTTGAGGTGCTGATGCAGCAGCAGAGAAGTCTGAGCCCCTTGTTATTCCTGCTGCCGAGCCGGTTCAGCCGCCCCTCGGCCTGGGCCGGTCGTGCTCGCGCTCTTCCTGCTCCAGACGCTCCTGTTCCAGCTGTGCCAGGTAGGCTTGCTCCTGCGCGGCGGCCTGCTGCGACGCCAGCGTCTTCTGTTCAGCGACGGTGGCCTGCACGGGCTGCTCGCCGGCCTGAGAGGCGGGCAGGGAGGTCGGGACAGCCGGGGTGGGAGACGCCACTGCCTTCGGGCCTGCCGCCTTTGCAGCCTCGGCTGCCTGGCGGGCTTGGGCGACCTGACGCGCATGTGGTCTTCTCGCAAGAAGGGCAGCTTCCTTGTCTGCGGCGATCTTCTGCAAGGCCGCCTGGATCTTGGCCTCGTTCTCGCGCCTGCGAAGCAGGACTGCCTCCTCGATGGTTAGATTAAATTTCGCGTTGGCCAGCGACTCTGCCTTCGCGATCAGTCTCTCCGAAAGCCGCTTGACCTTGATGTTGAGCAGCTCGACGAATTCACCAGCGCTGTTCTTCCAGCCGCCGGTCCGGATGTAGTCGATGTAGTCCAGCGTCGAGGTCTTGTGCTTGTTCTTCGACCACGTCTTAGACATCTGCTCGCGGACTTGATAGTCTGTGAGCGCACGAGCCCAATCGATGCCGTTGTCGTTCCGCCAGGCGAGGTGTTCCGCGCGGCTGGCGAAGATCTCGATGTGCTCGCGGTGCCGGGAGCAAGTGACGCCCCAGTCGCGGTAATCGGTCTTCGTCGAGTCCCGGGCGAAGACCCGGTCCACCGTCTGACCCTGGCTGCTGAAGCTGGTCAGGGCGTAGGCGTGCTGGAGCTGCAGCCAGCCATTCTTCACCCACGCCTTGTCGTTGACCCCGACGATGACCTCCCGCGCCTTGTCGCCGTGCCCGACATGTAGGGTGATCTTGCCGGCCTGGTGGTCGATCGCGGAGATCGTCGCCCTGGTGCGGTTGTAGACATCGAGCTCCTTCCGGTTCACCCGGATCTGAACCTCATCCCCGACGCGAAAGGAGATCGCCGCTGCGCTGAGCGCCTGCTCAGCCGTCACCTTGCTGCCCTTGGTGGCATCAGCCGAGTCCACCGCGCGCACGATCAGCGGGTCACCGGTGAGGCGGCCGAGCTCGGCGAGCCTGGCGTGAGCCCAGCGGTTCAGAGTCGCCACGTCGGCGTTTTCGCGAGCGATCATCAGATGGCTCTTGCCCGGGTGCCCCTCGGCAGAGCCAGCCCAGGCAGCGAACATCTTCTGGTTCGCGTCCAGCGTCGACTCGCCGATGTGGATGCGGTCCTTCCAGTGGCTCAAAGCGGTATGCGGATTGCGCTCGAACAGGTCCTTGATCGCAGCCCTGTCCTTGAGGTCATGCTGGCGACGGATGGTGTCGATACGGGCATCGACGACAACGTCTGTGATGACCCGCAGCGCGTCGCCGGCGTCAATGCTGGTCAGCTGCTTCTCCTCGCCGGTCAGGATCAGCCTGGTGCCGGCTTTCTCCACCTCGTCGACGATCCGGGCCATGTCGCGCGTGCCCACCAGGCCGGCCTCATCGAGCACCACCACCGTCTTGTCGGTCAGCGGAATCTGACCGTTCGCAAGATCCCGCAGCCAGGCGGCGATGGCGCGGTGCGATTCGAGCTTCGCCTCCGTCCTCAGGTTCGCCGCCGCCGTCCAGTTCTGAGCGATGGCCTCGATGCGGTAGCCCTGTGACTGATAGGCCTTGGCCACCGTTTCCATGCTGAAGGTCTTGCCGGCACCGGCAGCACCCTGCATGACGGCGACACGGCTGGTCGAGCTCAGGATGCGACGCACAGCCTCAGCCTGCTCACCACTCATCGATGGGCGCTCGGCGACGATCGCCTCGGCACGCTCGGTGGTGAACACGGGGTCCACCTTCTCCGAAGCCGACTGGACCATCTGCGCTTCGAGGGCCATCATCTCCTCGGTCGTGTAGACGACCTTGCCGTACTCATCGAACGACATCAGCAGCTTTTCTTTGACTACAGCCACCGCTACCTCGATCTCTTCGAGCGTCGCGTGTCCCATGAGGTCTTGAGCCACCCGGCTGTAGATCTGCGCTTCGGTGACCGTGGCCCTCGCTTGGGTCAGCCGATCCTCGATGCCCTCCAGAAGCTCGTCACGCACCGATTCGATGAGCGGGCCATGGGGCATGCCACCGACGAGCTCAGCAACGTCCTTGGCGGTGAAGTCAAAGTGCTCCTTCGCCTCCTGGGCCCATGCCTCGTGCAGCTGCTCTCGGGTCAGGTTCGGGTCTTTCTCCCGCCTGGTCGTGATCTTGATCTTTTCAAACAGGCCCTTGTTGTCGTAGATTGCCTGGGTGGGCACGCCCATTTCGGCCGCCTTTTCGGCCACTGCCTCATCAATTTGCCTCGTGCGCTTCGAGAAACGCTCTTCAAGCTGCCATGAGATACCAGCGATCTTGATATTTCCGCCGTTGGTCTCGACCTGGAGCCCAATATCGCGCAGGCGGCGTCCAAGGCTGCAATGGTAGGTGGCGGCCATGGCGCCCTGCCAGACGAACATGGCGTGGTTCTCGGTTGCGCCGGTAGTGCCGTCGCCACGCACGGCGAGATTCAAAACAGCTGCATGCTCGTGCAGCTGCATATCCCCTTCACGGCTTGAGCCATGCGAGAACCGCCCGATGATGGCCGCCGATTGCTCAACGATCTTCCCGTCCTTGCCGCGCCGGGTAATCGTGGCCTTATCGGACAAAAGCCGGAGTGCATCCTCGACAGCCAGATCATGAGCGTCCTGAATCTTCTGCCTGAGGTTTTCATCTGCAATACCCCAGGCAAGACTAACCGTCTTGTCGGAAGAAAACGTATTGTCCGTGAATGCAACTCTGCCGACTTGGCCGGCATTCTGAACAAGTGGCGCTCCGGTTCTTGGATCAAAACCTTTCGCCAGCATATCAAATGCTTTGATCGTGTCCTTGAGACCATTGCCTCGGATAAGCTGATCATTCTCCAATCCAAAACGCCTGGCGTCATCTGGATTTCCAAAGAAGAACCGGCCTGGGGGCTCTGAGCTCGACGCAGTATAGTAATCGTCGGCATCCTCCGGCATCCTGATATTGCCATCCTTGTCGATCTCAGCCTGCCCGCCGGTCAGGTACTCAACACCGCCTGCTGACTTCTTCTTGAATCCGAGAGACATAATTCAAACCCAATCAATCTAGCGTTCTGGTAACAGGTGGCCTAGTGCTTTGTTGCGCAAAGGCCTCGACAAACGGTCTTTGCAGGGCGTAGATCAACTGGTCGTATCTGTCGAATCGGTTTTCAAGCTTAATGAACAAGCGAAACAAGCCTTCGTTGAAGCTGGTATTCAACTGCTTCTCGGCTGCCGCGTTCAGGGCTTGCAACCTGATGGACTCATTCACTGACTGCTGAGAATGCTTTAGAGATTCGAGCTCTGCCTGGATGCCCTGAAGAAGGGACGCCACAGACGCTGAAGCCCCCTGCGGGGCGGCACCAGGTGCGCGATCAGCGGGGGCACTTTCAGGTGGGCCGGGCGCGGCGTTCGACCCGGGCGTGTGGTCCAGCAGGACGTCGCGTGCCCAGGCGCTGAGGGTCTTGTCCTCGGCTGCCGCCATCGCTTCGAGCCGAGCCCGATCGATCGGCGTCACGCGGATGGAGACCGGTGTGGTGGCCGGCCCAGAAGGGGCCTGCGCAGGGTTCGGCCTAGCGGAGTTGCGCGACTTGCGTGGCTGGTTCGGCTTGCCCTTTCGGGAGCTTGGGCGGCCACGGCCAGCAGCGGCTGGGGCCGGTGCGTGAGCGCTGGGCTGGTCACTCGAAGCGGAGTCGGTCGTCATGCTGGGAGTTCCTTTGGGGCTGATGGGTTAGAACTTGATGATCTCATGTCGTAAACACGCTTAACATGTTGTTAATAAATAGAAATACAGTCACCATTGTCAGAGTGTAGGAATAAGAAAACGCATGTAGATGCGTAACAGTCTGGTCGGATTTAACGAAAGAATCAACTTCGTAAGAGGAGATGGGGACCCTCTGCATGACTGACGACAACATCGAAAGTGGCTCGCCCGCGCCGCACAGCGCTTAGCGAGTCGCCGCGCTTCACGCCTGGACGCGTACTCCGCAGACCTAGCGACCCTCCTGCAATCCGGTGTCACTTCCCAGGACTGCATCGCCTGCCTGGCGTACCGCCGCGTCGACATCTCGATCACGTCGTTGCGCACCTGGGCGATCCGACGCGGGTACGTGATGGGCAAGGGACGTGGCCAGACGCCCGCTGAGCCGGCTGCTGTTCAGGCGCCAGAACCATCCGCTCCGGCAGGTCCAGCCGCCCCGGCGCCCACCGCGACGCTGCCCAAGCCTCAGGCCACCTCGCCGGTCGCTGTTGCCTCCGCCCGAGGACGCTTTTTAGCCGATGTAGAGAACAGCATTGAAGCTGAGCTTAATAGTAAGTCTGGAATTGTTAAGAAGTGAGAGTCAAATGAAAGTCGCAATCGTCAATCGCTCTGGCAATGTGGGCAAGACCCTCATCGACAAACACCTGCCGGCAACGAACCTGCGGGGCGCCAAAGTCCGCATGGTTGAAACCCTCAACGAGGCAGTCATCTCCGAGGCCATGGTGACAATATCCGCCAAGCGCCAGGAAGAACTCTGCGACGAGATCAACTTCTCGGCCGCAGGCGGACGTTTCATGATCGAGGTAGGCGCATCTAACATCGATGCAGAGATCAAGGCTTTCCGTCAGGCCAAGGGCTCCGCCGGGGTATATGGACTACTTCGTGGTCCCAACTACGCCGGACCGCAAGCAGCAAATCGACACGATCAGGACCGTTCGCGAACTGCGCGAACGCGAGGTTCCGGCAGACAAGATCATTGTCGTTGCGAACAACCTGTACTATCTCGATAGCTCCGAACGGGATCTGGCCCATATCCGCACGGCTGCTCGCACGGGCGAATTTTATTTCGCACGGGTTCCTATCGTTCGCGATGCACTGTTCAGCGTCGTGGAAAGACTGAGCGAGAGCATTTTCGATCTGGCGAAAGAGTCGGCAGATTGCCGAGCACTGACCCTCGCGGAGACCGATATGGACGAGCGCAAGGCGTACGCTGCAAGATTTAACATAAACGGTGCTGCGAAGACTGTTGCGGAGAACCTTGCGCAGGACTGGCAATCCATAGGCCTCTTTGTCGAGGCCACGGCTTGATCGTTGTCTTGGAACCCCGCAAGAATGCGGGGATCAGTTATTTCTTTGGCGGGAATAACATGGATTCAGAGAATCCAATTGTCAGAGACATCAGAAAAACGTACGACACGATGCACATCGAGCGCAATCTGGCGATCGTAGATTAATTCGACGTGGCGCGCGAAACGGCTAAAACGCTCAGCCGCACAGGCCAGATGCTGAGCGTTTCAGAGAAGAAATTCACCGCCGCGTTCCAGGGCCCGGACGGTCTAAACCAGACGCTGCGCGATATTGGCGAGAGCCTGAAACCTGGCATTCGCACGTTTGCAGGGCCAAGATCTTCGAGTGCCTCGCATAGCACCGCTTGTTGCAGAGTGGAGCCGACCGGTTTTCGCTCAGGAACGGCCGGTCTACACCGGGTCGCCGACCTTCGCGTTCGGACCGCGGCGCCGTCAGACCGCGGCGACATTGAACCGATCGCAGACGTAATCAACCTGCCGCGCCTTGAACTCCTCAGCGAGCAGCTTGTGCAGCCCGCTGCGCTCCAAGATGGCGTAGGCGAAACCCTTGTTCATCTGCCGCGACACGTACCGGATTCCATCCCAGCGCGGACTCGCACCGTGGATCGCTCTCGCCCAAGCCTGGCTCGCCGAGTAGTCGCCGGATGCACTGATGTCGTTGTTGAGTCCCAGGGCCTTGAGCGCTGCCCCGGTCAGATCAGCCAGTACCAGCGACTTGCGCCGTTCACAGGCAAACCGCACGACCAAGCGCTCGGTCAGTTCTGCGGCCGGCACCTCGTAGCTGCCTTTGACGAACCGCCCGCAATCATGGATGACGCTCTCCGCGAAGGCTACCTCGATGGTGCTGGCCGTGTAGCAGGTGCCGAACAAGTCGGGGCCGCCTGGATCCGGATCGTCAAAGCAGTAGACCCCTGCAGACCAGTACGGCTCGGTGGCCGGACGGCGGCTCAAGCGCGGCCGGCGGCGCGACGAGAGGAAGGCGATCTCCGGTTCACACGTCCTGCTGACAAACATTGTGCTGGCCTGGAACACCGCTCATATGCACGAGGTGGTCGAGAGGTCCAAGCGAGACCGTATCCCAGTCGAGGGCGACTGGCTGCGCCGCATTGGCCCGGCGCCCGTCTCGCACATCAATTTCCGCGGCACGATGAAATTCGGCGTCGAGAAGTTCGCTGCGGCGCAGATCCAGCGCGCGTCGGGCCAGGCAACTCGGATGGCTTCCTGACGAGGAACGGACCGGCATCCCCAGGCGAGCAGAGACGCAGTCAGCTGGGAGAGAGTTGACAACCGTTGTCAAACCGCCCAAGATCTCGCCATGAGTCGCCAAACCATGAGTTTCGCCTTGCCCGAGTCGATGCGTGAGTACATCGACAACCGGGTCGCAGCAGGCAACTACGGCAACACCAGTGAGTACATCCGCGACTTGGTCCGGCGCGATCAGGAAGAGCAGGCCAAGAAGCGGCTTCGCGACCTCATCGAGGAAGGGCTGGCGTCTGGGCCCGGCCGTCGTCGCACCAAGGCGGACGAGAAGGAACTGCTGGCGATCGCTCGCGGCGAGATCGATTGAAGCCGGCGGTCCTGCGCCCGCAGGCGCTGCGCGACCAGCAAGGCGAAGTCCGGTACTACCGCGAGGAGGGCGGCAGCCGCGTGGCGGTGAAGCTGGCCAACGCCACCAACGCCGAGCTTGACCGGATCGAACTCGACCCTGGGATCGGCTCACCGACGCTCGGAAAGATCCTGGGCATACCAGGGCTTCGGACCTGGCGGGTGGCGAAGTTCCCGCTGCTGTGGTGCTACTTCGAACGCGGAGACCACCTGGATGTGGTCCGGCTGCTGGGCGAGCGCCAGGACATCGCCGCGATCTTGGGCGATGAGTTCACCTCGAGCTGATGACATTCGAGTCGCGGCGGAAGTAGGGCTGGATGTCACTGACCGGTCTACGGCGGCCTGTTCGTCAAGGTGGCTGACCGGAACCACCCAAAGCGGCCGCAGCTCCGTCCATCATGCCGGTCGTACGCCTTCGTACGCCTTCGTACGCGTTCTGCAAGAGCTTTTGAATTGCAGCAAGTTGCTCGACGCCGATCTCCCGAGGGTTCCAGTACGGGCTGCTCACCACCATGTGTGCCGCGCGGTCCAGGTCAGCCTCCTTCATGCCGATGTCCCGCAGCGCCACCGGTGCGCCGTTGTCGCGCGCGAGGTCGAACAGGCCCGCCGCCGCGCTGACTCGACCGGTAGTCCCCAGCTGTTGGCGCTGATGTAGATCCGCTTCTATTCGCTGGCGAGATAGCGAATTTGCAGGCGGGCGTGGACTTGCGGTGAATTGGCCACGGCCTAATGGCATCAGGGCCTGCATGTAGGCCCTGATAGGGTGGGGTTGGGTGTGAGGCCTACGGCGGTGGGCGTGGGCGGCGTTCGCTGGGTCACGACCGACCTCAATGCGCTGGCCGACTGGCTGCTGGCGTGCGGCGTCGACACGGTGGCACTGGAATCAACTGGCGTCTACTGGATCCTTGGTATGCGGTCAATGAACAACGCCCTTGTCCCTTCGGCCAGTGCAAGGCAGGCGCCGCTCAACTTTCGGTCAGGTCGATGCGCCAGGGTAGCAGCGCTGCGTAGTCGTCAGCCGTCTTAGCCATCGGCAGCGCCTTGAGCAGCGAGCGCAGGTAGCGGTAGCCATTGATGCCGTTGACGCGGCAGGTCTGCAGCAACGAGTACAGGTTGGCGCTGGCGTGCGCGCCGGCCACGGTGTCGGCGAACAAGCGCGAACGGCGCCGGTCGAGCTCGTCCTGCAGCATGGCGGCGAAGGTGTCCAGGAAGGGCTCCTGCGTGCTCTGGGCCTGCATCACGCGGGTGCTGAGGGTGGCGGCGATGCCCGACAGGCGCAGCGCGCGCAGGGCGCGTTCGATCTCGTGCATGTTCATGCCCTGAACTCCATGTCGGTCGGCTGGGTCGGGGTGCTGGCGATGGTGTCGGCGTCGGCGTCGGGCTTCCACGCCGATCTCGCGCAGGGCGGCGCCGTCGTGCGGGCACACGCGCTCGCCCTCGGGCAGTTCGTGGCGCACCACCTCGCGCGGCAGCGCCGGGTCCAGCGGCTTGCGCCCGCGCTTGGCGCGCCGGTGACCGGGCACGTCGATCTTGTCGTCGTCGGATGCCGTCTCTTCGCCCGCCGGCTCGGCCTGCGCACCCAGGCTCTCGGCCTCGTTGAAGAACATGTCCTTCTGGTGTTGGCCAGAGACCTCGCTGCTGGCGGCAAACAGCTGGCGCTTGAACTTGTTGAGCTGCTCCTTCAGCAGGTCACGCTCGGTACGGGTCACCCGCAGCTCGCCGGCCAGGGCATCGTTGTG
>Ga0208266_100507_pt1 | contig 12945 bp, 11 predicted proteins | sample LakWasMet67_HOW9_2_FD_183897 | JGI IMG/M metagenome (GOLD analysis project Ga0208266, IMG submission 183897) | Freshwater sediment methanotrophic microbial communities from Lake Washington under simulated oxygen tension - Sediment Metagenome... | ecosystem: Environmental > Aquatic > Freshwater >...
TGATCTTGCCTTCGTCGATCAGGCGCTGCACATAGGAGTCGTCGATGGTGCGGCTGACCAGGTCGGCACCCCGGTAGTGGTAGACCCGCGAGTCACCGGCATGCACGATGTCGCAGCCCAGCCCCGGCCCCAGCAGGAAGGCGGCCACGGTGCTGTGCGGCTCCTCCTCGGCGGTGATGGCGGTCAGCTTGATCATCAGGTGCGCCTCGGTGACCAGCTGGCGCAGCAGCAGCGCCGGATCGTCCTTGCCGGCCGAATGGCGCTCGAACAGCTGGCGCGCGGTCAGGATCACCTGGTCGGCGGCCTTGCGGCCACCGCTCTTGCCCCCCATGCCGTCGGCCAGCACCGCCAGCAGGCAGTCCTTGGACCGGGCATGGCGCAGGATCTCGACCTGGTCCTGCTGGTAGGGGCGGTCGCCCTTGTGCAGGCCGGTGGCAGCCTGCAGTCGGTAGCCCTGGGTAAGCGCGGCACTCATGGCGCGAGACTATAAACTCCCCATCCGATGCAGACCGACCCGACCAGCGACCTGAACCTGCGCTCGCCGCAGCGCATGCTGATCGAGTTGCGCATGGAGCATGCCGACCTGGACAGCCTGATCGACCGCGTGGCCCTGCAGTTGCCGGTCGACGACCTGTCGCTGCGCCGGCTGAAAAAGCGCCGCCTGGCGCTGCGCGACCAGATCACCCGGCTCGAAGTCGAACTCGATCCGCCGGAACCGGCCTGATGCACGGTGCCGCCCCTGACGGCCAGGCCGACGTGCCGGCCGAGGCCGTGGGCCTGCCCGCCGGCGAGCTGGCCCGCGCCACCCGCGAGGCCCTGGGCCCCGACGGCGCACTGGCCCAGGCCGAGCCGGGGTTTGTCGAGCGTGAACCGCAGCTGCGCCTGGCCGACGCGATGGCGCGCGCCGTCGACGACCGGGCCACCCTGGTGGCCGAGGCCGGCACCGGCGTCGGCAAGACCTTCGCCTACCTGGTGCCGCTGCTGCTGTCGGGCCGGCGCGCGCTGGTGTCCACCGCCACCAAGAGCCTGCAGGACCAGCTCTTCCTGCGCGACCTGCCGCGCCTGCGTGACGCGCTGGGCGTGCCGGTGCGCATCGCCCTGCTCAAGGGCCGCAGCAGCTACCTGTGCCTGCACCGGCTGGCGCAGGCGCGCGAGACCGGCACGCTGCCCGACCGCTTTGCCGTGCGCGCGCTGGCGCGCATCGAGACCTGGGCCCAGGCCACCCAGACCGGCGACCTGGCCGAGGTCGATGGCCTGGACGAGCGCTCGCCGGTGATCCCGCTGGTCAGCTCCACCCGCGACAACTGCCTGGGCCAGGACTGCCCCAACTTCCGTGACTGCCATGTGGTCAAGGCCCGGCGCGAGGCCATGGCCGCCGACCTGGTGGTGGTCAACCACCACCTGTTTTTTGCCGACCTGTCGCTGCGCGACAGCGGCGTGGCCGAACTGCTGCCCACGGTGGACGCCGCGGTGTTCGACGAGGCCCACCAGCTGGTCGAGACCGGGCTGCAGTTCCTCGGCACCACGCTGTCCAGCAACCAGCTCATCGACTATGGCCGTGACCTGATCGCCGCCGGCCTGACCCATGCCCGCGGCCTGGCCGACTGGCAGGTCGTGGCCGGTGGGCTGGACCGTGCCGCGCGTGAACTGCGCCTGGTCTGCGCCGGGCCGCTGCGCGAGCTCAAGGGCATCGTCAAGCTGCGCTGGGACGAGCGTGCGCGCCAGCCGGCCTTTGCCGAGGCCCTGGCCGGCCTGGCCGCGGCGGCCGACGCCGCGCGCGACGCCGCGCTGGGCGTGGAGGCCACCTCGCCCGACTTCAGCCGCCTGGTCGAACGGGGCCGGCGTTTTGCCCAGCTGGCCCATGCCTTCGTCGCCGAGGCCGCCACCGACCGCGTGCGCTGGATCGATGTCGGCCCGCGTGATGCCCGTCTGGTCGAGTCGCCGCTGCACATCCGCGACCTGTTCACCGAGCAGCGCGCCGCGGCGCCGCGGGCCTGGATCTTCACCTCGGCCACCCTGGGCAGCGACGACGACCTGAGCTGGTTCACCGAGGCCGCGGCGCTGGAAGATGCCCGCAAGCTGCGTGTAGGCAGCCCTTTCGACTACCCGGCCCATGCCCGCACCTGGGTGCCGCCGCGCTTTCCCAAGCCCAACGAGCCCGGCCACCCGGCGGCGGTGGGTGCGCTGGCGGCGCGGCTGGCCGGCCGGCTGGGGGGCCGCACCTTCGTGCTGACCACCACGCTGCGCGTGCTGCCGCTGATCGCCGAGGCGCTGAACGAGGCCGCTGCGGCGGCCGGCACGCCGCTGAACGTGCTGGTGCAGGGCAGCCACCCCAAGCGCACGCTGCTGCAGCGCTACCTGGACACGCCGCGCAGCGTGCTGGTGGGCTCGGCCAGCTTCTGGGAGGGCATCGATGTGCCCGGCGACGCGCTGCAGTGCGTGATCATCGACAAGCTGCCGTTCCCGCCGCCGCACGACCCGCTGGTGCAGGCCCGCAGCAAGGATCTGGAGGCGCGCGGCCGCGACCCCTTCAACGACTATTACCTGTCCGAGGCGGCGATCGCGCTGAAGCAGGGCGCCGGCCGGCTGATCCGCAGCGAGACCGACCTCGGCCTGCTGGTCATCACCGACCCTCGCCTGCGCCAGATGCCCTACGGGCGCAAGCTGCGGGCCGCGCTGCCGGCCATGGGCACGCTGGACACCGAGGCTGACGCGCTGGCCTGGCTGGATTCAATCGCCGCGGGTTCCTGAGGCCGCCGGCAGTGAACTGCCGCCACCCACCGGGCGGGGATGCGGCCGGCCTGGGCTGGCGCGGCGCGCGGCAGCGTCGCGTCTATCGGGTCGTCACCAGAACTGCCACCAGGCGCGGTCGGGCACGCGCACGCCGTCGCGGAGGTAGCGGGTGTTGGGGAAGTTCTGCTTGAGCACCCGCTCGGCATCGTCCTTCAAGGCCTTCAGCTCCAGCCGGTCGTAGCTGGCGGCCATGATGTACAGCGCCTCCTCGGTGACCGGGGCGCCGGGGTAGTCGCGCACCGCCAGCTGGGCCCGGTTGGCCGCGGCCACGAAGGCCGAGCGCCGGTAGTAGTAGCGCGCCACATGCACTTCGTACTCGGCCAGGGCATTGACGATGAAGTCCATGCGCAGCCGGGCGTCGGCGCTGTACTTGGAGTCGGGGAACTGCTCCACCAGCTGGCCGAAGGCCTGGTAGGCGTCACGCGAGGCCTGCTGGTCGCGCTCGGAGATGTTCTGCCGCGAGATGCCGCTGAGGAAGCCCGAGTTGTCGTTGAAGTTGACCAGGCCCTTCAGGTACAGCGCATAGTCCATCGCCGGGCTGGACGGGTGCAACTTGATGAAACGGTCCAGCGTGGCCACCGCCTCCACCCGCTCGCTGGTGCGCCACTTGGCATAGGCGATGTCCAGCATCGCCTGCTGCGCCAGCAGGGTGCCGGCGGCGCGGCCTTCCACCTTCTCCAGGGCCTTGATCGCCTGGTCGTAGCTGCCTGCGGCCAGGTCCTCCTTGGCCGATGCATACAATTTCTCGGGCGAGTTGCGCAACTCGTCGTCACGCGACGTGGTGCCGCAGCCGGCCAGGGCGGCCAGCAGCAACAGCGCCGCCGGGGCCATCCACGGCAGTTGACCCGGGGTGCTGCGTCGCGCCGCGGGGCGCAAAACCTTGAACAAGCTCATCGCTGTCGGCAGCCTCGCGGCCGGCGTCCTTCCAGGCATTTATGCAAACCCAGCGATTCTAATGGCCGCATCCCCCCCCGACCTGCTGTCCGCCGACGACCCCGATGCCGACACCGATGCCGCGGTCGACGCGGCCGCCGGGGCCGAGGTCGATTGGCGCGACGCCACCGTGCCGCGTGAGCAGCACCTGCTGCGCCTGGACAAGGCCTTGGTGGCGCTGGCCCCTGAGTTCTCGCGCAGCTACCTGCAGCAGCTGATCGAACGTGGCCATGTGCAGGTCGACGGCCAGGTGCAGGCCACCGCCTCGCGCAAGCTCAAGAGTGGCCAGCGCCTGCGGGTGGAACTGGTGCCCACCGCCGAGAGCCAGGCCTTCCGCGCCGAGCCCATGGCGCTGGCGGTGGTCTATGAGGACGCCCACCTGCTGGTGGTCGACAAGCCCGCGGGCCTGGTGGTGCACCCGGCGGCCGGCCACTGGTCGGGCACCCTGCTCAACGGCCTGCTGGCCCACCATGCCGGCGCGGCCCAGCTGCCACGTGCCGGCATCGTGCACCGGCTGGACAAGGACACCACCGGCCTGATGGTGGTGGCCAAGACCTTGCCGGCGATGACGGCGCTGGTGCGCGCCATTGCCGCGCGTGAGGTGCGCCGCCACTACCTGGCGCTGGCCCAGGGGGAGGTCGGCTGGGCCCAGGCGACGATCGAGGCGCCGATCGGCCGTGACCCCGGCTCGCGCCTGCGCATGGCGGTGCTGGCGTCGGGCAAACCGGCGCGCACCGATGTCGAGCGCCTGGCCGTGCGGGACGGCGTGAGCGCACTGCGCTGCAAGCTGCACACCGGCCGCACCCACCAGATCCGGGTGCACCTGGCCTCGCGTGGCCACGCGCTGGTGGGGGATGCGCTGTACGGTGGCCGGCCGGCGCTGGGCATGGTGCGCCAGGCCCTGCATGCCGCCGAACTGGCCTTCACCCACCCCGCCACCGGCGACCTGCGGGTGTTCACCACGCCGATGCCGGCCGATCTGGCGGCCGCCTGGGCGCAGGTGATGCCGGGCTGGCCGGCGGGCTGAGCGCCGGGCCGGCAGGCGCCCGGCCAATCCGGCGCTACAATGTGGGTCCAGGTAGATGGCTTTTCAGTGGCAGGCGCGAAGCCCCACCCCGAAGCCAGCAGCGATCCGGCGGCGCCCAACAGGTGTGACCGGCTCGAACCGCAGGACGTCCCAGGCGTGCAGAGAGCTGCCGCCGGGTCACTCCGGGGCCTTGGTGGTCAAGGCCGCCAGCCCGCAGCACCACCGATGAGACACCGTGCGCCGCCGTCCGCGAGACGATGGACTGAGGCCGCACCCCAGTTGTCAGCACAAGAACAACGCCGTACCCGCCGTTGCCCGGCAGCGGCCCACGTGAACAGAGGTTCATGAATACACACGAGGCCAAGCGCGTCCTCGAGACCGCGCTCATCTGCGCCCAGCAGCCCCTGCCGCTGCGCGACATGCGCAGCCTGTTCGACGACCAGGTCGGCGTCGACACCCTGCGCACCCTGCTCGACGAGCTGGTGGGCGACTGGCAGGACCGCGGTGTCGAACTGGTGGCGCTGGCCACCGGCTGGCGCTTCCAGAGCCGGCCCGAGATGCGCGAGTTCCTGGACCGGCTGCACCCCGAGAAGCCGCCGCGGTATTCCCGCGCGGCGATGGAGACGCTGGCCATCATTGCCTACCGCCAGCCGGTGACGCGTGGTGACATCGAGGACATCCGCGGTGTCACCGTCAGCAGCCAGATCGTCAAGCAGCTGGAGGACCGTGGCTGGATCGAGGCCATCGGCTACCGCGAGGCCCCCGGCCGCCCGGCGCTGTACGCCACCACCCGACAGTTCCTCGACGACCTGGGCCTGGCCAGCCTGGACCAGCTGCCGATCCTGGAAGGGCCGCCCAGCGCCGAAACCTTCGAGCTCAGCTCGGTGGCCCAGCCCTCGCTGCTGGATGAGCAGGCGCAGGCCGCGCTCGGTTTGGCCGAGGTGCTGCCGGCAGAGCCGGACCTCCCGGTCACTTCGGCCCTGTCCGACACCCCTGAGATTTCCGCGTCGACCGTGGGGCCTGAACCGGCTCCCGCCATCGATGCCCCTCCGCCGGCACCCATGCCGGCGGCCGACGATTCCACCCCCGCTGCGCACGCATGAACTCGCCAGACCACGATCAGCCCTTGTCCGACCTGCCGGGCGCCGCGGCGCCGGCCGATGCCACCACCGAGGCCGCCCCCAAGCCGCGCCGCAAGCGCAGCCCGCGTGCGGCCGAGGTGGCCGCGCCCGATGCGGCAGCCGAAGCCCCTGTGGCCGCCGTGGCGCCTGAAGCCACCCCGGTGGCCGACGCGCCGGCCAAGCCCAAGCGCACGCGCCGCAAGGTGGACGACGCGGCTGCTGCAGACGAGCCGGCCACGCCGGTGGCCGCCGCGGCTGACGCCGAAGTCGCCGAGCCGAGCAAGCCCGCCAAGCCGCGCCGCCGCGCCGCGCCGGCCGCCAGTGCGCAAGCTGCTCCGGTGGTCGCCTCCGCCGACCTGCCGGCCGCTGCCGCGCCGCTGGCCTCGATCATGCCGCCGTCCCCGGCGCCGGCCGAAGCCGCGCAGGTGGTGGTGCCGGCCGCTGCCCCGGTGGACCCGGCCGGGGCCACCGCCGAGGCTGGCGCGCCGGCCACCGAAGCCGGTGCCGGTGACGAGCCGGGCGACGAAACCGGCGACGGCCCGCGCCGCCGCAACCGCAACCGCCGCCGTGGCCGCCGCGGCGGCGCCGACCGCCCGCCGCGTGAAGACGGAGCGCCGTCCGACGAAGCCCAGGTGCTGACGGTCACCGCCGGTGACGATGACGACGACCAGGACGATGCGCCGGCCGCCGACGCACCACGCGCCGCGCCGCTGGACGCGGGTGAAACCTTTGCCGCCGTGCTGGCCGGTGACTTCGACCTGGAGACGGCCGAGGCCGCCGCCCCGGCCGAGCCCGAAAAGCGCGTGCTGGCCGCCGAGCCCGATGCGCCCAAGCTGCACAAGGTGCTGGCCCAGGCCGGCATCGGCTCGCGCCGCGACATGGAGGAGTTGATCGCCGAAGGCCAGGTCATGGTCAATGGCCAGCCGGCCCACACCGGCCAGCGCATCTCCTTCGGCGACCGCATCAGCGTGGCCGGCAAGCAGATCAAGGTGCGCATCGCGCCGCCGCCGCCGCGCATCATCGCCTACCACAAGCCGGTGGGCGAGGTCGTCACCCACGACGACCCGCAGCACCGGCCCACGGTGTTCCGCCGCCTGCCGCGGCTGAACCAGGGCAAGTGGCAGTCGGTCGGCCGGCTGGACATCAATACCGAAGGCCTGCTGCTGTTCACCAACTCGGGTGAACTGGCCAACCAGCTGATGCACCCGCGCTTCGGCGTGGAGCGCGAATACGCGGTGCGGGTGCTCGGCACGCTGGACGCCGACGGCAAGGCGCGTCTGCTCGATGGTGTCGAGATCGACGGCCAGCGCGCCATGTTCAAGTCGATTGAGGACGGGGGCGGCGAAGGCGTGAACCACTGGTACCGCGTGGTCATCACCGAGGGCCGCAACCGCGAGGTGCGCAAGCTGTTCGACAAGGTCGGCCTGGGCGTGAGCCGGCTGATCCGCATCCGCTACGGCTGCGTGGTGCTGCCGCGTGGCCTGAAGCGTGGTGTGTTCGTCGACCTGAACGAGGCCGATGTGCGCGAAGTGCGCCGCCTGGCGGGTGGTGGCCGCGACGCCGGTGTGGCCCGTGAGACCCGTGAGGCCCCGGCCGTTGGCCAGCGCCCGCCGCGCCAGGAGGGTCAGGGCCAGGGCGCCCGCGAAGGCCAGGGCCAGCAGAACCGCGGCAACAACAACCGGCGCGGTGGCCCGCCGCAACAGCAGCAGCGTGCCGACCGGGGTGACCGGGGCGATCGGCCGCCGCGGCCCGAGCGTCAGGGCGGTGGCCAGGGTGGTCAAGGCGGCCAGGGTGGCCGCAACCCCGAGCGCCGCGAGCGCCCGCCGCAGGTCGACCGCGATGACATCGACCATGTCAACTTCGCCGCCATTCCCAACCCGCTGATGCAGACCTTCGACAAGCGGGCCATCCGCGAGGCGCGGGCGCCCAAGCGCGAGATCTCGGAGGACGGCCCGATCCCGAATCCGCTGGAACAGACCTACGACAAGCGCTTCGTGCAGAAGGGCAAGAGCCCCTTCGGTGGTGGTGACGGACGCAAGGGCGGTGGTGGTGGGGGTGCCGGCGGCCAGCCCGATCCGATGAAGACGGCGCTGGGCTATATCGGCGCCGATGCCTTCGTGCGCAAGTTCCAGGGCAACGGCGGCGGCGGTGGTGGTGGTGGTGGCGGCCGTGGTGGCCGCCGGGGCGGCAGCGGTGGTGGCGGTGGCGGTGGCGGCGGTGGTGGTGGTGGTGGCCGCCGCGGCGGCGGCCGCTGAGCCACGGCACGGCCGGCGCTGTTCCGGGCATCCCGGGGCTGTCCCCGGGCGTGATCCCGACCCGCGTCACCGGCTTGCCGCCAACGCACGGTAGAATGCGCGGTTTCCCTTTAAGTCATTGATTCAGGAGCACTTTATGGCCATCGAACGCACCCTCTCGATCATCAAGCCCGACGCCGTGGCCAAGAACGTGATCGGCCAGATCTACGCCCGCTTCGAAGGCGCCGGCCTGAAGGTCGTGGCCGCCAAGATGGCGCACCTGTCGCGCGGTGAAGCCGAGCAGTTCTACGCCGTGCACAAGGCCCGTCCCTTCTTCAAGGACCTGGTCGACTTCATGATCTCCGGCCCGGTGATGATCCAGGCGCTGGAAGGTGAAGGCGCCATCCTGAAGAACCGCGACCTGATGGGCGCCACCGACCCGAAGAAGGCCGAGAAGGGCACCATCCGTGCCGATTTCGCCGACTCGATCGACGCCAATGCCGTGCACGGTTCCGACGCCGCCGAGACCGCTGCGGTCGAGATCGCGTTCTTCTTCCCCGGCATGAACGTCTACTCGCGCTGATCGCCTGAACCTGTGGCCACGCCGGTCAATCTGCTCGATTTCGATCTCGACGCGCTCACCGCCTGGTGCGGTGAGCTGGGCGAGAAGCGTTTTCGTGCGGTGCAGCTGTTCCGCTGGATCCACCAGAAGGGCGAAAGTGATTTCGCCCGCATGTCCGACCTGGCCAAGTCGCTGCGCGACAAGCTGGCCAGCCGGGCGGTGGTGCAGCCGCTGGCCGTGGTCAGCGAGCAGGCGTCGGCCGACGGCACCATCAAGTGGTTGTTCGACGTCGGCGGCGGCAACGCCGTCGAGACGGTGTTCATCCCCGAGGACGACCGCGGCACGCTGTGCGTGTCGTCGCAGGCCGGCTGCGCAGTGGGCTGCCGTTTCTGCTCCACCGGCCACCAGGGCTTCAGCCGCAACCTCAGCACCGGCGAGATCATGGCCCAGCTGTGGTTTGCCGAGCACCACCTGCGCCAGCGCCTGAAGGTGCCGGCCGGTGCGCGTGTCATCTCCAACGTGGTGATGATGGGCATGGGCGAGCCGCTGCAGAACTACGGCGCCCTGGTGCCGGCGCTGCGCATGATGCTGGACGACCATGGCTACGGCCTGTCGCGCCGTCGGGTCACCGTGTCCACCTCGGGCGTGGTGCCGATGATCGAGCGCCTGCGCGACGATTGCCCGGTGGCGCTGGCGGTGTCGCTGCACGCGCCCACCGACGCCTTGCGCGACCAGCTGGTGCCGCTGAACCGCAAGTACCCGCTGGCCGAACTGCTGACGGCCTGCGCCGGCTACCTGGACAAGGCGCCGCGCGACTTCATCACCTTCGAATACTGCATGCTCGACGGCGTCAACGACGGCCCCGAGCAGGCACGTGAACTGATTGCGCTGGTGTCAGGGCAGGGCGCTGTACCGCGTGTGCCCTGCAAGTTCAACCTGATCCCGTTCAACCCCTTCCCGGCCTCGGGCCTGAAGCGCTCGCCACGCGAGCGGGTGCTGGCCTTCGCCAAGCAGCTGCAGGATGCCGGCATCGTGACCACCGTGCGCAAGACCCGCGGCGACGACATCGATGCCGCCTGCGGCCAACTGGCCGGCGAGGTGCAGGACCGCACCAATGCCCAGGGGCGGCTGACGCGGCCGGTGATCCGCATCGACGCCGTGCCGTCGGACCGCGCATGAGCCGTGGCCTGCGCCTGATGCGCCGCTTCGTCGGCTGCGCCGGTGTTGTGGCCTTGCTCGGGCTGTCGGCCTGTGCCGGCGGCCCCGGTGCGCTGCCGCCCGACCAGCCCAGCGCCATCACCACCGCGTCCGACCAGACCGATGCCGAGCGCCGCGCCCGGGTGCGGCTGGAACTGGCCAGCGCCTATTTCGCGCGTGGCCAGACCGAGACCGCGCTGGACGAGGTCAAGCTGTCGATCCAGGCCAAGCCCGATCTGGCCGATGCCTACAACCTGCGCGCGCTGATCTATGCCGCGCTGGGCGCGGACCGGCTGGCCGAGGACAGTTTTGCCCGCGCCCTGCAGCTCAACCCGCGCGATGGCGCCACGCTGCACAACCAGGCCTGGTTCCTGTGCCAGCGCGACCGCCATGCCGAGGCCCAAGCCCAGTTCAGCGCGCTGCTGGCGATGCCGCAGTACCGCGACGTGGCGCGCAGCCTGCTGGCGCGGGGCGTGTGTTACGGCCGCAGCCGCCAATGGCCGGAGGCCGAGGCCGCGCTGATGCGTGCCTACGAGCTGGAGCCGGGCAACCCCAGCATCGGCCTGAACCTGGCCGAGGTGCTGTACCAGCGCCAGGACTACGAGCGCGCCCGCTTCTACATCGGCCGCGTCAACGACAACGCCGAGGCTGCCAACGCCCAGACGCTGTGGCTGGCCACCCGCATCGAGCGCAAGCTCGGCCGTGACACCACGGTGCGCCAGTTCGGCGAGCGGCTGCGCGCGCGTTTCCCGCAATCTCCCGAGGCTGCGCTGTTCGAGCGTGGCCGCTTTGATGACTGACACTGTTGCCTCCTCTCCGCCGGGTGCCACCACGGCGGCGCACGACGCGCCCGCCGCCGGCGCCCTGATGCGCAGCGCCCGCCAGCAGCAGGGCCTGCACATCGCCGCCCTGGCCGCGTCGCTCAAGGTCGTGCCCGCCAAGCTGGAGGCCCTGGAGGCCGGCCGCGTGCACGAGCTGCCCGACGCCGCCTTCACCCGCGCACTGGCCAAGGCGGTCTGCCGCAGCCTGAAGATCGACCCGACACCGGTGCTGGCGCTGTTGCCGGGCGCACCGCCCGATGCGCTGGGTCGGGTCGACGGTGGCCTGAACATGCCCTTCCGTGAGCGTCCGGGCCGGGTGGTGCCGGCCGACTGGGCGCCCTGGCGCCACCCGGTGCTGTGGTTGACCGCGCTGCTGCTGGTGGCGGCCGCTGCCTTCGTGCTGGTGCCATCGGCACCGCCCCGTGAGCCGACGGTGCCGGCCGCGGCCGACGGCGCGGCGGTGCCGGTGATGCCGCCGGACACCGGCGTGCCGGCCGCCAGCCCCGATAGCTCGGCAGCACCGGCCGGCCCGGCCGCCTCGGCGCCGGCGCTGGCCGCATCGACGGCGGCGGCCAGCATGCCCACGGCCCTGGTCGCCACCGCGGCCACCTCGGCGGCGCCCGGCACCGAGGCCCTGACCTTGCGCGCGCTGCAGGACACCTGGGTGCAGGCCGTCGACGGCAGTGGCCAGACCCTGCTGGCCCGGGTGGTGCCTGCGGGCGAAACCCTGGCGCTGACCCCGGCCTTGCCGGTGCGGCTGAAAATCGGCAACGCACGGGGCACCGAGCTGCAGTTCCGCGGCCAGCCCGTGCCGCTGGAAACCCGCGACAACATCGCCAACATCACGCTGCCATGAGCCTGCCCGACGCCGACGACCTGATGCTGATCCCCCCCGCCGGGCCGGCGGCCCGCCGTTCACGCCAGGCCCGGGTGGTCTGGGGCGACCGTGTCGTCACCGTCGGTGGTGACGCGCCGGTGCGGGTGCAGTCGATGACCAACACCGACACGGTGGACGTGATCGGCACCGCCATCCAGGTCAAGGAGCTGGCCATCGCCGGTTCGGAGCTGGTGCGCATCACCGTCAACACGCCCGAGGCCGCCCGGGCCGTGCCGGCGATCCGCGAGCAGCTCGACCGCATGGGCATCGACGTGCCCCTGATCGGCGACTTCCATTACAACGGCCACACCCTGCTCACCGAGCACCCGGACTGCGCCGCGGCGCTCAGCAAGTACCGCATCAACCCCGGCAACGTGGGCAAGGGCGAAAAGCGCGACCGCCAGTTCACCGCCATGATCGAGGCCGCGCTGCGCCATGACAAGCCGGTGCGCATCGGCGTCAACTGGGGCAGCCTGGACCAGGAGCTGCTGGCCCAGATGATGGATGACAACGCCCGGCGTGCCGCGCCGTGGGACGCCAAGCAGGTGATGTACCAGGCGCTGGTCAAGTCGGCGCTGCAGTCGGCCGACTGGGCGCAGGAGCTGGGCATGTCGGCCAACCAGATCCTGATCAGCTGCAAGGTCAGCGGCGTGCAGGACCTGATCACCGTCTACCAGGCACTGGCGCAGCGCTGCGACTACCCGCTGCACCTGGGCCTGACCGAAGCCGGCATGGGCACCAAGGGCACGGTGGCCTCGGCGGTGGCGCTGGGCCAGCTGCTGCAGCAGGGCATCGGCGACACCATCCGCGTCAGCCTGACGCCCCAGCCCGGCGAGGCGCGCACGCAAGAGGTGGTGGTGGCGCTGGAGATCCTGCAGGCCTTGGGCCTGCGCCACTTCAACCCCAGCGTCACCGCCTGCCCGGGCTGCGGCCGCACCACCAGCACCACCTTCCAGGAGCTGGCCAAGCAGATCGACGACCACCTGCGCGCGATGATGCCGGTGTGGAAGGCGCAGTACCCGGGCGTCGAGAACCTGAAGGTGGCGGTGATGGGCTGCATCGTCAACGGCCCCGGCGAGAGCAAGCATGCCGACATCGGCATCAGCCTGCCGGGCACCGGCGAGGCGCCGGCCGCACCGGTGTTCATCGACGGCCAGAAGGCGATGACCTTGCGCGGCGAGGGCATCGCCCAGGAGTTCCACAAGATCGTCGAGGCCTACATCGAACGCAAGTTCGGCGCCGCCACGGCCGCGCATTGACGCCCCTGGCGTCTGCCCCCTCCCGCTTTCTTCGATCTTTGCCGTGGCGCCCGCAGGCGCCAGACACCCATGGCCGACAAACTGAATGCCGTCAAGGGCATGAACGACATCCTGCCGGGCA
>Ga0208266_100511_pt1 | contig 12850 bp, 8 predicted proteins | sample LakWasMet67_HOW9_2_FD_183897 | JGI IMG/M metagenome (GOLD analysis project Ga0208266, IMG submission 183897) | Freshwater sediment methanotrophic microbial communities from Lake Washington under simulated oxygen tension - Sediment Metagenome... | ecosystem: Environmental > Aquatic > Freshwater >...
CCTTGGCGAAGATGGCCGGGTTCTGCACATGGGTGGTGATGGCGACCAGCACGGTGTGGCCGTCGGGCGCCGACTTGGCCACCATGTCGGTGCCGATCATGCCGCTGGCGCCGGCCTTGTTCTCCACTACGACGTTTTGGCCCCAGGACTCCTGCAGCTTGGCGGCCAGCAGCCGGCCCACCAGGTCGGTGGCGCCGCCGGGTGGAAAGGGCACGACGAACTTGATCGGGCGGCTCGGAAAGCCGGCCTGGGCGAAGCTGCCCGGCGCGGTGGCCGTGGCGGCGGTGGCCAGGGCACCTTGCAGGATCTGGCGGCGGGAAAGCGTGGGCATGGGCGGGGCGTCGAAAGGGTTGGGTCCGGAGCCCGCATGGTAGGGCCTCGGCACATCCGGGCCGGCGCACCCCCGGCGATAGACTGCACCGCATGTCCCACGCCGTATCGCGCTTGCGGGCCACCCGCGTGGCGCGCAGCACCAAGCCCTTTCTCGACCGCGGCGGCCTGCCCAAGGTCCGCTGTGCCGGTTGCCGCCTGATTCCCAGCCACTGCCTGTGTGCCTTGCGCCCGGTGCTGTCCACCCAGGCGGGGGTGTGTCTGATCATGGCCGACATCGAGCCGCTCAAGCCCAGCAACACCGGCTGGCTGATCGCCGACGTGGTGGCCGACACCGCCGCCTTCGGCTGGGCACGCACCGAGGTCGATCCGGCCCTGCTGGCCTTGCTGGCCGACCCGCAGTGGTCGCCCTGTGTGGTGTTCCCGGGCGAGTTCGCGGCGGCCGAGCGGGTGATCAGCGATCCGCCGTGCGGCAGCGTGGTCACCGGCGCCGGCGTCGTCCCGACCGGTAAGCGCCCGCTGTTTGTCCTGCTGGACGGCACCTGGTCGGAGGCGCGCAAGATGTTCCGCAAGAGCCCCTACCTGGACCACCTGCCGGTGCTCAGCCTGCAGCCCGAGCAGTTGTCGCGCTACCGCCTGCGGCGCTCCAACCGCGACCACCACTTCTGCACCGCCGAGGTGGCGGCCCTGTGCCTGGAACAGGTGGGTGAGCTGCACGCCGCGCAGACGCTGGAGGCCTACCTGGATGTCTTCGTCCAGCACTACCTGCAGGCCCGCCAGCAGTTGCCGGTGGACATGGCGGACGCGGTGCACCAGCGCCTGCAGGGCTTGCGGCAAAGGCAGGGCGTGGCCACCGACGCCCTGGCCTGACAGCGGCCCAGCGCCTGTTCAGCGCTCGGAACCCCAGTTCGTCAGGTGCACCGCCGCCGCCGTGGCCAGCCCGTAGGCGGCCATGGCCAGGGCCACCAGGGCGAAGATGGTCCACGGCGGTGTCTGCGCCCAGGCCAGTGCCGCGCCGCCGGCGGCCACCAGTAGCAGGCGCACGGTGCCCGCCAGCACCGGGCCCGCGGCCTTGCCCGCGCCCAGTGACGAGAAGTACAGGCACAGCCCCAGACCGAACAGGCCGTAGGCCGGACCAGCCCAGTGGAAGTACAGGGCCGCCGCTGCGATCACCGATGTGTCCTGGGTGAAGTGCCCGGTCCACAGATCGGGCGCCAGCGCCACCACCGCGCCCAGCACGCCCAGCAGGCCCGCGGCCATGGCCGCGGCCGTCCAGGCTGCCCGGCGGGCCCGTGCCACCTTGCCTGCGCCGACGGCCATGCCGACCAGCGGCACCGAGGCCACGCCAACCGCAAAGGCGATCGGCACCAGCAGGAACTCGAGCCGCGTGCCGATGCCGTAGCCGGCCAGCGCGTCGGTGCCAAAGTGCGACACCAGCCGCGTCAGGATCAGGATGGTCAGCACGGTCTGCAGCGGTGAAAGGCAGGCCAGCGCGCCCACCCGCAGGATGTCGCGTGCCAGCGGCCATTGCAGCGGCGTGCGGCGCACCGCCAGCTTCACCCGCGCCCGCCCCGAGGCCAGGTAGGCCAGCAAAAAGGCGGCCCCCAGGCCGTTGGCCACCACCTGGCCCGCAGCCACGCCAGCCATGCCCAGGCGTGGCAATGGCCCCCAGCCCAGGCCCAGCGCACCGCCGACCAGCACCTGGGTCACCGCCACCAGCAGCAGCGTGGCCGAGGGCACCTGCATATTGCCGGAGCCGCGGATCACCGACGAGAAGGTGTTGACCAGCCAGATGAACACCGAGCCCAGGAAGGCGACATTGGCATAGGCCAGGGCCTGGGTCAGCGCCTCGCCGTGGCCGCCCAGCGCGGCAAACAGCGCCGGGCCGAAGGCCAGCATCAGCACCATGTACACCGTGCCGGCGGCCACGCCTATCCACATCGCATGCACCGCCAGGGCGCTGGCGCGCTCGGGCTGGCCGGCACCGAAGGCCCGGCTCACCGCCGACGACACGCCACCCCCCATGGCCCCGGCCGACAGCATGGATTGCAGCATCACCAGCGGAAATACCAGTGCCATGCCGGCCAGCGACGGCGTGCCAAAGCTGCCGACATAGGTGGTTTCGGCAATCGCCGCCAGTGCGGTGGCCAGCATGGCCAGCATATTGGGCACGGCAAAGCGCAGCAGCGTGGGCACCAGCGGTGCGGTCAGCAGCGGGTCGGGCGCGCGGGGCACGGGTGGGGGCGCAGCGGCGCCGGCAGGCAGGGAGGCAGTGGCAGTGCGCACGGGGGTGGTTTCCTCAACGGTCGGTGCAATTGCAATCATTGCAGATGCAAGTTTTACACGGATCGCGCCAGCGTGCAGGCTGGCACCCGCGCCCGGATCGGTGTTTGCAAGGGTCTGCCTGCCGACCCGATGCGGCACACTCGATGCACGGAGGTCGTGATGCCCATGTTCGATGCGCTGTTCCGGGAGTTCCGGTGCCACTGGTTCTGTGCCGTGCTGCTGGCTTGTGCCGCCGGGCCTGTGGCCGCGCAGGCTTTTCCCAGCAAGCCCATCCGCCTGGTCGTGGCCTTTGCGCCCGGCAGTGGCAACGACAACATCGCACGCGAGCTGGCGCGCCACATGGGCGAGCAGCTGGGCCAGCCCATCGTGGTGGACAACCGCCCCGGCGGTGGGGGCTCGATCGGCACCGACGTGGTGGCCAAGGCTGCGGCCGACGGCTACACCATCGGCCTGGGCACCAGCTCGCAGCTGGTGATGAACGTGGGCCTGTACAAGACCCTGCCGTTCGATGTGGACAAGGACCTGCGCAGCATCGGTCTGGTGTCACGCACGCCGATGGTGCTGGTGGCCGGCGCCGCCGCCCCTGCCAGCCTGAAAGCCCTGATCGCCGAGGCCCAGGCCCGACCGGGCCGGATCAGCTACGGCTCGGCCGGTATCGGCTCCATCAGCCACATCGTGGCCGAGGCCTTTGCCCGCGCCACCGACCTCCGGCTGCTGCACGTGCCGTACAAGGGCAACGGTGCCGCGCTGGTGGACCTGGCCGGCGGCCAGGTCCAGCTGGTGTTCGACGGTTTCCTGTCAGCCCGCCCGCTGGTGCAGCAGGGTCGGGTGCGCCTGCTGGCGGTCTCGGCCGAGCGGCGCAGCCGCCTCGAACCGGATGTGCCCACCTTTGCCGAACTGGGCTTGCACGACTACCAGGCCTACACCTGGAACAGCCTGATCGCCCCGGCCCGCACGCCGCAGGCCATCATCGACCGGTTCAACACCGCCCTGAACCAGGCCCTGGCCCTGCCGGCATTGCGCGAGCGGCTGGCGCAGAGCGCGTCCGACAGCCTGGCGCCCAGCACCCCGGCCCAGGCCGATGCCTTCGGCCTGGCCGAGCGGACCCGCTGGGTACCGTTTGTGCGCGCGCTGCGCCTTGACCCGCTCTGAGCAACAGCGCATGCACCGGTCCGGTCGGCGCTGGGCCGACCGGTTCGGCCATCACCCCTGGGCGGCGGCCAGCGCGGCGTTGAAGGTCTGGCTCGGCCGCATCACGGCCTGGAGCTTCTCGCTGTCGGGCAGGTAGTAGCCGCCGATGTCGGCCGGCTTGCCCTGTACGCCTGCCAGCTCCGCCAGGATGGTGGCTTCCTGCGCGGCCAGCGTCTTGGCCAGCGGCGTGAAGTGCGCCTGCAGCGCCGGATCCTGCGTCTGGCTGGCCAGCGCCTGTGCCCAGTACAGCGCCAGGTAGAACTGACTGCCGCGGTTGTCGAGCTGGCCGGTCTTGGGCGACGGGTTCTTGTTGTTGTCGAGCAGCTTGCCGGTGGCCGCGTCCAGCGTCTGGGCCAGTATCTTGGCCTGGGCATTGCCGGTCTTCAGGCCCAGGTCCTCCAGGCTGACCGCCAGCGCCAGGTACTCACCCAGGGAGTCCCAGCGCAGGTGGTTCTCCTCGACCAGCTGCTTCACATGCTTGGGCGCCGAGCCGCCGGCGCCGGTCTCGTACATGCCGCCACCGGCCATCAGCGGCACGATGGACAGCATCTTGGCGCTGGTGCCCAGCTCCATGATCGGGAACAGGTCGGTCAGGTAGTCGCGCAGGATGTTGCCGGTCACCGAGATGGTGTCCAGCCCGCGGATCACGCGCTCCAGCGTGTAGCGCATGGCACGCACCTGCGACATGATCTGGATGTCCAGGCCCTGGGTGTCGTGGTCCTTCAGGTAGGTCTCGACCTTCTTGATCAGCTCGGCCTCGTGCGGGCGGTACGGGTCCAGCCAGAACACCGCCGGCATGCCCGAGTTGCGGGCCCGCGTGACGGCCAGCTTCACCCAGTCGCGGATCGGTGCGTCCTTGACCTGGCACATGCGCCAGATGTCGCCGGTCTCGACCTCCTGCGACAGCAGCACCTCGCCGGTGGCGATGTCGACGATGTTGGCCACCCCGCCCTCGGCGACCTCGAAGGTCTTGTCGTGCGAGCCGTACTCCTCGGCCTGCTGGGCCATCAGGCCGACGTTGGGCACGGTGCCCATGGTCACCGGATCGAAGTTGCCGTTGGTCTTGCAGAAGTTGATGATCTCCTGGTAGATGCGGGCGAAGGTGCTCTCCGGGATGACGGCCTTGGTGTCCTTAGGCCGGCCATCGGCGCCCCACATCTTGCCGCCGATGCGGATCATGGCCGGCATCGACGCGTCGACGATCACGTCATTGGGCGCGTGCAGGTTCGAGATGCCCTTGGCCGAGTCGACCATGGCCAGCTCGGGGCGGTGTTCATGGCAGGCGTGCAGGTCGCGCACGATCTCGTCGCGCTTCGAAGTGGGCAGCGACTCGATCTTGTCGTAGAGGTTGACCAGGCCGTTGTTGACGTTCACGCCCAGCTGGTCGAACAGCGCGCCGTGCTTGGCGAAGGCGTCCTTGTAGAAGATGCGCACGGCGTGGCCGAAGACGATCGGGTGCGAGACCTTCATCATCGTGGCCTTGACGTGCAGCGACAGCATCACGCCGGTCTTGCGCGCGTCCTCGAACTGCTCCTCGTAGAAGTCGCACAGCGCCTTCTTGCTCATGAACATGCTGTCGATGATCTCGCCCGCCAGCAGCGACACCTTGGGCTTGAGCACGACGGTCTGGCCGCTGCGCGTGACCAGCTCCATGCGCACGTCGCGTGCGCGGTCCAGCGTCATCGACTTCTCACCATGGTAGAAGTCGCCATGCTTCATGTGCGCCACGTGGGTGCGCGAGGCCATGCTCCATTCGCCCATGCTGTGCGGGTGCTTGCGGGCGTAGTTCTTCACGGCGTTGGGCGCGCGGCGGTCGGAGTTGCCTTCGCGCAGCACCGGGTTCACCGCGCTGCCCAGGCACTTGGAGTAGCGCTGGCGGATGGCCTTGTCCTGCTCGGTCTTCGGGTCCTCCGGGAAGTCGGGCACCGCGTAGCCCAGGGCCTGCAGCTCCTTGATGGCACTGACCAGTTGTGGCACCGAGGCGCTGATGTTGGGCAGCTTGATGATGTTGGTGTCGGGCAGCAGCGTCAGCCGACCCAGCTCGGCCAGGTTGTCGGGCACACGCTGCGACGCCGACAGGAAGTCGGGGAACTCACCCAACACGCGGGCGGCCAGCGAGATGTCGCTGGTGGTCACCGCGATGCCGGCCGGCGCCGTGAAGGTGCGCACCACGGGCAGGAAGGCCCAGGTCGCCAGCGCAGGCGCCTCGTCGGTGAGGGTGTAGATGATCGTCGGTTGCGGTGTGCTCATTGCGAAGTTCCTGAGGTGTGATGGTTTCGCCGCCAAAGGCTTGCGGGTGCGGTCGGCACCTGCCCTTGACGTGCATGCCGTGGCGTTGGGGTTCACGCCGCCGGGCTGCCTTGGCGAAGTATGCCGCCAACCCGACCCGGCGCTGCCGCCGTGTGCCCTGTCTCTGGAGCGACAGGGCGCATCGATTCCCGCCCCTTGGCGCCGAACCGCCGGCTGCTGTGGGTGCTTGCACTGTTGACGGTGACATCAGCGTCACTTACGGTTCACGGCATAACGGCGCAGCCGCGCCGGCCGGCACCGGCCCGTCCTGCGGGCCCGTTCCCACCCCACCCAGTACAGCGGAGATGACATGAGCCAGACCAAGCGCCTCAACCGACGAACCCTGACCCTGGCAACGCTGGCCGCGGCCGCCGTTGCGGCGCTGCCGGGCGCTGCACTGGCGCAGAAGAAGTACGACCCGGGCGCCAGCGACACCGAGATCAAGATCGGCCACACCATCCCCTATTCGGGCCCGGCTTCGGCCTACGGTGCGCAGGGCAAGGCCATCGCCGCCTGGTTTCAGAAGGTCAACGACGAGGGCGGCGTGAACGGTCGCAAGCTCAAGCTGCTGTCGATGGACGACGCCTACAACCCGGCCAAGACGGTGGAAGTCGTGCGCAAACTGGTGGAGCAGGACGAGGTGCTGTTCATCGGCGGCGCGCTGGGCACGCCGCAGAACGCAGCGATCCAGAAGTACCTGAACGCCAAGAAGGTGCCGCAGTTGTTCGTCAGCACCGGCGCATCGCGCTGGAACGACCCGAAGAACTTCCCCTGGACCATGGGCATCGTGCCCTCGTACCACACCGAGGGCCTGATCTACGCCCAGCACATCCTGGCCAACAAGCCGGGTGCCAGGATCGCCGTGCTGTTCCAGAACGACGATTTCGGCAAGGACTACCTGAAGGGCTTCCTCGACGGCCTGGGCGACAAGGCCAAGACCATGATCGTCGGCCAGCAGAGCTACGAGGTGACCGACCCCACGGTGGACAGCCAGCTGGTGACGCTGAAGGCCACCGGCGCCGACACCTTCTTCAACGTGACCACGCCCAAGTTCGCGGCGATGGCCATCCGCAAGCTGCCCGAGATGGGCTGGAAGCCGGTGCACTACCTGGCCAGCGTGTCGGGCGCGGTGTCGTCCACGCTCAAGCCCGCGGGGCTGGACAACTCGATCGGCATCATCACCTGCACCTACCTGCGTGACCCGGCCGACCCGGAGCAGGCCGGCACGCCCGAGGTGGCGGCCTTCACCACCTGGATGAAGAAGTACAACCCGGGTGCCGACCCGACCGACATGCTTTACGTCAGCGGCCAGGTCATCGCCCAGGCCATGGTGGAAGTGATCAAGAAGGCTGGCGACAACCTGACGCGCGAGAACGTCATGAAGGTGGCCGCCTCGCTGGACACCGCGCTGCCCATGCAGTACCCGGGCGTCAACCTCAAGACCTCGGCCGACGACTTCGCGCCGGTGGAGCGCATGCGGCCGCAGCGCTTCAACGGCACGCGCTACGAGTCCTTCGGCGCGGTGATGGGCCGCTGAACCGGCATGAGCGAAACGACCGCCGCGCCCAGCCCCAGCCGACCCTCGGTCGGCGCCGTGCGGGACAACCAGCGCCTCGACGAGGTGGCGCTGAATGCCTGGTTCCGCGCCAACGTGGCCGATCCGGCCGAGCCCCTGGTGCTGAGCCAGTTCAACCGAGGCGCATCGAATCCGACCTACCTGATCAGCGCCGGTGCGGCGCGCTGGGTGCTGCGCAAGAAGCCGCCCGGCCCGCTGCTGGCCAGCGCCCACCAGGTGGACCGCGAGTACCGGGTGATGTCGGCCCTGGGCCGGGTCGGCTTTCCGGTGCCGCGCATGCGGGCGTTCTGCGAGGACGCCACGGTCATCGGCACGCCGTTCTACGTGATGGACTTCCTGGAGGGGCGCATCTTCCGGGATGCCCGGCTCCCGGGCCTGGCGCCGGCGGAACGCGCGGCAATCTACGACGACCTCAACGCGACGCTGGCGCGCCTGCACCAGGTTGATTTCGCGGCCATCGGCCTGGCCGATTTCGGGCGGCCAGGCAATTACTTCCAGCGCCAGATCGACCGCTGGATCAAGCAGTACCGCGGCGCCGAGACCGAGACCATTCCGGCGATGGAGCGGCTGATCACCGAGCTGCCCGGGCGGGTGCCGGCCACCGACGAGGTGAGCATCGCGCATGGCGACTACCGCCTCGAGAACGTGATGTTCCATCCCACCGAGCCGCGCATCATCGCCGTGCTCGACTGGGAGCTGAGCACGCTGGGCCACCCGCTGGCCGACATTGCCTACGGCTGCATCCTCTACCACTCCGACTCCGAGAGCTGGGGCACGCTGAACGGCGTGGACCTGCAGGCCGCGGGCATCCCCGACCAGGACGCCTATGTGGCCGCCTACTGCCGCCGCACCGGCCGCGCAGCCATCCCCGGCTTCAATGTCTATCTGGCGTTTTCGATGTTCCGCCTGGCCGCCATCGGCCAGGGCGTGTTCAAGCGCAACCTGATCGGCATCGGCAACGCCCCGGCGTCCAGCGACAACGCCCACACCAAGCACCTGGCCGCCACCGCCTGCGCCATCCTGGACCGGTAGGGCGCCGCGCTACGGCGTGCTCAGCCGGCGCCGGGCCGCCCTAAGGCGGCTGAGTGCCCACTCGGGGGGCAGGAGCGAAGCGACGTGGGGGCGGGTATGTCAGCCCGGCGTGGCCGGCGGCGCATTGACCAGGTTGCGCACCGGCTTGGGGGCCAGGCCGATCACGCCGTCGGCCACCAGCGTATCGAAGCGGGCGCGGTCCAGGCCGGCATGGTGCTGCAGCACCGGCCAGCTGTGTTCACCCAGCAGGGGTGCCGGGCGGCGTGCGCCCAGGCGCTGGCCGTCCTGCCGGATCGCCAGCCCGGCCTGGCGCTGCGGGCCGGACAGGGCGCGCTCCAGGTCGATGTAGAAGTCCACGCTGGCCAGGTGTGCGTCGATGGCCAGCTGCTCGGCATGCACCAGCGCGGCGGCGCTGATGCCGGCCGCACGCAGCCGGGCTGCCGCCTGTTCGGGCGGCTGGTCGCGTGACCAGGCGCTGATCGCGGCGTCGATCTCGTCCTCGCGGGCCTGCCGGCCAGCCAGGCTGCGCAGCGTGGCATCGGCCGCCCAGTCGGGACGACCGAGCAGGCCCGCCAAGGCCGCGAAGCCCTCGCCGTCGCTCACCACCAGGGCCAGCCATTGGTCGTCACCGGCCGCCGGGTACAGGCCGTGCGGTGCCAGGCTGGCCCGGCGGTTGCCCCGCCGCTGGGCGCCACCCGGGCTGAGCTGGTGGGCCAGCAGCGCCGGCGTGGTGAACTGCAGCATCGCCTCGACCATGCTGACGTTGACGTACTGGCCCGGGCCGCCGCGCTGGCGGTGCAGCAGCGCCGTCAGCAGGGCGGCGCAGCCGTACAGGCCACCCACCGGGTCGCCATGGGCCAGGTGGGTCATCGTTGGTGGTGTGCCGGCGTGGCCGATGAAGCCGGGCAGGCCCGAGCCCTGCTCCAGCGTCGAGCCGTAGGCCCGCGTGTCCGACCAGGCGTTGCCGGTGCCGAAGGCCGACATCGAGGCCATCACCAGGTCGGGTCGGGCCTGCTGCAACTGCGCGAAGCCCAGGCCGAACTTGGCCATCACGCCGGCGGCCTGGTTCTCGATCACGGCGTCGGCACCGGCCACCAGATCCAGCGCCAGCTGGCGGCCAGCCGGCGTGGTCAGGTCGATGCTGACCCCCTGCTTGCCGCGGTTCAGGCCGCAGAAAATGGTGGCAAGCTCGTACTGCCGGCCTTCGATGAACTCGGGCGTCCAGTTCATGCCGCGCCACCAGTCGGGGTAGCGCGCCGCCTCGATCTTCAACACCGTGGCGCCCAGGTCGGCCATCAGGCGTGAGGCCAGCGGCCCGGCCCAACCCATCGAGAAGTCGACCAGCGTGAGGCCCTGCAGCGGTGGCGCGTGAGGGCCTGCGGCGGCGGCGGCCGTGCCCGGCGCCGCGGCGTCTGGCGCCGTGCCTTGTTCTGCGGGATTGGCGGCTGCCATTGCCGCGGCTGGTGCGGCCTGCGGCGCCGCGGCCAGCCGGGTGCGGATTGGCGTGCTGGTCAGCCCGAACGGCGTGCGTGGCACCTGCACCTGACGTTCGCCCAAGGCCAGGCTGGCCAGCGACTGGCGTTCACCGAACACCGGATGCGACAGGATGCCCTCGGCGTCGGGCACCACCACGATGGGCACACGGTGCTGGCGGCCCAGTGCCGCCCACTCCGGCGCGGTGCGCTCGGCCAGCGCCGCGCAGATGGCCTGCTCCACCTCGTCCAGCCGCAGAAAACGCAGCTCGCGCGTGGCCAGCCCGGCGTCGGCAGCCTGCCGGTGCAGGCCCAGCGCCTGGCACAGGAAGCGCCATTGGTCGGGGGTGGACACGGTGATGCCGACCCAACCGTGGCGGCAGGGGTAGATGCCCACCGGGCTGTTGGGCGCGAAGCGGTTGATGCCCCAGCGCTTCATCGGCACACCGTCACGCTCGAAGAAGTGCATGTGCATCTCGGCCAGCACCAGGTTGGCCTCGGCGATGGCCAGGTCCAGCCGGCGCGGTGTGGCCGAGGGTGGTGCCAGCAGTGCTGCGCAGGCGGCAATATAGGCAGTGACCCCGCCGATCATCGTGGCCTGCCGGTCACCCCCGGCCAGCGGTGGGCCGTCCGGTGTGCCGGCCATCTGCGGCATGCCGGTGAGCGCCTGCACCACCAGGTCGCTGCCCGGCCAGTCACGCCGGCCGCCCTGGCGGCCGAACCAGGACAGCTCGACGCTGGCCACGCGCGGCTGCAGGGTCAGCGCATCCACACCGGGCGCATCGCCCACGTCCTCGCCGATCAGCACCAGGTCGACGGCAGCCGCCAGGGCTTGCAGCGCGGCCAGGTCGGCCGGCACCGGCAACCGGCGCTTGCCGGCGGCCAGCCAGGCACCGTAGGCCCGGTCGCCCGGATCGTCGGCACGCACGATGCCGTGCAGGCGGCGGTGCTCGTCCAGGGCGGTGCTGCCGACGCTGGCGCCGGCATCGGCCAGCAGTCGGCCGCAGTACGCCGCCGCCGCGCCGCCGCCGATTTCCAGCACCTGCACACCGGCCAGCGGCAAGGGGGTTTCAGCAGACATGGCAGGCCCCTCCTGGCTCAGCGACCGGTGAACGCCGCGGGCCGCTTCTGGACGAAGTGGGCCACGCCTTCCTTGAAGTCCTCGCTGCCGAAGCTGGCCCGCATCTCCTGGTTGCCGAGCTCGATGGCCTCGCGCATCGACTGCCGGTCCACCGCCCACAGCTGGCGCTTGATCACCGCCATCGAGCGCGGTGAGACGTTGTCAGCCAGGTCCAGCGCGTAGGCGCGCACCGCGGCCATCAACTCGCCCGGCGGCAGCACGCGGTCGACCACGCCCAGGCGCAACGCTTCGTCTGCGCCGAACTTGCGCGCCGACAGCAGCAGGTCCAGCGCTGCCGACAGCCCGGCCAAGCGTGGCAGGGTGTGGCTGATCCCATGTTCGGCGATCAATCCGCGCCGTGCGAAGGCGGTGGTGAATTGGGCGCCGGCCGCGGCAAAGCGCTGGTCGCAGTACAGCGCGTAGACCAGGCCCAGGCCGGCGCAGGCGCCGTTGATCGCCGCAATGATGGGCTTGGGGACGGCCGGAAAGTACGAGTGCGGCGTCTGGTAGTCGGGGCTGCTGGCGGCATCGAAGGGCGGTGGCTCGGCCGGTGCCTCGGCGGCAAACGACGCGCCACCGCTGGCCGTGCCCTGGCTCAGGCTGTCCATGTCGGCACCGGCACAAAAGCCACGGCCGGCACCGGTGAGCACGATCACGCGCACCCCGGGGTCGTCGGCGGCACGGCGCATCGCCGCGCGCAGGCCAGCGCCCAGGCTGGCAGTGTAGGCATTGAGGCGCTCAGGCCGGTTCAGCGTGATGGTGGCGATGCGCTGGGCCACGTCGTAAAGGACTTCGGTGTCGCTCATGGTGTGGGCTCCTGACGGGTTACGGGCGCATGGAGAAGTTCACCTTGCCCGGCGTGCGCAGCGGCTCTGCCAGGTGCATGAAGTCCACCAGCTGGCGCCGGGTCTGGCGCGGATCGATGATTTCCTCGACCCAGAACTTCTCCGCGCTGCGGAAGGGCGAGCGCAGCGCGTTCAGCCGCGCCTCGATCTTCAGCAGCTCCGCTTGAGGGTCCTCGGCGGCGTCGATGTCGGCGCGGTAGGCGGCCTCGATGCCGCCTTCCAGCGGCAGGCTGCCCCAGTAGGCCGACAACCAGGCGTAGCGCAGCGACAAGCGGTTGAAGGGCTTGTGCGCCGCGCCGGCCACGCCGAAGGCATTGCGCACGATCACCGTGCACCAGGGCACGGTGGTCTGGCTCATCGCTGCCATCGCGCGCACGCCGTGGCGGATGGTGGCGGTGCGCTCGGCCTCCAGGCCGATCATGAAGCCGGGGCAGTCCATCAGGTAGACCACCGGCAGGTGGAAGGTCTCGGCCAGGTCGATGTAGCGCACCACCTTCTGGCAGGTGTCGGCGCTCCAGGCGCCGCCGTAGTGGTACGGGTCGCTGGCCAGCAGCAGCAGCGGGTGGCCGTCGATGCGGGCCAGGCCGGCGATGATGCTGCGGCCGAAGTTGGCGCCCATCTCGAAGAAGCTGCCGGCGTCGACCACCGACGCGATGATGGGCCGCATCTTGTAGACCTGCCGCCGGTTGCGTGGCACCGCCTTCATCAG
>Ga0208266_100512_pt1 | contig 12822 bp, 13 predicted proteins | sample LakWasMet67_HOW9_2_FD_183897 | JGI IMG/M metagenome (GOLD analysis project Ga0208266, IMG submission 183897) | Freshwater sediment methanotrophic microbial communities from Lake Washington under simulated oxygen tension - Sediment Metagenome... | ecosystem: Environmental > Aquatic > Freshwater >...
CGCTGACTAACGGACAAGCCGCCGATTGCGTTTTGGGGAAGGCGATCACGTCGCGAATAGACGTTGAGCCTGTCATCAGCATGACCAGACGATCCAAACCGAACGCAAGGCCGCCATGCGGAGGCGCCCCGTATTTCAATGCATCCAATAGGAAGCCGAATTTTTCCCTGGCTTCGTCTTCGCCGATGCCTAAAATTTCAAGCACGGTTTGCTGCATGGACGTACGGTTGATACGAATCGAACCGCCGCCGACTTCGGTGCCGTTCAGCACCAAATCGTAAGCGCGCGATAATGCCGCGCCAGGATTCGCTACCAGTTCTTCAACCGAGCAACTTGGCGCGGTGAACGGGTGATGGATGGCGTTGTAGCGGTTGGTTTTCTCATCCCAATCGAACATCGGGAAGTCGACCACCCAAACCGGTTTCCAGTCGCCTTGCAGCAGGTTAAGGTCATGTCCCAACTTGACCCGCAACGCGCCCATCGCTTCATTTACGATGCTGGCTTTATCCGCTCCGAAGAATATCAAGTCGCCGTTTTGCGCGCCGGTTTTGGCCAATACGCTGTCCCAAACCTCGGCAGGAGCGAATTTAACGATAGGCGATTGCAAACCGTCGACACCGGCGGCCAAGTCGTTAACTTTGATATAAGCCAAACCTCTTGCGCCGTAAATGCTGACATACTTGGTCAAGGCATCGATGTCTTTGCGGCTTAATTCGCCTCCATTCGGTACGCGCATCGCAACGACGCGGCCTTTCGGGTCGTTGGCCGGTGCCGAGAAGACTTGGAAATCGACGTCTTTCATGTCGTCGGCAATATCGACCAATTCCAGCGGAATCCGCAAATCGGGCCGATCGATACCGTAGCGCGAAATGGCTTCCTGATGGGTCATGCGCGGAAATTTGTCACCTAAGTTCACGCCGATCACTTTAATGAACAACTGGCGGATCATTTCCTCCATGATGTGCATGATCTCGTTTTCATCCATGAACGAGGTTTCGATATCCAACTGGGTGAATTCGGGCTGACGGTCGGCACGCAAGTCTTCATCGCGAAAACAACGCACGACTTGATAATAGCGATCCATGCCCGCTACCATCAAGATTTGTTTGTACAATTGCGGCGATTGCGGCAGCGCGAAAAACGAGTTTTCGTGGGTACGGCTCGGCACAATGTAATCGCGCGCGCCTTCCGGAGTCGCTTTGGTCAGGTAAGGCGTTTCAATCTCGAAAAACTCGTTGTCGTCGAGAAAGTTCCGTAAAACCCGCGTCACATCGCGGCGCACTTTCATCTTTTCCTGCATCTCGGTGCGGCGCAAGTCGATATAACGGTAGCGCAACCGCAGCTCTTCGTTGACTTCGATGTCGCTTTCAACCGGGAACGGCGGGGTTTCCGACTCGTTCAGCACGACGATGTTTTTAGCCAGTATCTCAATCGCGCCGGAATGCATGTTGGCGTTAATCGTACCTGCGGGACGGTCGCGAACCAGTCCGGTAATTTGCAATACATATTCACTGCGGACGCTTTCAGCAGTCGCGAAGGTTTCAGCTACGTCGGGATCGACCACGACCTGCACCAAACCGGCGCGGTCTCTCAGATCGATAAAAATAACGCCGCCGTGGTCTCTGCGTCTATGTACCCAACCGCAGATTGAAACTGTTTCGCCTAGCTGTTGTGTGTTTAATTCTCCGCACTTGTGAGTACGCATAAATTTTCCCTGTTGATTTGGTTAAGATGAAAGGCGAAAGGCTCAAGGCAAAAACGTGCTTTTTTCGCCTTTTGCCTTTTGTCTTTTGCCTGCTTTTTATTAATGGCTTTTAGTACAGCCGCCGCCTGGACAGCTGCCGGAAGACGATGCGGAACTCGAGCAACTCGCCTCGCCCGCTACGTTCTTCTTAGCGCCGCTCTTGAAATCAGTTTCATACCAGCCGCTGCCTTTTAACCTGAATCCCGCCGCAGAAATCTTTTTCATTAACTCCGGCTTACTACAGGCAGGGCAGATAGTTAGAGGCTCGGCACTGAGTTTTTGTAAGGCTTCGTGCTCATGACCGCATGATTGACATTGGTACTCGTATATTGGCATTAACCGCTCCGATAACAAAAATAATAACCACAATAAGTGCCGCGCTTAGTTTTTCAAGGCACTTACTATAAAATAACCGCCTATTTTACAGAATTTACCTCCGATAATGAAAACATTAACCATCACAAGACCGGATGATTGGCATTTACATGTCAGAAACGGCGCAGTTTTAAAAACCGTTATGCCGCATACCGCCAGGCAATTTGCCCGCGCAATCATCATGCCCAATCTCAAACCGCCTGTTACTACGGTGGCTCAGGCCTTGGCTTACCGGAAAGAAATTCTACAAGCGATCCCTGTCGGCCTTGATTTTACGCCGTTAATGACGCTTTACCTGACCGGCTCGACGAGCGTGGATGAAATCAAAAAAGCCGCCGAATCCGAACATATCCATGCCTTTAAACTGTATCCGGCTGGCGCCACCACCAATTCCGATTCCGGCGTTGCCGACATCAAGGCTGTTTATCCGTTATTGGCGGCAATGGAGCAGTATGCTATTCCGTTGCTGATTCATGGCGAAGTCACCGATGACGCTTGCGATATTTTCGACCGGGAACGGGTATTTATCGACACCTATTTGACTGATGTTGCCAAAAACTTCCCCGGTTTGCGCATCGTGGTCGAACACGTAACTACGGCCGAAGCCGTGCAGTTTGTACAAGGTGCCGGCGCCAATATTGCGGCAACCATCACCCCCCAGCATTTGCTGTTTAACCGCAATGCAATTCTGGCGGGCGGCATCAAGCCGCACTATTATTGCCTGCCGATTATCAAGCGCGAGTCGCATCGCTTGGCCTTGGTCAAAGCTGCGACCAGCGGCAACCCGAAGTTTTTTTTGGGCACCGACAGCGCACCGCATCTAACGCCATTAAAGGAAACCGCCTGCGGTTGCGCCGGTTGCTACAGCGCTCATGCGGCTTTGGAACTTTACGCTGAGGCCTTTGAGCAAGCGGACGCATTGGACAAACTGGAAGGTTTCGCCAGCTTTTACGGCGCAGATTTTTACCGATTGCCCAGAAACTCAGGCTCGGTCACGTTGAAAAAAAACGCCTGGAAAGTGCCGTCCGCTTACGGAGAAAACGGCCTGTCGATCACGCCGCTTAAGGCGAATGAAGCGTTGACCTGGAAGTTACAATAACCTGCCGGCAGTCCACAAGCATAGAGCATGCCGCGCGCCGGAAAGGAACGTCAATTTAATATCAATCCGAGAAAAAGGCGCGTACGGCGCGCCCTGTTTTTTCAAGGCAATAAGGTATTTTTTCGCCCTTCGCCTACTTTTTAATACGGCTTAACCGGAGCCAGATTATCTTCATTAAAGTCATCATCAATCTCCAGATAATCCGATCCCTCCGGCATATTGCCATCGTGAATCAGGTAGTCACGATGTTGAAAATACGCGCTTTTAAAAAACGCATACCGGTCCACCGCCGCTTCCGTCGCTATCTTTTCAGTCGTCAAATTATCTGCGCGCAGATCGACGGCATTCAGCCCGAACAGTCCGCTGCTGATCACGCCGCTATCAATATAGCTGATCGGATTCATCGCCGCATCGCCGACCAGACCGCCCACGCCGCGCGGAGAACTTGGCCCGAAAAACGGCAGCACCAGGTAAGGGCCGGTCGGCACGCCCCAAACCCCCATGGTTTGGTCGAAATCTTCATTATGTTTGGGCAAATCGATCATCGCCGCAACATCGACAAAACCGGCAACGCCGGCGATGGTATTGACGATGAAGCGAGACCCATCCAGGCCGGTTTGCGAAATTTTAAACTGCAACAAATCATTAATGGTGACGCCAATATCATTAATGTTACTGAAAAAATTGCTAACGCCTTGGTCGACAAACGATGGCGTTATCCACTGATAACCTTTGGCGATAGGCTTCATCGCATAATCATCCAGTTTATCGTTAAAAGTCTGCACTCCCCTATTCCAACCCTCCAATGGATCTTGGGGGTCTTTTGCTGTAGTCGCGCATCCGGCCAGCGTACCGGCTAAAATTAGACATCCAAGTTGAATCATCAATTTTTTCTGTTGCATTACATCCACTCCACGACGCTATTATTTTTATAACGGGTCAATTTTCGCGTAACATACCATAAATCATCGCCTTTATTCCCCATCATTTCGACAGCTCTTGGCATAACTCAAAAAATGGATACACCTGTAATTCCCTTAGATAAACGTTTCCGAGGCTTCCTCCCGGTGGTCATCGACATTGAAACAGCCGGATTTAATCCCAAAAAAAATGCGTTACTGGAAATTGCCGCTGTGATTGTCGAGCTTAACAGTAACAGCGATCTGGAAATTACCGAACGCTATACAACACACGTCATCCCCTTTAAAAACGCCGAACTGGACGAAGCCGCGCTCAAATTTAACGGCATAGACCCGCACCACCCGTTCCGCATGGCTATTGAAGAGAAAGACGCGTTGCACATGCTGTTTAAACCGATTAAAGAAGCCGTCAAGCGCAACAATTGCACCAGGGCGATTCTGGTCGGACACAACCCTGCTTTCGACATCAGTTTCTTAAATGCCGCGATTCAAAGAACCCAAATAAAACGCAGCCCTTTTCATCCGTTCAGCACGTTCGATACCGCGACATTGGGGGGATTGGTCTATCAACAGACCGTGCTGGCTAAAATTGCTCAAACGGCGGGATTGGATTGGGATAACGAAAAAGCGCATTCAGCGCTTTATGATGCCGAAAAGACGGCGGAGCTGTTTTGCATGATAGTCAACCGCTGGAAGCAGCTGGAATCAATCGGTAGTTGATAATAAAACCGGCACACGGATGACGCAAGCGTCATCCGTGCAGCATCGATTATTCCTCTACAGCATCAACCGCAGCCAGCATCTTTGCCAATTCACCCTGCTGGTACAAACCGGTAATAATGTCGCAACCGCCGACCAACTCGCCGCCGATATAAAGCTGGGGATAAGTCGGCCAGTTCGAATATCCCTTAAGCGCCTCGCGAAGCTCAGGGTCTTCAAGAATATTAACGTACATAAACTTGGCATGGCAAGCGCCCAATATTTGCACTGTCTGGCCGGAAAAGCCGCACTGAGGAAAATCCGGTGACCCTTTCATGTATAAAACAACCGGATTATTTTCAATCTGGCCTTTAATTCTTTCTATAACGCTCATGCTGATAATCACCTAATAAATAAAAACCCAGTGATTTTATCTACTTTGTAGCGATTAAAAAAGGAAATCTTGCAATCCGACACCCCGATAATCACTTGACGCAATCTTTGCTGTCACTGTCGACGTTCGTGCGTGCTTGGCTTCGGGGCTGGAATGGGACGGGTAAAAGACGTTATATCTGTTCAGTAATATTTTTAACCTGGCTTGATAGCGAAGAGAAATCGTATTATAGAGGTAAGAATCATCCCGGTTGATGCCAACATCGTTAGAGAAATAAGGTGTGCTATTTTTATGTCCCATGCTTAGCTTAGCCGCTCAATTCATTGCAGGTTTACTCTATGCCAACGCCGGCGAATGGTTGATGCATAAATACATTCTGCATAAACTAGGAAAAAACCGGCATAGCTTCTGGGCTTATCATTGGTACGAGCATCATGCCGTTTGCGCTAAAAATACCATGTTCGACCCAGGCTACCAATCGTTAAACCTAACAACATGGAACGCCCAAACCAAAGAACTGGCGGTATTATCAACCATTGTGCTGTTGCATATGCCGTTGTTTTTACTACTCCCCCTATTTACCGGCGCGCTGTATGTATCGTTGATGCTTTATTACTACAAGCACCGCAAAGCTCACCTTGATCCCAACTGGGCTAAACAGCATTTACGCTGGCATTACGACCACCATCTTGGCGGCAACCGCGCCGCAAACTGGTGTGTGACTTGGCCCTGGTTCGATTACTTGCTGGGAACCCGCGTTAAAAGAAAAACGCACAAATAGGCTGACGAATTGACTTTCCTGTAATTAATTTTACATAACGGTGTCACTATTGACACCATTAGACTATGCCTAATTCCACTAAAAAAACCTTGCTGAAATTTGGAAGCTGTTTAAAAACCAAACAAATTCCGCGCAGAAAACGGTGTACCCAGGCAAAAGAGCGTTCAACAACCCATCGGCGAGGTAACACGACAAACTTGCCTCGCATGGCGTCGGTCCGTTTAACAATGGCCAGGTTCCAATTGAACATGTTTTTTTGCTCATTCGACTAAAACGCCGCTGTAACCGCCATCCGCCCCAAGTTATACTCAAGGCAGCAAACATCTCGTACAGCCGGATCATGAGCAGCCGAGCGCCGCGCCGATCTTGTATACCCGCTGAATGAACACACCGCAAGCAGGTTGCCCATCGTAACCACCGCGATATGGCGTTTTCTCCCTTTAATCTTTTTACCTGCGTCAAAACCGCGCATTAACCCCCAAAAAACCTTATACTTTTCCTCATACCGGCGCTTTGATTATGGATAATGACCAAGCTGCCGGATACGCCCAATAATAAAAATAATACAACAAGGAAACACCATGCCCCTGTTTACCCGCCCTGCCAGTCTTGCGCTGCCTGTTTTATTAACCATAACCCTGTCCGGCTGCTCGGTGATGCGCAGTTACGATACTGAACTCAAGCAAACCGTTGACTTGGTCGGGCAAGGCCAAATAGACCAAGCGTTAACTCAACATGAAGCCAATAATACCGGCGGCGATTTCGATCTGCTTTACTATCTGGAAAAGGGCGAATTACTACGCTTGAAAAGCCGGTACAAAGACAGCGCGGTAGCTTGGCTGGTGGCCGATCAAAAGGTTAATGAATGGGAGAATGAAGCTAAAATCAGGGCCGGGGCGGTTTTGGAAAATGTCGGCGCGGTGGTTTTAAACGATAAAACCCGCCGCTACGATGGTCATGATTATGAAAAAGTAATGCTGTCCACCCGGTTGGCGCTGGCTCACTTGTCGGCAGGCGACTGGAATACGGCCAGGACGGAGATCAAGAAAACCCACGAGCGGGAAGCCATTATCGCGGAAATCAACGCGAAAGAAACCGAGGCTCTGGAACAGGAAAGCGAGGAAAAAGGCATCACCACAACCTTTAAGGACTTGAACGGTTACCCGGTCGAAACGCTTAATTCGCCGGAAGTCACCACGCTAAAAAACGGTTACCAGAGCGCTTTCAGTCATTATCTGGCCGGTTTTGTTTACGAAGCCTTGAATGAATCTGGGCTTGCCTCGCCCGGTTACCGGCAGGCGATTGAGCTGCGTCCCGATATTAAAATCCTCGAAGACGGCTTGGCTATGTTGGAATCGCGTCCCAGCCTTCGCAAACCTAATGAAACCGATGTGTTGTTTGTGGTCGAATCCGGCGCTGCGCCTGCGCTCAGTTCTATCACCATTCCCGTACCGGTCATTGTCAGTAATTTGGGCGTTATCCCTATTTCGTTCCCGGTGTTGCATTCCGACCCCAGCCGCACTTTGCAGCCCTACACTGTCGGCGTTGACGGCAAGAATACCCTGCCGCTAGCTGCGGTGACCAACCTGGATACGATGTCCAAACGGGCATTAAGGGATGATATGCCGGGAATTATTGTCCGCGGCATTCTCCGGGCGTCGGCAAAAGCCATGTCGCAAAAGGCCTTGATGGACCAAGGCGGCGGTGCGGCGCTTGCCGGTATTGCTTTGAATATCGCCAATGTCATTACCGAATCCGCGGATGAGCGCACTTGGCGCACTTTGCCTGCAACCATCAGTATTGCCCGCGGCACGCTGCCTTCCGGCAAGCATGACATAACCGTTGGCGGCAGCAAGCAGTCTATCGATGTCCAAGGCTCTCATGCCGTCGTGGTTACACGGTTGCTGGGCAACCAGGCTTATTGGTCGCAACCGGCTTTTGGGCCGCAAATGCCGGTTTATGCCGCTCCCGCTAACATTGAACCCGCTGAAAATATCGATGCTGCGCTAATAAAGAAATCCCCTGCAAAAACTAAAAAGAAAAAAGCCAAAAAATCTATCTACCAAGCACAAAAGGATAATTCATGAATGCCGTTAAAAGTGTATCCCTCGTCCTCGCTTTATTGGCGTTAAAGGCCTGCGCCACGCACCAGCCGCCACAGCCTGGCAGCATCAATGCCAAAGTCGAGCAACTGAGTGAAATGTCGTATCTGCAAGTGACCGACCTTCGCGCTGTAAAACGCAATCATCTGTTGACGGTACAGGCGGAAATCAATAATACCGACTCGGCCAATCAACAGCTTTACTATCGCTTTAAATGGCTGGATGCCAGCGGTTTTGCGGTCGGCGGTGAAGAGGCCTGGAAGCCGGTGCTGGTTTACGCTTACCAGAAGCAAACGCTGACGGCGGTTGCGCCATCGCCTCAGGTTACGGATTTCAGGATGGTTGTGCAAAGCCCGGATAATACGGGTAATCTGCCTTAGTCGATTCAAAAAAACCTGTAGGGGCGACTTCATTCGCCCAATATATTTAAAGAGCGACTGAAGTCGCCCTACGTTAAGAGAGATAATCCCATGCATAAATCAAATAATGTCCTCAAAACCGCCGCAATTGCGCTGCTATTAAGCGGTTGCGCAACCCAATCGCCAACGCTCAGCTCCGGCAATGTCGAGTACGGCGACAGCAAGGCGGTTGAAACCCTAACTAACGAGTTCGGTTCCACCGACCTGCAAACCATAGCCGAATCGATGGCCAACTCGCTATTGCAATCCCCTGCCCTGTTTGCAAAATCGCGTCCATTGGTGACTGTTGCCGAAGTCAAAAACAGAACCAGCGAGTACATTGACACTAAATCGATTACCGATTCGATACGCACCAAAATCGTAAAAAGCGGCATGGTGCGCTTTGCGGTCGACACCAGCGCGATGCAAACCCAGGTCGAAGAGTTGGCTCGGCAAAACCAATCCGGCCTGTACAAGAAAAGCAAATCCAAAAAAATGGGCAACATGGAAGGCGCCGATTTCCGCATCGAAGGCACTATCACTTCCATCGTAAAACGCGCAGGCGATGTTAAGGATGTGTATTACAAATTCAGTTTGCAGCTGGTGGATAATGAATCCGGCACTATGGAGTGGGCGGACGAAAAAGAAATACGCAAGACTTCCAATAAATCTATGTTTTAGTGGGTTCGACTATGAAACCGTTACGTTTGTTATTCCTGTTGTTGTCGTTGCTTGGGGCAGGCAACACCCTGGCAGCCAAAATTGCGGTCACCGATCTGGCTTATGCCGAGCGGGTCAGCGGTTATTTTCATCAACTTGATTATCACCACAAGTCATCGGCGCGTAGCAGCGACAGCGCGCGGGAACGGGACAGTTTTGAAAGCTCTTCGGCATCGAGCCGTTCATTATATAGCGAAAAATCGCAGACTGATTATACCGAGGTCGGAAGCAGTTATAGCTATATCGAGTATGGCGAACTGCGCAAATTTGCCGGCGATATTAAGGGCGAAATCCTTAAAACCGGCGATTTTAAGCTGTCGCAGGCCAAGCCTTATACCGCCAAAGGCGATGAAAAAATCTTCGACATCATCAGCCGCATCAAAAAAGGCGCTTATCCGGGAGCGGATTATGTGCTGTTCGGTACGGTCAGCGAGCTTGATTTCCGCGATGAGGTGAATCCCATTATCGGCACCGACACGCTGTCCAACACCTTCAGCCTGATGCTGATCGCGGAATTCAGCCTGATCAATACCCGCACTTACGAAGTTAAAGCGGCCTTTAGCGCGACCGGCGAAGGTCAGGATGTACGTGTTGTTACCGGCGGAAGCCGTGTGGTACCCAGCCGCAGCAAGGTGGTGTCTGAAGTGTCTAAAAGCTTGGGTATCGACGTGGCGCGGCAGATTAACGAACAGCTGGGCGGGGGTGGCGCTTATCAAAATGCCAACCCTGCAAGCGGCGGAAATGCCATGCAGGAAGGGGAAGTCGTACACTTTAGCCAGTGAAAAACATCATGCGGGCTCAACCGGAAAAAGTTGCGCCCTATATGAAATATCGAGAGTTTGTGTATCGTTAAAAACTCTTTTCCAATCCTGCTTGTTTCAAAATGACATTTGCCATATGCCTGGATGCCAAGGTAACAGGAACGGTAAACGATTTTTTTGTGACCGAGCTAAACCATATTTCGTGACTACCCTTGCCTTGCCGAACAATAGTGCATCCTGATTTTAGTAGTATTTCCCGTAATGCTTGGTAGAGCGCCGCCATTCACGCAGCCCGCATAGTTACCGTACTGTATTTTTCGGCCAAAACGCAAAACCGGATAGGTTGGTTGTCTGATTCTTTAATTCTATCGTTTAAAATCAGCAACTCGGGAATAAGCTCGGCTAAACGTTTTTCCAATTCCTCGAAAGTTGACGCTTCAACACAAAGCCCTGGAACGTCATCACTTTCGCTCCACCAAACTTTTGCATCTTCATCCCAATGGGCTTTTACTTGATACTCGTTCATTTTTAAGTATTCCCGATTTTGGCTGCTAAGCGTATTTGAATAATGATTTAATTTTACCGGATTGTTGAAAAAATGTAATTTTTCAATTGCGTACAAGACTGATGTGCCAATCGCAGTGAAGTGCATCCGCCTTGATGCACCACGCCACCCCAAAATGATTAGTTAAGGCGCGGCTGCATTCAGCGTTACAATGGTAGCCATGAATACGAATCTCACCCCATTTTCAGCACTCACTCCCGATATTATCTTAAACGCGCTCGACGATATCGGCCTGCACAGCGATGGGCGGCTGTTGGCGCTTAATAGCTATGAAAACCGCGTCTACCAAGTCGGCATGGCCGACGGATCTTTTATCGTCACCAAGTTCTACCGGCCCGAACGCTGGAAAACTGACGCCATTCTTGAAGAACACGCGTTCGTTCAGGAATTGTTCGATGCTGAAATCCCTGTGGTTCCTGCTCTGCCGTTTGGCGATAAGCAAACCTTAATCCACGCCGACGGTTTCCGCTTTTCGGTGTTCCCAAGGCAAGGCGGGCGAGTGCCTGAGCTTGAAGGCCGCGAAAAACTGGAGTGGATGGGACGGTTTATCGCGCGCATTCATGCCGTCGGCTCATTAAAACCTTTTAAACATCGTCCGACGCTGGACATTGCCGGCTTTGGCGATGAGCCTAGAGCCTATCTGTTGGCGAATGATTTCATCCCCGCCGATCTGATCGAGGCTTACCGCAGTGTGACCGAGCATGCGCTGGAGGGCGTAAGACGCTGCTTCGAACGCGCCGGTAAAATAAAAAACCTGCGCCTGCACGGCGACTGTTATCCAGGCAATATTTTATGGACCGATGACGGTCCGCATTTTGTCGATTTCGATGACTGTCGCATGGGGCCTGCGATACAGGATTTATGGATGCTGCTATCCGGGGATCGCGCTGAAATGACGGTGCAGTTAAACCACCTGCTGACCGGCTACCGGATTTTTTACGATTTCGACACGAGAGAGCTGCATCTTATTGAGGCCCTGCGCACTTTGCGGCTGATTCATTATTCCGCCTGGATTGCGCGGCGCTGGGATGATCCTGCGTTTCCTATGGCGTTTCCGTGGTTTGATACGCCGCGTTATTGGCAGGACAGGATTATTGAGCTGCGCGAACAGATCGCGTTAATGGATGAAGGGCCGCTGGAGTTGGCTTAAGACGATTCTGCGGTAGCGCGAAAAACGCATTAAAAATATTTTATTCACCACGAAGGCACGAAGATCACGAAGTTTTTATTTCTTCGTGTCCTTCGTGCCTTCGTGGTTATATTCTTTTAAGCTCTTTTCATCAGCATGGTTTTCACCGGATTGAATGTTCTTCTATGCACATCTAAAAAACCGAACTGTTCGATTTCGGCAACATGCTGCTTGGTGCCGTAACCTTTATGCACATGAAACGCAAAGTCGGGATAATGTTGATGATAATCGACCATCAGCTTATCCCGCTCGACTTTCGCCAATATCGACGCGGCACTGATCGCCTGTACTTTGCTGTCGCCTTTAACGATAGCCTGGGCTGGCATAGACAGATCGGGAAGACGGTTACCGTCGACTAAAACCTCATCCGGCTGTATGTGTAAGCCGTTTACCGCCCGTTGCATGGCAAGTAACGTCGCCTGGAGGATATTGCGGTCATCAATCTCTTCAACACTGGCTTGGGCAATCGACCAACTTAAGGCAGATTCTTTAATGAGAATATAAAGGCTGTCCCGTTTGCTTTCGCTAAGGGTTTTGGAGTCGGCCAATCCGCTTATCGGCCTCTGGGGATCAAGGATAACGGCGGCGGCGAAAACCGGTCCTGCGAGCGGCCCACGGCCGGCTTCGTCAACACCGGCAACAAGAATGTTTGTTGAACATCCATTATCCATATTAGCTTTCGCTCCTGAAATAAAAACACTTTCGTCCACGAAAAGTACGAAAACCTTCAAAAGACCGCCAATTTATCGAAGAGGTGGATTGGTATTTCGTGCTTTTCGTGGACAAACTGCTGTTCAATGTTAAAACAACGCTTAGCGCAATATACCCCGGCTTACATTGCGTAAAAAGCTGACCATATCCGACAACTCCTTACTTTCACCAGCCAAGTCTTCCATCTGGTCTATCGCATCTTCCAGTCGTAGATTGGTCTTGTAAATGATCTTGTAGGCTTTTCTGATCAGCCTGATGTCTTCCGGGGAAATGCCGTTGCGTTCCATGCCGACTGAGTTGATGCCGTGCGGACGGGTAGGCTTGCCGCCGACCATCACAAACGGGGGGATGTCCTGGGTAATCG
>Ga0208266_100513_pt1 | contig 12792 bp, 14 predicted proteins | sample LakWasMet67_HOW9_2_FD_183897 | JGI IMG/M metagenome (GOLD analysis project Ga0208266, IMG submission 183897) | Freshwater sediment methanotrophic microbial communities from Lake Washington under simulated oxygen tension - Sediment Metagenome... | ecosystem: Environmental > Aquatic > Freshwater >...
GAGACTGGCGGTTGAATCAACTCGCCATAGCTTTTACCGGTCGGGCGCCAGTCAAATTTAATCATCGCCACCACCACCAACAACGGGACGGTAAAAAATACAGCTAACAGCAAAAAAACCATGCGCCCTTTGCGCTGCTGTGCCGGATTGACCACTATTTCAGTGACGTTTTCATGCATGATCACACCCGCTTTTCTATCATTTGATACAAGCCAATGGCAACCGCTGCCAAGGCAAAGCCAAACCACTGGTAGGCATAGCTGAGATGTTTCTCCACTTGCCCTGTTGGCACATCCCATTCACGCAAATAACCCTCAGCACTGGCAGGGTCAAGCTTGAGCACGACATCCGAAAAAGTATATGGCACGTGCTGACGCAAATAAGCAAAGTCGATCACGGGTTGCACCGTCTGCCAAGTTTCTGCCGGTTGATCTAAACGGAATCCGGTTTTTGTTTGCTTCCAAAATAACCCTGCTATGACTTGCTCTGTGGTCGAGGTGTGAATATTGGGCGTTTTCTGGTGGTCAACAAACCCGGCAATCCAGCCACGATTCACCCACACCACGTGTTTTTTATCCTGCAACAAAAAAGGAGTCAGCACCTGAAAGCCAGCGCGCCCTTGCGCTAACTGGTTATCGAGAAAGAAATTAAATTGCGGCAGAAACACGCCCTTGAGAGACACCGTTTGCAGATGCAAAGCGTCTACCTTGGCATCGCTATCTAAATCGCTGGCCTGCAATTGGATTGCACCGGCATGATGCGTCAATGCACGCGTAATCGCCTGTTTCTGTTCCGCTTTGTGCCATTGCCATAAACCCAACCTGACACAACTCCAGATTGCGACCACCATCACACACACCACCAGCCAGCGCACACGAACGACATACATTCCCAAGGGTATTTGCATTTTCCTACTTACGGCCCATAATGTGATCATCTTAACGCGAGATCACATCATGATCATTAAAATTGTCACCATTTTGATACTGATTACTATTGTGGGCAGTCTATTTTCTGCCCTGCTTTTTTTGCTGAAAGATAAACGCGGTTCTGACCGTACGGTGAAAGCGCTGACCATGCGGATTGGTTTATCTATCTTTTTGTTTCTTGGTCTTATTACCGCCGCGCATTTTGGTTACATCGGCCATACGCTTTAATCTACTAGGCCAATAAAAAGGGCGCGAACTGCGCCCTTTTTATTGCTTAAAGCATGTAGACAAAAATGTAGAGACCCAACCAAACCACGTCGACAAAGTGCCAGTACCAAGCCACGCCTTCAAAGCCAAAATGATGCTCAGGCGTAAAATGGCCTTTAATACTGCGTAACCAAATCACAATCAACATCAGGGTACCGATCGTCACATGAAAGCCATGAAACCCTGTTAGCATAAAAAACGTCGCGCCATAAGCGCCAGACTTCAGCGTCAACCCCATTTCAGTGTAAGCATGGTGATACTCAGCCGCCTGACAACACAAAAAGGTAATCCCCAATGCAATCGTCAAAAACAGGCCAATAATCAGTTGCTTACGATTATTCTTGATTAAGCCCCAATGTGCCCAGGTAATGGTGGCGCCTGAGCTCAGCAACAACAAGGTATTGATCAGCGGCAAACCACTCCATGACATCGGATGAAATGCGGGATCAGGCTTGTATGTCTCACCGAGCACCGTTCCACCGGGGCCTTGTGACGGCCAAGCACTTAAAAAGTCTTTGTAAGGGGTGATGTCTGGCGCATAGGAGGCCAAATCGGGCACCGAGAGCACTCGCATATAAAACAGTGCGCCAAAAAAAGCGGCAAAAAAGGCCACCTCAGAACAAATAAACACAATCATGCCTATGCGGAAGGATTTATCCTCCCACTTTTTATATTGCCCAGTCAGGCTTTCGGTAACAACCGCGCTCAGCCACTTGAACATCATGGTCAGGATCACTGCCAGACCAAAATACATCATGTATTTACCAGGGGTCGCTAAGTAAGATAACGCTGGATTTTTAAAAGAGCCGTCTAGGCGCGTATCCGAGCCGGTGACGTTAAAAACAAAACCACTGGCCATCGACAGCAATCCGACAGAAATCAATGCCGGGTAGATGCTGCCATGCGGGACAAAATAGTGATTTTCTGAATGACTAGCCATGCATGAACTCCCTATCCTTAAACGTATTACACATCATTATTGTTTATTGACTTGCCGGAAAAAATGAATACGACAAGGTCATTTCTTGAACATCTTTAGGCAAGTCCGCACTGACAAAAAACCGTAGCGGCAGCGCTCTTACCTCCCCTGGTTTGAGCGTCTGCCTGACAAAACAGAAACACTCAATCTTCTTCAAATGCGCAGACGCTTTCCCGGGCGTCACACTCGGTATTGCCTGACCGGCGACCTCGACATTCGTCGTATTCTTCGCCTCAAACATGACCGTAGTCACTTGGCCCGGATGCACCACCACACTGCTTTGCTTGGGGTAAAAGTTCCACCCCAAACCGGGCATCACCGAAGACACAAATTGCACGGTGACCTCACGTTTTAGATCAACCACCGCTTTTGCAGCACTCTCGGCCGTGGTATTGGTTTTACCGTTTAGCCCGGTGACTGTACAAATGACGTCGTACAGCGGTACCAGTGCAAATGCAAACAACAGGGCACCTGCAATAATCCACACCAATTTGAATGCCAGCTTTTTATTCGCTGCCAGTTGCGCTCGCTCTAATGCCATCACTGTCTCAAATGCCGTTTATTTCCAAATGGTAAACATCGAGACTACGTACCAGATCACCGCCACTGCCGCCAACAGCCAAGCAATCTTTCTATTTGACCGTTTTGGATCATTCAAAATACGTCCACCTTTATCAGAACGCCAATCCATCCGGGATGGACTGGCTTCAATCATGATTTATTTAACAACAGGCTGCTCAGTGAAACTGTGATAAGGCGGTGGGGACGATAATGTCCACTCCAATCCTTGCGCACCTTCCCAAACACGGTCAGTGGCTTTTTGTCCACCTTTTACACAGCTAAGAATGATGTATACAAACAGCAGCTGAGACAGGCCCAAGACGAATGCACCCACAGTTGAAATCATATTGAATTCAGCAAATTGCAATGCATAGTCAGGAATCCGGCGTGGCATGCCTGCCAGCCCGACAAAAAACTGCGGAATAAAAGTCACGTTGAATGAGATGGCTGTTAACCAGAAGTGCAGCTTACCGAGTTTTTCGTTATACATGTGACCGGTCATTTTTGGCAGCCAGTAGTACACGCCCGCCATGATGCCCATGATGCCACCCGCAAACAAGGTGTAGTGGAAATGCGCCACGACAAAGTAGCTGTTGTGATATTGCGCATCCGCAGCCACGTCTGCCAACACCAAGCCGGTCAAACCGCCAATACCAAATAATATAATCCAACCGACAGTGAACAGCATCGGCGTTTCAAAACTCATTGAGCCTTTCCACATGGTGCGGATCCAGCAGTAGAACAGCACTGCTAAAGGCAGGGAGATCGCCATGGTGCTATACATAAAATACAGCAAGGCCGGCACCGGCATCCCAGCAGTGAAAAAGTGGTGTGCCCAGACGACCACTGCCAAAGCGCCAATCGCCCACAACGAGTAGACTTGCGCTTTGTAACCGTACATTGGTTTACGGCTAAACGTTTGCAGAATTTGTGGAATAAAGCCCCAAACCGGCAACAACAGGATATAGACTTCTGGGTGGCCAAAAAACCAGAATAAGTGTTGGAACATGATCGGGTCACCACCACCGGCGGCATCAAAAAAGTGTGTGCCAAAGTGACGATCTGTCAGCAGCATGGTGACGGCGCCAGCCAGTACTGGAATCGTTGCAATCAGCAAGAAAGCGGTAATCAACCAACCCCAAGCAAACATTGGCATTTTCATTAATGTCATGCCTGGCGCGCGCATGTTGTAAATGGTCACAATAATGTTAATTGAACCCAACACCGAGGAGATACCCAGCAGGTGGACCGCAAAAATAGCAAAGTCGACCCCAATGCCGCCTTGCACCGAAAGTGGTGGATAAAACGTCCAACCTGTCGCCAGTGCACCATCGCCCACTCCAAACAAGGCAAGCGTAAATGGTAATGTTAATAAAATGGCTGAAGGCGGCAGAATCCAGAAACCCCAGTTATTCAAGCGTGGCAAAGCCATATCTGGCGCACCGATCTGAAGCGGTAACATCCAGTTAGCGAAACCAGTCGCAGCGGGCATCAGCGCTGCAAAAATCATGATCAGCGCATGCACACCAATCAGCTGATTGAAAAACTCAGGGTTCATTAATTGCAAACCGGGTTTGAACAGTTCGGCACGAATGCCCAAAATCATTGAGCCCCCGACCAAAAACATCACCAACGAAAACGTTAGGTACATGGTGCCGATATCTTTATGGTTGGTGGTTGTTAACCAACGCATAATCCCAGTCGGGTGATCGTGATGCTCATCATGATGTGCTACGGTTGTAGTACTCATAGTGCTCTCCTAAAATCGCTCAAATATTATTCGCGTGCGGCTTTGACTTGCGCCGGCTGCACAATTGCATCGACTGCGGCGGTATTGCCCAGCGCATTACGCTCATAGGTAATCACTGCAGCAATCTCTGTGTCATTTAATGTGGCCTTCCAGGCGGGCATGACGCCTTTACCATTCAGCACACGGTCCAAGTGACTATCTTTTTGGTATTTACCATCGCTGCCAAAAATCGCGCCCGTGGCGATTTTGCTACCGGTGAGTGCCGGAAATGCTGGCGGTAAGCCTGCACCCGTCACCTGATGGCACACCGCACAGTTTTTCTCGTAAACCACCTTGCCTTGCGCCATCAACGCTTCTTTGGTCATTTCTTTCACATCGCTAGCGGCTTTCTGCTCGTCCTGTTTTTTGTTGGCCCATTGCGCAAACTCTTCTTTAGACACTGCATTCACCACCACTGGCATATAGCCATGCCCCTTACCACAGAGCTCCTTGCATTGACCACGGTAGACACCCGCCTTTTCCACCTGCACCCAAGTCTCACGGATAAACCCCGGCACGGCTACGCGTGAGGAGCCAAACTGCGGCACCCACCAGTTGTGTAACACATCAGAGGCTGTCATTAAAATGCGCACTTTTTCGCCCACTGGCAGCACCAACGGGTTATCAACCTCGAGCAAATAATGCTCGCCTTTGTCTTCTTCGTTGTGCATCTGACCATTGGTTGTGGCGAGATTGCTGACAAATTTGATGCCTTTAGCATCTCCATCCAAATACTCATATTGCCAGCGCCATTGCGAGCCCGTGATCTTGATCACCATGGTGGATTGGTCACGCGTATCCTCCATCATCACCACGCTGTGGTAAGCAGGAATCCCCATGATGACAAAGTCGATCAATAGCAAAATAGCAAAAGGAATCAGCGTCCAGAAAATCTCAACCGCGGTTGAGGGCGCTTTATCGGCCACGGGTTTGTAGCCTTTGCTCTGACGGTGCGTCACGATGGAATAAATCATGATGGCTAACACTGCGACAAAAATCACCGCAGTAATCAGCATAAATTTGTTGTGTACGTGTAAGGTATCCAAAGCCATTGGCGTGACCGGCTCTGGAAAATTCCAAGTGAAGTCAGCACGTGCACTTAAAGACAAGAACAATGCAACTGCACCAACCCCGAGTTTCTTCATCCCTTGCATCTAATCGCTCCAAAATCCAGTTATTTAGTTTTTAGAAGTACCCGCTTAAGATGAGATGCCACTTGTTCGCGCTGCGCGTTGTCCATAGTATCTCGACCAAACTCAACTTCTTGATCATGGGACCCAATCCACAGTGACGTCTTGCCATTCTCACCTTCCCTGAGCGTTACCCGGGCCCAATAACAATGAAAGCGAACGTGTTTTATTTTCCCCAACACACTTTGTTCGATTTCAATTTGATCCTGAACGATCGTGATTTTTTCGTAATCACTCGCATGACGCAGTACCACCACAAACGCCAGAACCACCAACAGCAACTCTAAGCCGGCAAACGGCAACACCATCCAGGCACCCATGTGCAAAAACGCCAACGCGATCAGGCCCGAAAGCACCAACAAACTCAATAGCAGCTTGCCTACGCTCTCAGCAGATGCAGAAGCATTCGGCCTGGTGATGCACTGTGTTTCGCAAATAGATAACATGCTTGCCAACCCCAAATTTGGCTTGTATCAGCCAAATTACGTTTAGTTACAAATTTGTTACATGTTGTAAATTATCACAAGACAAACGGGGTGACAAGACAAAAAATTGGGATTGTTCCCGTCATTAATGTAAATTTATGATGACAAAAGGTTAAAGCGCGTAGACCACATTCTGCACACATTTGCGGTCATTACCATGCTATTCAACAACCGCCAACCTATGTTTTAACTGGCATGCGCCCCACATACCACGGGTTAATTTAACGCTCCAGAACCAGCACGTACGCATGCATTCGCATCCCCTCATCGCGAGCCATACTTTAAAAATCCATTGAGCATTGACGCAACGCATCACTCGTAACCTGTGAATTTAGATGGTATGCTAATCAAAAAAGTGTTTGCATTAATCGATAAAAGAACGTCGGCGAACAACGCAGTTGAGCAGGTTTTAAAGGCTCAATTGCGTTCATTGTGTCGCTAACGTGTATTGAACGTGGCCGTAAATTAACCGGGGGTAAACCACATGAGCATTCACAACTTACCAGCAAATAAGGTCAGTCTCGATGATGAAATCATCATTCGTCATGTAGACGCCAATATCATCTTGGATTGGTTGCACGCAGGCGTGACCGACATCCATCTTGGTGGCAAAGCCAGCTTGTTTTACGGCATCATATTTGCCGCCACCGGCGTGATCATTCATGCAGTATTTGCTGAAAATTATTGGCTATTGGCAGGGCTCTCAACGGGCTTCTTTTTACTGGGCCCATTTTTGGCGATGGGGCTATATGACTTGAGTAGACGCATGGAATCAGGCGAGCCGCCAAGCCTGCGCCCGACACTCATCGCATGGCTACCAAACCTAGTCAATATCATGCTATTTACCGTGTTATTGATATTCGTATTTCTCGCATGGGCGGGGCTCTCTATGAGCATTTTTGCTCATTTTTTTCACGGTGCTGAACCCACATTTATTGATGTCGTCATTAGCGTATTCACATTCAAACAGCCCACTTTTCTGCTGATCTATTTTTCTGCAGGCGCCGTGTTTGCCGCCTTCATCTTTAGCATTAGTGTGATTGCCATGCCACTCATGCTAGATCGCAACACCAGCGCATGGACTGCCGCCATCACCAGTTTACGCACATGCGCTCGCAACCCAATCACCATGACCCTCTGGGCGGGTTGTATCGTCGTACTAGTGGGGTTTGGCCTAGCCACAAACTTTCTTGGATTGATTTTAACCATGCCAGTCGTTGGTCACGCCAGCTGGCACGTTTATCGGCAGTTAATCGTCATCAAAAACTAAAGCAACGGCGCTAGCAGAACACCATAGCCACGATGCCTCAACGAATCCAGTGAGTCAAATTGAGTAACTGCCAGATACGCCACAAACATCAACCTCGAGGCTTTTGCCCCAATAAAAAATGCCCTGATCAACAGGGCATTTTTATTTCTTAATGCGTGACTAATTTTTATTTTACGCCTGATACATCCTACTAATGTCCATTAATCTTCAACTGGTCTATAACTTGGCTTTGCCTAAATGGCGATAGCGGAAACGCAACCCCTTCGCCCCATTACTCGATATTAGGATTGATAAGCCCTGACCGTCAGTGATTGAATAGTCTTTTCGGCTGGTTTGGCATTGCGGAGTTGCGTGTCATTGAGTGCCATGTGTATAACACTTTCGCGTGCATAAGAATGTGGACTTCACCCGCTTTACTAGACGATTCTCAGGTTCCAATTTGTAACTTCTCAAACTCCATTGGACTCAACTGATTGAGATGGCTGTGACGCCGCTTCCGATTGTAAAACACTTCGATATATTCAAATATCTCTGATTTAGCTTCCTCTCTTGTTGCATAGATTTTTCGCTTCACTTTTTCCTTCTTTAAGCTACTAAAAAAGGACTCTGCCACGGCGTTGTCATAGCAATTGCCGCGACGGCTCATGCTGGGGATTAGCCGATTGTCCTTACACCAGCGAGCAAAATCATCGCTGCCAAATTGACTACCCTGGTCTGAATGAATGATGACGGGTTGCTTGGGTTTACGTCGCCATACTGACATCAACAAAGCATCCAATACAATGTCAGTAGCCATTGTTGACTTCATCGACCAACCCACCACCGTACGGGAGAAGAGATCTATCACGACAGCAAGATACAGCCAACCCTCATAGGTGCGTATATAGGTAATATCAGTGACCCAGGCTGCATCTGGTTGGTTGAATCTGAACTGCTGTTGCAACCTGTTAGGCGAGGCTATCGATGGTTTACCTGAAACATGCCGTGGACGACGGTATCCGCGTATGGATTTAATGTTGGCTTGACTCATCAGGCGAGCAACTCGCTTTACCCCACAATGAATGCCAGCCTCCCGTAAGTCACGATGAATGCGTGGGCTCCCATAGATGCCGTAGCTTTCCTCATAGGATTGCTTAATCTCAATCAGTAGCTTTTGATCCTCAATGGCACGCTGAGACAAAGGCGAGGCTTTCCATGCGTAATAACCACTGCGATGCACTTTGAGCACACGACACATGCTGCTGACCTTAAATTGGGATTGGTGCTGGTCAATGAATGTGTACTTCACTCGGACTGGCTGGCAAAGTACACGGCGGCCTTTTTTAGGATATCTCGTTCTTCAGTAGCTCTTTTGAGTGCAGCATTTAACCTAGCAACCTCTTGTTTTAGTGCTGCAACATCAGCACTCATTACAGGGCGCTTTTGAAGCTCAATTTCATGTCGCCACTTATAAAGACTTTTCGTGGATACGCCAAGGCGTAGCGCGACATCCGCGACATCGTGGCCGCGTTCAGTGATTTGCTTTACTGCTTCGGACTTAAACTCATCCGTGTATCTGATACCCTTCATGCAACTTACTCCGTTCTGTTTTTGACATTATGGTTTGTCTAGCAGAACGGGTGAAGTCCAGCTTCAAAAGTATTTGAAGCTTCCAGTATGGCTTGAACCTTTGCTTCTTTTCTGACTTCGCCAGGGTCTTTTCCATCAGCTACAAGCGCACGAGATTCATCTCGCCTAGCTCTTGCCTGCTGTAACGATACTTCGGGATATGTGCCAAACGAGATTAGCTTGGGCTTTCCAAGATGTCGATACCGAAAGCGCCATCCTTTAGCCCCTTTACTCGTTATGAGAATGGATAAGCCTTGGCCGTCAGTAATTGTGTAGTCTTTTTCGGCTGGTTTGGCGTTGCGGAGTTGTGTGTCAGTGAGTGCCATGTGTATAACATCTTCGCATGTATAAGTTTGTTATACACAAAGTTATACATGAAAAATGTATATGTCAAGCGACGGTATGATATGAAAAAAGGCCTAGATTTTCATCTAAGCCTTTGAAATTCTTACGTTTTGCGTCTTTTTGATACTGTTTGAAAGTACTACATGGTGCCGGGAGCCGGAATCGAACCGGCACGCCTTGCGGCGCTGGATTTTGAGTCCAGTGCGTCTACCAGTTCCGCCATCCCGGCATGGGATATAATGTTGGACAACAAAGAAGCTATTATAACCACAATTTTGATTTATGAAAACTCTAGATTTCGATTTTTATCTTCCTCCCCACCTAATTGCGCAACATCCGCTGCCTAATCGCTCCGAAAGTCGTCTGCTGGAGGTTAATGCTTTGACGCAGTCGATTCGCGATCATCACTTTCGTGAGATTGCCGCGCATTTTGAGGCTGGGGATGTACTGGTCCTCAATGACACCAAGGTGATTAAAGCGCGTCTGTTTGGGCAAAAGGCCACAGGTGGGCAAATTGAGGTGATGATTGATCGCGTGCTTTCGCCGCAGGAGGCATATGCGCAAATCAAGTCTTCTCGCTCACCCAAGGCTGGCAGTTTGCTACATTTGTCGGCGGGCTATCAGGCGGAGGTGTTAGGACGGCATGCGGATATGTTTCATATTCAATTGCTGGGGGAGGCGTCATGGTATGACTTTTTGGAGCAATATGGTCAATTACCGTTACCGCCTTATATTGAGCATGCTGCCGATGCCGCAGATGACACGCGCTATCAAACCGTATTTGCCAAACATGCTGGCGCGGTGGCTGCGCCAACGGCCGGCTTGCATTTTGATGAATCTTTGTTGCAGTCATTGATCGACAAAGGGGTGCATGTTCGCTATGTGACGCTGCATGTGGGCGCTGGCACGTTTCAGCCGGTGAAGGTAGATGACATCGCCGATCATCATATGCACAGCGAGGTGTATCATTTGCCAGCGGATACCATACAAACCATTCTAGAGGCGCGCGCCAATGGCAAGCGCGTCACCGCGGTGGGGACAACCTCATTGCGCACGCTTGAGAGTGCTGCGCATGTCGGGAAACTGTTCGCGCACCATGGGGATACCAATATTTTCATCACCCCGGGCTTTGAGTTCAAACTGGTCGACCGCCTGATTACCAACTTTCACCTACCAAAAAGTACTTTAATGATGCTGGTTTCGGCATTTGGCGGCTATGACCTGATGCGCGAAGCTTATGCGCATGCGATTAAGGAAGCTTATCGTTTTTTCAGCTACGGTGATGCCATGCTGATTACGCGCGCCCCGTCGCCCAAAGGCTAAACTTGCACGTTAAAATGTAGTCTATTAACCACTTATATAAAAACAGGATCACGGAGATATGCAATTCATCCCAAAAACATTGTGCGGACTGGCCTTATGTTGCCTGTCGTTTTCAGTTTATGCAGACATCTTGCCTGAAGCAGAAGTGGGCATCAAAATCCCACTCGTTAAAAAGCCCACCACCCGGCCCATGTCGGTCGCCTACTTGCCTAGCAACCAGCATTACTATATCGCTGATGGTGGCTTGGCGCCCATGGGCAGCGAGTTTGAAGCCCCGATTTCAAAATCCGAAGTGCATGCCTTTAGCGCTGATGGCAAGTACCTGAACTCAGCCAAGCCTGGCTTCGATAATCGCTCACTGTATTTCAACCCCAACTCAGGCAAGCTGGAAACCATTACCTATAACATTTCTAGCGCGGTTGGTTTTTTACCGAACACGGGCATTTTCAGCCTAGCGGTGAATGATCGTGGTGAAATATTGGATACGTCTGCCGATATTTCACAATTCAACCCGGCCTTTGGCGATGCAGGCACCATGCCCAGCTACGACCCGGTGACTAAGCTTTATTATGCCAAGCAAGACAGAGGCAATCTGGTGTTTGTTGTCGATTCTAAACAGCGTGAAAAAGTGCAAGAGATCAAACTGGACTTTGCCAAAGCACAAGTCGCGCATGATGATGTGAGTGATCACTACATTGCATTTACTGGCGTGGCAGGTAACGAGTTAGCCCTGCTGGATGTTGATCATAAAGCGGTACTGATATTTGATTTAAATGGCCAATTTGTCGGCAGAAGTGCACTGCCAGCCACCATGAAATTACGGTCGCAAAATCACTTCAATGGCTTAGGGTATTCCAACGGCATGATGTTCGTTTACCACGAACCGGAAGGCGAGTTTGGCACTTATTATGGTTTTAAAGTGGTCAAATAACGATACGTTAACCATAAAAAAACCGCGCAGATGCGCGGTTTTTTTATGGTTAAGTTTTGCGCCTATTGGCTGGCCATATTCAGGGGGTCAACAGCATTTGCTGGCGAGTAGTGCCAATGATTTCGCCAAGCGCCAACCACCAAGTTAGGGTAATCGGGCTTGCCTAAACTACCGTTATAGCGACCAAGCGCGCGGTAATAGTCCCCATGCTCAATATCCAAATAGTGACGCAAAATGGTACAGCCATAGCGTAAGTTTAGCCGCATATCAAACAGGTTGTGTTCATTGGCGCCTATCGACTTCACCCAAAATGGCATCACCTGCATATACCCACGCGCGCCGACGCTTGAAACTGCATACTTTTTGAATCCACTCTCGACATGAATCAATCCGAGCACCAGTTGCGGGTCTAAGCCTGCACGCGTAGCTTCATAATGCACAGATTTGAGAAAGTCTTCACGGTATTGCGCATCGGGGATACGCTTGGCGAGTCTGCTTGACATGGTCTGCAGCCACTGCTGCGCGGATTGCTCTGACTCAAACAATAAGCGCGGCGCGGCCAAATCACTGACAGACTTTTGCATTAACGCTTTCACGCTATTTGCTAAAGGCTCTTCTTTTTGATTGCCCGCCATAGACGGTGCTGACCAAGCACATAGGCCGGCCAGCAGCATTGCAAACAAAAACAAGAAAAGTTTTTTCATCGCGTCTATTGTAGTCACATTCATCCCCGCAAAGGCTCCAAACAGAGGGATGAAATCCCTCTAGTTACTGACCAAGTTTGTCACGTAAAAACGCCACACAGTCAGTGACTTGCAAGTTTTGTGCCTCCGTATCGGTGCGCCCTTTGTATTCGACCTCACCTTGTGCCAAGCCGCGATCGCCAATCACGATACGATTCGGGATCCCCATCAAGTCGCTCTCGGCAAACATGACGCCGGGACGCTCGCCACGGTCATCCAACAAGACATCCACCCCCGCTTGTTGTAATGTCTTATAGAGCGTTAACGCCGCTTGTTTGACTGCGTCACTTTTATCCAGGCCGATCGGGCAAATGACCACGGCAAACGGTGCCATGCTCAAGGGGAAAACAATCCCTTTGTCATCGTTGCCCT
>Ga0208266_100517_pt1 | contig 12766 bp, 5 predicted proteins | sample LakWasMet67_HOW9_2_FD_183897 | JGI IMG/M metagenome (GOLD analysis project Ga0208266, IMG submission 183897) | Freshwater sediment methanotrophic microbial communities from Lake Washington under simulated oxygen tension - Sediment Metagenome... | ecosystem: Environmental > Aquatic > Freshwater >...
CGTTCTTCTTCGCTGCCGACGCCGGCGTGTTCGTCGCCGCCTCGGCCGGCAACAGCGGCCCGGGCAACGCCGTGGCGCACATGAGCCCCTGGCTCACGACCGTGGCGGCATCCACCCACGACCGGTCAATGGTCGCCACGGCAACGCTGGGCAACGGGGCGCAGTACACCGGCGCCTCGTTCCAATTGACGGGTGTGCCGAGTTCGGCGTTGATCCTGGCATCCGACGCCGGGCTGGCTGGCGCCAACGCAACGTCGGTGCGCCTGTGTTTTGCCGCAGTCGACAACGGTGGCGTGGCGGTGCTCGACCCCGCGAAGATCGCTGGCAAGATCGTGGTCTGTGACCGTGGCACCAATGCCCGCGTCAACAAGAGCCTGGCGGTGGCACAGGCCGGCGGTGTCGGTATGCTGCTGGTCAACACCTCGGCGGCGGCCGATGGCCTGGTCGCCGAAATCCACTCGGTGCCCACGGTGCACCTGCCGCTGGCCACCCGAACGGCGATCCGCACCTATGCCGCCGCCGCGGGTGTCACGGCATCGATCAGTCCGGCGTTCCAAGCTCCGGGCGTGATCGCACCGCAGATGGCCGACTTCTCGTCGCGTGGCCCCAGCCTGGCCAGCCCCAACATCCTGAAGCCGGACATCACGGCGCCGGGCGTCGACGTGCTGGCCGCACTGACCCATCTGCCGGCGAATGCCGCCGAGCAGGCGGCGGTGGTGGGCGGCGCCTACCCGCCGGCCGAGTTCGGGTTCGAGTCGGGCACCTCGATGTCCAGCCCGCACATCGCCGGCATCGCCGCAGTGCTGAAGCAGGCCCATCCGACCTGGTCGCCCGCGGCCGTCAAGTCGGCCATGATGACCACCACCACCGGCGTGCTGCTGGCCAATGGCGCGCCCGACCCGGACCGCTTCGGTTACGGCGCGGGCCATGTCAACCCCAACGGTGCCACCGCCGTCGGCTTGGTGTACGACGCCGGCACGCCCGACTACCTGGCCTTCCTGTGTGGCCAGGGCCTGCTCAACCCCAGTGGTGGCACCTGCCAGGCCGTTGGCTTTCTGGACGCCTGGAACCTGAACCTGCCCTCGCTGACCGCCGAGGTGGTCGGCATGCAGACGATGGTGCGTACCGTCACCCATGTCGGCAGCAGCGCAGCCACCTACACCGCATCGGCGAACATGCCGGGCTTCACCACCACGGTGACGCCGTCCAGCCTGACCCTGAACCCGGGCCAGAAAGGCACGTTCAATGTGCTGGTGCGCCGCACCAATGCGGCGGTGGGCAGCTGGGCTTTCGGTACGCTGGACTGGACCGACGGTGTGAAGACGGTGCGCAGCCCGCTGACACTGAAGCCGCTGTACATATCGGCGCCCGCGCAGGTCGATGACACGCTGGTGAGGGCCAGCAAGCGCTTCACCATCGCCACCGGCTACGACGGCACGATGCGCAACAGCACCATCGGCCTGGTGCCGGCGCTGCGCAGCACCGCCACGATCGTGACCAACGCGTCGAACTGCAGCACCAAGGTTGCCGTGCCGGCCGGTGCGCAATGGCTGCGGACGGAGCTGTTCGACAGCGACACCACGGGCAAGGGTGCAGATGACCTGGACATGCGGGTGTACAACGCGGCGGGGACCCTGGTTGGCTCCAGCGGCGGCCCGACGGCGGCTGAACTGGTGATGCTGAACAATCCGCCCGCCGGCACCTACACCGTCTGTGTGGACGGTTACGCCCCCAAGAACGGCAGCAGCACCTACACCCTGTCGACCTGGGTCGGCGCGGCCGGCAATGGTGTGGCCAATGCCCTGCGCGTGGTCACCCCGACCACGGTGGTGACCGCCGGCACCGGCACGGTGTCCTTCGCCTGGTCGGTGCCTGCGGGCAACCGTTACTACACCACGGTGCAGTACCTCAACGACGCCGGCGCGACGATCGGCCGTACCGGCCTGATGATCAACGGCGTGGCGCCGGCGCCGCTGGTGGCCCCGGCCAGTACCATCGACCGGCAGACCAGCGTCCTGGTCAAGGCCAGCAAGTAAACCGACCCCAAACCGCGGGCGGGCCCTGATCGGCCGTCTGCGGCTCTCCCCCCACACACAGGCCCCTTCGCAGGGGCCTGTGCCCTTTCTGACGTGGGTGGTTTGGTCGCTGGCGCGGCCTGACCGGCCGGCCTTCCCCGTCAGCCGGGGTGGTGCATCAGTTGGCGTTGCGCGAAGACGTCAATACGCAGCGCTGTGCCACGCAACGCGCGCCCGGGTCGGGCAGGTACCGGCAGTCGCTGACCATGCCGCTGCGCGCCTGGCGCTGGCGCTGCAGCTGGGCCAGTTCGGCGGACCAGGCCTGCAACAGGCCCTCGCGGCCCTGGCTGGTGGACCAGGCCAGCCAGCTGGCGGGCCCGCCACACGCCTTTTCGCCGATGGGCAGGGTGCGGCACTGCGCATCGCTGCTGCAGCGTGCGTCGCCGATCTCTTGGTGGATGCGCGCCAGCAACGCCGCTTCGGTCTGGGGCACACCCTCGACTGCACGGGCCGAACCCGCGGCACCGGGCTGGGCCTGACAGGCTCCCAGCAAGAGCAGGCCGATCCCACCCCCCAGCCGCACGGCGCCGGCGGCCCGGCCCACGGCGGCCGCCAGGGTGTGGTGGGGCGGACGAAGCATCTGACCTGAAGGCATGAGGACGTCTCCAACAATGGGCCGCGGCTGTGGCCCGCTCATCCCCGATCTTGCCCCATGGCTGGTTGCCGAGGCTCACGGCCGCCGGACGGCGCGCCCGCGGCACAAGCCACCAGGCCGGCAAGGCCGTGGCATCCGCTGCATGATGGCGACATGATCACCCTGTCCGTGCTTGACCTCGCCCCCATCGTCGAAGGCAGCCATGCCGCCGAATCCATTGCCCATGCGCTTGACCTGGCGCGCCACGCCGAAGCCTGGGGCTACCGGCGCTACTGGCTGGCCGAGCACCACAACATGGATGGCGTGGCCTGCTCGGCCACCGCGGTGCTGGTCGGCCATGTGGCCGGTGGCACGTCCACCATCCGTGTCGGCTCGGGCGGCGTGATGCTGCCCAACCACGCGCCGCTGGTGGTCGCCGAGCAGTTTGGCACCCTGGCCACGATGTACCCCGGCCGCATCGACCTGGGCCTGGGCCGCGCCCCCGGCACCGACCAGCAGACCGCCCGCGCGCTGCGCCAGCACCTGGCCCGCGACGAGGACGCCTTCCCGCAGGACGTGATGGAACTGCAGGCCTACCTGGGTGATGCCCAACCCGGCCAGGCGGTGCGTGCGATCCCGGGCGTCGGCACCCATGTGCCGATCTGGCTGCTGGGCTCCAGCCTGTACAGCGCGCAGCTGGCGGCCTACCTGGGCCTGCCCTTTGCCTTTGCCTCGCACTTTGCGCCCGACATGCTGATGCAGGCGCTGGAGATCTACCGCAGCACCTACCGCCCGTCGGCCGACTGGCCGCAGCCGCATGCCATGGTCGGCATCAACGTGGTGGCGGCCGACACCGACGAGGACGCCGCACGGCTGTTCACCTCCATCCAGCAGCGCTTCCTGGGCATGCAGCGCGGCGTGCGCGGCCCGCTGCCGCGGCCGATCGCGCCGTCGGTGATGGACACGCTGTGGAACCCGCGCGAGAAGACCGCCGTCGAGCGCATGCTGGTGGCCAGCGCCGTGGGCGGCCCGGCCACGCTGAAGCAGCAGCTGACCCGGATCCTGGAACAGACCCAGGCCGACGAGCTGATCGTCGCCGGCGCGATCCACGACCACGCCGCGCGCCTGCACAGCTACGAACTGCTGGCCGAGGTGGGGCGACGGCTGTAGCACAGCTGCCAAGACAACACCGTGTCGCGCCGCATGGCACCGGACTCGCGCCACTGGTGGGGTCGACAGAATCGACACGCACTGAACGGCCTGCGCGGCACCTGGCGCAGGGCTTGTCATGGCGCGCTGTTCGCCTTGGCGGCGGCATGTCGACCGCGACAGAAGGCCCAGGTCGACGCGCCCGCGTTGGATCGGTAGTCCTAACCGGGCGGCCTTGACGCGTGGGTGGCGCAGGGCGGCGCACAGACAGCGGAGGTTGACATCGCCCTTGGCCAAACGGATTTGCGTGACCCGCATCAACTCAGCGCACCGGGCAACGGGCTAGCCTGTCCCAGGTGGTTTGGATTGTCCCGGAGGGGGCGTCATGGTCAGGGTCGGTCAGATCAGTCAGAGCCAGCGAGCACCTGCGCGTTGGCCATCCGTCAGGTGTTGGAGCATGCTGCTGCTGGCCACACTGGCTTTCACGTCATCGCACGCTGACGATGCAAGACCACCCACAGACCCTGAGATGCAGGCTGACTTGGCGCGTGCCCAAGAGCGCTTGTTTTCACCAACACCCGCAGGCCACCGGGCCGAGGTGGCGCGTTCCGAGGCGCTGGGGCACCGGCTTCATGTGGCCGCGGCAGCGCCAGATTTAGCGCTGTCTGCAGATGCCGTGGCACTGAAGACGCGCGCACTGAGCGCGGGGCTCCCGACCTGCAAAGGGTTGGTATTCCAGCCGGTGTTGATGGACGCCGTGCAGGACAGCGCTTCCGGCAAGCCCACACGCTACCTTTACCTGCTGGCCTCGCATCCAACGGAGACGCTGGTCGTTTCGGGCATCCACTACCGTTTGGCTCTTTCAGACGACGCCACCGGCTTCGACACGATCAAGCCATCGACCAATACCTGCGTGGCGGTGAACGATACAACGCCATTGTTTTACATCTTCTCCCATGTTCGCAGTTGCGCACCGAACGAGTTCCATGTCTACCTGAGTTTGCGACACGGCAAGCCCATCGTGATCGCGACGACGGTAGGACGATGGCTGGTCGATCAAGGTCAGATCCACCTGGTGTCGAAGCACCCTCAGTTGTGCTCGGATCGCCGGGTGTCCACGCAGGTCAACCGCTGGGTGGCCTTGGCCAACGGCATCTCGGCGAATGGCAAGTACCTGATCAGCATGCCCTACATGGACTGGAAGGCGGGCCTGACAGCCCACATGGCAGGGGAGGCGCGTCGGGACGACGAGGGCCGGTTTCACTGGCTTCGCCGAATCGCCCCCGATTCGCCCCAGTTCAAGGTTCGGCTGACCGAACCGGGCCAGGCTCGCCATCTGATGGTGGCCACATTGCCGGAACAAGCCATCCTAGACCTGGCATTGGAAGATCCTCCGCCTTGGCTGAGCACGTATGCCAGACCGGGTGATCCGCAGGACATCGCCATTGCGCTGGGTTCCTACCTCAATCACCTCGCTGATCCGGAAGGGGCCGTCCATCATCTGGAACCGCTGCAGACCGGAGACCCCGACCGTTCGCGCAAACGGGCCTTCGAGTTGGGCTATGCCTTCAACGCACAGCACCGCCCCGACAGCGCTCTGCGGGTGCTGCTGCCGGCCGAGAAGAACGCTCCGAACGACCCCGACCTCTGCCGCGAGATCGCATTTCCGCGAGCGAGTCTGAACGAATTTCCGCTGGCCAGCCAACAGTACAGCCGATGCTTCCGGCTGACGCCTCAGAGCGCGGTTGGGTTTCGCATGGAGATCGCACGCCAGCAAGTCGTGCTGGCGCGTGCGCTGGGCGCGCCCGACCGCTGCCGCGAGTGGTTGCAAATCCTGCAGACGGAGATGGCAAGGGTCCCCCCCGGTGATCCCGCCGAGGCACTAGCCGGACAGTTCCGCGGATTGACCTGCGATCAGTGAGCCGGCGGGCTGGTCAGACGCGCCCTGCCGGCGCGCGGGTACGGTCTGCGTGCATGTTGCCAGCGCGCGCCGGGGCGGCGTCGGTTTAGCCGATCCAGCGCCGCGCGTTGCCGAACATGCGCATCCATGGGCTGCGCGCCGACACGTCGCCGCCCGCGGCAAAGCTCATCTGCACGTTGCGGAACACCCGCTCGGGGTGTGGCATCAGCACGGTGAAGCGGCCGTCGGCGGTGGTCACCGACGTCAGGCCGTCGGGGCTGCCGTTGGGGTTGAAGGGGTAGGCCTCGGTGGCCTGCCCGGCATGGTCGACAAAGCGCATCGCCCGCGCCACCTTTGCCGCGTCGCCACGCTGGGAGAAGTCGGCAAAGCCTTCGCCGTGGGCCACGGCGATCGGCAGCCGGCTGCCGGCCATGCCGGTAAAAAACGCCGACGGGCTGTCCAGCACCTCGACCAGGCTGAGCCGGGCCTCGAACTGCTCACTCTTGTTGCGCGTGAAACGCGGCCAGTGCGCGGTGCCCGGGATGATGCTGGCCAGCGCCGCCATCATCTGGCAGCCGTTGCACACGCCCAGGGCCAGCGTGTCGGGCCGGCCGAAGAAGGCCGCAAACTGCTCGGCCAGCGCCGGGTTGAACAGGATGGACCGGGCCCAGCCCTCACCCGCGCCCAGCGTGTCCCCGTAGCTGAACCCCCCGCAGGCCACCAGGCCCTGGAACTGGTCCAGCCGGGCGCGGCCGGTCTGCAGGTCGCTCATGTGCACGTCAAAAGTGTCGAAGCCGGCATGCGCCATCGCATAGCTCATCTCGACCTGCGAGTTGACGCCCTGCTCGCGCAGGATGGCCATCTTCGGCCGGGCCAGGTTCAGGAACGGCGCGGCCACGTCTTCGGCCGGGTCGAAGCTCAGCCGCTGGTGCAGGCCGGCGTCGCCGGGCTGGCCGGCGGCGGCATGTTCGCTGTCGGCGCAGGCCGGGTTGTCGCGCAGCTGGTTGATGCGCCAGCTGACTTCGTCCCAGGCCTGCTGAAGATCACGCAGCGGGGCGCTGAACTGGGCCTTGGCATCGCGCCAGACCTCCACCACGCCACGCTCATTGGTCTTGCCCACCACATGGCTGTGGCGCGACAGGCCATGGCTGCGCAGCACCGCCATCACCGCGTCACGCTCGGCGCGCGGCACCTGGATCAGCGCGCCCAGTTCCTCGTTGAACAAGGCCTTCAGCGTCAGCTCGTTGCGGCGCTCGCTGACCTGGCTGGCCCAGTTCTTGGAATCACCCACCTCGGCACGGCTGTCGCTGATGCCGTCACCCTCGGTGACCAGCAGGTCGACGTTCAGGCTCAGGCCCAGCTGGCCGGCAAAAGCCATCTCGCAGGCCGCCGCCCACAGGCCGCCGTCACTGCGGTCATGGTAGGCCAGCAGCTTTCCCTCGCCGCGCAACTGGTTGATCGCGGCCACCAGGGCTTTGAGCTGGGCCGGGTCGTCCAGATCGGGCACCTGGTCACCAAACTGGCCGGTGACCTGGGCCAGCATCGAGCCGGCCATGCGGTGGCGGCCCTGGCCCAGGTCGACCAGGATCAGCGTGGTGTCGCCGGGCTGCAACTGCGGCGTCAGCGTGCCGCGCACATCGTCCAACGTGGCGAAGGCGGTGACGATCAGGCTGACCGGGGCGGTGACCTGCTTGGCCTGGCCGTCGTCCGACCAGCGGGTGCGCATCGACAAGGAGTCCTTGCCCACCGGGATACCGATGCCGAGTGCCGGGCACAGGTCCATGCCCACCGCCTTGACGGTGTCGTACAGCGCGGCGTCTTCGCCCGGCTCGCCGCAGGCCGCCATCCAGTTGGCCGACAGCTTGATGCGCGACAGGTCGATCGGCGCCGCCAGCAGGTTGGTGATGGCCTCGCCCACCGCCATGCGGCCGGAGGCGGGTGCGTCCAGCGCGGCCAGCGGCGTGCGCTCGCCCAGGCTCATGGCCTCGCCGCGGAAGCCGGCGTAGTCGGCCAGGGTCACGGCGCAGTCGGCCACCGGCACCTGCCAGGGGCCGACCATCGGGTCGCGGTGGCTCAGGCCACCCACGCTGCGGTCGCCGATGGTGATCAGGAAGCGCTTGCTGGCCACCGTGGGGTGGCGCAGCACGCTGAAGGCCACCTCGGCGAGCTGCACGCCGGTGAGGTTGAGCGGCGGCTCGGTGCGGGCCACGCGGGCCACGTCGCGGTGCATCTTGGGCGGCTTGCCCAGCAGCACCTGCATCGGCATGTCGATCACGCGCTCACCGCCGGGGCCGTCTTCCAGCACCAGCTGCGGTGCATCGGTGGCCACGCCGACGATGGCAAACGGGCAGCGCTCACGCGCGCACATCTGCTCGAACAGTGGCAGCAGGTCGGGGTTGATGGCCAGGGTGTAGCGCTCCTGGCTCTCGTTGCACCAGATCTCCTTGGGCGCCAGGCCGGATTCCTCCAGCGGCACCTTGCGCAGGTCGAAGGTGGCGCCCTTGCCGGCACCGTCCACCAGCTCGGGGAAGGCATTGCTGATGCCACCCGCGCCGACGTCGTGGATGGCGACGATGGGATTGCCCTCGCCCAGCGCCCAGCAGTGGTTGATGACCTCCTGCGCCCGGCGCTGGATCTCGGGGTTGCCACGCTGCACCGAGTCGAAGTCCAGCGCCGCGGTGTTGGTGCCGGCGGCCATCGAGCTGGCGGCACCGCCGCCCATGCCGATGCGCATGCCCGGGCCACCCAGCTGCACCAGCAGCGTGCCGGCGCCGAACGGCAGTTTGTGGGTCTGGCCGGCGCTGATGGTGCCCAGGCCACCGGCGATCATGATGGGCTTGTGGTAACCGCGCTGCACACCCGCCACGGTCTGCTCGAAGACCCGGAAATAGCCCGCCAGATTGGGCCGGCCGAACTCGTTGTTGAAGGCCGCCCCGCCCAGCGGGCCGTCGATCATGATCTGCAGCGCGCTGGCGATGTGGCCGGGCTTGCCGATGGGGTTGCGCTCCCAGGGCTCGGCCAGGCCGGGCAGGTGCAGGTTGGACACCGAGAAACCGGTCAGGCCGACCTTGGGCTTGGAGCCGCGGCCAGTGGCGCCCTCGTCGCGGATCTCCCCGCCGGCGCCGGTGGACGCGCCCGGGAAGGGGCTGATGGCGGTGGGGTGGTTGTGGGTTTCCACCTTCATCAGCACATGGGCGGTCTCGTCACGGGCGCCGTAACGGGGCGCGTTGGTGAAGCCCATCGGCAGCCAGCGCTGCACCGGGCCGCCGGCCATCACCGCCGCGTTGTCGCTGTAGGCCACCACGCTGTGCTGGTGGTCGGTGCCGTCCAGCAGCTTCTCGGTGTTGCGGATCATGCCGAACAGGCTCAGCGGCTGGCGCTGGCCGTCGATGCTGAAGTCGGCGTTGAAGATCTTGTGGCGGCAATGCTCGCTGTTGGCCTGGGCGAACATCATCAGCTCGACGTCGCTGGGGTTGCGGCCCAGCCTGGTGAAGGCGTCCACCAGGTAGTCGATCTCGTCGCCCGACAGCGCCAGGCCGAAAGTGGTGTTGGCGGCCTCCAGGGCCGACCGTCCGGCGCCCAGCACGTCGACATGGGCCAGCGGCTCGGCCGGCTGCTCGTCGAACAGGTGGCGGGCGGCGTCACGCTCGAAGGCCACGCTCTCGGTCATGCGGTCGTGCAGCAGGTCGGCGCAAGCGGCCAGTTCGGCCGGGCTCAGCGGCTTGCCGGCCGAGCCGGTCACGCTCGCCAGCAGGCCGGACTTGAGCTGCAGCCGGTATTCGGTGACACGCTCCACCCGGTGCAGCACCAGGCCGCAGTTGCGGGCGATGTCGGTGGCCTTGCTGGCCCAGGGCGAGACGGTGCCCAGGCGCGGCATCACCACCACCAGCGCGGCCTTGTCGTCGTCGGTGCCGCCGTCGTAGGCATCACCGTAGCGCAGCAGCCCGGCCAGCTTGTCGGCGTCCGGCGTCTGGCCTGGCTCGGCCACCACCCAGTGCACATGGCGCGCCACCACGCCGGTGATGCGGTTGCACACCGCCTGCAGCCGCGGCAGCAGCGCCTGGGCGCGGAAGGCCGAGAGCGCATTGCCGCCCTCGAAATGCATCAGGTGATGGACGGGCGTCGAGGTGGCTTGCGGCATGGCGGACCGTGGTCGGGGCTGGCGCTGTCCGCGGCGGTCTCACGCGGGAGGGCCATGCCCGTGAAAACCCGGCATTCTACTTTGAGGTGGGATAATTTCCGTCATGGCCATCTCCCTCAAGACCACCCCCGCCGAGATCGACGGCATGCGCATCGCCGGCCGCCTGGCCTCGGAAGTGCTGGACATGCTGACCGACCACGTCAAGCCGGGGGTCACCACCGACCAGCTCGACAAGCTGGCCCACGACCTGATCGTCAACGTGCAGGGTGGCATCCCGGCGCCGCTGAACTACGCGCCGCCGGGCTACGTGCCCTACCCCAAGTCGATCTGCACCTCGATCAACCACCAGGTCTGCCACGGCATCCCGAACGACAAGCCGCTGAAGAACGGCGACATCGTCAACATCGACGTCACCGTCATCAAGGACGGCTGGCATGGTGACACCAGCCGCATGTTCATCGTCGGCGAGGGCTCGATCGCCGCCAAGCGCCTGTGCGCCATCACCTACGACGCCATGTGGAAGGGCATCGCCAAGGTCAAGCCGGGTGCCCGGCTGGGCGACATCGGCCACGCCATCCAGACCTTTGCCGAGAACCAGGGCTTTTCCATCGTGCGCGAGTTCTGCGGCCACGGCATCGGCAGCAAGTTCCACGAGGAACCCCAGGTGCTGCACTACGGCCGCCCGGGCACCCTGGAAGAGCTGAAGGCCGGCATGATCTTCACCATCGAGCCGATGATCAACGCCGGCCGGCGCGAGATCCGCGAGCTGGGCGACGGCTGGACCATCGTCACCAAGGACCGCTCGCTGTCGGCGCAGTGGGAGCACACCGTGCTGGTCACCGACACCGGCTACGAGATCCTGACGCTGTCGGCCGGCTCGCCGCCGCCGCCGGCCTTCATCACCGGCGCGGCCTGAGCCGGGCCCGGCATGCCCCAGGACACCTCGCCCACCCCGCTGGCGCCGCTGGACATCGCGGCGCTGCGCACGCAGTTCCGTGACGGCAAGAAGGCGCTGATCGTGCACTTCATGGCCAGCCGCGCCACGGCCCCGGCGGCCACCCGGCTGGTCAAGGCGCTGACGCGGCATGTGGATGCCACGCTGGCGCTGCTGTGGGCCGGCTGCGCCCTGCCCGCCAGCGCCGCGCTGGTGGCGGTGGGCGGCTACGGCCGCGGTGAACTGCTGCCCCACAGCGACATCGATGTGCTGGTGCTGCTGCCCGACCAGGCCAGCACCGAGACCGGCAGCCCGCTGAAGGCCCAGCTGGAGGCGTTCATCACCGCCTGCTGGGACATCGGGCTGGAGATCGGCTCGTCGGTGCGCACGGTGGCCGAATGCGTGCTGGAAGCGCGTGGCGACCAGACGGTGCAGACCGCCCTGCTCGAATCGCGCCTGGTGGCCGGCGCACGCAAGCTGTGCGCCACCTTCCAGCGCGAGACCGCCGCGGTGATGGACCCCAAGGCGTTCCTGCGCGCCAAGACGCTGGAGATGCACCAGCGCCACACCAAGTACGAGGACACGCCCTACTCGCTGGAGCCCAACTGCAAGGAAAGCCCGGGTGGGCTGCGTGACCTGCAGGTGGTGCTGTGGGTGGCGCGTGCCGCCGGGCTGGGCCGCACCTGGGCCGAGCTGGCTGCCAACGGCCTGATCACCGCCTTTGAGGTCAAGCAGCTGCAGCGCAACGAGGGCACGCTCAAGCTGATCCGCGCCCGTTTGCACGCGGTGGCCGGCCGGCGCGAGGACCGGCTGGTGTTCGACCTGCAGACCGCCGTGGCCGAGAGCTTCGGCTACCAGAGCAGCAAGGCCCAGCGCTCGTCCGAGGTGCTGATGCACCGCTACTACTGGGCGGCCAAGGCGGTGGCGCAGCTCAACCAGATCCTGATGCTCAACATCGAGGAGCGCATCAACGCCAGCGAAGCCGCCCCGATGCGGCAGATCAACGCCCGCTTCTTCGACCGCGCCGGCATGCTGGAGGTGGCGCAGGACGACCTCTACACCGAGAACCCGCACGCCATCCTGGAAACCTTTCTGGTGTTCCAGCAGACGCCGGGCATCAAGGGCCTGTCGGCGCGCACGCTGCGTGCGCTGTACAACGCCCGCGAGGTGATGGACACCGGCTTTCGCCACGACCCGATCAACCGCGAGCTGTTCCTGGACATCCTGCGCCAGCCGCAGGGCATCACCCACGCGTTCCGCCTGCTCAACCAGACTTCGGTGCTGGGCCGCTACCTGTGGGTGTTCCGCCGCATCGTCGGCCGCATGCAGCACGACCTGTTCCACGTCTACACCGTGGACCAGCACATCCTGATGGTGCTGCGCAATGTGCGCCGCTTCTTCATCCCCGAGCATGCGCACGAGTACCCCTTCTGCTCGCAGCTGGCCAGTGAGTGGGACAAACCCTGGGTGCTGTACGTCGCCGCGCTGTTCCACGACGTGGCCAAGGGCCGCGGTGGCGACCACAGCGCGCTCGGCGCGGTGGAGGTGCGGCGCTTCTGCCGTGACCATGGCCTGTCCAAGGACGACGCGGCACTGGCCGAGTTCCTGGTGCGCCACCACCTGACCATGAGCACCGTGGCGCAGAAGGAGGACCTGTCCGACGCCGACGTGATCCGCGCCTTTGCCGACAAGGTGGGTGACGTGCGCCGGCTGACCGCGCTGTACCTGCTGACGGTGGCCGACATCCGCGGCACCAGCCCCAAGGTCTGGAATGCCTGGAAGGGCAAGCTGCTGGAAGACCTGTACCGCTACACGCTGCGGGCACTGGGCGGCGCCAAGCCCAATCTGGATGCCGACCTGGAGGCGCGCAAGCAGGAGGCGCGGCAGATCCTGGCCCTGCACAGCGCGCTGCCCGGCACCGAGGTGCCGCTGTGGCAGACGCTGGAGCTGAGCTACTTCGCCCGCCACGACGCCAGCGAGATCGCCTGGCACG
>Ga0208266_100522_pt1 | contig 12576 bp, 11 predicted proteins | sample LakWasMet67_HOW9_2_FD_183897 | JGI IMG/M metagenome (GOLD analysis project Ga0208266, IMG submission 183897) | Freshwater sediment methanotrophic microbial communities from Lake Washington under simulated oxygen tension - Sediment Metagenome... | ecosystem: Environmental > Aquatic > Freshwater >...
ATGGGGGTGCGGGCGGCTGAGACGATGACGATGGATTCGGCCATGGAAGCTCCGGTGCGGTCAGGGGGTGGGCGACGGACAAGGCGGCGGTGGCTGGCGCTCAGGGCACCGCCGCCGCCGCCCGGGTATGGGCAAAACGCTTGTGGGTGTCGTAGGGGAACACGTCGTGCACATGGCCAGCCAGGATGCGGGCCTTGTGGCCTTGCCAGAAGGCGGCGTCCAGCAGGTCGGCGTGGTGCTTCATGAAGACCTCGCGCACGGCGGCATTGCCCAGCAGGAAGGGGGCGAAGGTCTCGGGGAACACGTCGCGCGGGTGCACCGTGTACCAGACCTCGCCCGACATCTCTTCTTCCTCGTTGCGCGGTGTCGGCACCTTGCGGAAGTTGCAGTCGGTGATGTATTCAATCTCGTCGTAGTCGTAGAACACCACCTTGCCGTGCCGGGTGACGCCGAAGTTCTTCCACAGCATGTCACCGGGAAAGATGTTGGCGGCCACCAGGTCCTTGATGGCGTTGCCGTACTCGATCACCGCATGCGCCATCTGCTCGCGGCCGGCGTCCTGCAGGTAGATGTTCAGCGGGATCATGCGCCGCTCGATGTAGACATGCTTGATGACCAGCGCCTCGCCGTCGAGCTCGATCTGGCTGGGGCAGAAATGCTGCAGCTCGGCCAGCAGCTCGTCGCTGACCCGCGCGCGCGGAAAGGCCACGCTGGTGTACTCCAGCGTGTCGGCCATGCGGCCGACACGGTCGTGGGTCTTGACCAGCAGGTACTTGCTCTTGATCAGCTCGCGCGTGGTGTCCTTCTGCGGCGGGTAGAAGTCCTTGATGACCTTGAACACATAGGGGAAAGACGGCAGGTCGAACACCAGCATCACCATGCCCTTGATGCCCGGGGCGATGCCGAACATGTCGCTGCTGTGGCGCAGGTGGTAGAGGAAGTCGCGGTAGAAGTGGTTCTTGCCCTGCTTCTGCAGGCCCAGCGCCGAGTAGATCTCGCTGCGCGGCTTGCGCGGCATCAGGCTGCGCAGGAACTGCACATAGGCCGACGGGATGGCCATGTCGACCATGAAGTAGGCGCGGGCGAAGCTGAACAGCATCAACAGGTCGTCCTCGCTGAACAGCGCGGCGTCGATGTACAGCGGGCCCGAGTCCTGCGGCACGACGCCGTGCGCTGCCGCCCCGGCGCGCTCTGGCGGCGGCTTGTGCAGCACCGGCAGCGCAAACGGTGTCTCGGCAAAGCCGTTGACGATCTTGCCGATGATGTAGCCGCCCTTGTTGCGGAAGAACATCGACGACAGCACCTGGATCTGGAAGTTGGCGCGCAGCCGCACGTTGTCGCCCACATGCCGGCGCAGCGCCACCAGCACGGCGTCGATGTCGCGGCCCAGGTCCTCGAACGGGCACCGGAGCTGGAAGTTGTCGACGATGCGCAGCAGGGTGTCGCGCAGCGTGTCCCGCGTCGGGTAGTAGGCGCGGTAGGTGGGCAGCGAGGCCGGTTCGTCGTTCTCGATGTACTCGGTGCTCACCGCCGGCCGCACGAAGATGAAGTCGTTGCGGAAGTAGCTGTGGTGCAGGATCTTGGTGGTGACCGAGTTGAAGAAGGTCTCGGCCAGTTCGGGCTGGTGGTGGTTGACCAGCAGGCCGATGTAGTGCAGCTTGACCTGCTGCCAGGTGTCGTCGGACAGGCGGCCGATGTCGAACTCGCGCTGCAGCCGCTCCACCGCCTCGTCGACCCGGGTGTCGTAGAACTCGATGCGCTCACGCTGGGCGCGCTGCTGGCCATGCCAGTCGGCCTGCTCGAAGCGGCGTTTGGCCTCGCGGTTGGTCTCGGAGAACAGCCGGTAGTGGCGGTTGAAGCCGTCCAGCAGGGCCTGCGCGATGTCGTAGGCACGGCTGTCGGTCAGGCGGTGCGGGAACATCGGCCGGGCGCTCTCTTCGGTCGGAGGGTGGGCGACGGTCGTCGGCAGGGCCGGCACTACAGCGTGCCGTGCTGGGTGCCGGGCGCCAACTGGGCGTGCAACTGGCGGTAGCGCTGCTTGACCAGGGCCAGCGCGGTGTCGTAGGCCAGCCCCACCTGGTCGGCCGAGGCGGCGGTGATGCGCAGGTCCTCCAGCAAGCCGTTGTGCAGACCGTAGACCCAGCCATGCACCACCACCGTCTGGCCACGGTGCCAGGCATCGGTGACCACCGTGGTGCGGCAGACATTGCGCGCCTGCTCCAGCACGTTCAGCTCGACCAGGGCATTGACCTGCAGGCTCTCGTGCAGGCCGGCCAGAAAACCCTCGTGCGCGTCGCGCACGTCCTGCACGTGGCGCAGCCAGTTGTCGACCAGGCCGGCGCGCTGGTTGGTCATCGCCGCGCGCACGCCGCCGCAGTTGCTGTGGCCGACGACGATGATGTGGCTGACCTGCAGCGCGTCCACCGCGTACTGCACCACCGACAGCGCGTTCAGGTCACTGTGCACCAGCAGGTTGGCGACGTTGCGGTGCACGAACAGCTCGCCCGGCAGCAGGCCCACCAGGTCGTTGGCCGGCACGCGGCTGTCGGCGCAGCCGATCCACAGGTATTGCGGGCTCTGCTGCTGCAGCAGGCGGGTGAAGAACCCGGGCTCGCGCTGCTCGGTGGCGGCGGCCCAATCCCGGTTCTTCTGGAAAAGCTCCTGCAGTTCGGTGCTCATCGACGGTGGCCTTTCGGGCAGTTCGGTTATGGCGTTGATTGTTGCAGTGCACAGTTTACGCAGCGGGCATGACGGACCTGGCACGCTGACCGGGCCGCTCACATGGTCTCGGCGAACAGCTCGCGGCCGATCAGCATGCGGCGGATCTCGCTGGTGCCGGCGCCGATCTCGTAGAGCTTGGCGTCGCGCCACAGCCGGCCCTGCGGGTAGTCGTTGATGTAGCCGTTGCCACCGAAGATCTGCACCCCCTCGCCGGCCATCCAGGTGGCCTTCTCGGCGCACCACAGGATGACGCTGGCGCAGTCCTTGCGCACCTGGCGCACATGCTCGACGCCCAGCTTGTCCAGGTTCTTGGCCACGGTGTAGGCAAAGCTGCGGCCGGCCTGCAGCACGGTGTACATGTCGGCCACCTTGCCCTGGATCAGCTGGAATTCGCCGATGCTCTGGCCGAACTGCTTGCGGTCGTGGATGTAGGGCACGACGCTGTCCATCACGCTCTGCATGATGCCCAGCGGGCCGCCGGTGAGCACCGCGCGCTCGTAGTCCAGCCCGCTCATCAGCACACGCGCGCCGCCACCCACCTGGCCCAGCACGTTCTGCGCCGGCACCTCGACGTCCTGGAACACCAGCTCGCCGGTGTGGCTGCCACGCATGCCCAGCTTGTCCAGCTTCTGCGCGCAGGAAAAGCCCTTCATGCCCTTTTCGATGATGAAGGCGGTGACACCACGCGCACCCAGCTCGGGCTCGGTCTTGGCGTAGACCACCAGCACGTCGGCGTCGGGGCCGTTGGTGATCCAGAACTTGCTGCCGTTCAGGACGTAGTAGCCGCCCTTGTCCTCGGCCTTGAGCTTCATGCTGATGACGTCGCTGCCGGCGCCGGGCTCGCTCATCGCCAGCGCGCCCACATGCTCGCCGCTGACCAGCTTAGGCAGGTAGCGGGCGCGCTGCGCCTCGCTGCCATTGCGCTTGATCTGGTTGACGCACAGATTGCTGTGCGCGCCATAGCTCAGGCCCACCGACGCGCTGGCGCGGCTGACCTCCTCCATCGCCACCATGTGCGCCAGGTAGCCCATGTTGGCGCCGCCGTACTGCTCGGGCACGGTGATGCCCAGCACCCCCAGCGCGCCCAGCTTGGGCCACAGGTCCATCGGGAACTGGTCGTTGCGGTCGATCTCGGCCGCGCGCGGGGCGATCTCGGCCTGGGCGAAGTCGCGCACCGCGTCACGCAGCGCGTCGATGTCCTCGCCGAGCTGGAAGTCGAGTCCGGGCAGTTGGCTCATGGGGGTCTCCTGGGGTGTCGGAACAGTGAGGCGGGTCAGCCGCGCACGTCGGCGCGGTCGCGGAGGATCATCAAGGTGGCGCTCATCGTCGCCACCAGCTGTGGCCGGCCGTCGGCGCCATCCTGCCAGACACGGCCCTCGGCAAAACTGAGGGTGCGCCCGGCCCGGGTGATGCGGCCCTCGCAATGCAGCAGCGGGCCCTTGGCCGGCGCCATCAGGTTGACCTTGAACTCCACCGTCAGCACGCCGGCGTCGGCCGGCATCAGCGTGGCGGCGGCATAACCGCAGGCCGAATCCACCGCGGTGGTGAGCATGCCGGCATGCATGAAGCCATGCTGCTGGCTCAGGTGCGGGCCGTGCGGCAGCGCGATCAGCACCCGGCCGGGCTCGACCACCACCAGGCGCGCGCCCAGCGTGGCCATCGCGCCCTGGCGGGCGAACGAGTCGCGCACGCGGGTGGCGAAATCGGCATCCGCCGGCGCGGGCAGCGGCGGCGGATCGAAATGATCGGACAGCTCGGTCATGAGCACACGCGCAATTGACGTTTACGTAAACGTCAATGATAGCGAAATCCCCCGCACCGGTGGACCGGGCAAAACCCGGTCGGCCCCGCGGCTCAAGCCTTGCGCGTGCGGCCCTTGGCGGCGGCCAGCAGCTGGCGGCAGCGGTCCTCGTGCAGCGTCAGCTCGTCCAGCGTGACGCGGATGTCCTCCAGCTGCTGCGCCAGCTGCTGGCGGTGCGCGGCCAGCGCGCCGAGAAAGGCTTCCAGCTGGGGCGCGGTGTCGCTCTCGGTGTCGTACATCGTCACCAGCTGCTTGATCTCCTGCAGCGAAAAACCCAGGCGCTTGCCCCGCAGCGTGAGCTTCAACCGGGTGCGGTCACGCCCGCTGTAGACACGGTTGCGGCCGGCGCGCGCGGGCTCGAGCAGGCCCAGGTCCTCGTAGAAGCGGATGGCGCGCGGCGTGACGTCGAACTCCTGCGCGAGCTCGGTGATGGTGAAGGTCTTGCCGGGGCGGGCGGTGGCGGCGGTCATGCGCGGGGCGGCATCCGGTTGACGTTTACGTCAATGTAGCCCAAAGCCCGGGCCCGGGCGCGGGCGGCGCCGACGGCGGCGAGGCTGCCAGACGCAAGAACGGCGGCGGGCTGTTGCCAACCCGCCGCCGCGCTTCCATCCCTGCGGACCATCCCATCCATCCGGTGCCACGCTGTCGGTGGCTGGCCGGAGACTCCCTGTCTTGCCTGGACGACAGCAATGGCCGGAGTCTGCATGGGTCGCCCGCCGAACCCCATCCCTCTTTGGGGGGAACCGCGGGCGCGCCTTGCCTTCAGTCGAAGGCCGGCAGCACCTCGCTGCGCAGGGCACCGCGGTGTCGCTCGAAGTCGGGCAGCACCGAGCGCACCACATCCCAGAAGGCGGCGCTGTGGTTCATCTCGCGCAGGTGCGCCAGCTCGTGGGTGACGACATAGTCGATCACCGGCAGCGCAAAGTGGATCAGCCGCCAGTTCAGCCGCACCGAGCCGTCGGCGCTGGCGCTGCCCCAGCGGGTGGCCGCCGAGCTCAGCGACAGGCGCTTGACGCGCACGCCCAGCTGCGGCGCGAAGTGCTGGCAGCGCTCCTCGAACACCCGGCGCGCCTGGCGCTGCAACCAGCTTTGCACCGCCTCGCGGATCTGCGCCTGGCTGGCCGTCTGCGGCAGGCCGACATGCAGGGTCAGGCGGGGCACGCCGGGCAGGGCCTGGGCATCGCTGTTGAGCTGGGCGCCGGTGACGCGGGCATCGAGCAGCACGATCACGCTGTCACCCATGAAGGGCAACGTGGTGCCATCACACCACACCACCCGGGCCGCCTGCAGGCGCTGGGCGCGCTCATGCTGCTCGTGCAGCTTGCGCAGGATCCAGCCGGCCTTGGCCTGCAGCGCCTGCTCGACCTCGGCCACCGCCACCCAGCGTGGCGCGCTGACGCTCAGCCCCTCGACGCCGACGACGAAGCCGATGCTGCGGCGGCGCGCGCGCCGGAACTCGTAGCCGACCTGGTGGCCGGACAGCGCGATCGAGCGCTGGGCACGGGGGTGCTGGAAATGGGGCACGGCCTGGGGCGCCGGTGCGGACAGCGCGGGGGCGACAACCGGTGCCGCCGGGCGGCGGGCGCTTGGCAGGGGCGCATCACCGCCGGCCGCCGGCGGCAGATCGAACAAGGACAGCTGTGCTGCGCCATCGGGCGGCTGACCGGGGGATGCCATGGGCGCCCATTCTACGAAGGGCAGGCCGCGCGGCTCGCGGCGCCGGCTCAGGGCGCCGCCGGCGCCGGCACGCTGGCCGGGTAGGCGTCCGGGTCCAGCCGGCGCATCTCGGCCTCGATCCAGGCCTCGACCTCGGCCATCAGCTCGTCGTGGCGGCGGCCCTGCACCGGGATGGGGCGGCCTATCGACACCTCGATCAGCCCCGGCCGCAGCAGCCAGCTGCGGCGCGGCCAGCAGCGGGCCGAGGTCACGGCAATCGGCACGATCGGCGTGCGGGTGGTCACCGCCAGGCGCGCCGCGCCGCTCTTGTACTCCCCCTGCTCGCCACGCGCCGAGCGGGTGCCCTCGGGGAACATGATGACCCAGTTGCCCTGGCCCATCAGCCGCTTGCCCTGCTCCAGCACCTTGGCCCAGGCGCGGGCGCGCTGGCTGCGGTCGATGTGGATCATGTCCATGCGGCCGATGGCCCAGCCGAAAAACGGGATCCACAGCAGTTCGCGCTTGAAGACGTAGGCCAGCGGGTGCGGCATGATCGCCGGGAAGGCAAAGGTCTCCCAGGTGCTCTGGTGCTTGGGCGCCAGCAGCACGGCGGCGTTGGCATCGGCCGCGCTGGGCAGGTGCTCCAGGCCCTGCACCCGGTAGCGCACGCCGCAGATCGCCTTGGCGCCCCACACCGCCACACGCAGCCAGCCCACGCACAGCCAGTACATCGGCGCGCCACGCACGAAGGCCGAAAACAGCACCGCCACCAGGGCCCAGGGGATCAGCGTGACGATCAGGAAGAGGATGTAGAGCGCAGAACGCAGCAGGATCATCGGGACGACTCAGTTCGGCGCGGCCGCGCTGCCGCGCGACAGCAGGTGTTCGGCCAGGGCGGCCAGGTCCACATGCACTTCGGTGCCCGGCACCTGCTCGACGATGTGGCGGATCTGCGCCGCGTCCAGGCCCTGGGCGCGGCCCGACAGCACCAGGTGCGGCTCGCAGCCGGCGGCCAGCGCCGCCTGCAGGTCGCGCAGGGTGTCGGCCACCATCGGCACCTGCTTCAGGTCGATGCCGTAGCGCTTGCCGATGTCGCGCATCAGCCCGGGCAGGGGCTTGCGGCAATCGCAATGGTCCTCGGGGGTGTGCGGGCAGAAGAACACCGCGTCGATGCGCCCGCCCACTGCCATCAGCTGGCGCAGCATGTGGGCGTGCACGGCGTTGACCGAGGCCATGTCGATCATGCCGCGGCCGATGCCCGACTGGTTGGTGGCCACCACCGCATGCCAGCCGGCGTGGTTCAGCCGCGCCACCGCCTCCAGCGCGCCGGGAATGGGGTACCACTCCTCGGGCGCCTTGACATGGTCGTCACGGAAGTCGTTGAGGATGCCGTCGCGGCCGAGGATGACGAGCTTGACGACGGGGTGCATGCAGCGCTCCTCAGGATGCCAGGCGGGCCAGGTCGGCCACCCGGTTCATCGAAGCATGCAGCGTGCCCAGCAGCGCCAGGCGGTTGGCGCGCAGCGCGGCGTCGTCGGCATTGACCATCACGCCGTCGAAGAAGGCATCGACCGGCGCCTTCAGCGCCGCCAGCGCCTGCAGCGAGCCGGTGTAGTCACCGGCGGCAAACGCCCGGTCGGCCGACGGCGCCACCGCGGCCAGCGCCGCGTGCAGCTCGATCTCGGCCGGCTCGACCAGCAGCGCCTCGTCCACCGCGCCCACGCCGGCGCCTTCGCTCTTCTTCAGGATATTGCCGACACGCTTGTTGGCGGCGGCCAGGGCCGGCGCTTCGGCCAGGGCGGCAAAGGCCCGCACCGCAGCCAGGCGCTTGGGGATCTCGGCCCAGTGCGCCACGCGCGCCTCGACCACCGCATCCACTTCCTGCGCCGTCCAGCCCTGCTCGCGCAGCCAGCCGGCCAGGCGCTCGCGCAGGAAGAAGTTGACCTCGGCCTGCGCCTGCCCATGGTGGGTGGGGAAGGCCTGGAAGGCCAGGCCGACCAGCTGGTGGATGTCCAGCGGCAGTTCACGCTCGACCAGCATGCGGATCACGCCCAGCGCATGGCGGCGCAGTGCAAACGGGTCCTTGTCACCGGTGGGCACCTGGCCGATGCCGAACAGGCCGACCAGTGTCTCCAGCTTGTCGGCCAGCGCCACCACCAGGCCCACCGCATGGCGCGGCAGCGCGTCGCCGGCGAAGCGCGGCTTGTAGTGGTCCTCAATGGCGAGCGCGATGTCCTCGGGCTCACCGTCGTGGCGGGCGTAATACCCGCCCATGATGCCCTGCAGCTCGGGGAACTCGCCAACCATGTCGGTCAGCAGGTCGGCCTTGGCCAGCATGGCGGCGACATCGGCGCTGGCGGCCAGCGCCGGGCCGCCCCACTGGCTGCCGACGGCATGGGCGATCCGGCGCACCCGCTCCATGCGCTCACCCTGGGTGCCCAGCTTGTTGTGGTAGACCACCTTGGCCAGGCCAGCCACCCGCTCGACCAGGCGCTTCTTGCGGTCCTGGTCGAAGAAGAACTTGGCGTCGGCCAGGCGCGGACGCACCACCCGCTCGTTGCCACCCACCACCGCGCTGGCATCGTCCGGCCGGATATTGCTGACGACCAGGAACTGGTGCGTCAGCCGGCCCGCCGCGTCCAGCAGCGGAAAGTACTTCTGGTTGGCCTTCATCGTCAGGATCAGGCACTCGGGCGGCACGGCCAGGAACTCGGGCTCGAAGGCGCACAGCAGCACGTTCGGCCGCTCGACCAGGGCCGTCACCTCGTCGAGCAGCGCGTCGTCGTCGATCGGGCGCAGGCCGGCGCCCGCGCGCGCGGCCACGGCGGCCAACTGGCGTTCGATCTCGGCGCGGCGCTCGGCAAAGCTGGCGATCACCGCGCCCTGCTCGGCCAGCTGCCGGGCGTAGCTGTCGGCGTCGCGCAGCGGCACCGGGTTGATCGCGGCCTCGAAGCGGTGGCCCTGGGTGCTGCGGCCGGCTTGCAGGCCCAGCGCGGTCACCGGCACCACGGTTTCGCCGTGCAGCGCCACCAGGCCATGCGCCGGGCGCACGAAGTGCACCGTGGTCCAGCCCGGGCGGAAGTCGGCGCCGGGGCCTTCGGCCAGCTGGTAGCTCATCACCTTGGGGATGGGCAGCTTGGTCAGGGCCTCGGCCAGGGCCTTTTGCAGCCCTTCGGCCAGCGTGGCGCCGGGCACCAGGCTGTCCAGGAACAGCGCCTCGGCCTTGCCGTCGGGCGCACGCTTCAGGCCCGGCACGGCCGACGCATCGGCGCCCAGCGCGGCCAGCTTCTTCAGCAGCGCGGGGGTGGCGTTACCGGCGGCATCCAGCGCCACGGCCACCGGCATCAGCTTCTGCTGCACCGCGCGGTCGTTGGCCTTGGCGGCCACCGCGGTGAGGTGCGCCGCCAGCCGGCGCGGCGACGCAAACGGCGTCACCACCGACGCGTCGCCGGCCAGGCCCTGGGCCTTCAGCGACGCCGCCAGGCCGGCGGCAAAGGCCTCACCCAGCTTCTTCAGCGCCTTGGGCGGCAGTTCTTCGACAAACAGTTCAACGAGCAGGTTGTTCACGGAGGTCATTTCAGGCCGCCTTCTTCTGGGCGTTGGCCAGCGTGATCTGCGCCAGCACCTCGTCGGCCCAGTCCTTGGGCGCCATCGGGAAGCCGAGCCGGGCGCGGCTGTCCAGGTAGCTCTGCGCCACGGCGCGGGCCAGGTTGCGGATGCGGCCGATGTAGGCGGCGCGCTCGGTGACGCTGATCGCGCCACGCGCGTCCAGCAGGTTGAAGGTGTGGCCGGCCTTGAGCAGCTGCTCGTAGGCCGGCAGCGCCAGCTGCTGCGCCATCAGGTGCTGCGACTGCTTCTCGTGCGCGCCGAAGGCGGTGAGCAGGAAGTCGACGTCGCTGTGCTCGAAGTTGTAGGTGCTCTGCTCGACCTCGTTCTGGTGGAACACGTCACCGTACTTCAGGCCGTCGGTGTAGACCAGGTCGTAGACGTTGTCCACGCCCTGCAGGTACATCGCCAGCCGCTCCAGGCCGTAGGTGATCTCGCCGGTGATGGGCTTGCAGTCGATGCCGCCGACCTGCTGGAAGTAGGTGAACTGCGTCACCTCCATGCCGTTGAGCCAGACCTCCCACCCCAGGCCCCAGCAGCCCAGCGTGGGGTTTTCCCAATCGTCCTCGACGAAGCGGATGTCGTTCTTCTTCAGGTCGAAGCCCACCGCTTCCAGGCTGCCCAGGTAGAGCTCCAGGATGTTGGCCGGCGCGGGCTTGAGCACCACCTGGTACTGGTAGTAGTGCTGCAGTCGGTTCGGGTTCTGGCCGTAGCGGCCGTCCTTGGGCCGGCGGCTGGGCTGCACATAGCCGGCTTTCCAGGGCTCGGGGCCGAGCGCGCGCAGAAAGGTGGCAGTGTGGCTGGTGCCGGCGCCCACTTCCATGTCGTAGGGCTGCAGCAGGGCGCAGCCCTGCTGGCCCCAGTAGTCTTGCAGGCGGAGGATCAGTTGCTGGAAGGTGAGCATGGCTGCAATCCGCGGGTCCGGGGCGCGCCAGGACGGCGCACCCACGCCGTGCGCGTCGTGGCTGGAGGTAAACCCCTGAGTTTAACGGGCGGCCCGCGGCGCCAGCAGCCGGCGGCGCGGCCAGGCCAGGCCCAGGGCGGCCAGACCGCACAGCGGCCACAGGCCGGCGGCGGCCGACCAGCGCGCAAACGGCGTCAGGCCGTGGCGGCCCTGCACCGTGGCCTGCAGCACCCCCTGGGTGAAGGGGGGCAGTTGCGCGGTGACCACGCCGTGGTGGTCCACCACCGCGGTGGCCCCGGTGTTGGTGGCGCGGATCATCGGCCGCTGCAGCTCCAGGCTGCGCAGGCGCGAGATCGCCAGGTGCTGCGGCACCGCCACGGTGTCGCCGAACCAGCCGATGTTGCTGACATTGGCCAGCACGGTGGGCGCGGTGGCCGGGTCGGCGAAGCGCCATGCCAGCTCCTCGCCGAACAGGTCCTCGTAGCAGATGTTGGGCGCCACCCGCTCACCCCGCACCTCGAACGACGGTGGGTTGTGCGGCCCGCGCGCAAAGTCGCCCAGCGGGATGTTCATCAGCGTGGTGAACCAGCGGAAGCCGGTGGGAATGAACTCGCCGAAAGGCACCAGGTGGGTCTTGTCGTAGCGGTAGCCGGCGCCCGCCGCGTTGGCCGCCGACAGGCCGACCACCGAGTTGGTGTAGCCCTGCGCATAGCTGCCCAGCGGCACGCCGACCAGCGCGGCCGGGCCGCCGGCCCGGCTGAAATGCTGCTGCAGCGCGGCCCAGTAGCCCGGCGCCAGGTCGGCCAGTTGCTCGGGCAGCAGCGGCACCGCGGTCTCGGGCGCCAGCACCAGGTCGGCGCGGGCGCGGGTCAGCGCATTCGCCAACCAGTCCAACGTGGCCGGCAGGTGCTCGGCGGCAAATTTTTCGTCCTGCGCCACATTGGTCTGCAGCAGGGCCACCTGCAAGGTGCCGCTCGGCCGGGTGAACGGGGGCACACCCCGCCAGGCCGCCCAGACCGCGGGCAGCAGCAGCACGGCCAGCGCCAGCACGGCACCGGGCCAGGGCCGGGCCCAGCCACCGCCACCGGACGGCGCCCGCCGCAGCCCCAGGCCCAACAACGCCGCCGCCCAGGCCAGCAGCGCGCCGATGCCATAAACGCCGATCCAGGGCGCCAGCAGCGCCAGCGGCCCGTCGACCTGGCCATAACCGCTGGCGGCCCAGGGGAACCCAGTGAACAGCGCGCCGCGCGCCAGCTCGGCCGCCAGCCAGGCGGCGGCAAAGCGGCTGGCGTCCGGCAGCAGCCGGCCACAACGCCGGTGCGCCGCCCAGGCCAGCGCCGCGGCCAGGTACAGCGACAGCGCCGCCGCCAGCAGCAGCACGGCGCCCGCCGCCAGCGGCGCCGCCAGCCCGCCATAGCGGTGCATGCTGATGAACAGCCACCAAGTGCCCGCCACCAGCCAGGCGCCACCGAAGGCCCAGCCCAGCGCCGCGGCCCGGCGCGGTGTGGCGCCGTCGACCAGCCAGGCCAGCAGCGCGATGGCCGCCAGCGGCAGCGGCCAGGCGGCGGTGTGCACCAGGGCCAGGGTCTGCAGCGCGCCGGCCGCCGCAGCCAACAGCAGCGCGGCCGCACCGGACCGCGGCACGATCAAGCGCGCGCGCCCGGCAGCGGCGTGCCCTGGCGCGCCACGCGGAACCAGCGCACCGCACCACCCCGGGTCAGCATGACCTGGAAGCGCAGGCCACCGGCCTCGGCGTTTTCGCCGCGGCGCGGCACATGGCCCAGCTCATGGGCGATCAGGCCGCCGATGGTGTCGAAGTCGCCCTCGGGCAGGGTGGTGCCGAAGACCTCGTTGACGGCGCTGATGTCGGTGTCGCCGGCCACCCGGT
>Ga0208266_100523_pt1 | contig 12561 bp, 7 predicted proteins | sample LakWasMet67_HOW9_2_FD_183897 | JGI IMG/M metagenome (GOLD analysis project Ga0208266, IMG submission 183897) | Freshwater sediment methanotrophic microbial communities from Lake Washington under simulated oxygen tension - Sediment Metagenome... | ecosystem: Environmental > Aquatic > Freshwater >...
GAACCACAATACATGATAGATAGACTGCGCCAGTTGGGCACTGACTATTTGCATGTCAGTTTGGATGTGCAGCAACCTGCTGCGGATGGCTTTGGCATGCATGGCAGCGGCATGTGGATCATTAACCCACCTTGGACATTGCGTGCGTCAGTTGAGCCTCACTTGGGCTGGCTGGCCAATACGCTGGCACAAGATGCAAGTGCACATGCCGACTGTGAGGGCCAGCAGCGCTAACATTTAATATCTGATGCGTGTACGCGGCTTGTTATTGGGGGGGTCGCCAAGCGAAACGGTAAATGGATGCACTGTGATGGTTTGCCGCGTAGCGGTTTGGATACGCACACGCCACTCCCCAGCCGTCAGATTGGTTTTGTAGGTATACCCGCGATAGCCACTGTCACGCCCACCCGCTAACGAAAAGCCCGGGGTTGAGACACTCACCCACTCGCCGCGCACCCGCTTCTGCCAATCGTGCAATAGCTGCGTATGCAAGCCTTGAGGGGCAAACACTGCCGAAAAACACACCAAGCGCTGACCAGGTTGCAGATAAAAATGGTCACTATTCACCCGCCAAAACTGCCACCAAGGCGATTTATCGACGGTCATCCAATACCCTTCCGGCGATTTTTCGAGATCATAAGCTACCACCACGGCCTGCTTGACCAGCGGCACAGGCGGAATCATATCGGCACGATAAGCCACCATAAGTAACCCAGCGATCACCCACACTGGCCAGATACGTCCAGCATGCTGAGGGGCTCTCTGATACAACAGATAGGTGACCGTGGCGCCCAGCAAAGTGCTCAAATAGAACCACGCCGCGTGTACACTACCGAGCAAAAATGGAAACGCAAAGTTGCTCCATAAAATAGTACATAATCCAAACATACTCCAGCACAAACTCAAGCGGCGATATTCCCCCTCCATGAACTCATTCGCCACCAACAATATGCCTAAAATCAGCGTCACCACCCACGCCAGGCCATAACTCGAACTTTTAAAATAGAGGATAAACAAGGCACTCAGCAAACTACCGAACAGAAACTGCAATATCCAATAGGGCCAATCTTGCACCGGCCAGCTGGACACTCTTTTTTGCAGCCACGCCCAGCGCAACAAACGTTCACCCATACGACGCATGGCTGAAGAAGGCGCTGCCAGTTGATGCATCAAGAAGGCGGCCACCAGTAGATACAGTGCAAAAATAGCGATGTCAGATAAGTTCACCTTTTTGCCTATGGTCATGGCATCCCAGACAAATCCGCCTACAAAAAAAGAAATCGGCAATAGCATGCGACTGCGCGCCAGCCAAGGTGAGCGTTTTGAAGGGTTTTCTGGGTTTGTTGCAGAGGCCATAGCGGTAAATCGTTGAAATAATCAGAATCGTCACATTTTTATCACAGATGCAGCCTGACCGACGATTATTTTAAGAGGGGAATGGCAAACTTTCTTTGATTATCAAATAGAGCCTGCTAAAATTTAAGTTATCTTAAGAAAAGTCCGATAACTATCAATATAGGTAAGGTTTCCTTTGCGCAAATGTCCCACAAGCGCTTAACCCACATTCACTGATCAGCATGCGAGCATTCGTCAGACAATTAAAACAGAAAGTGACCGACATCAAGTCCATCAGTTATGAAACTGAGCAGGCTTTAATTCGCGTTGTTTTCGTCAGTTTTATTGCGCTTTACTTGCTGGTGAATCACAGCAGCTATGAGCCCGTCTTACTCTGCCTGATTTATTTGTGTTTTGCTTTTTTGATGCTGCACAACATTTTGCAGCAACCGCAAAAAAATGAAAAACGCCAGTGGACAGCCATGATCATGGATATTACAGCCACCTCCCTTGAGCAGATGATTTCAGGCGCGATGGCTGGTGTATTTATCGGTATTTATTTGTGGCTGATCATTGGCTATGGTTTACGTTATGGCACAAAATTTTTTAAAGGCTGCTATATCTTCAGCCTAATCGGTTTTAGCATCACCTTGTACCTTAACCCTTACTGGAATCAGCATCAACACTTAGCCTATGGCTTTCTGCTGACCTTGTTATTAATTCCCCCCCATGCATTGCGCTTGCTCGTCAGGTTAGAAAAAGCCACCGAAGAAGCGGGGCAAGCCAACGAGGCCAAAACCAACTTTCTATCTAACATCAGTCATGAAATGCGTACGCCTCTCAACGGTATTATCGGCGCGAGCGAGCTGATGGCTCAAACCAAACTTGACAGCAAGCAAACCGAACTCTTGAAAATGGTCGGCAATTCGGCTTCTAGCCTGAGAAAACTCATTAACGATGTGCTGGATATCAGCAAAATTGAAAAAGGCAAGGTCGAGCTAGAAGAGATTACGTTTTTCATGCCTGACCTCATTCAGCGTTTACAACTGATGTTTCAAATTGAAGTTGAACGCAAACAGTTATGGCTAAGATTTCATCTGGATCCATTGGTGGAGCGCCACTACATTGGCAGCATGCACCACCTTGAACAAATCCTAACCAACCTGGTTGCCAATGCCATTAAATTTACCCAACATGGCGGCGTAGATGTCGTGGTCAGCTTGATTCAAAGCGATGCGGACAAAAGCAAACTTAATTTTAGTATCAAAGACACCGGGATTGGCATTCAACATGCGGTGTTGCCACTCATTTTTGACAGTTTTACTCAAGCAGACAGCAGCATCACCAGACGCTATGGCGGCACCGGCCTCGGCACCTCAATTGCCAAACAATTGGTGGAGGTGATGGGTGGCAAAATCAGCGTGACCAGTCAGGAAAACGTTGGAACCACCTTTGTAGTCACCCTGCCCCTAACACCCACCGCACCATTGCTGCAACCCACGCAGAGTGACATTAATTTAGATAATCAGTCCAACGTGGTGCCTTTGAGCAGCCATACCCGGTTCCGTAAGAAAATTCGCGTGCTGATTGCCGACGATAACATGGTCAACCGTTTGATTCTGAACGAAACACTACAAAAAATGCATTGTGTGGTGAAAGCGGTCGATCATGGCGATGCTGCACTAGATGCGCTTGAACACCATCAGTTCGATCTGATGATTCTGGACTACAACATGCCGGAAATGAATGGTCTGGAGGTCTTTAATATCTACCATGCGTTGCCGGGGAGTAAACCGCTCAGAACGGTCATCCTGACTGCAGATGCGACCAAAACGACGCAAGACCGTTGTTTACGCGCTGGCGTCTATCAAGTGTTAACAAAACCGGTACTGTCACGGCAAATTCAACACTTGATTGAAGCCATTGCAGGCACGCTGGATACCGAGCATCTGGCGCAAGCAAGCCTCCGGCAGTCAAAAGCCGCGCTCGTAACGCAAGAGAACCTTGACCTCTCAACATTTGTGAGCACCAGCTTAGACGAGACTTTTTCCGTACCAGGCAACGCGGCGGCTTTGCCGAAACAAAACATCCGAAACATGGTGCCGATCAGTGAGCCTTTGATCGATCAGGATCGCATGGCGCATTTGTTAAAACTGGGTGGTAGCGAAGCCTTTCTTCACAAACTGATGACGGAATTCATCGAGTCCACGGATGACCTCATGCGCAGACTGGCGCCTACCTGTCTGGATTTAAACTTTGCGCAAGCACACAAACTAGCGCATGAGTTGGCTGGGGAATCTGCCAATATGGGCTTGATTCCGCTAAGCAAACTCAGTCGCCGTTTATTAGGGTTGAGCATGGAGGATGCCCAGACTATTTCTGGCTTGTATCAAGACGTTGCTGACTGCTACGAAGAGACGCGTGCGCAGCTGCAACAGCAGCGCAGCAAACTCTCATCCAAGCATTTGCATAAATAGTCAGGCACGCTCCGTCACTCCGCACTACTGATTCACCGCAAAACTCTGCTGTGTCGTTTGTAATCCTGCCTCATCCATCGTAGCCGCATCCACCGTGGCCGTCTCTGGAAACAAGCGCGACTGCGCGCGATAAAAACGATCCATGACCTTGAGATCACGTTCAGACAAACGCAACGCATTTTCGACCCACACCTGTACGATGTCCTTGAGTTCGTCGTAAGTTAACGGGTTTATTCTTGCCTTGGCTTTTTGCGCGGATAAAAAGCCCTCCGCACGCTTGTTATTTTTGTGTATGAAGTCTTGCACAGCCTGCTCACCCTCGCCTTCTTCCACCACAATATCAATCAAGCCCATTTCCAAGCATTGCGTTGCGGTATAACGCTCGCAACCTAAGATCATCTTGTCGGCGATCGCTACGCCCGCTTTGCGTGCGATAAAGCTGTAGGCGCCCATGCCAGGAATCATGTTAAAAAATAATTCAGGAAAACAAAATACGGACTGTTTCTCAGCAATTAATACATCACTGGTCATGGCGGCTTCAATACCAGCACCCAGCACTTCACCTTGCAACAACGAAATTTTTGTCACGTGCTCTAGTTCGAAGCGAAAAGCACGCTGGGCCACAACATCAATACTCAATTTTGCATAAGCCTCAAGTTGTGCCCTATCTTGCTGACGAATGGCGGTTGCCATTTTTTGCAAATCGCCGCCCATGTTGAAATAACCGGGGGTGGCAGAAGCAAACACCGAATATCGAATCGGGACGATGGTGTCGTGATCTACATGCACATAGCCGCCACTGCGTTGAATATCCGCATGGTGTTGATATAGGTGTTTAAGTAGATCATGGTTGATGCAGGGGATGCGATTTGGCTGATGGATGTAACTCCACAGGGCCTGCTGCGTTGCATCAAAACGGCAAAAAACCTGACCATAATCATGCGCTAATAAACGTTGTTGATAGTTAACCAAGCCTTGTTCGAACGGTTTCATGAGCTTCTCCTTGGGCATTAAAAAATCTGTTGATGTTCATCAGTGGGATGACGATTTTATGCATTGCTGCATAGACGTCAGCCAATACATCATAATCAAAACAGATGTGTGCAGTACGGACGAGCCTCAGGTTTTACAGTTGCAAGGATATGTGCGGTCAAAAACATAAAGGGGGCAAGCGCCCCCTTTATGTATTGCCTAGAACAACAACGTTTAGGCTGTTTCTTGAATCGGAATAATTTTTTTCACATTTTCTAATGAGTTTGCATACTGGCTCATTTGATTGAAATTGAGGTATTTGTAAATTTCTGCCGTATTGGTAAGTTTGCTACCCAAGGTATCTAAGTACTCTTGCACGGATGGCATGCGACCCAACTTGGCACAGACCGCGGCCAATTCGGCAGAACCCAAGTACACACGCGCATCTTTGCCCATACGGTTGTCAAAGTTACGGGTTGAAGTTGAGAACACCGTAGCTTTGTCGGCCACGCGCGCCTGATTACCCATACATAAGGAGCAGCCTGGCACCTCGGTACGTGCCCCTGCCACGCCAAAGGTCGAATACACGCCTTCAGCACGCAATTGCGCTTCATCCATACGGGTGGGTGGTGCGATCCATAATCGTGTCGGGAGCCCGCCTGCGCCCTCCAACACCTTACCAGCGGCACGATAATGGCCAATATTGGTCATGCAACTACCAATAAAGACTTCGTCAATTTTGTCGCCCACCACTGCTGTTAAAGGCTTGATATCATCGGGATCATTCGGGCACGCAACCAACGGTTCTTTGATGTCATTGAGGTCAATTTCAATCACATGCGCATACTCAGCATCCGCATCTGGCTGTAATAACTCAGGTTTTTCCAGCCAGGCTTTCATGCTTGCGATGCGGCGCTCTAAGGTACGCGCATCCGCATAGCCGTTTTCAATCATATTCTGCATCAACACGATGTTCGAGTTTAAAAACTCGATCACGGGCTCTTTATTGAGCAACACGGTACAGCCGTTGGCTGAGCGCTCCGCGGAGGCATCGGCCAGTTCAAACGCTTGTTCCACTTTTAAATCAGGCAATCCTTCGATTTCAAGCACGCGACCGTTAAAGACATTCTTTTTGCCTTGTTTGCCGACCGTCAATGTTCCTTCTTGGATCGCCGCATAAGGAATCGCATTCACCAAGTCACGCAAGGTAATGCCGGGTTGCATTTCTCCTTTGAAGCGGACCAACACAGACTCAGGCATATCTAAAGGCATGGCGCCGGTGGCTGCGGCAAACGCCACCAAGCCCGAACCCGCCGGGAAACTGATGCCAATCGGGAAACGCGTATGCGAATCGCCGCCGGTGCCTACGGTATCGGGCAGAATCAAACGGTTTAACCACGAGTGGATCACGCCATCGCCGGCGCGCAAACTTACACCGCCACGGCTGGACATAAATTCAGGTAACTCGTGTTGTAATTTGATATCCACAGGTTTGGGATAAGCCGCGGTATGACAAAAACTCTGCATCACTAAGTCAGCGCTAAAACCAAGGCAAGCCAGCTCTTTCAACTCATCACGCGTCATGCCGCCAGTGGTATCTTGAGAGCCAACCGTGGTTGCTTTCGGTTCGCAATAAGTGCCCGGGCGCACACCGAAACCTTCTGGCAAGCCACAGGCGCGACCCACCATTTTCTGCGCCAACGTGTAGCCTTTGCCGGTATCTTTGGCGGGAATAGCTTGGATGAACACTTCGGTTTCAGCCAAACCAAGCGCTTTGCGCGCATTCGATGTCAGGCCCCGACCGATGATTAATGGGATACGGCCACCCGCACGCACTTCATCCGCCAGCGTGATGGGGTTCATTTCAAAAGTCGCTAACAGCGCACCCGCCTCTGACAACACCTGGCCTTCATAGGGCTTGATAATAATCACGTCACCGGTATGCAACTTGGAGACATCACACTGAATGGGTAAGGCCCCTGAATCTTCAGCCGTATTAAAGAAAATGGGCGCGATTTTATTGCCGATCACTACCCCACCGGTCCGTTTGTTAGGAATAAACGGAATGTCATCGCCCATCCACCATTGCACGGAATTGATGGCCGACTTACGAGAAGAGCCAGTACCTACCACATCACCCACATACGCCAGTGGCAATCCTTTTTGCTTCAATTGCTCAATCACGGACAAACCATCAGACATTCGATTGACCAGCATGGCTTTGGCATGCAATGGGATATCTGGCCGGCTCCAAGCATCTTGTGCCGGACTCAAATCATCGGTGTTGGTTTCACCCTCGAGCTTAAATACAACAACTTTGATCTCATCTTTTAAGGCAGGTTTAGTGGTAAACCATTCGGCATTGGCCCAAGACGTCATCAACGTCTTGGCATGCGGATTGCCTGCTTTCATTTTGGCATCCACATCATGGAAGGCATCAAACATCAAAATCGTTGTGGATAGTGCTTTGACCGCGTGCGCAGCCATCGGGCCATCTAATAAGGCAACCAATGCCTGCACATTGTAGCCACCAAGCATGGTGCCCAATAATTCAACCGCTTTTTCAGCGCTGAGCAATGGCGATGTTGCCAAACCATTGGCAACATCGGCCAAAAATGCTGCTTTCACATAAGCCGCCTGATCCACGCCAGCCGGAATCCTGTTTTCTAACAGATTCAGCAATAAGGCTTCTTCACCAGCGGGTGGGGATTTTAGCAAAGTCACCAAGGCGGCAACTTGTTCCGCATTCAGCGGTAATGGAGGTAAGTTCTGCGCAGCGCGCTCTTTCACGTGGGTATCGTATGCTTGTAACATGATGTAGGCTCTATCAATAAAACAAAAAACGGGGAATGGGTCGGTGTTAAACACTGACCGCGAGGATTTCTTCTCGCTTGATTATAATGCAGTCCACGCAGCAGAATGTTAAATGCTTGTAACATTCCGGCAATTGATCAAATTGACAGCCGCCCTCAGCAACAAAACAACAGGGTTTGCGCTAGCGCGTACTGTCTCCGTATAACGATTTGGCGAATGGGGTGCTGCAACTTTTACCGTAAGCAGACGATTCCCATTTGTCGAGCAATTCTTTTTGATAGCCTTTGCCATGTTGCTTTTCTAAGTAGGCTCTTACCTCAAACACATCGGCAAAGCCGTTGTGATCGCTATCCATTAAGGCCACTTGATCTTCCACTGACGGCCCGCTATAGAGGCCATTGCGGTCAGTAAAATATTCGAGTGCTGATTCGGCTTGCACAGACATGCTCAGCCATAACATCAGCCAGCCTAGGGCTGCTGAGCCCCCCATTGTCCAACGATTCATTTTTATCATACCCGCTCCATGTTTACGCTTAGTAGTATGACGTATCTTTCATCAATTTGTATCCCGCCTCTGTGATTAGGCTCACATTGCACAACGATGATTTAAACCGCATGCAGCGCGATGGTCTTCTTCCAATGCGCTGGCCCCGTCTGGTGGACGGATTGACCATCAGCACTCACCGCCACCGTGACGGGCATATCGACCACTTCAAATTCATAAATGGCCTCCATACCCAGCTCTTCAAAAGCGAGTACGCGTGACTTTTTAATCGCCTTACTCACTAAATAGGCCGCCCCACCAACCGCCATCAGATACACGGATTGGTGTTTTGCGATCTCGACCAATGCCTCCTCCCCGCGCTCGGCTTTACCTATCGAGCCAAGTAATCCGGTATTGAGCATCATATCGGTATAACTATCCATCCGCGTGGCGGTCGTCGGGCCTGCAGGACCGACCGCTTCGTCTCTGACGGCATCGACCGGGCCAACGTAATAAATGAATTTATTGGTGAAATCCACCGGCAACGGCTCGCCGTTGGCAAGCATGGTTTGAATCCGTTTGTGAGCTGCATCACGGCCAGTCAATATCTTGCCGGTCAATAACAGGGTATCGCCGGTTTTCCAAGTTTGGGTTTCCTGCCGCGTAACGGTGTCAAGATTCACCCTTTTCGCTTGCGGGCTGGGGGCCCAATGCACATCGGGATAAATATCAGGGCTGGGCGGGGTCAGCATCGCAACGCCGGTGCCATCCAACGTAAAGTGTACATGGCGCGTGGCGGCACAATTGGGAATAATCGCCACTGGCAAACTGGCAGCGTGGGTCGGATAATCAAGAATCTTGACATCAAGCACCGTGGTCAGGCCCCCTAAGCCTTGTGCACCAATGCCCAATTGATTGACCTTTTCATACAGTTCTAGGCGTAGTTCTTCAAGGCGATTTTGTGGCCCGCGTGCCTGTAATGCCTGAATATCAATCGGCGCCATCAGCGATTCTTTCGCCAGCAACATGGCTTTTTCTGCGCTACCGCCAATGCCAATACCGAGCATACCCGGCGGGCACCAGCCCGCCCCCATTTCGGGCACCACCTTGAGTACCCAGTCGACGATGCTTTCATTGGGGTTGAGCATGGCCAATTTGGATTTATTCTCAGAACCGCCGCCCTTGGCAGCGACCTGCACGTCGACTTGATCACCTTTCACCAACTCAACATGTGTAATGGCTGGTGTATTGTCTTTGGTATTTTTGCGCAAACCCGCAGGGTCATTGACGATAGAAGCTCGTAGGGTATTGTCGGGATGCAAATACGCACGACGTACCCCTTCATTCACCATTTCTTCGAGCGTCATATCCCCCTCAAAGCGCGCCTGCATGCCCACTTTGATAAAAGCCACCACAATACCGGTGTCTTGGCACAACGGGCGCTTACCCTCCGCACACATGCGCGAATTGGTCAGAATCTGCGCAATCGCATCTTTGGCAGCGACCGAGGCTTCACGCTGATAAGCCGCGGCCAACGCCTGAATATAATCTTCAGGGTGGTAGTAAGAAATATATTGCAATGCATCAGCAATACTCTCGATGAAATCTTGGGTTTTAATCAGGGCCATGGGGTTCTTTCAGGCAATCACTTCAACGCGCATTGCTTTTTGAATAAGCAATGGCAGGACTGACGTCTTTACGCAAGATTTTACCATTTTTGGTTCGTGGAAACTCCTTGGCCAGATAGACCGTTTTGGGGGCTTTATAGGCCGCCAGATGTTGTTTTCCAAACGTAATGAGCTCTTCCGGTGCAATCTTAGTATCCGCTTTAGGAATCACATAAATCACCACCAGCAGCTTGTCTTTTTCGATCTCTTCACCCACCGCGGCGCAGTCTGCGACCGCCGGATGTCCTTTGTAAACACGCTCGATTTCATAAGGTGACACGCGATAGCCAAAACTCTTGATGATGTCATCCTTGCGGCCTAAAAACCAAAGATAGCCATCTGCATCATATTTGGCGTAGTCGCCGGTGAAAAAATAACCATCATGCTTGTATTTGGCCGTCTCTTGCGGCAAGTTCCAGTAGCTCAAAAACAAGCCGGGATCATTTTCTGGCACGCTGATCATGCCCTCTTCCCCCTCACTCACAGGGGCGAGGGTTTCAGGATTGAGCAATTTGATCGCGTGTCCTGGTTGCGGAAAGCCTGCTGAACCGGCACGAATGGGCCGAAAAATACTTTGCGACAAATAATATGAAAATTCACTCATGCCAACGGCTTCATAAATATCCAAACCAAACCGGTCGCGCCATTGCGTCAACACTTCGTCAGACAAATGCTCGCCGGCACTCATAAAATGGCGCACGGATGGAATATCCGATTGCGTCGCTTGTGTTTTTTGCAGTAACTGACGGTAAATTGTTGGCACGCCGATAAAAATAGTCGCCGCATGCTTGGCAATCAGTTCTAGCCACTTTTGTGCGTCATTTTTACCCTCATGCACAATCACAGTTTTACCCAAATATAACGGATCCATCAGGCCAGTGCCTAGTACATAGGTCCAGTTAAACTTACCAGAATGCATAATACGGTCTTGATGGGTGTCGCTGTAATTAAACCAATACCGCGCCGCAGGCTGCCGACCAAGTAATGCACGGTGCGCATGCAACACCCCTTTGGGATACCCTGTCGTGCCAGAGGTATAAACCAAATAAGCAGGATCGTCTGCCCGAGTGACATAGGCCGGCTCCGGCTTGGGCACGGCGCTCAAGGCTGCCTCCATGGCGAGCACGTTAAAGCCGTCTACTGAAGCCACTTCACCCACAAGCTGTGTCAGCAAAATATGCTTAAGTTGCGGCGTTTGTGCGATGTTTTCTTGCATCTTGGCAGACATGCCGGCCCAAGCCGCGGCATCCGTGACCAGCACCACGGCCCCTGAATCTTTTGCCAGATAGGCAACCTCTTCTGCGGTGAGCAGCGTAGAGGTTGGGACTGAAATCGCTCCTGTTTTCATCGTCCCCAAAAATGCGGTCGGATAATCCAGACTATTTGGCAGGCGAATTAAGACGCGATCACCGGGGACAACCCCTAAGCCGCGCAATAACTGCGCAAATGCGTCAGTGGATGCAGCGAGTTCGGCAAAGGTGATGGTGCTGGTGCCAAAGCTGTCATCCTCCACAATCATCGCAATTTCATCTGCTTTGGCTGTGCCAAGATGACGGTCACTACACGCCACACCGATGTTAAAGAACGCCGGTATCTGCCATTGCCAATCTGGGTAAGGGGCTAACTGTGTCATGCTTAAACCTTTCATTCTTCAACGCAGCCACGGGTAAGTGACTCAATCATCAGGTGTCCTTTTGGAACCCACAGGCCAAAAATTGCAGCGTTGCTTTTAAGACTGCACGCCCGGTACGGGCAAGCTCGGATTAAAAGCAAAAAACAATTTCTATAATAAGATGCCGTAAGGCCAGTTTTGACGGACCACTTGTGCCGGCATTAACTGCAATACATGTAATGCAAATTCCATATCACTGACCTTGAGTGCGCGCAAAGCATGTGCTCTCAATAGGGTTTGTAATGCCTTACCAAACATAGGGGGGTCGAGCATTTCACCTTCAAACTTAATCGCGCCACCCAGCAAAGCATCCGCCTCAATGGCCGCCTTTAAAATAGCCACTTTTTGATTGATTTCAGTCGGGGACGGCGTATAAGCGGTTTTACACAAATGAATATGCCCGGGGTGGATCACCTGTTTGCCAGTCAGGCCCATTGCCGCCTCTTGGCAAGCGTGTTTATAGACCACTCTGGACTCATGGTCGCCATGCAGATCCAACCAGCGACGCACATCATGCGGCTCAACAAATTTGTCAGGCATGATATTGCTGCCGATTAAGGTCTCCACGCCGCCAATGACGCCTTTACCGGCAATCCTGGCTTCAAAAATTAGTTGGTTTATAAAATAAAACAGTTCTTCGATCCAATGCTCGGGCGTAATGTGAATGCCCAACGCTTTTGAAAAGTCGTGTATACCAAACACCACATGTTTCACCGTGTCGTATTGCATGAGTTCAGGGGCAATTTTGAGTGACTTGGGGTGCTCGATAATGGGCTGTATGGTAATTTTCGGATTAATGCTGAGCAAAAAACTAGATAAATCACGCACTTCAGCGGCGCCATAAGATTCACCGGCTTTGGCAAGCATGACAACATCTATGTATTCGCCCATGTCGCGCACCAGCTTCATGTCTTCTTCATACTCATCGGTACGGAATGAGTTCGCACGAATGGCAATCGTGACCCGCTCGTTGACCTTGCGCAGCTTGGGCAACTCTTGGCGTAGCAGCGTGCGGCTCATTTCCTTTTGTCGGCAACCATCTTCGAGGTCAAAAATGAGGGTATGGGCATTGGTAAAATGCGCATGCTTCACCATGCGGTTTGCCGCTTGCTCCATGTCCTCATAAATGCCGAGGCTAGG
>Ga0208266_100526_pt1 | contig 12533 bp, 14 predicted proteins | sample LakWasMet67_HOW9_2_FD_183897 | JGI IMG/M metagenome (GOLD analysis project Ga0208266, IMG submission 183897) | Freshwater sediment methanotrophic microbial communities from Lake Washington under simulated oxygen tension - Sediment Metagenome... | ecosystem: Environmental > Aquatic > Freshwater >...
CGGGAGGCCGTCTTCTCGCAGCTGCCCTTGGGCACCAGGTTCCAGGCGTCGGCCTGGTGATCCACCTTGGACGTGCCCGCGCAGGTCGTGCCCGCGCCGGCAGCGCAGTCGTTTTTGCCCTTCAGCGCGACACCGAAACACTTTTCCTTGTCGGTGGCCTGGGCCTGGACCGGCGCCGCGGCGAAGGCGGTGCCCAGGGCCAGGGCCAGCGCGGCAGTCGTCAGCACGGCAGGGGGGGTCGGGGCGGTGAGGGACATGGGCACTCCTGAGGTGAAAAAAGTGGGGATGACGGTGGGCCCCGGCGCGGTGGCCGAGCACCTGGCCATCTCAGTCGCCCGGCCGGCCCGGTCCTTACAGCCGGCCCGGTGATAAGGTCGGCTGCCCCTGCCGATCCCACCATGCCGACCACCCTGCCCCTGCCCAGCCCCGGGTGCCCCGGTGCCACCCCCGCCCGCTGCGCCGGGCCTGGCCCGTGGGCCTGAATCTGACCCCGCAGCAGCGGGTCTACAGCGCCTTCCTGCTCTATGCGCTGGCCATCGGTGGCGTCTTCCCACGTCTGGGCGAGTTGCAGCGCACGATGGCCGTCGACGAGCGCAGCCTGGGCCTGGCGCTGATCGGCACCGCCACCGGCACCCTGGTATCGCTGACCCTGGCCAGCCGCTGGCTGGACCGCCTGGGCCATCGCCGCACGCTGCTGACCGGCATCCCGCTGATCGCGCTGTGTTACGCGCTGGCCGCCCACGCCACCGGGCCGGCGGCGATGTTTGCACTGCTGCTGCCAGCCGGACTGTGCATCGGTGCGGTGGAGATCGTCGTCAACCTGGAGGCCGACCGGGTCGAGCACCAGCTGGGCCGGCGCATCATGAGCCGGGCGCATGCCTTCTGGAGCATCGGCTTCTTCGCCGCGGGCGGCGCGGGGGCCGGGCTGGCTGGCCTCGGGCTCAGCCCGCAGGCCCACCTGGCGCTGATGGTGCCGGTGATCAGCGGCCTGGCGCTGGTCCTGCTGGGCGGCTTCAGCCCGGCGGCGCACCGCCAGGACGGCCACACCGGCCCGGTGCCGCGCTGGGCCCGGCCGACACGGAACACCCTGGTGCTGGTGGCCGCCACGCTGGCGGCGATGGTGCTTGAAGGCGCCGGCGCCGAGTGGTCGGCCATCTACCTGCGCGACGTCTTTGGCGCCACGCCGGCCGTGGCCGGCAGCGCGGTGGCTGTCGGGGCCCTGGCCCAGGCGCTGGTGCGCCTGCTGGCCGACCGCTGGGTCGAACGCCACCACCCGGTGCGCGTGGCGCGTGGTCTGCTGTTGCTGCTGGGCGCCGGCGTGCTGGCGGTGTTTGCCGCACCGCACCCGGCGCTGGCGCTGCTGGGCTTTGCGCTGATGGGCGCGGGCACCAGCGCGATCTTCCCGCTGGCGATGTCGGCCGCCGCCCAGGCCACCGACCGGCCGGCCGCGGTGAACGTGGCGGCGCTGGCGCAGACGTCCTTCCTGGCCTTTCTGCTCGGGCCGCCCCTGCTGGGTGCCGTGGCCACCACCTGGGGCATACGCTGGTCGTTCGGCATCGGCCTGCCGCTGGTGGCCTTGGGCTGGTGGGCAGCCCGGGCGCTGCAGCCCACGGCAGCAGCCACGGTGCCAGCTGCCCGCAAAAAAACCCCGGGGACGACCAGCGCACCCCGGGGTTGATCGGTCACCGGTCACTGCGCCCTGGGGCGCAGTGCAGCCAGATCACATGTGGTCGATCATGACCTGGCCGAAGCCCGAGCACGACACCTGGGTCGCGCCCTCCATCAGGCGGGCGAAGTCGTAGGTGACCTTCTTGCTGGCGATGGCGCGCTCCATCGACGCCAAGATCAGGTCGGCGGCGGCCGTCCAGCCCATATGGCGCAACATCATCTCGGCCGACAGGATTTCGGAGCCCGGGTTGACGTAGTCCTTGCCGGCGTACTTGGGCGCGGTGCCGTGGGTGGCTTCGAAGCAGGCCACCGAGTCCGACAGGTTGGCGCCCGGGGCGATGCCGATGCCGCCGACCTGGGCCGCCAGCGCGTCGGAGATGTAGTCGCCGTTCAGGTTCAGCGTGGCGATCACCGAGTATTCAGCCGGGCGCAGCAGGATTTGCTGCAGGAAGGCGTCGGCGATCGAATCCTTGACGGTGATGGTCTTGCCCGTCTTCGGATTCTTGAACTGGCACCACGGGCCGCCGTCGATCAGTTCGGCCCCGAATTCCTTCTGCGCCAGACCGTAGGCCCAGTCACGGAAGCCGCCTTCGGTGAACTTCATGATGTTGCCCTTGTGCACGATGGTCACGCTGGGCTTGTCGTTGTCGATGGCGTACTGCAGCGCCTTGCGCACCAGGCGCTCGGTGCCTTCGCGCGACACCGGCTTGATGCCGATGCCCGAGGTGTTCGGGAAACGGATCTTCTTGACGCCGAGCTCGTCTTGCAGGAACTTGATCAGCTTCTTGGCCTTGTCGCTCTCGGCCTCGTACTCGATGCCGGCGTAGATGTCCTCGCTGTTCTCGCGGAAGATCACCATGTCGATCTTCTCGGGCTCCTTCACCGGCGAGGGCACACCCTTGAAGTACTGCACCGGGCGCAGGCAGACGTACAGGTCCAGTTCCTGGCGCAGCGCGACGTTCAGCGAGCGGATGCCGCCGCCCACCGGGGTGGTCAGCGGGCCCTTGATCGACACCACATACTCGCGCAGCACGGCCAGGGATTCTTCGGGCAGCCAGACGTCCGGGCCGTAGATCTTGGTCGACTTCTCGCCGGCGTAGATCTCCATCCAGTGGATCTTCTTGGCCCCGCCATAGGCCTTGGCCACCGCCGCGTCCACCACCTTGATCATCACCGGGGTGATGTCGAAGCCAGTGCCATCGCCTTCGATGTACGGAATGATCGGCTGGTCCGGAACATTCAGCGAAAAGTCGGCGTTGACAGTGATCTTCTGCCCACCCTCGGGCACCTTGATGTGCTGGTACATGTGCGTTGGCTCCGCGCGCTGCGCTGGGTTGAGGAAAACCTGTGAATTTTATGTCATCGGCGCTGTCAACCGACTGACGCCGGCCCGCGTTTCCCCTGTGTCGTCCCAATGCAGGACGGCATTTCCAACATTTTTTAGGACCACTCCCATGAACAAGCTCCTGGCCGCCCTGTCCCTCGCCGCTTTCGCCGCCACCGGCGCCTTCGCCGCTGACGCCAAGAAGGAAGAAAAGGCTGCCGCTCCCGCCGCCGCCGCTTCGAAGGCTGACGCCAAGGCTGACAAGAAGGCTGCCGCTCCCGCCGCCGCCGCTTCGGCCAAGAAGTAATCTGCGCATTGTGGGATGGCCGTTCGCGGCCATCGGCAATGGAAAACGCCCGGCTTGCCGGGCGTTTTTGTTTTCAGCGCCTGCTGGCGGGCGTCAAGCCAGACACCAGGCCGCGACGCGCAGCCACAGCCCGTGGCCCAGCGCCCAGGCCGAGGCCGCGGCCAGCGCCGCGCCCGCCCAGCGCACCGCGGCGGTGGCTGACACCGCGCCCACCGGGCCGGACGCGCCGCCCGTCAGGCGCCACCACAGGGCCGGCCCCAACACCAGCCCAGCGGCCGAGGCCGACGCAAAACCCGCCATCACCAGGGCGCCCGACCAAGGGCTGTTGGCCAGCGCCGCCACCAGCAGGGCCGACTGCAGCAGGCCGCAGGGCCACGCCACCCAGGCCAGGCCCAGGCCGGCGCTGCGGGCCGGGCCGCGCACCACCGCCCAGCGCTCGCCCGGGCGGTGCTCGACCGTCTGCGCGCGCACACGGCCCAGGCGCTCCATCCAGGCCGGCTGCCGGCCACGCCACAGCAGGTACAGGCCCAGAGCCAGCGCGGCCAGGTGCACCAGGGTCCACAGCGGCCGCAGGGCAGCCACCGCCTGGCCCAGCGCCGCCAAGCTGCCGACACTGGCCGCGGCCACCGCACCGGCCGCCGAATAGGCCAGCAGCCGGCCGAGGTGGAAAGGCAGCAGTTGGCGCGCCTGCCCACCCCCGGCGGCGGCGGTACACGCCGCACCACACATCGCCAGGCAATGCGGCGTGCCGGCCAAACCCATCAGCACTGCGCTGAGCAGCAGCGCCTGGTCCATGGTCGGGGCGGGCTCAGATGATGCGCGAGAAGCGCTCGCGTTGCTGGTCGGCGCGCAGGTGGCGGTCGAACACCATGGCCACCGCGCGCACAAAATACCAGCCGGTGGCGGTGACCTGCACCGCATCGGCCGACACCTCGCACAGGCCCAGGGCCTGCAGCTCAGCCAGGTCGTCCAGCTCGGTCTTGAAGTAGTCGCGCATCTTGATCAGGTGGGCCAGCTCGATCGACTCGAACTCCACCCGGCCCTGGCACATCAAGGCCATCACCACCGCGCGGCGCACCAGGTCGTCGCGGCTGAGCGCCAGGCCACGCACGATGGGGAACTGGCCCTGGCGCACGGCGTCGTAGTACTCGTCCACCGTCTTGGCGTTCTGGCTATAGGTGGCGCCCATGCGGCCGATGGCCGACACGCCGAGCGCGATCAGGTCGCAGTCGGGCTGGGTGCTGTAGCCCTGGAAGTTGCGGTGCAGCCGGCCCTGGCGCTTGGCCGCGGCCAAGGAATCACCGGGCAGCGCAAAGTGGTCCATGCCGATGTAGGTGTAGCCATGGCCGATGAAGCCGGCAATGGCCCCACCCAGCATCTGCACCCGGTGGTCGGGCGGCGGCAACTGCTCGACGATGATGCGGCGCTGCGGCTTGAAGCGCTGCGGCAGGTGGGCGTAGGCGTACAGCGCGATGCGGTCCGGCCGCAGTTCGGCCACCTGGGCCACGGTGCGGGCGAAGGACTCGGGTGTCTGCTTGGGCAGGCCGTAGATCAGGTCGGCGTTGATCGACTCGAAGCCGATCTCGCGTGCGGCGCGCATCAGGTCGCGCACCGACTCGAAGGGCTGCACCCGGTGCACCGCCTTCTGCACCTCGGTGTCGAAGTCCTGCACACCGAAGCTCAGCCGGTTGAAACCCAGCGTGGCCAGGTGGCGCAGGCGATCCGGTGACGCGGTGCGCGGGTCGACCTCGATCGAGATCTCGGCGCCGGGCGCCAGCTTGAACGAGGCCTGCAGCATCGCCATCAACTGGCTCAGCTCGGCGTCGGACAGGAAGGTGGGCGTGCCGCCACCCAGGTGCAGCTGCGACACGCTCTGGCCCTTGCCCAGCACGGCCACGTTCAGCGCCACCTCCTGCGCCAGCACGTCCAGGTACTCGGTCGCCTTGTCGTGGTGCTTGGTGATGACCTTGTTGCAGGCGCAGTAGTAGCAGACCGACTCGCAGAACGGGATGTGGATGTACAGCGACAGCGGCGGCCGGCCACCCACCGTGGCGCCAGCGGCGCGCTGGGCCAGGGCCTGGGCATATTCCGCCGGGCCGAAGGCCTCGACAAAACGGTCGGCCGTCGGATAGGACGTGTAGCGTGGGCCGGGACGGTCGAGGCGGCGCAGCATCGCATCGGTCAGCACGGGCACCTGGTCGGGGTCAGTCTTCTGCATGGACGCCACTGTGCCAAAGCCAAGGCGGCACGCCTTGACATGGCTCAATCTGGAACCAGCCACCCGCTCGAACAATGCGGGCCGTCGGTCGGCCTGGGGCCGGCCAGACCGCCACGGCGCCCCGCCGGCCCTGCCGGCCTCGACGTTGATCCATGACAAGAACCAGGACGTGCCCATAATGGCGCCCATGAGCACCACCGCCGACTCCGCCAAGCTCCGCCTCGAACCCTTCAAGGTGGCCTGTTCCAGCTGCAACCTGCGCGAGCTGTGCCTGCCGGTGGGCCTGACCCGCGAGAACCTCGACCGGCTGGACACTCTGGTGGCCACGCGCCGCCAGGTGGCGCGCGGCGACACGCTGTTCCGCGCCGGCGACGAGTTCCAGTCGCTCTACGCCGTGCGCACCGGCTTCTTCAAGACCTGCGTCTCGTCGGAGGACGGCCGCGACCAGGTCACCGGCTTCCAGATGGCCGGCGAGTTGCTCGGGCTGGACGGCATCAGCACCGACAACCACACCTGCGACGCCGTGGCGCTGGAGGACTCGCAGGTCTGCGTCATCCCCTACAGCCAGCTGGAGGGCCTGTCGCGCGAGTTCACCGAGTTGCAGCACCAGTTCCACAAGATCATGAGCCGCGAGATCGTGCGCGACCATGGCGTGATGCTGCTGCTGGGCAGCATGCGCGCCGAGGAGCGGCTGGCGGCCTTCCTGCTGAACCTGACGCAGCGCCTGCAGGCACGTGGCTTCTCGGCCTCGGCGCTGATCCTGCGCATGACGCGCGAGGAGATCGGCAGCTACCTGGGCCTGAAGCTGGAGACGGTGAGCCGCACCTTCAGCAAGTTCCAGGACGACGGCATCCTGGAAGTCAAGCAGCGCCAGATCCGCATCCTCGATCAGGACAAGCTGCAGAGCCTGGTCAACGGCACCAACTGCTGACCCGCCGGGAAGCCGTCAGCGGGCGAAAAAAGGGCGGCCGATGGGCCGCCTTTTTTGGGGGGGTGCATCCGGGCAGGCCCGGCGCCTCAGCGGGGCAACTCAGCGGGGCCAGTTGGACGCAGACCGTGTTGACGGCAGTTGGTTGACCTCGTCGGCCGACATCTCCAGCAACTGGGTCAGCGCCGCCGCGGTGGCGATCACGCCCCAGAAGACAAAAAACGCCAGGGTGTAGACCCCGGTGGGCGACAGTTCGACCGGCGAGCCGCCGAACCAGTGCAGGCCGCCCGGGTCGACCAGCGCAAACACCAGGGTTTCCAGTACCCCGGCCATCAGGAACGCCGGCCACAGGATGGCCATTGCCCGCACACGTAAGCTCACTGCTGCGGCCATGGGCGTCCGGCTCCGGCTCAATCGGCCGCGGCGGTGGCCGCGTGGTTGCGGGCGGTCAGCGCCGGGGTATGGGCATTTGGCCGCATCGGCACGTCACGGGCCGACTGGGTCTGCACCAGCACCTCGTCGGCACCCCGGTAGGCCACGACGGCGGTGACCAAGCTGGCCACCACCACCAGGGCCGGGCCACCGACCACCAGCCAGACCATGCCGACACGCCACCAGGGCTGCGGCGTCGGCGGTACGGCCGGCTCGGTCGACGGCATGTTGCGGGGATTCGGGTTCATGGACAAGCTCCTGTGGCCGGCTCAGCGCGGCACGACGAAGGTGGATTTTTCGCTCACCGCTGCACTGGCCGTGGTCTGGCCGCGCACGTCGGTGCTCAGCAGGCCGATCTCGAACTGGATGGCGTGGGCGCCCGGCCCGGCCTGCTGGGCCGATTCTGGCGGCACACGCACCCCCAGGGTCACCCATCGGGCCTCGGCCGGCGCCAGCGCCATCTCGGGCACCGCGCCCAGCGTGATGCCCGGCAGGCCCTGCACCGTCACCTGGTAACGCTGCGCCTGCTCGGTGGCGTTCATGATCTGCAGGCGGTAGATGTTCTCGATCTGACCATCGTCGACCAGGCGCGCCAGCGAGGCGCGGTCACGCACCACGTCCACCTTGAACGGGTGCCGCATGGCCAGCGCGATGAAAAAGGCCAGCACGATGAGGCCCAGGATGGCGGTGTACACCAGCACCCGCGGCCGGAAGATGCGCGCCAGGCGCTGGCTGGGCGTCAGGTGCTGGGCCAGGCCGTTCTGCGTGTCATAGCGGATCAGCCCCTTGGGGTAGTTCATCTTGTCCATCACGCCGTCGCAGACGTCGATGCAGGCGGCGCAGCCGATGCACTCGTACTGCAGGCCCTTGCGGATGTCGATGCCGGTGGGACAGACCTGCACGCACAGGCCGCAATCGATGCACGATCCAAGCCCCAGCTTGGCCGGGTCGGCCTTGCGGCTGCGCGAACCACGGGGCTCGCCGCGCTCGGTGTCGTAGCTGATGATCAGCGTGTCCTTGTCGAACATCGCGCTCTGGAAACGCGCGTACGGGCACATGTACTTGCAGACCTGCTCGCGCATGAAGCCGGCGTTGCCATAGGTGGCGAAGCCGTAGAACAGCACCCAGAACCATTCCCAGGGGCCGAAGCCCAGGCCGACCGCCGCCGCCGCCAGCGCCTTGATCGGCGTGAAGTAGCCGACGAAGGTGAAGCCGGTCCACAGGCCCATCACGATCCAGGCCAGCTGCTTGGCCGACTTGCGCCACAGCTTGTTCAGGTTCCACGGGCCCGCGTCGAGCTTCATGCGGGCGGTGCGGTCACCCTCGATGCGGTTCTCCACCCACATGAACATCTCGGTGTAGACCGTCTGCGGGCAGGCATAACCGCACCACAGCCGCCCCGCCACCGCGGTGAACAGGAACAGCGCATAGGCCGAGATGATCAGGATGCCCGTCAGGAAGATGAAGTCCTGCGGGTACAGCACCAACGGGCCGATGTAGAAGCGGCGCGCTCCCAGGTCGAACAGCACGGCCTGGCGGTTGTTCCATTCGAGCCAGGGCAGGCCGTAGAACAGCAGCTGCGTGAACCACACCAGCGACCAGCGCCAGGTGGCGAACAGGCCGCTGACAGCGCGCGCGTAGATCTTCTTCTGCTTCTGGTACAGCGAAACCACCGCCACGGCGGCATCGTCGCCGACCAGACCCTGGGCATCGGGCATGGCCGGGTTGGACAGGGTGGCGGCGCTGGCCGGCGTGCCGGTGGATTCGCTCATGGTCTGGATCTTCCGGCGGGCTTACTTGGCCGCGACGGCGGTGGTCTGCGACAGGTTCCAGACATAGGCGGCCAGCACATGGATCTGCTCGGCCGACAGGCGCTTCTCGAACGCCGGCATGACGTTGGTCTTGCCGTTGTTGACCATCGCCATCACCGCGGCTTCACCCCAGCCGTGCAGCCAGACCTTGTCGGTCAGGTTGGGCGCGCCCAGTGCCTGGTTGCCCTTGCCATCCGGCCCGTGGCAGGCGGCGCAGGCGGCAAACTTGGGCTTGCCCAGTTGCGCGGCCAGGCTGTTGTGCGGGCTGCCCGACAGGCTGAGCACGTAGTTGGCGACGTTCTGGACATCCTCGCCGCTCCCCACGGCCGCGGCCATCGGCGGCATCACGCCCATGCGGCCGCCGGTGACGGTCTTGGCGATGTACTCGGGGCCGCTGCCGCCCAGCCAGTCGCTGTCGGTCAGGTTGGGAAAGCCCTTGCTGCCGTGGGCGTCCGAGCCGTGGCACTGCGCGCAGTTGTTGATGAACAGCCGTTCGCCGATGCCCATGGCCGCCGGGTCCTTCGCCAGGTCAGCCGCCGACATGGCGGTGAACTTGGCGTAGACCGGTGCCATCGCGGTGTGGGCCTTGGCCTGCTCGGCCTCCCACTGCCCGGTGCTGGTCCACTTGAAGGTGCCGGGGTTGGTGCCCAGGCCCGGGTAGAAGGTGAGGTAGGCCGCCGCGAAGACCACGGTGATGATGAACAGCCACATCCACCAGCGTGGCAGCGGGTTGTTCAGCTCCTTCAGGTCCTCGTCCCAGATGTGGCCGGTGGTGTTGTCGTTGGCCATCACCTTGCGCTTGCTGGCCACCATCAGGATGAACACGCAGAACAGCAGCCCGGCGATGGTGATACCGGCGACATACAGCGCCCAGCCGCTGTTGATGAAGTCACTCATTGTTTCTCTCCTTGTGCGGCCGAGGCGGGCAGGTCGTCCACGAAGGGCAACTGCGCCGCAGCCTCGAAATCGGCACGGCGGCGGCCCTTCCAGGCCCACACCACGATGCCGACGAAGACCAGGAACATGAACAGCGTGGTCACGCTGCGCAGGTCATTGACGTCCATGAGGCGCTCCTCGGCCAGGTGTCACTTGCGGGCGGTGCCCATGACCTGCAGGTAGGCCACGACAGCGTCCATCTCGGTCTTGCCCTTGACCTCGTCGCCCGCCTTGGCGATCTCGTCGTCGGTGTAAGGCACGCCCACGATGCGCAGTGCCTTCATCTTGGGCGCCATGTCGGCCGGGTCCAGCGTGCCCTTGTTGAGCCAGCTGTAGGCGGGCATGTTGCTCTCGGGCACCAGGTCACGCGGGTTGTTCAGGTGGATGCGGTGCCACTCGTCGCTGTACTTGCCGCCGACGCGCTGCAGGTCCGGACCGGTGCGCTTGCTGCCCCACTGGAACGGGTGGTCGTAGACGAACTCGCCAGCGGTGGAGTACGGGCCGTAGCGCAGCGTCTCGGCACGGAACGGACGGATCATCTGCGAGTGGCAGTTGTAGCAGCCCTCGCGCAGATAGATGTCACGCCCGGCCAGCTGCAGCGCGGTGTAGGGCTTCAGCCCTTCCACCGGCTGCGTGGTGCTGCGCTGGAAGAACAGCGGCACGATCTCCACCAGGCCGCCAAACAGCACGGCCAGCAGGATCAGCACGATCATCAGGAAGTTGCTGGTCTCGATCTTCTCGTGACCAACGGGTGCATGGGTTGCCATGGACGTTTTCTCCTTGTTGTGTCGTCAGGCGTGCGCCACGACCAGCGGGATGCGGGCCTCGACGGCCTTGCCGCTCTTGACCGTCATCAGCGTGTTCCAGCCCATGATGATCATGCCGGTGAGGTACAGCAGGCCGCCGCCCAGGCGGATGACGTAGAAGGGATAGGTCGCCTTCACGCTCTCGACGAAGCTGTAGACCAGGGTGCCGTCGGGGTTGACCGCACGCCACATCAAGCCCTGCATCACGCCGGCAATCCACATCGCGGCGATGTACAGCACGATGCCGATGGTGGCGATCCAGAAGTGCAGCTCGACCGCACGGGTGGAGTACATCTTCTCGCGGCCGAACATCTTCGGGATCAGGTGGTACAGCGAGCCCATCGAGATCAGACCCACCCAGCCCAGCGCGCCGGAGTGCACGTGGCCGACGGTCCAGTCGGTGTAGTGCGACAGCGCGTTGACGGTCTTGATGGACATCATCGGACCCTCGAAGGTCGACATGCCGTAGAACGACAGCGAGACGATCAGGAACTTCAGGATCGGGTCGTCACGCAGCTTGTTCCAGGCGCCCGACAGGGTCATGATGCCGTTGATCATGCCGCCCCAGCTGGGGGCCAGCAGCACCAGCGAGAAGATCATGCCCACGCTCTGCGCCCAGTCCGGCAGGGCCGTGTAGTGCAGGTGGTGCGGGCCCGCCCACATGTAGGTGAAGATCAGCGCCCAGAAGTGCACGATCGACAGCCGGTAGCTGTAGACCGGACGGCCGGCCTGCTTGGGGATGTAGTAGTACATCATCCCCAGGAAGCCCGCGGTCAGGAAGAAGCCCACCGCGTTGTGGCCGTACCACCACTGCACCATGGCGTCCTGCACGCCGGCGTAGGCCGAGTACGACTTCATCGGCCAGACCGACACCGGGATGGCCACGCTGTTGACGATGTGCAGCAGCGCCACGGCGATGATGAAGGCCCCGAAGAACCAGTTGGCCACGTAGATGTGCTTGATCTTGCGCGTGCCCACGGTGCCGAAGAAGACGATGGCGTAGGACACCCACACCACGGCAATCAGCAGGTCGATCGGCCACTCCAGCTCAGCGTATTCCTTGCCCTGGGTCATGCCCAGCGGCAGGGTGATCACCGCGGCGATGATCACCAGGTTCCAGCCGATGAAGGTGAACATGGCCAGCGACGGCAGGAACAGCCGCGTCTGGCAGGTGCGCTGCACCACGTGGTAGCTGGTGGCGAACAGCACGCTGCCGCCGAAGGCGAAGATCACCGCATTGGTATGCAGCGGCCGCAGCCGGCCGTAGCTCAGCCAGGGGATGCCGAGGTTCAGCTCGGGCCAAGCCAGCTGGGCGGCGATGATCACCCCCACCAGCATGCCCACGATGCCGTACACAACGGCCGCCAGTGCAAAACCTCGCACGACGGTATCGCTGTAGACCGGCTGGGTTGTTATGGAGCTGCTTGCCATTGAGACTCCTCCTTCCAGGATTTCAAGATTGACCAGACTGACGATAGGGCGATTGTTCGGGCAGACCCGTAGGCCTCGATTGATCGGCATCAACCGGCGACACATCCTCTTGCAATATCCGCCGGCCTTCACGTTCGACGTCGTCGAACTGCCCACGGTGCAGTGCCCAGCCGAAAACGCCCAGGATCAGCAGCACCAGCACGGCGGACAAGGGGATCAGCAGGTAGAGGATGTCCATGGGCGCCGGGGTCCGGATCAGCGCGCCAGGCGCAGCGAATTGAGGATCACCAGCAGCGAGCTGCTGGCCATGCCCAGGCCGGCGGCCCAGGGCGGCAACCAGCCGATCACCGCCAGCGGGATGCAGGCGCCGTTGTAGAGCGCCGCCCAGACCAGGTTCTGGCGGATCACGCGCATCGTGCGGCCGGCCAGCCTATGCGCCTGCACCAGGTCACCGAGCCGGCTGGACGCCACCACCGCGTCGGCCTGGGCGCGCGCCACCAGGGCGCCCTGCCCCATGGCGAACGAGACATCGGCGCGCGCCAGCACCGGCGCGTCGTTGATGCCGTCGCCGACCATGGCCACGCGCAGGCCGCTGGCCTGCGCCGCGCTCACCTCGGCCAGCTTGCTCTCGGGCGTGGCGCCGCCGATCACGCGTGACACGGCCAGGCGCTG
>Ga0208266_100527_pt1 | contig 12491 bp, 12 predicted proteins | sample LakWasMet67_HOW9_2_FD_183897 | JGI IMG/M metagenome (GOLD analysis project Ga0208266, IMG submission 183897) | Freshwater sediment methanotrophic microbial communities from Lake Washington under simulated oxygen tension - Sediment Metagenome... | ecosystem: Environmental > Aquatic > Freshwater >...
GTTGCGCAGCGTGTTCCATGCCTATGAGCGGGCATTGATGGTCAATGACGTGGACCTGCTCAACGCCTTCTTCTGGCACGACGCCCGCACCACACGCTATGGCATCGCCGATCGGCAGCTGGGCATCGACGCGCTGATCGCCTTCCGTGCCGCCACGTCGGCGCCCGACTTCAGCCGCCGGCTGGAGAACCTGCGCCTGACCAGCTTCGGCCCCGACCTGGCCGTGGCCCAGGTGGAGTTCGTGCGCAGCGACACCCCGCTGCGTGGCTTCCAGACCCAGACCTGGGCGCGCCTGGCGCCCGGCCCGGCCGGCTGGAAGATCGTGGCCGCGCATGTCAGCATGATCCCGTTCAAGGCCTGACGGAGCGCGCCGCCGTACCATCAGCGCCCCATGACGCCTGACCCCGCCAAGACTGCCGCACTGATCGCCACACCGGCCACCGCCACAACCCTGGCCCCGGCGCCGGCCGTGTCGCCCGAACCGGTCACGCTGGCCGACCAGGCCTATGGCCAGCTCAAGCAGCTGATCTTCGACTTTGCGCTGATGCCCGGCGACCGCTGCAGCGAGAGCGAGCTGGCCCAGCGCCTGGCCGTCAGCCGCACGCCGCTGCGCCAGGCGCTGCAGCGGCTGGAGCGTGAAGGCTTTCTGCAGGTGCTGCCCAAGATCGGCTGGCAGGTGGCGCCGTTGGACTTCGATACCTTCGACGAGCTGTACGACCTGCGCATCCTGATCGAGGGCCATGCCGCCCAGCACCTGGCCGACCAGGAGCATCGCCCGGGCCTGCAGGCGCTGGCCGACGTCTGGCTGGTGCCCGAGGGCCAGCGCCTGGCCGACGGCGCCGCGGTCGGCCGCGCCGACGAGCAGTTCCACATGCTGCTGGTGCAGGCCAGCGGCAACCGCGAGATGGCCCGGGTGCACCGCGAGATCACCGAGCGCATCCGCATCATCCGGCGGCTGGACTTCACCAAGCCGGCGCGGGTGGATGCCACCTACGACGAGCATGCCCGCATCCTGGGCGCCATCACCCGCCGCCGCGGCGACGAGGCCCGGCGCCTGCTGTGCGCCCACATCGAGCAGAGCAAGCTGGAGGTGCGCCACATCACGCTGGACATGCTGTACCGCGCCCGGCGCCAGGCCTGATCCTTTTTTGAACCCCTTGGAGAGACGATGCATTGTTTGAACCGCCGCCAGGCCCTGCAAGGCCTGGGTGCCGGCCTGCTGGCCGCTGCCTTGGCCCACCCTGCCGCGGCCGCCGAAACCGGCCGCCCGGTGCGCCTGCTGGTCGGCTTCCCTGCCGGGGGTGGCACCGACGCCATCGCCCGCCTGCTGGCCGAGCGGCTGAAGGACGAACTGGGCGCGCCGGTGATCGTCGACAACAAGCCCGGCGCCGGTGGCCAGCTGGCGGCCCAGGCGCTGAAGGCGGCCGCGCCGGACGGCAGCACCTTCTTCCTCAGCCACGACCACACCATCTCGATCCTGCCGCTGGTGGTCAAACACCCGGGTTTTGAGCCGGCTCGCGACTTCACCGCGGTGGCCGGCTTCGGCAGCTTTGCCAATGCGCTGGCGCTGTCGGGTGGCACGCCGGCGCACAACCTGGCCGACTACGTGGCCTGGGTCAAGGCCAAGGGTGGCGGTAAGGGTGCGGTGGGCATTCCCGCGCCGGCCTCGGTGCCCGAGTTCATGGTCAAGGTGCTGGCCGAAAAATTCGGCCTGGACTTGGTGGCTGCGCCCTACCGCGGCAGCGCGCCGATGATGGCCGACATGCTGGGCAACCAGATCGCCGCCGGCATCGGCTCGGTGGCCGAGCTGATCGAGCACCACCGCAGCGGCAAGATGCGTGTTGTGGCGGTGATGGGCACGCAGCGTCAGGCCCTGTTGCCGGAGGTGCCCACGCTGGCCGAGGCCGGCCTGCCCGGTTTCGAGGAGCTGCCATACTACGGGGTGTTTGCGCCGGCCGGCACGCCCAAGGCCGTGCTGGACCCGTTTGCCGCAGCGCTGGCCAAGGTCATCGCCCAGCCCGACGTGAAGGACAAGCTGGCCGGCTGGGGCCTGTCGGTGGGCTTCATGCCGCAGGCCCAGCTGGTGGCGCGCGAGCGGGCCTACAGCAGCGCCTGGGCGCGCATCATCAAGGCCAGCGGCTTCCAGCCGCAGTAAGGGCGCCGCACCGCCATCCCCACCGGGCAGCCGGCTGCCCGGCCACGACCTCAGGCGTCGGCCAGCCGGCGCCGCACCAGCTGGATGTGGCTGCGCAGCGCGTACAGCGCGTCGGTGTGGCTCAGCGGCACCGTGACCTGGCCGACATGGTGTTCGATGTCGTCCAGCTCGGCCAGCAGGGTGGCGGCATCCCGCTGGCCCACCGCCGCCTCCACCGCACGCAGCCGGCCATACCACCGGAATACGCGGGAGCGGATGCGGAACTCGTACAGCGGCGGCAGCACCCGGCCCAGCGGGATCAGCACCGCCACGATGGCCAGCAGCACCACCCACATGCGGTCGGCCAGGTTGGCCAGCCAGAACGGCAGGTAACGCTGCAGCCAGGGCATGCCATTGCGGTAGTAGCGCTGGGCCTCGGCAGCGACCGGCCACTCGGTGTTGGCCATGTTGGGAAAGTCGCCCTTGCGCTGGAACCAGCCCGGCCCGCCATGCACCTGCTGCGCGGCCTGGACGAACAGCTGCACCAGCGCCGGGTGCAGCGTCTGGCGCGCCAGCAGCGTGGCGGTGGGCGCCACCAGGCGCACGTCGGCCGGCGGCAGGTCACGCGCCAGGTCGACTACGCCGCGCGGCAGCAGCACCGGGCTGATGAAGGGGAAGCGCCGTGCATAGGCCTCGGCCTGGGCGAAGTCCAGCAGGGCGATGCCCGGGGTCTGCAGCAGCATCTGCACCATCAGCGACTCAGGCGCCGAGGCCAGCACCAGCGCGTCCAGCCGGCCGGCCAGCAGGTCCACCACCGCCGGCGTGGTGGGTTGCTGCACCAAGGTGACCGCGTCCGGGGCCAGGTGGTTGGCCGCCAGCAGCTGCTGCATCAGCGGGGGCACGCCGCTGCCCGGCGCGCCGACGTTGATCGTCCAGCCGGCCAGCTGGGGCAGGGCGTCCAGCACCGGCCGGCCCAGGCGCTGCTGGGCCACGGCCTGGCGGTAGAACAACCACACCGGCTCGTGGAATACGCTGCCCAGCGACACCAGGGCCTCGTCGGCCGCGCCGTGCACGCCGTCGTCGGCACCACCCTGCACAAAGGCCAGGTCGACACCCGAGGCCGGGTCGCGCAGCAGCGCCAGGTTCTCGGCCGCACCCTGGGTGGCGCGCAGCTCGACCTGGATGCCGTGGCGCTGCAGCTGTTCGGCATAACGTTTGCCGAACTCGGCATACGCACCCTGGGCCACGCCGGTGGCCAGCACCACCCGGCGCGGTGGGTTGGGCTGCAGCACCAGGTAGGCGGCCAGCAGCAGGCCCAGCGCCAGCAGCACGAAGGGGCCGGCGGTGAGCGCCAGATCGCGCAGCGACAGCGCCCGCAGGGCCAGGCGCGAGGGGGGCGGCCGGGGTGTCGGCGTGGCAGGGCGGTGGGCAGGGGGCATGGTCGGCATGCTAGCGGCCCGGCGTGTCGCGCCCTGGTGGCCCAAGCCGGCGAGGCCCTGCCGGCCTACAGCAGTGCCTCGGGCAGCCAGCGGATCTGGCCGCTGCGGCAGACTGGGCAGCGCTGGGCCGCGGCGGCCGGGGCATCGACCTCGGGCAGCGGCAGCCAGCCGTCGGCGCCGCAGAGGCGGCAGGGCGCCGCATCGGCCGCGCGTGGTGCGGCGCAGGCGGCGCAGAACACCGGCTGCTGCGGCGCCGGGATGAACAGCGCCCGGCAGTCGCTGCAGCCGGGCAGCGGGCCGGACAGCGTGGTCCAGGTGGCGGCGTCGCCGCCGCTGCCGTCGGCCAGCGCGGCCTGCACGCGGGCCAGGTTGCGCTGGGCGCGGTGGTTGTCCGGGTCCCACGCCAGCAGCGCCTGCAGCGTCTGGCGGGCGGGCGTCAGCAGGCCCAGCGCCATGTAGACCACGGCCAGCGTCAGCGCCGGGTCGCTGGTGCCGGTGGGAGCCTCGCGCTGTGCCAGCAGCAGATGGGCACGCGCCGCCCACCAGGCCTGGCCATCGTCGAGCAGGTCGCCCAGCTGCCAGTGCGCCACCCAGTCGTGGGGCCGCTCGGCGATCAGCCGGGTGGCGGCCTGGGCGGCGGCGCTGCGCTTGCCGAGCCGCTTCAGCAGCGCGATGCGTTCGCGCTCGAAGCCCAGGCGCTGCAGCGGGTCGGTCAGTGCGGCCAGCGCCTGTTCGCTGCTGGTCAGCGCCGCGGCCAGGTCGGCGCGGTCGCGCTGCCGCACCACGCGCTGGCGCCAGGCCTCGGCGACGAAGGGGTGGCGCGCCAGCAGCTCGTCCAGCGCCGCGTCGCCCGCCTGCGGCCGCAGCCGCTCGGCCACCCAGGTGCGGGCGGCGGCGTCCAGCACCGGGCCGTGGTAGGTCAGGTGCTGGTCGAGCAGCGGCGCCAGCTCGGCCTGGGTGGCCAGGCGGTAGAGCTCGTCCAGCCGCGGTGACTGGTAGGCCTGGGCGACGATGGCCAGCTGGTCGGGCCGCGGTGGCATCCGCACCTCGGCCGGTGGCCGCGGCACGGCGGCGTCCAGTGGCGGTGGTGGCACGATGCCCACCAGCCGCAGCCGGCCCTGGTCGCGCAGCAGCAGGGCGCACTGCATCTCGTCGTGCACCCAGGTCGGATGGCGTGGGTCGAGGGTGGTGGCCAGGTAGTCCTGGCTCAGCACCGCGACAAAAACCTGGCAGCCGACCAGCCGGCCGACGAAGGCCTCGACCGTGCGGTCCACCGCTTCGTCACGCTGGCCGTCGAACACCAGGTCCCAGCCCCGGTCGGCCAGTTGCCGCGCCAGCGCGGCGACCCAGGCGTCCTGCGCCGGGCTGCCCCATTTGTAGGCCAGGAACAACCGCGGTGGATAGGGCAGGTCAGGTCCGTTGCTCTGAACGCGGGCCTGCATGGCCTCGTCCAGCAGGGCCAGGCGCAGCGCGATGTCACCGCCCTCGGCACGCAGCTCGTCATTGCTGCGGCGGCTGCCGTCGGGGCGCTGGCGCCAGGTGCTGGGTGCGGCTTGCAGGGCATCGGACATGGCGGCTCCCGCGGCATGGGCAGGCGCCCAGCCTAGCGTGGATCACTTCCCCATGGCGCCAGGTGCCACCCTTACCGCATGAAACAGGCCGAACCCAGCGAACGCCGCGGAACCGGCTCCGCCGGGCCACTGGCGTGCCTTGCCGGCCGCGCCGATTCGGGCGAGGCCCCTGGCGGGGGCATGCAAAGCGCGTAGGGGGTGATTCACGCAAACCGCCGTGGGTCGAAGCGCAACGGTTGGCGCTCCACCGTCAGCGTGATCTTCGGATAGTCCGGGTGGGCCGGGTTGAGGACCAGGTTCCGCTCCGACGGCTCCACATAGGATGGTACCCACAGGCCCAGGCTGGCGCCCGAGGTGACCCAGTCCATGCCGATCTGCGGCGTCGGCGCCTCGGTCTCGCGCCAGTCGTCCGGGAGCCCCAAGGCGACGACATCGACGAGGGACGCGCCCGTGGGCAGGTCCAGGCGCAGGAGGGCTGGTCCTTCGGGTTGGCGCCGTTCGCATGGACGCGCCTCTCCAGCTGGCAAATCGCTCGGCTGGCGCCCGCGTAGACCACCTGGATGGGGCCCCGGGTGTGCCAGCGGCCATTTCCCAGCGTGGCGCCGTAGCCCAGCGTGGCAAGCAGCACCGGGGGGCTGGGTGTCGGCATCGGGCAGTAGCCGATGCGCCAGACCGAGATCAAGCCACGCCGCCGTACCTGATGGCCAGCAGGATGTCCTTGACACGCTGAGCGCCAAACGAGGTCTTGGCGGCAGACAGGGGATCCTCGCCGTCGAGCATCGGGTGAGGCTTGCGCAGCCACTGCAGGGCTTCGGCCTCGGTCTCGAAGGTGTCGATGGCCATCTGATCGAGCTCGATCATGCGCAGCACGACTTCCGCGGCGTGCGTCGGCAGCGGCTGGTCCTTGGCGGCCCAGCGCGCGGCGGTACCCCGGTCGATCTCCAGCATGTCGGCGACAGCCCTTTGCCCAGACCGAGGAAGTCCCCCAGCGGGCCGATGGCCTTGGAGGAGATGCCACGCTTCAAGAGCTGGTACGCCAGCGCGCGACTGATCCGAACCTGCCCCGCACGGGCAACGCCCTGGGCCAAGGACGGGTGCGTCCCCGGCTTGGCGTCGCCTCATTTACAACGAAATAGGACTTTGGGCTCACCGCGGCTGGGGCCGGGAGGCGTCAGAGGATCTTGGACGCGTGGCCGGCCCAGTAGCGGTCCTTGAGCAGGCGCTTGTAGAGCTTGCCGGTGGCGTGGCGCGGCAGCTCGGCCTCGAAGTCCACCGATTTCGGGCACTTGATGGGTGACAGGTGCTGGCGGCACCAGGCAATCAACGCCTGCTCCAGCTCGGGCCCGGCGTCGCGCATGTCGCGTGGCTGCACCACCGCCTTGACCTCCTCGCCGAACTCCTCGTTGGGCACGCCCAGCACCGCGCAGTCGGCCACCTGGGGGTGGGTGATCAGCACGTTCTCGGCCTCCTGCGGGTAGATGTTGACCCCGCCCGAGATGATCATGTAGGCCTTGCGGTCGGTCAGGTAGAGGTAGCCCTCGGCATCCACATAACCCACGTCGCCCAGCGTGGTCCAGCCCAGCGGGTGGGTGGAACTGGCGGTCTTGGCCGGGTCATTGTGGTAGGCGAAGGGCCGGCCGTTGGCGAAGTAGACGGTGCCACTCTGGCCCGGGGGCAGCTCCTTGCCGGTCTCGTCGTCGCAGATCTTGAGCTCGCCGATCACCGCCTTGCCCACCGTGCCCTTGTGCGCCAGCCACTGCGCCGAGTTGGCCATGGTCACGCCATTGCCCTCGGTGCCGGCGTAATACTCCCAGATCACCGGGCCCCACCAGGCGATCATCTGCTCCTTGACCGGCACCGGGCAGGGCGCGGCGGCGTGGATCACGCAGCGCAGCGAGGACATGTCGTACTGCTTGCGCACCGCCTCCGGCAGCTTGAGCATGCGCACGAACATCGTCGGCACCAGCTGGCTGGCGCTGATGCGGTAGCGCTCGACCAGTTGCAGGTAAGCCTCGGCGTCGAAGTGCGCCATCATCACCACGGTGCCGCCCAGGCGCTGCACCGCCATGCAGTAGCGCAGCGGGGCGGCGTGGTACAGCGGTGCCGGCGACAGGTAGACCGTGCTGGCGTCCATGCCGTAGAGCTTGGTCAGGATGTCGGTCATCGGGCTGGGCGCGTCGATGGCCGTTTCTTGCGGGGGCACGAACACGCCCTTGGGCCGGCCGGTGGTGCCGCTGGAATACAGCATGTCGCCGCCGGCGCGTTCGTCGTCGATGCGGCGGGCGGGCTGGGCCGCCACCGCGGCCTCGTAGGCCTGCCAGCCATCCACCGTGCCGCCCAGCATCAGCCAGTGGGACACGCCGGGGCAGGCGGCGGGCAGGTGCTGCACCGCCGCGCTCATCGCCCGCGACGAGATCACCGCCTTGGCGCCACAGTCACTGACGATGTAACTGACCTCGCCCTCGGTCAGCCGGGTGCTCATCGCGGTGTAGATCAGGCCGGCACGCTGCGCGCCCCAGCAGATCTCGAAGTACAGCGGGTGGTTCTCCAGCATCAGCGCGATGTGGTCGCCGGACTGCAGGCCCAGCGCGCGGAACAGCTGCGCCACCCGGTTGGAACCGTCGTCCAGCGCGCGGTAGGTCACCACCTGGCCGGTTTCAGCGCAGATCAGGGCGGGTTTGTCCGGGGTGGTCAGGGCGTGGTGGCAGGGATGCAGCACGGGGTCTCCTCTGGCGGGGCATGGCAAATGTGCGCGGGCAGGCTGCCCGCGCTATTGCGACCATTGGACGCCGGGCGGCCCGGCGCCGGCTGTCGCCTTCGGGTCGGTGGAGGTCGGTGGTGGTGCCTGTGCTTGGGCAGATTGCCGCGGGGGTCACGCTGGCACCGCCAACGATTCGACGGCCGGGCGCCTGCCGTCCCACGAAACCTGCCCGCTCGACTGTCGGCTTCTTTGACACGCAATGATCTGGCTGGCTGCATGTACCGCGCAAGTAGTTGATCTATCAAGTGATCCTGTCGATGGCGCATTCTTTGCTGAGACTCCGGAGCCCATTTCGGCATCCCCAACCCTCGAGGAACGTGCATGAAGCCCAAGCTCATTGCCCTTCTGTGCGCCGGCGTTTTGGCCAGCGCCCCTGCCTTCGCCGGCTTCATTGGCCACACGGTACGGGCTGACTACGCCTATCCAGATGTGGGAACTGTGCTCTTTCCCAGCGGCACGGCGGTGGCGGGCGCGGGTGTCGAATTCAACAACATTGGCGGCTTCGGGGTGGGCAGCAGCCCGAGCGTTGACTTCTCCGACACCAATATCCTGGTCAACTACCCTGCCGGCTTTAACCTGGCCGGTGTCGGTAGCTTCGACGGCTGGGTCTTCACCGACCTGACCGCTGCCGACATCGTTGGCGTTTCACTGGCGGGCACCAACCTGGCGGGTCTGACGGACGCCAGCCTGTCCTTCGATGCCAACCATGTGTATCTCAACACCCTGGGCCTGGGCAGTTGGGGAGGCGGCACCTTCGTTTCCGTTGACGTGGTGTTCGCCGGCGGTGTGCCAGAACCCAATGGGCTTGCGCTGGCCAGCCTGGCATTGGTGTTGTTGGGCGCAGCAACCACGGGCCGCCAGCGCGTACGCTGACTGGGCAGTGGGTGTATCGATCCAGGCTCTGAGGAGTCTGCTTCGATTCGGAATGGACTTCACTCTGAAGAGCCCTCCGAAGTTTGCGTTCGAGGTCACCCTGCGCCCGGTTCGCGTCGGCATTGACGCCAAAGTTCAGTACGCGCCGCAGTCGGCGGCGATCGAATCGCGCCGGGCCGCAACTCATCTGGTGATCTCGCCGCTGGGGTTGTTGGTGCAGCGGCTGCTTGGGGGGCCCTCTGCTCAGCGCAATGGCTGTCGCTGATGGGTTGGGAAATTCGCCAGCCAGATCGGCCGCCGCGTAGCGGCCATTTCTTTTACATCGGCCAGTCGCCGCAAGGCGCGTCCAGCCGTCGCAGCAGTCTGGAGCGCGTCGCGCTGGCGCTAGCGCCCTGCCACTCGGCCAGCGCCAAAGCCAAACAACTGTCTCGGCGTGTCCCACGGGTTCGCCCGCCGCGCCGCGCCGCGGCGCGGCGCGGCGTCGGGCACGCTGCGCGCGAACAGGTCCAGTTCGGCCAGTCTCGCGCCATCGCGCCAAGGTTGAACTCACTGTTGCCAGCCAGGCGCTGCAGCTCCCGCTCGAGATGTCGAGCCCGCGTGCGGGACACTCCCCGCAGACCTCCGCGGGCAGTCCAGCGATGATCGGGATACCTGCACCAAAGCACCACGTCCGAATGAACACGAGAAACCAGACTCTGGTGAATCAACTCATCGGGCTCTTGCCTGTGTCACCCGTTGCCTTCGCGCTCATCGTGGCAACCGTGCTCCTGCTGCCGCTGTTGCTGGTGGCCTACGCGCCCGCCCACTTCGCTGCCGTTGCGCCGCAAGGCCTGTGGCGCCTGGCGATGGCGCCAGCGCTCATCGCCTTCATCTTGGGGGTACATCCATGGCTGCAAAGCCGCTGGTGGCTGGCGATCGACGCACTGCGATCGCTCTCCCGGCAACCCGAAGTCGTTGACCAAGACTTCATGGCCTTTCGCCCGGGCGCGTGGGTCGCGCTGATCCTCGGTACCGGGCTGGCCATCTGGATCAGCCAGTCCATGCCCGTCGCTGGATGGTTCTTCGTCTATGTGCTCGCCACGAACATCACCTTGTTCAGCCTGATGGCACTGGCCATCTACGATGGCCTGCGCAGAACGAGGCATCTCAAGCGGGTGGTTGGGGCAGGTCTTGCGCTGGATCTGTTCGACCGCCATCTGCTGACTCCGCTGGCACGCTTTGGCCAGAGCGTGTCTTTGACGTTCGTTGGCGGCATCTGTCTCAGTCTGCTCTTCCAGTCTGCGGTCAGCCTGTACACGGTGCAATCGCTGGTGATCTACTCGATCCTGGTCGTTGTCGCCCTGACGCTGTTCTTCTCATCGATCTGGAGCATCCACGTTGCGCTGGTGGCGGCACAGGATGGCGAACTCGCCATCGTCCGCCAGCATTGGAGCCGATCCCGTGGCGAGCTTCGGCGTCACCTCGACCGGGTTGGTCCCACAGGCAGCGCCGAAGACGCCGCGCGGCACTACGACCCACTGGTCATCTTCGGTACCTACGAACGGCAGGTGCTGGACGCCTCGACCTGGCCCTTCAATCCGAAGATCGTCAAGGAGGTCTTGGCATCGCTGGTCGCGCCGATCCTGATCTACGGAATCAAGCTGGCCATCGGGCTGCCGGGGCAGGCCTGACCCCGGATTCGGTCGACGAGTAAGGGGCACCGGGTCACGACAGGGCCGAAGGTGCGGATTTCCTAGAGTGAACTCCTCGGGCCTGACAGGTGCAACTCAGATCCCCGCGAGCCGCCTGCAAGCCAGGGGTGTGAGCGCCTTGCTCATTGGCGGGATGCCAGCGAGGTGGTGTGTCAGGCCTCGCGTCAGGCCTCGCGCTTGACGCACGAGCGCAGAACCAGATGGACGCCGTACGGCTGGAGCGATCGCGCCAGGACGTGCCGAAGGTTGGGTCGAGACGTTTGATCGTCGGCCATGCACTGGCCTTGTGGAGCGGGGCCCCGCCCTGGGTCTCGGTGAGCAGGCGTACAGCGCGTTCAAGCAGTTCGGCGACCGGGTCGGCCCCGGGGGTGAGGGCATGCCCTTGGCTTCAATCGGCTCGGGTGCCGCTTCGGTGCATGGGGCTTTGATCCGGCTGTCGTCGTTGCCATTCGGGTTAGAGGTGTTCTCCCTCCCGGCCTTGTTGGCGTCGTCGCACTGTCTCCGGCAGCGCTCACTTGGGTTGGGAGCCGCCCGTCAGTGCGTTGATGGACACCACGGTGACAGTGCGGCCTATGGCGCGCGCGAGCGCTGGGTCCATGCAGACGAAGGCATCGGCCTGGAGTTGGGTCAGGGCGATGTATTCGGCCACGAAGGTATCAGGCCAACCGAGTTGTTCGGCCAGCGTCCAGGCGAGCCCTTGCAGGACGCGGTCGCCCAGCAGGCGCAGCCGAAGGCCACGCAGGTAATCGAGCTGGTGCTCGGCGGCCTTTCGGTCGAGTTCACCGCGCTGCACCAAGCTGTAGAGTTGGGCCAGTATCTGGGAGCGGATCAAGGTGGGTGCCAGCAGCTGGTGTTTTGCTGGCACCATGGTCCGCGACTGGGCCAGGTGCAAGGCGACATCAGGGCCGATCACGAATCTTGTCATGGTGTCCCATCCGGCAATCAGGACGGCGCCAACGAGTCGACTTGGTGCTCAGCCCCTGGATCAGCCAACACACAGCAGCAGCCACGTTGCATGGCGGCCGCCTGACGTTGCGCGAGCACGGCGCCGCGTTGGTCAGCGGCTGCGCCACCGCCGTAACCGGCCACCACACCGTGTTTTGACCGTCACGCCAATTCGTCCTGCACGCAGTCTCGCAGCACCTGCGGCACCAGGTGCTCGGGCACTTCCAGTGATTGTGGGCTGCCGCCGGATCGGCGTGTCAGGCGGTAGCTGAAGCCGTCGGTGATGCGGTTTGGAGCGGGTGCGGGACCCGCAAACAGGGCCTCGACGGCCCGGCGGTCAACGGCAGAGAGCCGGGTGCTGTCGACCTGCCCGCGGCTGCGCAACTGCGAGCCAGGCAGGCCGAAGCCGGCAAAGCCACCCAAGCGTTCTACCTCGACGATGCCGCTGTCGTTCCCGCTCATGACGCCAACCACTGCCCAGGCCGCACCGGGCTTACAGCCCGACCTGCTTCCAGGCCTGGTCGATCGAGGTTGCCGCCGTGGACGCGGCACCGAACAGCTGACCCGCCACTTGGCGGGTTCGGGCCGCAAAGGCCGGCATGGTCATCGCAGGATTGGCGCCCGAGCCTGTCAGCACCCTGTACCAGACTTGGCCCACGGCATCCCAGCTGTTGCCACCGGCGCCCTTGCAGGCCAGGCAGAAAGCCAGGTTCGGTGGGCCACTGCTGTAGTGGGGGTCCATGCCGGGCGTGATCTGCGAATAGTTGGTGGGCTGCGCAGCGAGCGCCTTCTTGTCTGCCGGGTTGGCCATGTTGCGCAGGCAGGTGTATCCGCGCGCCAGAGCTGTCGGCCCCATGATGTCCTTGCCAATCAACCAATCGGCGCTAGCCGAGTCCTGCTTCGCCTGCCACTGCCGGAACATCGAGCCGAAGCAGTCAGAGATGCTCTCGTTCAGGCCGCCGGCGTCGTTTTGGTAGTTCAACTGCAGCGTGTGCTGGGTGACGCCGTGGGTCAACTCGTGGCCAATGACGTCGTTGCCGTTGGTGAAGTCGACGAACAGCTTGCCATCGCCGTCGC
>Ga0208266_100528_pt1 | contig 12464 bp, 13 predicted proteins | sample LakWasMet67_HOW9_2_FD_183897 | JGI IMG/M metagenome (GOLD analysis project Ga0208266, IMG submission 183897) | Freshwater sediment methanotrophic microbial communities from Lake Washington under simulated oxygen tension - Sediment Metagenome... | ecosystem: Environmental > Aquatic > Freshwater >...
GTGGGTTTTCTTCAGTAATAACGAAATCTGCAAACTTACCTACCTCTACTGTACCAATCTGGTCGGCCATACCCAAAGCTTCTGCTCCTTTCAAAGTAGCCGCTCTGATTACCTCTAAAGGATGAAACCCTGCTTCACGTAACAATTCTAACTCTCTGATGTATGCAAAGCCATAAAGCTGATAAATAAAGCCCGAGTCTGAGCCCGTGGTTACACGTCCCCCTTTGTTTTTATATTCATTCACAAATCGCATCCAGATACGATAATTCTCCTTCCAGGCTACCTCCTGTTCTGTTCCCCAGTTTAACCAATACGAGCCATGTGATAGGCGACTAGGGCCATAAAAACGCCAAACCGATGGTAGAGTATATTCATCATGCCATTCTGCCCTACGAGCTAGCATTAATTCACGATTCGCTTCATAGATGTTAAATGTAGGGTCAAGTGTAAAATCTAATTTCAATAATTCATCCATTACCTGATACCATTTGGCTGAACCCGGTTCTGCGGCTTGCTTCCAGAGTTTTCCTGCTTCTTCAAAGCGGTTCTGTTCGTTATTATAATTATAATCAGGCGGATAATTCTGTAAGGTTCTTTCGTCAAACAAGGCTTCCGGTAAGCCATACCAGTGTTCCATGGTTGTTAAACCTGCCTTAGCCGTTGCTAATACGTTCATGCGCCCTACTTCCAATTGCGCATGATGGCAAGCTGAACGCAAACCTATCTTCTTGTTTTCTTCTAAGGCTGCTCTGAATACATCAGGCGATGCACCAAAGAACTTAATCCCGTCTGCCCCTTTAGCAGCATTATCTCTCACCCATTGGCGAGCTTCTTCAGGCGTAGTGATAGGTTTATCAGAACCCATACCAAAAGCAGTATAAGCTTTGATACGTGGGGCTGTTATTTCATTCTTTTCGCTTTTCTTTTTCTGGTCGAGTGTCCAGTCTAAACCATTACCTGCCGATGGGTCACGAATGGTGGTAATACCATGTGCTAACCACAACTTAAATACATATTCGGCCGGAGTACCTTGTGATTTCCCACCTATATGGCCATGCATATCTACAAAACCCGGCATCAGATACATACCCGTACAATCTAATTCTTTATCTCCGTCATTCAATTTCGGTCGACTTTTAGGCTCAATAGGTACTCCCGGATAACCTACCTGACGAATCTGTGCAATCTTGTTTTTTTCTACCACAATATCCACAGGACCCACAGGTGGCGCACCTGTGCTATTAATCAAAGTAACGCCTCTGATGATTAAACGATTAGCATATTCGCCCTCGGCTCTTGGCGGAGCTTTTTCAATCTGGGCTACTATGGTAGTGGTAATGAAACTGAGAAGAAGTGTAATTCTTTTATACATGTAAGTTCAGGTTTTTAACAAAAATAATCAGGTTTCAGCATAATTCTACAGGAATCTGAAAAATAATCAGCTCAAGTGGGCTGGATATTTGAAAAATACAATCTTGTCTCTGCAATTCCATTCAATTTCTTTAAATTGCAGCACTTTTTACAATACGAATCTTTGAAAAAGACAAAGATTTTCTCGTTAAAATCTATGGAAACAATAGGCTTTGGCTTGGCTTTTTTGATTGGCATTACTTTAGGATTGATTGGAGCCGGGGGTTCTATTCTGACTGTAACCGTGTTGGTTTATATCATGGGTATCAGCCCAACCACTGCTACAACCTACTCGCTTTTTATTGTAGGCATCAGTTCATTAGTGGGTTCTATTGATTATTTCCGAAAAGGATTAGTTGATATTAGAAAGGGACTATTTTTCTCTTTTCCTGCTTTTATAATGGTATTTATCATGCGGAAGTTTGTTATGCTCCGCATTCCGGATGTAATCTATCAGTTTGAGAATTTTACTTTTACCAAAAATCTGATGATAATGTTGCTTTTCGGTTTACTAATGATTGGTGCCTCATATTCAGTCATTAAAACCCGGAAAGAAGCTAATGAGTTAATAAAACCTCATGTAAGTTACTGGTTGATTTTCCTGGAGGGCATTATAGTAGGTGTATTAACCGGATTTGTTGGCGCAGGTGGTGGCTTCATGATTATTCCGGCTTTGGTTATCTTTGCGCAACTGCCTATGAAAGAAGCCGTAGGTACTTCGTTGCTGATTATTACTATTAATTCTTTGTTCGGAGCAATAGGCGACTTCTCGGCGGGTGTCGTATTAAATTGGAGTTTTCTCTTAAAATTTGTGGGTTGCACCATAGGTGGTGTATTAGTGGGAGGTTATTTGTCGAAAAGAGTAGATGGCGAGAAACTAAAACCTGCATTTGGTTGGTTTATCTTAGTAATGGGCTGTTGGATTATTATTAAAGAAACGGTTTTAAAATAAATAAAATGAATACACTAGAAGCTACGCTACGAATGAAGTGTCCACGTTGTCGTGAGGGTGAGGTTTTTGAAACAAAAAACCCTTATAATTTAAAAAAGATGACAGCCATGCACAAGCATTGCCCGAAATGTGGCTTAAAGTATGAGAAAGAAATGGGCTTTTTCTATGGAGCCATGTATGTAAGCTATATATTTAATATTGCCTTGTTTGTGATTGCCACAGTAGCTTATTATTTATACTTCGAAGAGCGTGTAGATTGGTTGTGGTATATTTTAGGTTACCTGGCGCTCACTTTTCTATTGTTTCCATTGCTTTATCGCTTATCCCGTTCTATCTGGTTACAGGCATTTAATAAATATGAGCCTGATAAAATAGGTCATAAATAATTTTTGTTGATTATAACCAAAGGTTTATCAATGCCGATTTACCGATATAAGGTGTAGCACGTGCCGAATCACTCAAAACAATGGTTGAGCCATCGGCTCCCAAATCCCAAAGATTTCCTTGCAAAAAAACATTGATGCCTTTCGTAACGCCGGCTTCTGTTTTGGCACGTGTACCCATCGCATATTTGACCCATGCTTCACCTAAAGATATTTTGCCTACATCGGCTTTAGCTTCTTTGGGTGTTTCTGCGCCCGAATAGCCACTCCAGGGTTTATTCCAATAGCCAATACCATTAGAATAAGAGGGAGTTATCACAAAATCAACCTGTTTGGTTTTTAAGACTTTATAAGCATCCGAAAACCACGCATCAGCACAAATCAATACACCCATTCTACCAATGGAGGTTTGGAATACCGGAATTGATTTAGCATTCACAGGACAAATAAAACCTAATTCATCAGCCGTTGGGAACGCTTTCTTAATCAACTTTGAGTTTATCTTTCCGTCAAACTCAAAAACTACTGAAGTATTATATAATGGTCCATTTCCAGTTTTCAGTACGCCATATTCAACCCTTGGTTCGGGTAATAAAACCGAACCACCTACTATTGTTACCTGATATTCTTTGGCTAATGCTGCAAACGTTTCCTGATAAACCTTTGCGATAGTCGGTGCTTTCATCGCAAAAACACTATATTTTACCTTATCTTTCACCGAGTCTGGGCTACTCATATAGGTTTTAAAGAATTTACCGATGTTTCTCATTACCATTGTTTGCATACCCTCTTCTATTTTTGGCGTATGATAAATACTTTCTTTTTCATCTAACGCTACCAGCCAGGTACCAAAGTATTCGGGAAATACAACAATCGTCTTATTCGGAATCAGCCAGTTCTTCTTTTTCACTTCATTCATGTAAAAGCGTATCTTCTTACTGAAATTTTCCTCCGAAGCATAGTCAATGGGCTCCATAAATGCCTGAACTCCTACTATATTTCCCTTACTACTTGAATATCCATAGGCTTCTGCAACATCGAGTTTCAGTGTTTGGGACGCTTTTGAGCCAAGGCCTATATTAGCCCATATCTGGTAGGCAATAATTAGGAGAAACAAGCCTGTTGCCAGATAAACCGATATTTTTTTAGCTGTTTTCATCCGGATAGTATTCGTATGAGTTAAGGTGTTAGAATATTTGACAGCAATTTCTAAAAAATATTAGGCTATATCCTATAGATTTTTCGTAATTTTGTGTAAAATTTCTTTATTATTCAAATTCAAATCAATCCCACAGATTCGTCTCCGGGATTCGTAACTTATGAAATTCGGCGTAGTAGTATTTCCTGGTTCTAACTGTGAAGACGATACCGTTTTTGCATTCCGACACAACCTCGGACAAGAAATAGTTAAACTTTGGCACAAAGACCACGACCTTCAAGGTTGTGATTTCGTCATATTACCGGGTGGATTCTCTTATGGAGATTACCTGCGTTCGGGTGCTATTGCTCGTTTCTCTCCTATTATGAACGAAGTAATTGCACACGCCAACAAAGGTGGCTATGTGATGGGTATCTGTAATGGTTTTCAGATTTTAGCTGAAGCCGGACTGGTACCGGGTGCTTTATTAAAAAATATTGAGCGTAAATATATCTGTAGTAATATCTATCTGAAACCACAAAGTAGCTCTGCATTACTAACGGCAGGTTTAGAAGATAGAGCTTATAAAATACCAATTGCTCATGGCGATGGCCGTTATTTTGCCGATGAAGATACTTTGAAGCAAATCAATGATAACGATCAGGTATTATTCCGTTATTGTGACGAATCTGGTGTGATTTGTCCGGAAGCTAACCACAATGGAAGTATCGAAAACATTGCCGGTGTAACGAATGCCGGAAAAAATGTATTTGGTATGATGCCACACCCTGAACGTGCTTCTGACGAAGCTTTGGGCAATATCGACGGGCGTTTTATCCTGGAACAAGTTATACAAGTTTTAGCGTAAGTATGAAGCAACCATATATTGTTGGTATTACAGGAGGGAGTGCGTCAGGAAAAACATACTTTTTGCATCAGCTATTAAGTGCCTTTTCTCCTGATGAAACCTGTCTTATTTCTCAGGATAATTATTACCGTCCCAAGCCATTAGTGCCTAAAGACCTAAATAATATAGAGAATTACGATTTACCTGAGGCCATAGACTTTGAATTGTATGCCAAACATGTAGAGGAGTTAAAAAACGGGAAAGTAGTTCAGCAAAAAGAATATACTTTCAATAATCCGGCTGTTATTCCTAATATTCTTACCTTCAATCCTGCACCTATTATAGTAGTAGAAGGTATTTTCGTCTTTCATTCAACTGAAGTATCTCGCTTGCTTGATTTAAAGGTATTCATTGATGCCCGCGAACACGTAAAGATTAAGCGCAGGATCATCAGAGACGGAAGTGAAAGAGGATATGACCTTAACGACGTTTTATACCGGTGGGAAAACCATGTGGCTCCTACTTACGAGAAGTTTATCGAGCCTACCAAATATGATGCCGACATCATCATTAATAACAATACTCACTTCGAAAAAGGTCTCGCTATCTTAACAGCCTTCTTAAAGACCAAATTATAAGTCATTTAGCCCTCTTGCGGAGGGCTTTTTTGTTATATTAAAACTCTTCTCTCTCCATAAAACAGGCACGTTTTTTGCTTCACTTTCAATGCTATTGAAAGAATCTTTATTATAAAATTACAATGAAACGTTTTGCCATTATTTTGGCTGTAGCCCTTGTGGGCTTTATAGCCTCCTGTACGCGCGTCGACGACGGCGAAATTGACCCCGATGCATTATCGAAATTAGCTAAGTGCCCGCTCAGAAATGTAAGTTCTGGAACTGGTGCACCTGTTTTTTCTTTTGAATATACCTTAGGGCGTATCAAAAGAATTGTCACCCGCGAAGGGGCAGAAATATCTACTATCTTTAACTACAATCTTAAAAACAATATTGAAAAGTTGATTATTTCAGCTGAAAGCTCATCTGATCAATATACTGTTGTTTTTGAGTATAATTCTGCCGGAAAAATCAGCAAATCAAAGACTTCTATCAAAGATTATCAATTCATGACAAATGAGTTTGTATATGAGGAGGATAATATCGTAGCGGTTAATACGCAGTTTGATATTTTCGGGAGTACTGCTAAAGGCAAAACACGCGTAGAATATCTGAATAGTAATGTATCAAAAGTTTATACACAAATTGACGGTTATCCGGAATTGCTTACTTTTGAAGGCGTAAGTTATGACGACAAACCACAATATATGCCAACGGGCTATCGCACAATGGCTTTAGGGTTCGTTGGTCTTGCCAATAATTTCTTTGCCTCCCTGGGTAAAAATAACCCTACAATGGTAAAAGTTTATGATGATAACGGTAAGCTAAACGAAACTACCCAGACCAACTACCAATACGATAAAAGTGGCATTGTAACAAACGCCGATCAAACACTCATTGATGCTAACAATGTGAAAACAGCTCGCAAAATTGCTTTCGAATTTGTTTGTTTGTAAACATCCATTTTTCTCAGTTATAAGCCATCTTCTTTTATTTCTGTTAATTAAGGTTTGAAAAGTGTATATACCAACGGATATTTGCACCACAAATATTTGTCAGGGATATTGCTATGCACTGAAAATCAGGCATAAGGCAATAAAGACACCATCATTTATCTTAATTACAGGCATGCAAAATATAATTTTCTGGTTTAGAAACGATTTGCGATTACACGACAATGAAGCTTTTTTAGAGGCTTCAAAAGTGGGTAATGTAGTTCCGGTTTATGTTTTCGATACGCGTTACTTTGCGAAGAATTTCCTCGGAGTTAAAAGAACCGGACTCTTCAGAACTAAGTTTTTATTAGAGTCAGTTGAAGATTTAAGAAAAAATCTGCAAGAAAAAGGCTCTGACCTCATTGTTAGAGTAGGCCACGCTGAAGAAATAATTGCCCGAATCGCTGAAGACTTAGAAGCTACGGCTGTCTTTGCAAGTAAAGAGGTAACTCAGGATGAAACAACTATTGAAGCCCTTCTTGCTAAAACGATAAAACCACTCAATATTGACATTGACCTTATCTGGACGGCTACGCTCTTCCATGCCCGTGATTTACCTTTCCAGATTAATTTCCTTCCTAAGGTCTTTACCGATTTCAGAAAAAAGATAGAGCAAGCTACCAAAGTTCGTAAGACATTTGATGCCCCTGCACAACTACCCAAATTAGATGGTATTGAGCCGGGTAATATGCCTACTTATCAGGACTTGGGCTTTGACACAGAGCCTGTAATGGATGTACGTGCCGCCTTTAATTTTAAAGGGGGAGAAACAGAGGGCTTGAAACGATTGAATGAGTATATCTGGCAAAAGGATTTACTTAAAACCTATAAAGAAACACGCAATGGATTAATCGGAGAGGATTATTCTTCAAAAATATCACCCTGGTTAAGTCTTGGCTGTATTTCTCCTAGACAAGTTTATGAAGAAGTAAAGAAATATGAAGCAGAGGTAGTGGCGAATGAATCGACCTATTGGTTGATTTTTGAATTGATATGGCGTGATTATTTCTACTTTACAGCGCTGAAACATGGCACACGTATGTTTAAAGCCAGTGGTATGAAGAATGACCTCATGAAACAATGGAGCCGACATAAGCCAACTTTTGAAACATGGGTAAAGGGCGAAACAGGTTTACCCTTTATTGATGCCAACATGCGTGAGTTGCAACTAACAGGCTATCTATCGAACCGTGGAAGACAGAATGTAGCCAGTTACTTAGCCCACGATTTAGGTATCGACTGGACATGGGGCGCGGCCTATTTTGAAAGTGCCCTGATTGATTATGATGTATGTATTAACTGGGGCAACTGGAACTATGTAGCGGGTGTAGGTAACGACCCGCAAGAAGGCCGAAAGTTTGATACTGCCCAACAAGCTGACTTTTATGACCCAGCACAGGAATACGTAAAATTGTGGCTAGGCGAAAATATCCATTCATAGAGATTTTCACCCACTTATAATAATGTATGCCTTGCATATTATTTCCAAAGTATTACATTTGAACAAAATTATTCGTTTAAACACAAAACTCTGTTAAAAAATGAAAAGGAGCACCCTAATTATAATTGGCGTTATATTGGTTTTCTGTGTATATGGCTGTAGTTCTTATAACGGTCTGGTTGGTAAAGACCAGGATGTGAAAGGAAAATGGGCAAATGTACAAACGCAATACCAACGTCGTTCAGACTTGATTCCAAACTTGGTAAATACAGTAAAAGGTGCCGCTGATTTCGAAAAAAGCACTTTAACACAAGTAATTGAAGCGCGTGCGAAAGCCACTTCTATGCAAATCAGCCCTGATAACCTGACTCCTGAAAATATTCAGAAATTTCAGGCTGCTCAAGATCAACTAAGTGGTGCATTGAGCCGTTTATTGGTTTCGGTAGAAAAATATCCAGACCTAAAGGCTAATGCAAACTTCCTGGAATTGCAATCACAGCTTGAAGGTACTGAAAACCGGATTGGTGTAGCACGTAATGATTTCAATGCCTCCGTTCAGACCTATAATGCCTCAGCTTTGAGTTTCCCGACGGTTATTTTCGCTAAAATATTCGGATTCAGTGAGAAGGGCTTCTTCCAGGCTTCTGACTCTGCGCAGTCGGCTCCAACGGTTAAGTTCTAATCTCTCAAAAGCATATTGTATGCACTTACAGGGCTTCATAATCCTGTAAGTGCTATTTATTTTTTCGGAAAATCTTACTTCGTACAATCATGTTTCTGACAGAGACCGCTAAAGAAAGGATTGTGAAAGCAATCAAAGATGCAGAACTGAATACTTCAGGAGAAGTAAAGGTTCATATAGAAGAGACTTGCCCAACAGAAGATCCTATGGAACGTGCCAAACAGGTATTTCAATATCTGGTACTTGATAGAACTGCTCAAAGAAACGGCGTTTTGTTTTATCTGGCCCATGTAAGCCATAAGTTTGCCATATTGGGCGATGAGGGCATCGATAAAGTAGTACCGATTAATTTCTGGGAGGGTATCAGAGATAGTATGAGACAGTATTTTTTGCAGGAAGACTTTGCAGGAGGTTTACAAATGGGTATTCGTGAAGCCGGCAATCAGTTAAAGAAATTTTTTCCTTATCATCAGGACGACGTCAATGAAATTTCTGATGATATTTCAACAGAACCTATACCTTAGCCTAAATAATGTTTAAGAAACTTCTCATATTAGTATTGCTGCTGCAAAACATTGCCTTTGCGCAGGATATTCCGGCAAAACCGAATCCTGCCCGATTTGTCAATGATTTTGTGGGTGGTCTGTTAAGCCAGAGCGAGACTAGCCAGTTGGAGTCAAAGCTAAAGGCTTATTATGACACCACTTCTACGCAAATTGCTATTGTAATTGTTAAAACTGTTCAACCTTACGATATTAGCGAATATGCCTTTAAACTAGGTAGAGCCTGGGGAATAGGCGAAAAAGGCAAAAATAACGGTATTATTATACTTTGGGCTCCAGGCGACAGAAAGGTGTTTATAGCCACCGGATATGGCATGGAGGGCTCTATTACCGATGCTTATAGCAAACGTATTATAGAGCAGGATATAAAGCCCAATTTTAAGGAACTACGGTATTACCAAGGTCTTGATGCGGCTGTAGATAAGATTATAAACTATGCCAAAGGAGAATTTAAAGCAGATCCGGACGACGAAGACGGCGGAGGAGCTTTTATTGGTATCCTTATCTTTATTATTATCCTGATTATTGTTTTATACATTATTGGCAAAAATAGTAAAGGCGGGGGTAATAGCGGAAATCGCGGTGGTGGTTGGATTCCGTATACAACTTATACAGGCTGGGGAAGCTCATCAGGCGGTTGGTCTGGTGGTGGTGGAAGCAGCGGAGGTGGAGGTTTCGACTTTGGCGGAGGAGATTTTGGTGGTGGTGGTGCCGGAGGAGATTATTAGAGATTATACTTTTAATTGTAATTAAAAGTATTGATTTTTATTACACAGGAATTACAAATTCGACATATTAAAAAAGCATAGATTTATGAGAAAAACCATAAATCTATGCTTTTTTAATTTTCAATACTTTTATTTTATCTTCCCCTCAACACTAAACCCCTTCTTACTACCTATAAACAACTCCTGATACCCCTCTATCTTATAGCATCTTAGCTGATTGTTTACTAAATCTGCGGTTAGTTTTTTTTCTGATTCATACAGATAGTTGTTTGTATGCATAGTAGCTTCTATATGCTTAGGCAAGTCTTTTTCATCAAACTCTATCGTTAACTGGTTTACAGGCATCTTTTCCCCTTCTTTTAAACGATAGCTGACTCTTTTATCTTTTACATCAACAATATAGGCTGATTGATACGATTGCTTGTTCAGGTCGGCTTGAAGAAATAACTCTAATTCCTTACTCCAATTAATATCTTTGGTTTCAATACGCTCCTGTTTATCAGTCAATACTACCGTTTTTTCAACTAAAGGCTTCTTAGCTGATAAATCACTGATTTGCCGATTCAGTAATCCGGCAAGATCATAGTAATTTTTTGATTGGATTTTGTTTTCGCTTTGGGTACAGGAAGCCAGAAAAAGAAGCAAGATAAATAGTAAGCGCATCTGGTTGAGAAAGATAGGTTTTGTTTATAACAGTGTAACGCAATTTAAGGGTTCAGATGTTCCATATATCTTACACAACCCCCATAAAAAACTTAACCCCACCGCCAGAAGCAGTGGGGTAAGCGTCCATCTATTCAACCCTAACCTATTAAACTATGAAAAACTTAATATTTTTTTCTTTGCTAAGTTGAGCCTTAGCGACCTAACATTTCAGTCACAACCGGACTTACTACTTTTTCTTGGTCAACTGGCCCAACGTTTGATTGGTAATTCCACAACACATTCAAAATTTTTGTCGTTGCTACTACTTTGTTTCTCCAGGCTTTAGCCTCATCACCTCTTAGTTTTGCAACTTTTTTTTCTATGTTGTTTGCCGCTTCGTTAAATTCTGCTTTTTGTGATGAACTCAATGCCATAAACTTGGCTGGTGAGTTGTTATATAATTTCACAACATTTACAAATATAACCCAATCTTCGGTCTTTACAAATTTTTTCGCTTTTTTCGACATGAAGTTTGCGAAATTTACTTCAGCTCCCTTTACCAACATTACTTCGCTCTTAGCTGAATCGTGGTCATTTGCTTTTACAATATTTGCAGAAATCAAGAATGACCCAAGTGTCACTGCAAATATAACGGATTTAAATGAATTTTTCATTGTTTTGTTCTATTTTTCTTTCGTGGATGATGATGCAAAACTACAACGAAAATTAATATAATCCAAATGCGAATTAGGCCAATAGTCCGAATATTGTTCTAATTTTATTTGTTATACAAAGCTAAAATACAAATTTAACAGGCCTTTCACTTTAAAAATCAGAATATTATTCGTCTTAGAAAAGTACAACTTGTATATTATTCCAAAGTTAACCAACATGAAAATTCTTTAAAAAGTACAATCATTCGTTGAAAAAATTCATTGTTCGCTCTACCCCAATGCTACAAAAGCTGGTAATTATGTCGTCTGCCCGGTCTAATCTTGCGACCAATTGGCTCATTTCATCTTCGCTGAAAGGCTCCAAAACGTAATTTACCTGCCTTCCGGCATGAAAATTATTGCCTATTCCGAAGCGTAAGCGATTATAATTTTGAGTGCCTAATTTCTCCTCAATATTTCTTAATCCGTTCTGTCCGCCATGAGAACCTTTGGTTTTCAGACGTAACTTTCCGAATGGCAGGGCAATATCATCACAAATCACCAGGAGATTCTCAACAGGTATCTTTAAAGCCTGCAACCAGTAATTCACGGCATTGCCACTCAGGTTCATATAGGTCGTTGGCTTAATACAATGTATCTGTTTGCCTTTATGTTTAAACTCAGCTGTATAGGCGAGTCTTTCCATTTTAAAAGAGAAATCATTTTGCGCCGCCAGACGGTCGAGTACCATAAAACCCACATTGTGACGAGTAAAAGCATATTCAGGACCAATGTTTCCGAGCCCGGCAATGAGATATTTCATTTTTTTTAACGAGTGAATTAGTGAATGAGAAAATGAGTCAATAAATTTGTTGGCAAAGTTCTGAAAATTTAGTGAGAATCTTGTAGCTACCATAGCAATCACACGAGTATCAATTATCATTTTTTGTATGAAACGACTTATTCTAGCCAATCCGCTTCTTGACATTACGCTGAACCGCTTATGTCAACAACTGATTGAGAATCATAAAGATTTTTCAAACTCTGTTATTTTAGGTCTACAACCACGTGGAATATTCTTAGCTGAGCGTATTACCCAGAAATTAGAGCAGGAAACAGGTGGTACTATTAAATTAGGCTACTTGGATGCTACTTTCTATCGTGATGATTTCCGCAGAAGAGATTCACCATTGAAACCCAATGAAACCAAAGTTCCTTTTGTGATTGAAAACAAAAAGGTCATATTAATAGATGATGTACTAGCTACAGGACGTATGGTTCGTGCGGCTATAGATGCCATGCAAGCATTCGGAAGACCCGAAAAAATTGAACTGCTATGCCTCATTAATCGCCGCTATGTGCGAGACCTGCCTATTCAGCCAGATTATACAGGTATGAAAGTAAATACCC